>Ga0163199_1002236_pt1 | contig 11850 bp, 12 predicted proteins | sample PL_2010_150m_FD_113537 | JGI IMG/M metagenome (GOLD analysis project Ga0163199, IMG submission 113537) | Freshwater microbial communities from Powell Lake, British Columbia, Canada to study Microbial Dark Matter (Phase II) - PL_2010_150m | ecosystem: Environmental > Aquatic > Freshwater > Lake ...
AACAACGTCCTGTGCTTTCCGTTCATCTTCCGCGGCGCGCTTGACGTGGGTGCGACCACCATCAACGAGGCAATGAAGCTCGCCTGTGTGCATGCGATCGCCGACCTCGCCATGGCAGAGCAATCGGACATCGTCGCCGCCGCTTACGGCGAAAAGAATGTCGCCTTCGGCCCGGAATATCTCATTCCCAAACCCTTCGATCCGCGCCTGATCATCAAGATCGCGCCGGCAGTGGCCAAGGCGGCGATGGACTCGGGCGTGGCCACGCGACCGATCGCTGATCTCGATCTGTATGCGCAGCAGCTGAACGAATTCGTCTATCACTCCGGCCTGCTGATGAAGCCGGTGTTCACCGCTGCCAAAGCGGCGCAGAAGAACCGCATCGTGCTGGCCGAAGGCGAGGACGAGCGCGTCCTGCGCGCCGCCCAGGTCATCGTCGACGAGAGGCTGGCGCGGCCCATCCTGGTCGGGCGGCCGGCCGTAGTCGAAAGACGCCTGGAGCGCTTCGGGCTGCGCATCAAACCCGGCGAGGATTTCGATCTGGTCAACCCGGAAAACGACCCGCGCTATCGCGAATACTGGGAGGAATACCACCGCCTTACCGCGCGGCGCGGCGTGTCGCAGCACTACGCGCAGATCGAGATGCGACGGCGCCTGACGCTGATCGGCGCCATGATGATGCACCGCGGCGCCGCCGACGGCATGCTGTGCGGCACTTTCGGAACTCACGCGCTGCACCTACACTACGTCGACCAGGTGATCGGGCTGCGGCCGGGCGTGAAGAATTACTACGCCATGAACGTGCTGTTGTTGCCCAAGCGCACAGTGTTCATTTGCGACACCTATGTCAATTTCGACCCGAGCGCGGAGCAGGTGGCCGAGATGGCGGTGCTGGCGGCGGAGGAGATACGCCGTTTCGGCATTACGCCCAAGGCGGCGCTGCTGTCGCACTCGAGCTTCGGCACCAGCGACCATGTGACGGCGGTGAAAATGCGCGACGCGCTGGCGCTGATCCAGGCGCGGGCACCCGAACTCGAGATCGACGGCGAGATGCACGGCGATGCGGCGCTGTCGGAGGAAGTGCGCCGCGCCGCATTTCCGCAATCGCGTCTGAAGGGCGAAGCCAATCTCCTGCTGATGCCCACGCTGGACGCAGCCAACATCGCCTTCAATCTGTTGAAGACGGCGGCCGGCGACGGAATCGCGCTCGGACCGATACTGCTCGGCTCCGCCAAGCCGGCGCACATCCTCACGCCTTCGGCCACGGTGCGGCGCATCGTCAACATGGCGGCGTTGACGGTGGTCGACGCAAACGCGGCGCGCAGCCAGTTGCAGCTTTCGCTCTAGCCGCCGGATGGTACCGGGCAAGGCCAGGGCAGGCCTGATTCTCACCGGCGGCGGCGCGCGCGCGGCGTACCAGGTTGGCGTGCTCAAGGCGATCCGCGACCTGTTGCCCGACCAGGCGAAGAATCCCTTCCCGATATTGTGCGGAACCTCGGCCGGCGCCATCAATGCCGCGGTGCTGGCAATCCATGCCGACCATTTCCGCCGCGGTGTCGGGTATCTGCTGGACGTGTGGGAGAATTTTCATGTCGAGCGCGTCTATCGCGCCGACCCCTGGTCGATGATGAAGACCAGCGCTAACTGGTTCGCCTCCATGCTGTGGATCAAGCGCAACAGTCCGGCGTCGCTGTTCGACAACACGCCGATACGCGAAATGCTCGAGAAGACGCTGGATTTCAATCGCATCCAGGAAAACATCGACATGGGCGCGCTGTATGCGGTCTCTGTCACTGCTTCGGGCTATTCGTCGGGGGAAAACGTCTCCTTCTACCAGGGCGGGCCCGGGCTGGAAGCCTGGGAACGCACCCAGCGCGTGGGCGCTGCCACCATGCTCAACGTCGACTACCTGATGGCATCCTCGGCCCTGCCGTTCCTGTTTCCCGCGGTGAAGCTCAATCGCGAGTACTTCGGTGACGGCTCGATACGGCAGATCGCGCCAATCAGCCCGGCTCTGCACCTGGGCGCCGATCGCGTGCTGGTGATCGGCACCGGGCGTGCGCAGGTCGAGGCGGCGCGGGTGCGCTCCAATGTGTATCCGTCGATCGCGCAAATCGCCGGCCATGCCTTGAACAGCATTTTTCTGGACGGCCTGGCGGTGGACCTGGAGCGACTGAAGCGCATCAACCGCACCGTCAGCCTGATACCCGAAGAAAAGCGGCTCGACGCCGGGGTGAACCTGCGCCCGGTCAAGGTACTGGTGATCGCGCCGACAGAGTCGATCGAGCGCATCGCCGGGGCGCACGTGCAGGAACTGCCGTGGATGATCAAATTCGTGCTCGGCGGCATAGGCGCAATGAAACGCAGCGGCTCCAACCTGGCGAGCTACCTGCTGTTCGAGGAGAGCTTTTGCCGGGCTCTGATCGACCTGGGCTATCGGGACACGTTCGCCCAGCGCGATGCGGTGCTGGAGTTTCTCGGCCCCGACCAATGAATATGGATTAAACTCGTCGTTCCAAGACGACGTATCGAGGTGCCGCCATGTCCGACCCGCTGCCGGATCCGTTCGAGTTCATGAAAAAGCTGTGGAACCCCATGGGGCTGCCCATGCCGGGAATGGTCGCGCCCACGCTCGACATCGATGCCGTGGAAAAGAAAATCACCGACCTGAAATCGGTGGAGAACTGGCTCAACCTCAACCTGAATATGCTGCGCCTGTCGATCCAGGGACTGGAGATGCAGAGGAACACGCTGGCGGCGATGAAGGCGATGCAGTCCGCACCTGCCGAAACCACCGGGGATGCGAGCAAGAATCCGTTTCCTGACCCGGCCGCCTGGTGGAGCATGATGCAGGCGGCGGCCGCAAGCACGGCTGCGGCACCCGCCGCAGCGCAACCCGCCGAGCGGGCTTCCGGCAAGGCGAAGCCCAAATAGCGGCATCGCCCCGGTCTGCCGGGCGCGTATCGGTCCCGGCGCAATGTTTTCAGGTAACATGACGGTCCGTTCGGTTTCTGTCAAACCGTCCGATCCGTAACCCCTCCGTAAATTTTCGTAGTTCAATATCTTGTCGGGAACAGAACATGTCAAAAGCAATCCGGATTCACAAGCAAGGCGGCCCCGAAGTCATGGTGTGGGAAGACGTCGAGGTGGGCGAGCCCGGACCGGGGCAGGCGCGCGTGCGCCACAGTGCCTGCGGACTTAACTATATCGACGTTTATCACCGTTCCGGACTTTATCCCCTGACCATGCCCAGCGGCATCGGCATGGAAGCGGCGGGCGTAGTAGAAGCGGTGGGTCCCGGTGTGAGCAATGTCAAGAAGGGCGATCGCGTGGCCTACGCTTCCGCGCCAGTCGGCGCTTACGCGGAGGTGCGCCTGGTGGCCGCCGAACGCCTGGTGAATCTGCCCGACGGGCTCAGCTTCGAGCAGGGCGCGGCGATGATGCTGCAGGGCATGACCAGCCAGTATCTACTCAAGCGCACCTACAAGGTCCAGCCCGGCGACACCATTCTGATCCACGCGGCGGCGGGTGGCGTGGGCCTGATTGTATGCCAGTGGGCGAAGGCGCTGGGCGCGACGGTGATCGGCACCGTCGGTTCGGACGAAAAGGCCGCGCTCGCGAAAGCGCACGGCTGCGATCATCCTATCGTCTACACGCGCGAGAACTTCACCGAGCGGGTGAAGGAAATCACCAAGGGCGCGCTTTTGCCGGTGGTATACGATTCGATCGGCAAGGATACTTTCGTTGGTTCGCTGGACTGTCTGCGTCCTCTCGGCATGATGGTGAGCTTCGGCAATGCGTCCGGCCCCACGCCGCCCTTCGACTCGAGCATGCTCGCTTCGCGCGGCTCGCTGTTTTTCACGCGCCCGAGCCTGGTGCATTACACGGCCAAGCGCGAGGATCTGGTGGCCTCGGCCAAGGACCTGTTCGACATCGTTCTGTCGGGCAAGGTGAAGATCGAGGTGCGTCAGCGCTACGCGCTCAAGGATGCGGTGCAGGCGCATCGCGATCTGGAAGCGCGCAAGACTACCGGTTCGACCATTCTGACGCCCTGAGTGCGGGCGGCGGCGCGCTGCTGCGCCGCCACCGCCGCGCGCGGGCAATCTCTGTCCGGCCGGACCACCCGGGTTTCCGGGGTAAAATCGAAGCGTGAAATCCGAGGCTGTCCGTTTGCAAGAAATGACCGATATCGCCAGCGAGGCCTGGCTGCGCCAGCGTGTTGTTGGCGGCCATGCGATGACACCCATAGCAACGGGGGACGGGCATTTGTGGCGCCCGGCTGCGGAACTGCGGCCGGCGGCGGTGCTGGTGCCGCTGCTCAAACGCGAAGCCGGGCTGACGATTCTACTCACCCAGCGCACCGACCACCTGTATGACCACGCCGGCCAGATCAGTTTTCCGGGCGGGCGCAGCGAAGCCCACGATGAGTCCGCCGCGGCGACGGCCTTGCGCGAAACCTTCGAGGAAATCGGCCTGCCGCACTCGCACGTCGAAGTGCTGGGGGCGCTGCCCGAGTACACCACCGTCACCGGCTACCGCGTCACGCCGGTGGTCGGCTTGGTGAGTTCGCCGCCTGCCTTGAGTCTGGACGCATTCGAAGTGGCGGAGGCGTTCGAAGTGCCGCTGGCATTTTTTCTCGATCCGCGCAACCATCAGCGCAATACGCTGCAATACCAGGGCCGCACGCGGCACTACTATGCGATGCCTTATGGTCCGCGCTATATCTGGGGCGCGACGGCGGGAATGCTGATGAACCTCTACGCCTTGCTGACTTTCTGACCGCGCCGCTCCGAGAGTTCCACTCCTTACATGAGCCTCGTTTCGCTGATCATCGCCCTGTTGCTCGAGCAATGGCGGCCGCTCGCTGACCGCAAAGAACTGGTGTCATGGGCGGCGCGTTTTGCCGATTTCCTGCAGCAGCACTTCAACGCCGGCGAACGCGCGCATGGGACGATTGCCTGGATGCTGGGCGTGGTGCCGGCGATGCTGCTGGCGCTCGCGGCCTATTATCTGCTCTATCGCCTGTCGCCGCTGCTGGCCCTGGCCTTCAATGTGCTGATCCTTTACGTGACCATGGGATTTCGCCAGGTCGGCCATTATTTCACCGACATTCATTGGGCGCTGAAAAGCGGCGAGCTGGACCGGGCACGCGCCATCCTCGGCGAGTGGCGCGGCGCCAGCTGCGAGCGGCTGACGGCGGAGGAGGTGGCCCGCCTCACCATCGAAGAGGCATTGATCGCGTCGTATCAGCACGTGTTCGCAGTGGCGTTCTGGTTCGTGCTGCTGCCCGGTCCGATCGGCGCGATACTCTACCGGACGGCGTCATACCTGCACCGGCGCTGGCCCGATCGCGGCGACACCGAACTGGCGGTGTTCGGCGGCTTCGCCGGCAAGGTTTTCCGGTTGCTCGACTGGGCGCCCGCGCGACTGACGGGTATGGCCTTCGCGATCGTCGGCGATTTCGAGGATGCCGCCTATTGCTGGCGCACTCAGGCGGCAAAATGGCCCGACCCCGCGCTCGGCGTCGTGCTCGCGAGCGGTGCCGGCGCGATGGGCGTGCGCCTGGGCATGCCGTTTCTTTCCGAACTCAGTCCGGTCGACAGGCCGGAGCTGGGCCTCGGAGAGGAAGCCGACGCCGGTTTCCTCGACAGCACCATCGGCCTCGTATGGCGTGCGCTGGTGGTCATCCTGTTCATATTGCTGCTATTGGCGATCGCGCGGGCGCTGGCTTGATCACCGGTTGTTCCAAGGCTGCCGTGATTCCGGCATGACGCCTCAGGGCAGAGAAGCATGAGCGGGATTGCCCCGCTGGGGAAGAAGACGCTGCCTGCCGGCGTGCGCTCCCGCTTCGTCGACAATGTCAACGGCCTCAGGATGCATGTGCTCGAGGCGGGTTACGAAGTCGGTGGCCGGCCCTGCATTCTGCTTCTGCATGGATTCCCGGAACTCGCGTACAGCTGGCGAAAAGTGATGCTGCCCCTCGCGCAAGCGGGGTTTCACGTAATCGCTCCCGACCAGAGGGGTTACGGGCGCACCAGCGGCTGGGACGGCGACTACGACGGGGACCTGGCTTCCTTCCGCCTGCTCAACCTGGTCCGGGACGCATTGGGACTGGTCGCTGCTCTCGGGCAGCGATCGGTGGCGGCGGTGGTAGGACACGATTTCGGCTCGCCGGTCGCCGCCTGGTGTGCGCTCGTGCGGCCTGACGTGTTTCGTTCGGTGGCGCTGATGAGCGCGCCGTTCGCGGGGCCGTCGGCCTTGCCTTTCAATACTGCAGCCGCGTCGCCGCCACGCCGCGCGGCGTCGCGCGAAGGTGTGGCCTCCGCAGCCGGCATTCACGACCAGCTGGCGGCGCTGAAGCCGCCGCGCAAACATTACCAGTGGTATTACTCGACGCGCGAGGCCGACCGCGACATGCGCCACTGCCCGCAGGGCATCCACGCCTTCCTGCGCGCCTACTATCATTACAAGAGCGCGGACTGGAAGCAGAACAAGCCCCACCCGCTCAAGGCGTGGTCGGCCGGCGAACTGGCGAAACTGCCGCGCTATTATGTAATGGACCTTGGGCGCGACATGGCCGAGACCGTCGCGGAGCACATGCCTTCGGCGCGTGCGATCGCGGCGTGCGGCTGGTTGCCGGACGAAGAACTGCGCGTGTACAGCGAAGAGTTCCGCCGGACCGGGTTCCAGGGCGGCCTGCAGTGGTATCGCTGCGCCATGAGCGGCAGGTTCGCCGCCGAGTTGCAGCTCTACTCCGGCCGCAGCATCGACGTTCCCTCCTGCTTCATCGCCGGCAAGAGCGATTGGGGGCCCTACCAGAGGCCGGGCGACCTGCACAGCATGCGGGCGAGCGCATGCACGCGCACGCTGGGCTGCGACCTGGTGGCCGGCGCCGGACACTGGGTGCAGCAGGAGCAGCCGGACGAGGTGGCGCGCCTGCTGCTGCGCTTCCTGCAGCGGACGCAATAGCAGGTGCTAATTGCGGCACTACTTCCGTATCACGCTTCAGGCTGCGAAGCGCCGCAGTGCCAGCAGGCGCTGAATTGGCCTTCCAGCGTCTCGCCGCACTCCGGGCATTGCCAGGGCGGGCGCGGCGCCGGCGGGCGGCCGAAATCAGCGACGATACGCCGCGCGCGTTCGAAGTCGCGCCCATCCAGCAGCCACAGCTCGGGGGCGCATTCAGTGAACGGAATTTCGCCGGCAAGCCGGCTGAGCAGTTCGTTCCTGATCTGGCAGCGGATGTCCTCGGCCTCGAGCAGGTTCTTCAGGTGGTGCACTTCGAATAGCTTGAGCGAGCTGTACAACAGTCGCACGGCTACCTCGTCTCGGCGCGGCTGATGCGGCGAAACATGTCGAGCCGGCGCGGGTGGACCCGGCCCTCGGCCGCGGCCTGTGTGAGCGCGCAACCCGGCTCGCTCAGGTGACGGCAATTTTTAAAACGGCATTGCCCCAACAGACTGCGGAATTCAACGAAACCCGTTTCAATGTCCTGTTGCGACAAATGATGCAGGCCGAATTCCTGCAGGCCGGGGCAGTCGATCAGCGTGCTCTCCGCGTCCAGGCGGTACAAGCGCGCCTGCGTCGTGGTGTGGCGGCCCGATGCAAGAAAGGCGGAGATCTCCCGGGTGGCGACGTGCGCATCCGGAAACAGCGCATTGATAATGGTCGACTTGCCCATGCCGGACTGCCCCACCAGCACCGTCGACTGCTGCGCGAGCAGCGGCCGCAGCGCCTCGGCGTTCTCGAGTGCCGACAGTTCGACCACGCGATAGCCCGCCTGGATGTAGGGCGCCAGCCGCGCCAGCGCGGCGCGCGCGGCTTCGGCCAGGTCGCATTTGTTCAGAAGAATCAGCGTGCGCATATCCTGCTGCTCGGCGGCGATCAGGCAGCGGTTGATCAGTTCTTCGCTGAAGCTCGGCTCGGCGGCGACCACGATGGCGAGCTGGGAGACATTTGCGGCAATCAGTTTTTGACGGTGCGCCGCGGAGCGCGCGAACAGCGTGGAGCGCGGATCCACCGATTCGATCACGCCCTGCTGGTCCGCAGTGCGTGCAAACCGCACGCGGTCGCCGCAGGCGACCGTACTCTGCTTGCCGCGCGGAAAGCACGCGTAGCGGCCGGCGTCGCCGGTTTCAACCAGATAGTGGCGGCCGTAGGCGGCGATCACCTGGCCGGCGAGCATCAGATCCGGCAAAGGACCTCGATCTTGGCCGCGCAGATGAGGTCATTTTCAGAAATGCCGCCAATCGAATGGGTGCGGTAGCTGATACGGCATTTGTCGTAGCCGACCAGCATGTCCGGATGATGATCCTCGCGCCCGGCGATCCAGGCCACGGCGTTGGCGAACGCCATGGTCTCGGCGTAATTTCTGAACGAAAAGGTCTTTCCGATTGCGCCGTCCTGGTGCTCCCAACCGGGCAGCTGCGCCAGGCCTGCGTCGATTTGCGCCAGCGCCAGCGGCGCGGTGCCCGCGGACAGGGGGCGGCACATCCCCTTGGCGAGTTTGTCCGGGTTCATGCCGCTTGCGGTTGCGCCTGCAGCGCATCGCCCTGCAGGCGTGCGATGCGCAGCAGCGCCGGAGGATGCGAATCGTAGAACGCCGAATACAGCGGATCGGGCGTGAGCGTGGCGGCGTTGTCCTGGTAGAGTTTCACCAGCGCGTGTATCAGGTCGGCACGCTGCGCGTGGCGCGCAGCGTAGGCGTCGGCCTGATATTCATGCAGGCGCGAATACAGGCTGGTGAGCGGATGCAGCAGAAAGGTGAACACCGGCACCACCAGGAAGAACAGCAGCAGGGCAAGCGCGGTCGTATGCGCCTGCACGTTGAGACCGGCGTAGAACCAGTCCTGTTTCATCGCGTAGCCGAGCAGCCACAGAAACACCAGGCTCATGGCGAACAGCGCACCCATGCGCTTCCAAACGTGATGGTGCCTGAAATGCCCCAGCTCGTGCGCCAGCACCGCTTCGATTTCCGCCGGCGCGAGGCGCGCGATCAGGGTATCGAACAGCACGATGCGCTTGGCCGCGCCAAAGCCGGTGAAGTAGGCATTGCCGTGGCTGGAGCGCCGCGAGCTGTCCATCACGTACAGGCCTTGCGCACGGAATCCGCATTTGACGAGCAGCGCCTCGATGCGGCTTTTCAGGCCGGCGTCAGCGAGCGGCGTGAATTTGTTGAACAGCGGGGCGATCAGCGTTGGATAGACAGTGAGTATCAGCAGGTTGAACACCATCCAGGTGAGCCATACGTACAGCCACCATTGTTCGCCCATGCGCTGCATCAGCCAAAGCACGCATGCGAGCAGCGGCAGCCCCAGCGCAGCGCCGAGCAGCGTCTGTTTGGCGAGATCGGCGAAAAACAGCCGCAGCGTCATTTTGTTGAAGCCGTAGCGCGCCTCGATCACGAAGGTGCGATACAGCGACAAGGGCAGGTCGATCAGCCCGGAAATAAGCGCGACGCTGACGACGAGGGCGATGCTGTGTGCATAGCTGCCGGCGTCGAATGCCCGCAGCCAGGCATCGTGCAGCGCCTGCAGCGCGCCGCCCAGGGTGAGCGCCAGCAGGAACAGCGCGCCGACGCCCAGGTCGATCATGCCCAGCCGCGTCTTGTCGCTGCTGTAGTCGGCCGCCTTCTGGTGCGCTGCGAGGTCGATGTGTTCGGAGAATTCCGCCGGCACCGCGTCGCGGCAGTGTGCGATATGCCGGATATGGCGCCGGGCCAGCCACAGACGCAGACCCACGGTGAGCGCGAGCGCTGCAAGAAAAACGGGGGTAAAAGTCTGCATCTGGCTGAAATATGACACAATAATGCCCTTCAATCAATCAACGCCGGAAACGCCTGCCTCGTGGCTCAAGATCAAAACAACCTCGCCTGGTTGGACCTGGAAATGACCGGTTTGGATCCCGAACGCGATCGAATTATCGAGATCGCCATCGTGATCACGGACTCGCAGCTGAACACCCTGGTCGAGGCGCCGGTCATGGTCGTGCACCAGGCCGACAGCGTGCTCGAGTCGATGGACGACTGGAACAAGTCCACGCACGCGCGTTCCGGCCTGATCGCCAAGGTCAAGACCTCGACCGTGACCGAGGCGGAGGCCGAGCAGCTGTACCTGGATTTCCTTGCCCAGCACCTGCCTGCCAAAGCCTCACCGATCTGCGGCAACTCCATCTGCCAGGATCGCAGGTTCCTCGCGCACTACATGCCGCGGCTGGAAGCCTATTTTCACTACCGCAACCTCGATGTGAGCACGCTCAAAGAATTGGTGAAGCGCTGGAAGCCGGAGCTCGCCAAGGGCCTGAGCAAGCACGGCAAGCACGAGGCGCTGGCCGATATATACGAGTCGATCGAAGAACTGAAGTACTACCGCGAGCATTTCATCAGGCTGTAATGCGCGCAGCCCGAGGCAATGGGTTCCGTGACCTAAAGCGGCACGACCTTGCCCGGATTCAGCAGGTTGTCGGGGTCGAACAGGCGCTTGATGTCGCGCATTACGTCGACCGCTTCGCCCAGCTCCTCCTGCAGCCACCCCTGTTTTCCCAGGCCGATGCCGTGCTCGCCGGTGCAGGTGCCTTCCATGGCGAGAGCGCGCTGCACCAGCCGCTTGTTGAATGACTTCGCCAGTTCCATCTCTTCCGGCTTGGCAGGATCGACGAGGAAAATCAGGTGGAAATTGCCGTCGCCGACGTGACCGAGCAGCGGCACGGGACACAGATAGGCGGCCACGTCCTTCATGGTTTCCGACACGCACTCCGCGAGGCGCGAAATCGGCACGCACACATCGGTCGAAATACCGCGGCTGCCGGGCCGAAGCTGCAGGCAGGCAAAGTAGGCGTTGTGGCGCGCCTCCCACAGCTTGTTGCGGTCCTCCGCCTTGGTCGCCCACTGGAAATCCTTGCCGCCGTTTTCGCGCGCGATTTCCTGAACCAGCTCGGCCTGTTCCACCACGCTGGCCTGGGTGCCGTGGAATTCGAAAAACAGGGTCGGAGCGACGCGGTAATCGGTTTTGCTGTACTTGTTGATGCAGTCAATCGCGGTCGCGTCGACGATCTCGCAGCGCGCCACCGGTACGCCCGCCTGTATGGTCTGGATCACGGTCTTGGTGCAGCCGTCGACAGAATCGAATGCGCATACCGCCGCCGACATGGCTTCCTGCACGGCGTAAAGCTTCACCGTGATTTCGGTGATGATGCCCAGGGTTCCCTCCGAGCCGACGAACAGGCGCGTCAAGTCGTAGCCGGCCGCGGATTTCTTCGCGCGGCGTGCCGTCTTGATGATGCGCCCGTCGGCGAGAACTACGGTGAGCGAAAGCACGTTCTCGCGCATGGTGCCGTAGCGCACGGCATTGGTGCCGGAAGCGCGCGTCGCGGTCATTCCGCCGATGGTGGCGTCGGCGCCGGGATCGATCGGAAAGAAAAGTCCGGTGTGGCGGATGTGCTCGTTCAGCTGCTTGCGCGTAACCCCGGCCTGCACCACCGCGTCGAGGTCGGATTCGTGCACGGCGAGCACCTTGTTCATCTGGCTCACGTCGACGCATACGCCGCCGTTCACCGCGAGTATGTGTCCTTCGAGCGAAGTGCCTACGCCATAGGGGATCATCGGCACCCGGTGGCGGCGGCAGATGTTGACGATGTCGCGTACTTCCTCGGTCGTCTGCGGAAACACCACCGCGTCGGGCGCCGCGTACGGGAAGTAGGACTCGTCCTTGCCGTGCTGCTCGCGGATGCCGCGTGCGACCGTGGCGCGCTCGCCGAGCAAGGCCTTGAGTTCGTTGACGAGGGTGGTGCTCAGATCGCGGGGCTGGTTCATTGGGGGGCACCCGGCAGTGATGGAAGGTCCGATTATAGAAGGAC
>Ga0163199_1002237_pt1 | contig 11844 bp, 4 predicted proteins | sample PL_2010_150m_FD_113537 | JGI IMG/M metagenome (GOLD analysis project Ga0163199, IMG submission 113537) | Freshwater microbial communities from Powell Lake, British Columbia, Canada to study Microbial Dark Matter (Phase II) - PL_2010_150m | ecosystem: Environmental > Aquatic > Freshwater > Lake ...
CACTTTGCCCCCTCCACACTCTTATGAAATTCGATCCGTTGAGGTTCGCCGGCTTCAGCATAATAAGTAACCCCTTCACGTTTAGCTATGGAACAGAATTTTGAGTAAGTACCATCATATTTTGCGAGAACAGGTGTTCGTTTGCATTTGAGGTACAAAACAGGCAATGAAGCCATTTCAACTCGCTGCAATATCTCTTCATTATCAGCCACTTTCGCTGCCTGTTCAAAAAGTTGATACGACTCACTGACAAAATCGTCCGAAAAGATCGGGTCATCAGGCGATAATCCAAGGTGAATATGGGTTTCCTGATTGATCCGGCCATGCAGCAAATCAAAATACTGCCTGACAAATTTCCCTGCCCTGCCGTAATAGCCATACATAAAATCATTGATAACCTCCTCAACATCACAATCAGGATTCCAGAGTAGCCGCGAAATCAGATAAGCCCTGAGTTCGGAAAATTCACCGCCACGGCCCTGATAGGCAGCTTGTTCCATGATGCCGATCGAATTATTTTCCCTCAAGGTCTGAATGTTGGATTGGAGGACCTTAAAATTGGGATACGGCATCACGTAATGGCTGAAATTTACAACATAATCCCAGATATACAGGTGAGGTGCCAACGCCGACCACTGTTTAAGATCTTTAAGAAAGGATTTGTTTTGGGGGCATGATTTGAAATCGTGTGCAAAGCAACATTCAATGCTGCACAAACGGACAACCACATTATTACGTGGACGTATTTCCTTCGGCGGCGTGCGTGTATACTGGTAGGCCAGGGTGCCGATGAACTTATCAGGAAATTCCTTTTCGACAGATTCAGCCACCTGGTTCACAAACCAGATCATGAGCCCGGATTCGCTTCCCTCCCGTTTCACAATCGCCTGGCATTTATCACACTGGCACGGATTAAAACAGTCATTCTGTGATACATCGTAGATCAAATACTCGGGACTTTCGAGCATACGATTCTTGATCCTTTCGGTCATAATTTTCAATACATCGGGATTTGACAGGCACAACTGCGCTTGTTCGTGAACCCGTTTCCCGTCGATCAGGCTATAGTATTCCGGGTGTTTGTCGTAAAATTCCGATGGTGGCATTAACGGATAGAAAGTGTGCACTGCCCAGTAACTCTCCACACCTCCGGGTTGTTGCCTGAATCCCATGGTGCCGTTCATCCGGTTTCGGGCAGCCCAAACCGGATCGAATGCTTCAAAATAGAAGTCATTTCGCACACGTATTCCTGGCTTTTCTGAATGGTCGTACCAACTGAAATTTATTTCTTTTCTTTCGGGAATAACGCTTACTGCGGGGGTGTACCACCTGCAGCCCAACTCATTTTCGAGAAAAGACATCACACCATACATCGTTCCGCGCATTTTTCCGCCATATATATAAATATCGGGACCGGAATTGCAATACCGAAACGATTCATCCACATCGGCCGGTGCATTTGTCCCTGTTTTTTCTTTTATGGCATTATTGTAGCCAATTACTATCTGAGGTCCTTTATGGGGCTGATCGAGCTTCTGAACAGGCAATTCCACACCGCTGATCTCTTTGAGCCAATGCTGAAGTTCCCCGGCAGCCCATTGCTCCGATTCTGATGCCAGAGCGCTGAGGGCTATCCTGTATTCTGATTTCCCGTTTGAAAACAGGGTATAATTCATTCGCTTGCAGGCAAAAAATGAAAATTTCCGTTGAATATCTTCTCCGCTTTTTAAACGAATATCCATTAACCCGGTATAAGATTGATAATCATTCGATTTTAGGTTTATTTTCCCGCAGAAACCCGTGATACGCTGTTCTTTCAGAACCGGCTGATTTTGGTGGTTGACTATCTCAATATTCAAATATTGAATAAGTTTTTGCAAAACAGGCAATGAGAATTCAGAAGCAATCGCGACCTCTCCATCCTCACTGGTTGTGATTCTAAAGAGTTCACCTCTTTCAGCCAGTTTTCTTGTTGAGAAGGGCAGAAAGCGAACACAAAATCCCCAACTATTGCCCCGTTCTTCCACTTTTAAAAGCAGGGTATTATTCCCCTTTTTAAGCAGTACGGGAATCACATCATCATCAGAAACAAGCCCGCGACCTTGCTGGTAATCCCATACAATACTCCCATTTAGCCAGAGTTTGCCCCCATCATTTGTCCCAAGACTGATGACCCATATTTTGTTTTCGTCTGATTGAATTTCTGTATAAGCATAGGCAAACACGGGAGCTTCTTTTGACACCGCTTTATCCAGATCAATGATGGAATCGGGTGAATCGTATAGCTTCCATTTGACTGATCCTTTAACAAATCTAACAACATCACCGGCTTTAACCTGAAGATTCTGTTCCCCGCCTGCTTTTATCAGGTAGTCAGTGTTAAAACCAACAAGGTGATCCCAGGACCAGGAGGCATCTTTTGGTTCATGCAATGGAATGGGTCCACTTAGCAGCCAGGACTTTATCCATTGTCCGGGTATTACCGGTTGCGGTGAGATTTGCTGTGCGCAGTTATTGCTTTGGAAAAACAATGCAGCAAAAACGATCACCAATACTAATTTTTTCATTGGATATAGACTAAGTCGTTGAATTTAATACCAAATCGCCTCAAACTTCACGTAGGGACGCATACTTGCGTCCGCGCAATACATTAACCACGGTCCGTATGGACGCAAATATGCGTCCCTACGATGTTTTAATCAACCAGATTTCAGCTACCTGAGAGCCCCGTTCACCTTCGCCACCATCATCCTGCCCGCAGGTCCATGTAAATGATACTTTGCCATCCCGGGTAACTTCTTTAGGCAGAGAGAATTCAAACAAAGGTTGGGTTCCCATCCGGATATAATCATGGATCATAACACCATCGGCAATGAGTTTCATATTTGAACGGAAGCGTCCGGTATAGGCAATTCTCAAAGTATACAAAGCGTTGGGATCAAGGTTGTTGTATTCCATCTTCAATGGGGTATCGTACAGTGTATTAATCTGGTTCATCCAGGCCAAAGGGGTAGTCTGTCCTTCAAAACCTTTTGCAACCACTTCATGTACCCAGTCGACCCCGGTTAATCCGATTCCGAAACTTACGCGGGGTGATTCCAGGCTTCCTGGATCTTCGGCCCATGTCTTTTTTGCTCTGACCCTTTTCCAGGCAGCGGGATTGCCAAAGTTGTCATAAAAACCACCCGGACCAGGATCTGTCCGGTGAAGCATTTTATCAATTGCCTCCAGCCGTTCGGGTTCATTGCTTAACTTTTCGATCAGGGATAGCTGATCCAACATCCACAAGGCATCGTTAAGCGGAATATCAATGTTATCTATGAAATTTCCCCGTCCTCCAGCTGCATGGTGTTTTTCTATGGTGAGCTGTGCACCAATACTGCGGAACAGTGAGTCAGCCAGAGCATAACATCGTTGTTTTAATTCAGGCGATACCGGTTTTTCATGGGCAAGTGCAAGCATATTCTGTGCCTCCGAAATGGCCGGTTTTGAACCTGTTAGTTCAGCACGTTCGAGAATATTCCTTGCCTGGTCTTCCAGATGAGTTTCATAGATCAACCTTCTTTGCGTATAGGCATCGAAATAAGCCCTGATCAATCCGTTTTGGAAACGGGGATTGCTTAAAACAGTGGTGGAAGCAGTTTTCTCCATATCCTGCCATTGCTGAAGTGTTCGTTGTACCTGCTCATTTGATAAAAGCGGTCCCCGCAAATTTTGTTCAAGATCCATCAAGCCCTGAGCCACACCCTCCGTGTAATCTGGTCCGATAAAGTAACGGGCATAATCGCGCAGGGTTTCCATTACGGTTGTTGAAGGATTCCAATCCTGATCGCTCCAAACAAATTTATTCACATCATCATTGGTTCCTTCTGAATAGCTGATACTTCCCTGAGCTAATCCCGCATACAGGTTATGGATATACTTTTCATCTTCAGGACGCGGGTTAATACATTCGCGGCCTAAAGTCATGGCGTAGGCTATGTCCCAGTCGGGTATAGGATACTGGCAGCTCAGGCTGTGCGTAATATCAGGATATAACCTGACCGGAACCGATGGATTGATCAGTTTCTTCACCTCAGGAAGCGGTGTCTTTATCCATGGACCGTAAACGATTCCCCCAAACCAATCATATTGCCGGTTAACATGTTCATAGAATTTACCATACCATTCTTTGCCTGGTTTAAACGCCTGGGGCGAAACCCATATTTTGGCATTGGGGTGATATTTATGCAGAACAACGGCCACTTTCCCAAGCCAATTAAACAGTTCATCGGGTTCAAGTTCACCGGGATCTCCTCCAGGTACAAAAAGTGCATCCAATTTAGGCAGTACGCTGAAGACGATTTCCCGCTCATTCAGTTCTTTCCTGATGGAATCAGACGAAGTATAATCGCTGCCCATGTTGGGATACCACATCCACACATCCAATCCATACTCTTTACAGATACGCGATTGCTCTGCAATCATCTTAATAGCAGGCAATTTCATGTGGATACTTGAAAAATCATCGTCGGTTCGCGGTGGCATGATCTCGATGCTGTTTGCCCCAAAAATCGCCAGGTCACGAATATATCTGTCAAATTGCACAACATCCCATGCATCATAAGCATTCGTCTTCGGACGATAACCCATCTGATGTCCGCGGATAGGAAAAACAGGCGTTGAGGAGATGTTTGAAAAATCAGTAACCAGTATCTGGCCGTTCAGCAGTTCCATTTTACGAAGAAGGCGGCCGACGCCGTAAAGAGCACCCCGTTCATCGTGGCCCGCAATGATAACAGTTTTGCTTTCAAGCAGCACAATTTTATAGCCGTCTTTACCCGTTTGCGGCAGTTTGAGGATTGCAGCTTTATAAGGCTCGGGGAATTTTTCTATTCGTCCTTCAACTACCACAGCGATAATCTGGTTGCCTTCAGATAACGGTTTATCAATAACCGGAAGAAAGAGATTGGTTCGTTTGTGAATCTCATCCTGCAAAACCTGAACAGCTTTTTGCAGTTGAACATTCTTCTTTTCAGGGAAGAAAATGGTAGCATTAGAAAAATCTACAATTTGTGCAAAGCCAGCTTGAAATAAAAACAGGCTTGAAACAAGGATGGTGACACTTTGCTTTGAACAAGTCAGGATTATCATTTCAAAAGGATTTCTCTTGTTCGGTATAAAACCATGCTAATGTGATCTAATGTGTCTATTGTGGTTGATTTTATTACTTTGCTTTCAACAGCAACTTATTATCATTTGCGACAAACATGCGTGTGCTCTGCGTATAATCATCGCCGAAAGGGGCTTTGTATTTCAAATCGACATAAAAAGCTTTGAAACCGGATTCTGGATATTTGATCTCGACTTTGATTTCAGCTTTATTTGCCGGATTCAGCTTTGTATCTGACCATATATCATCCCTAAAATCCTGATCTTTAGAATTGGCACTCCATAAAATCGCGTCAACCAATAGTTCAAGGGTGGATTCAATTTTCAAAGTTACAATGCCATTCCCTTCTGAAATTGAGTAATTGCAGACCGGGTATTTTCCATCAGTCACTGTTGTTCCCACAAACGCACTTAAAGAAGCAAATGCCTTTTTTTTATCGCCAAGACCATGACCGGCATTTGGAGTATAACAGATGTGATTATCACCCGGGATACTGTCGATGTAATTCTTTACTGCATCTACCGGCCAATATGGATCATTAGTACCCATGAATAACATCTTTGGCATTGTTAACGTTTTTCGGTAGGAGTATGGATCGATCATTTTAACCAGGTCGTCACCGCCCGGTGTACCAAGTTGCTGAGCGATACCCAATTTAACATAATCCTCGATTTCGATACTATAGTCTCCCCAAACCACTTTTTGGTAATCAATATTTACAGGCATATTCAGCACGTCAATTACCATAGGTCCGATTGCTTTTACGCGGCTATCATTTGCACCGGTCAACCAGGTTGTCCATCCCCGTTTTGATGCACCCGATACAATAAAATGATTTACCTTTCTTTTCACCTCCTTTTTAGCGAATTTCTGCAGAACATCCATTGCCCTGACAGCACTTTTTGTCATCGGAAACAATAATGGCCAGGTAAAATCATGATCATTCAGATAATTATGGAATGTGTAAGATATCAGAGCATCTTCAGTCAGATCGTCATACAATGGTTGATTGGGCACTTGCCAGACTATTGCTGCTATTGCCATATTAGTCCTAGCCACCTGGCTCAATGAAGTCGTTAAATCCTCCTTCCATTCATGTATATTGGGTTTTCCGTTTTTCACACTGCCGCCTGTGATAAACAACAACGCATCATTATACTTCAAAATATCGGGTACCATTACGGCCATTTCATGATTCCAGTTAATTCCGCGCCATTGTTGAGATGTAAACAGAATACGATATAATGTAACACCTTCAGCCTTTGTTTTATCCTGAACTTCCCATTTAAATGATTTGTCAGAATTATGAAGGTATGACTGAAGTGCAGTTTCAGGGGTGACAGGATTGCGCGAACAAGAAAATACAATAGCTACAGAAAATAGCAGAATTCCAAATAATACTTTTCTCATTTTCATATTTAATTATTGTGGCATAAAAATCAGGCAGGGATATTATAAAATATCACCTGCCTGATTGTAATCATGTTGATATCTACCAAGGTTTGCCAGTACCCTGCAGAAGCCAGAATCTTGACCAGGGGCTATTTTTCCCATCGGGTGCTGTATAAGTAGTAGTTTCAAGTTTATCTACTGCATTTTGAGCATTCAACGGGTTAAAACTCAACTCATTTATACCGTAATAAAACCTGAGTGGCAATACTGTTCTTCTTGCTGCTGGCCCGGCTGTTAATTTAGGTAGCCCGGTCCGTCTGTAATCGAACCATGCTTCGGCTGCAGCACTCCAGCTGGCAATCCATTTTTGCTCCATAATCTGCTCTAAAGTTCCGTTATTCACCACACCAGGTTGAGCTAGATATGATGAATAAGAATTACTAAGACCCCAGGCATCCAACGAAGCTTTTACACCAGCGTTGTAATAATCAGCGGTAGTTCCACTAACTGACCACCCTTTGAGGGCCGCTTCGGAGAGGATAAAACATACTTCGGCAGCCGACATTATCCTTGCCTTTAAAAGCGGTCCGGCAGCCTGCTTATACATACTATTCAGGTGAGATACGTGTGGATTAAGCGGTGCCTGTTCCAGATTCGGACTTAAATTGTATGATTGCGGAATAATTGACCATGCAGGTGGCATTCCTACATATTCAGGATCCAAATCCAGCGGTCCACCAAATGTTGCAGTATATTTATCAGCAACATTCTGAGCTATAATACGTTTCCCATCAATAATCTGGTCGAAATTATCTGGTCTTGTCGGATCGATAACAAGAGGAATTTGTATCTTATTGGCCCAGACTGCGATACGTGGATCATTCAAAGCCTGCAACTTCTCAACCAGCGTCGAACACATTTTTAACCTCCTGTAGTTGGTTTCACTGATATCGTAAGTTGTATTACATGGCCATGCATCTCCGCTGCTGTTACCAATATAAGCAAAACCAGCATCATCTGCTGCATCCAGAATGACCGGATATTGATCGGGATGGGTTGCAATTTTCTCTATTCCTGCTTGTGCAATGGCTGGTTCTTTTGCTGAAATCCTCATATAATATCTCAAAGCCAGGGAATTGGCAAATTTTTGCCATTTCGCAACATCGCCATCATACAGTACATCCTGAGTGGTGTTAATTTCCTTATATTCACTCTGACTTTTGGATAATAGAGTGTTAGCGCTATCGAGGGAAGCAAGGATTCCGATATAAATATCCTTTTGGGAATCAAAAACCGGTTTTAAATTCTCACCGCCAAGTTCTCCGAGAAGTGCTTTGGAATAGGGAGCATCGCCCCATAAATCAGCTATTAAGCCAAAATTATAGGCCTTTAAAACCATTGCTGCACCTTGATGAAATTCAAGGCCCATGCTTCGCGATTTTTTTAATAACTCCTCTGCGTTGCGCAGGATACCGTAATGTCCCGACCAATTCTGATTTGACCATTCATACCCGTCATGGCCTCCGCCCCAACCGTCTTTCTGGGTATGTTGCATAACACCTGCGATATCACCGAAACCCAGACCAACTACTGTCTGTCCGGTGTAGGTTATCACAGTACTAATCAATAGATTGGGATGTGCATTTGCTGGGTCAACACCGTTAGGGTTTATATTCATTTCTTCCAGATTCTGACAGGAGATCAGAAGAACTATCAACAGGACCAAAGCTGCTGGAATCTTATTTTTTATTGTGTACATAATATCAGATTTTAATAATTTCTAAAAAGTCACGTCAATCTTAAAACCGATCGGAGTCACCCAAGGTTCCAGATTATACCTTTCTATCCCTTGTTTAAACTGGGTACCTCTTCTGCCTTCAGTGGACGATTCTGCCTGAAACGCGCGTTCCGGATCTAATCCGGCTTTATTTTTTGTCCAAAGCATAATATTTCGACTATAGAGTGAAACGGATATGTCCTGGATTTTGCGCATCCGGTTAATGATGTTACGGGGAACCTGGTAACTAAGAGAGATTTCCCTTAGTTTAATAAAATCTGCGTCAAACATGGAAGGTTTTGCAAATCCCCAGGCATAACTCACTACGTAAGGGGCATATGGCAGCACATTATTTTCTCCAAGATTTTCAATATACGTTACTCCTCCTTTACCATCAGAGACTGCGACAACACCCGGAACGAAAATTCCGTCGCTTACGTAGACCCCGCTGTAGTTTTCACGAAATCCCCCATATTCGGCGGTAGGCCCACCAACCACGTGAAATCCGTTTTTGATGTATATATCCTCATTTGCCACCAGCCAGTCACGAAGCTCTTTACCGGTTCGTCCACCAGGATTGATCAGATTATCCAGCCAGAGCTGAGAATTTCCGTCTTCAGCCATATATCGCTGGGTTTGTGAGATAAATTGACCACCGTTTCTCCAATCAAGGGTGAAATTCAATGAAAAGGCCTTGTAGGATATTGAGGATTGTAAGCCCAGGATAAAATTGGGATTATAATTGCCAATCTTATTTTTTGTATCCTGGATCTGGACCTCTTGCCATTCCAATTCGGAACCAATTATCGGATAGCCAAAATAGGGAGAGTTTACGTCGGTAACTGTAAGTATTTCAGCATCGTAAATAGCACCTATCTCATCACCAACATACGACCAGGCACCACCTTTTGCATCTTCCCAGAACTTAATTACATCAATTCCTTCGGAAATTTCTAACAGTCTTGTTCTGTTTCGTGTGAAATTTGCACTGATATCCCAATTCCAGTTATTAGTCTTAATCGGAGTGCCTCCCAGCATAAATTCCCAACCTTTACTCTCTATTAATCCTGCATTGATATTGACCGCATCGGAACCTGTTGAGCTTGCCACCGGAATATTTCTTAATATCTGGTTACGATTTTCGATTTCGTAATATGTTCCTTCAAACCTCAACCTGTTTTTAAAAAGCCTCAGATCGACACCAACTTCCTTTGAAGTAGCTTCTTCAGGTTTTAAATTGGGAGTCAATATTTGTCCCGACTTGGCCAATCTGGTAGCATCGCCCCATTGGCCGGCATTTCCATAGGTATTGTACAGTTGGTATGGATCAGTATCGTTACCAGCCTTTGCCCAGCCACCCCTGATTTTTACTAAGTCCACCTTATCACCTAAATTAATCATTTGATTTAAAAGAAGACTCAGTGAAGCCGACGGATAAAAATAGGACTGGTTTTCTTTTGGCAATGTACTTGACCAGTCATTTCGTGCAGTCAGATCCAGAAAAATCATATCTTTCCATGCCAGGTTTGCCAGGCCATAAACGCTGTAAATTGCTTTTTGAGACCACCCGTTTCCATAACTTAAAGACCCTGATTTAATATTACTGATAGTATATACGTTTGGTACAATGAGTCCGGCACCTGACATTGATGAATTGCTGATCACCGAACCCTTCTTGTATAAAGAGTTACCTCCGGCAGATAATGACAAGTTGAAATTGCTCAATTGTTTAGCGTAGGTACCCAGGAAATCGATATTTTGTTCATAGCTCATCATATCCTGGATACCATAAGCTCCGTTATTTGGTTCTTTGGTATAGCCTGGTGCAATTTTAGATTCACGCGTCTCAGAAAATTTGTCGAGTGAATATCGCCCCATCAGGCTAAATTCTTTGGTTATTTGCCAGTCTGCCTTGAAGTTGCCAAAAATTCTATCCCTGTTAAAACTGTTATTTACTTCGTATGCCAGGTAGTAAGGGTTCTCATAGGTCCCATTATAAGGAGTCCTTTGCACCATACCCTCCTGCCCTGGCTCCCAATATTGTTGCAGATCAAGAATATCGGTATTTTGCGGAACATTATATGCCCATTGCAGGGGATTGGTACCTCTGTTACTTGAAGGACGGTTATTTGACCACGACCTGTTGACATTAATATTGGAACTAACCATAAAATTATCACGTACCTTAATGGAAGTAGCAGCTGTCAGGTTATTTCTGTATAAATCGGAATTAGGAATAATCCCTTTGTTGCCCATGGTCGTTACTCCAATCCTGTAATTCATCAAATCGGTATTGTTTGAAACTGAGACACCATTGGTAGTTGTTATACCGGTTTGAACAAAATTAGCTACGTTATTTGGATGGGATACCAGCTCGGTCGGAATCTGAACTCCATTTGCATCCCGCGGACTGTTCCATTGTACTGCAAAGTATTCTTTATCCAGTTCAATACCTGCTCCGGCTGCTTCAGCGGGATTAACTCTCATTATAGTCCCGGGAGGAAGATCTTCGGGAGTAAATGAAAAATAGCCGGTTGCAAATTTTTTCTGGACAGCAAAATACTTGGTGGGCTGGTCGAATACGGTATTAGAACTAACGGTCACCTGAACGCCTTTGTTTTTCTTACCTGATTTGGTAGTGATCAGAACCACTCCGTTTCCTGCCCTTGAACCATATAATGCTGCTGCACTTGGCCCTTTTAATACAGTTACGCTTTCAATATCGTCCGGATTAATGTCGGAAATTGCATTGCCATAATCCACACGGTTATCACTGCCGAATCCGGATACATTGTTCAGTGTATTAACAATCGGGACTCCATCAACGACAAACAAAGGCTGATTATCGTTACTTAAGGAATTTGCACCTCTGATCACCATGCTGACAGACGAACCTGTTCCACCTGTTGAGTTAATCTGGACACCCGAAACCTTACCGGCGAGCGAGTTAATTGCATTTTCCTGAACCACCCTGGTCATATTATCACCACTGACTCTCCCTACAGAATAACCCAGTGACTTTTCCTTTCTCGTAATACCCAATGCCGTAACCACTACCTCATCAAGAGCTGTAGTAGTTACGGTCATCTCAACATTGACAATTGTACGGCCATTCACCGGAACTTCTATCGTTTCAAATCCGACAAAAGAAAAAATCAATACCGAATTGTTTTCTGGCACCTCAATTCTATATGCTCCTTCAGAATTTGTGAATGCTCCGGTCTGAGTTCCTTTAATCTGGATAGTCACCCCCGGTAAACCGGTTTTATCAGCCTTTGAAGTTACCTTTCCGGTAACCACAATAGCCTGCTGAGTTTTTGAATTAGCTGGCAACTCTTTTGGTCCAGGGGATCCGGAACTTGCCCATGCAGTCCCCAACAGCAAAGTAATAAATGCCATTGTCATGTATTGGCCCCCTAGCACATCGGACATGATTACTAATTAAAATGTGTAATTATGTCAATGCAAAAACGAAAATTTACAAAGGAACAGAAGCTTCAAATCATCGATGAGGCCTCTTTGC
>Ga0163199_1002240_pt1 | contig 11836 bp, 9 predicted proteins | sample PL_2010_150m_FD_113537 | JGI IMG/M metagenome (GOLD analysis project Ga0163199, IMG submission 113537) | Freshwater microbial communities from Powell Lake, British Columbia, Canada to study Microbial Dark Matter (Phase II) - PL_2010_150m | ecosystem: Environmental > Aquatic > Freshwater > Lake ...
ACTATTCCCTTCACTTCTTATTAATTTTGCAGTCAATAGTTCATCTGCGGTATTGAACATTGCTGTGTTATAATAAACCGGCACCTTAAAATTCAGTGCAACCGCATCTTCGAAAATAGTTTGGGATGATGAAGAGTAAGGTATGGAAAATATGAAAACTGATGCCAGAATTAAGAATTTGAATCTCATATTAGAAAATGATTTATTATTGTGTTATAAGATAATGATATTTGGTTATTTTAAATATGCTAATAAAGAGAAAATACAACAATTATCCGTTTAATATTCGCCATATATTGTATATTTTAAGAGAATTTATTAAAACAAATTATCGTTATGTTGAAAAAAACAGCTGTAATAATTTTATTATTCCTATTTCTTTTTAATATTAATTTTGCCGGTGCTTGCACAAATTTTCTGATTTCAAAAGGTGCGTCAGCGGATGGATCTGTTATGATAACTTATGCGGCAGATTCTCATACTTTATACGGCGAACTTTATTATTTCCCTGCCGCTGATTATCCTGATGGCTCTTTATTAGATGTTTATGAATGGGATACAGGTAAATTTTTAAGCAGAATCAGGCAAGTACTTCATACATTTTCTGTAGTGGGAAACATTAATGAATATCAGGTCGCGATTGGGGAAACTACTTACGGAGGACGCGAAGAACTTAGAGATACACTTGCTTTAATCGATTACGGCTCTTTAATGTATATAGCACTGCAAAGGTCGAAGACTGCAAGAGAAGCTATTAAAACGATGACTGATCTTGTAGCAGAATATGGATATTACAGCGAAGGGGAATCATTTTCAATTTCAGATGCGAATGAATGCTGGATTCTCGAAATGATAGGAAAAGGTTCCGGGAATAAAGGGGCTGTGTGGGTTGCAATGAAAATACCTGATGGATATATTTCCGGTCATGCAAATCAGGCAAGGATTACAACTTTTCCCTTGAATGAACCGGAGAACTGTCTTTATGCAACTGACGTTATTAGTTTCGCAAAGGTAAAAGGATATTATAAAGGTGATGACAAAAATTTCTCTTTTGCAGATGCTTATGCACCTATTAATTTCGGAGCGGCAAGGTTCTGCGAAGCAAGGGTATGGTCGGGGTTTAACAGGGTAAGCAATGGAATGGACAAATATCTTGATTATGCAATGGGGAAAAATCTGAAAAACCGAATGCCCCTTTATGTAAAACCGGACAAGAAAATATCCGTTTATGATGTAATGGAAATGATGAGAGATCATTTCGAAGGTACTTCAATGGACATGACAAAAGATCCTGGTGCGGGACCGTATGCCTGCCCATACAGGTGGAGACCGTTAACATGGAAACTTAACGACAAAACCTATCTGAACGAAAGAGCAATATCGACACAACAAACCGGCTTTTCTTTTATTGCTCAGTCACGCAATTGGCTTCCGAATCACATCGGGGGTATTATATGGTTCGGTGTTGATGATACATATTCTACGGTATATGCACCTATGTACTGCGGAATTTCATCGGTTCCGAGTAATTATGCGGTTGGAAACGGCGATATGATGAAATTCAGCGACAGTTCTGCTTTCTGGATTTTTAACCAAGTATCAAACTTTGCTTATACAAGATATAATTCAATGATTCCGGAAATAAGGACAGTGCAAAAAGAACTGGAATCTGGTTTTATCAATAATACAAAAGATGTTGACGCTAAAGCATCGGAATTATTTAATGAAAATCCGGAAACATCAAGGAAGTATTTGACTGACTATTCAATAACAGCAGGTCAAAACGTATTTAAGAGATGGAAAGAATTGTATTGGTATTTATTTACCAAATATATGGATGGGAATATTAAAACGATTGCCCCAAATCAAAAGATACCAAAAGTTTCACAACCCGGCTATGACAAAAGTTTTTACGAAAAAATAGTAAAGGAAACCGGAGAAAAACTCAAAGTAACCGAGGAAAGCGGTCATTGATATTTTGTTTTCAGATAATTGAAAAAGGGCTGAAAAAATATCAGCCCTTTTTTTATTAAATTATTCGCTATAGAACTTTATCATATCATCAATAGCCTTTTTACAAACAGGACAGAAACCATCCCGCTTTCTGGATTTCATGGTACAGTCGAACATAGGCCTGTATATTCCTTTTTCGACATATCCGCCGCCTTCAAAAGCCCCGACTTTGTCATAATATTTCTCTTCTCCTGGGGTCGGAATAGGTATCCCAGTGCTTACCATGTTTTTCCATTTGCTTTCGAAATTAACCAGAGTAGTTATATTCGGCTGCCATGGTTCAACTTTTAAATTAAAATAATCAGAAACCGCAACGTCAGAAGTCCAATATTCATCTGCAAGATCTGCGAATCCGTGACCGAATTCATGACATATGACATAATCTGAATATGCATCATCGCTTGTAACAATATTATAATAATTATATACTCCTCCTCCGCCGTATTTATCAGAGTTCACAAGTATTATAATCTGGTCATAGGGAACTGTGCCTGCAAGGTCGCGTACAGTTTTAACATCCTGAGTCATACAATACCGCTCCACATCGAATGTATAAAAACTGGTATTCATAATCGTCTTTTTATATATTCCCTTACCGGGAATATCGGTACCTGATTCCTGCGAAGGGGCTTCAACCAGCCATACATTAAAATTGTTTTTATTTTCCCTGTAAGGAGAACAGTTAAAGAAGTAACCCATGAAACGCTGTACATCATTGTTAAACTTTGTCATTTCTTCCGAAGTATATCCCTCGGGAAGGAATACAATATCAACTTTTACAGATGGGTCCCCTGAATCCAGTACTTTTTTTGTCACGTATAATGTATTGGCTTCGGGATTTATGAAATAGCTTTTAGGATTAATAATATACTCTAATTTTTTAACATAATATCCATTCTTATCACGTTTATCAATCCTGACTTTCACCATTTCTTTGGGATAAGGGATTAATACTGTCTCATAAAAACTTCTTTTAACTGTTTTTGCTTCATCCGATGCCTGCCATTCCTGAAATAGGGATGAATATCCGTGGGAATAAATTAATTTATTGGTTTTCACATCATTTACATACAATCTGTAATCCCCATAATTAAATTTATCTATAAGATTCTTTTTTGAGCCTCCCCAATAAGGTTCCATTTTAAGCTGTTCCAGATATATTTCGGTTTCCTTATCATTACCTCCCTGGATATAATCCAACCTTAGACTTTTGGATAGAAAATAATCATCAAAACTTACCTGGGCATTTGCAATACTGAACAAACATAAAGCAATTACGACAAAGTATAACTTTAGATTTTTCATATTATTTGAATTTATTTGACTAAAGCAGACCTTCTTATCATTTTCAAGAAAACTATCAATTTATTTTTTTGAATAATATAGTTATTATTTAAGCCATTTATCAAGCCATCCGAAGAAAGTTCTCTGCCAAACAATACCGTCCTGTGGTTGGAGAACCCAGTGATTTTCATTTGGAAATAAAAGAAACTCTGCAGGGATACCGAGAAGAACCGCCGCATTAAATGCCTGCATTCCCTGTGTGTAAGTAATACGATAATCCTTTTCTCCGTGAATAATTAATATTGGAGTATCCCAATTCTGAACATATTTATGTGGGGAAATTTCATATGATTTCTGCGCCACAGGATTATTTTTATTCCAAAAGGGACCTCCGAGATCCCAATCCACGAACCACATTTCTTCTGTCTCAAGATACTGAGATTCTAAATTGAACATACCGTCATGGGAAATAAATGCCTTGAATCGTTTTTCGTGATTTCCAGCCAGCCAGAAGGCAGAAAAACCTCCATAGCTCGCTCCAACACATCCGAAATGCTCTTTATCTATATAGGGTTCTTTATTGAGGTCATCCACAGCGCTCAAATAATCTTTCATGTTCTGCCCGCCATAATCACCGCTTATTTGCTCGAGCCATTCCATTCCGAAAGAAGGCAGTCCGCGCCTGTTAGGGGCAATTATAATGTATCCGTTTGCAGCCATTATCTGAAAATTCCACCTGTAACTCCAGAATTGGTTTACTGTACTTTGAGGTCCGCCTTCGCAAAATAACAATGCCGGATATTTTTTATCAGGGTCGAAATCGGGCGGATATATAACCCAGGCAAGCATATCTTTATTATCCGTTGTTTTTATCCACCTTTTTTTTACATCTGCAATTTTTAGATTATCCAGGATGCTTTTATTTGTAAATGATATTTCAATTTCTTTTCCGGTTTTCGGATCAACCGAAAATATTTCAGTAGGCTTTGACATAGATTGTTTTTCTGCAATAAGTACCTGACCAGCCGGTTTCACCGAAAGATAATTATGAATACCATCCGTTATTCTGGAGGTTTTTCCATCACTCAAATCATACCTGTAAATTTCTTCCGTAGCTTTAACTCCACTTATGAAATAAATTGATTTACTGTCATCAGTCCATTGAATTCCTCCCGCATTCTGATCGAGATCCTTTGTAGCGTAAGTTCTTGTTTTCGTATCAAAATCATAAATAAACAGCCTTGTTTTATCTGATTCGTAACCATCCCGCTCCATCGATTCCCAGGCAATTTTCTTGCCGTCAGGTGAAAATGCGTGAGCTAAATCAAACCCCTTCATTCCTTCTGTTAGATTATAAGTCTTTTTTGAGTCCAGATTATATATATATATATCGGAATTTGTAGAAACGGCATATTGTTTCCCTGTCATCTTCTTGCAAGCGTAAGAAACGTTTTTGCTATCAGGACTCCAGTTAACCTGGTCCATACCGCCAAAAGGTTTAAGCGGAGTATCATACCTTTCGCTTTCCATAATGTCATAGCCGGTTTTTATTATCCCGTTTGAATAATCAGATACAAAAACATGACTGTATGTATAATCATGCCAGCTATCCCAGTGACGGTACATTAAATCTGTTTCAATCCTTGCATTAGCTTTTGGAAGATCCGGATAAATATCGTGAATGTCTTTATCAAGCTTTACATCTTTAACAAATAAAATCTTTTTTATATCTGGAGAGTACTTGAAATCATTTATTCCACCTTCTACATCGGTAATCTGAGTCCAGGCTGTGCCATCCGGATTCATTTCCCAGAGTTGTGTAGCGCCGCTTTTAGATGAAATGAAACCGATTTTTTTTCCATCAGGACGCCACAATGCGGTGAATTTTCCATCAGGTGTATTCGTAATCCTCGTGACCTGACCGCCACCTACGGGAACAGTATAATAATCATTCTGCCCCTTGTTATTCGGTATATCAAAATATTTTACTGCGAATAATACTGTTTTATTATCCGGTGATACTTCCACATTCGATATCCTTCCAAAAGACCAGAGAAGTTCGGGAGTCATTAATTTCTTTGCATTCTGTGCACCGGCATCGAAGAAGAATGAATAGTATAAAGTGATAAAAATCAGGCAAGCTTTTCTCATATTTTTAAGTTTAATTTTTTCGTGTTACGTAATTTAACTACAATAACAAATTAATGAAACAATTTTAGGAGTGACAAACACCGGGCAGTCCGCGTAATAATCATATTGTTCTTAGAAGCTTTCTTAAAGCTTCAAGAAAGTAATTTGCTTCATTTTCTTCAACGCATAGCGGAGGCAATAACCTGATAATATTTTTTCCCGAAGAGCCTGTGAATATCCTGAAATCATAAAGTAGCTTATTCCTTAAATCTGTAACGGGATTTTCAAACTCGAGTCCTATCATCAAACCCCTTCCCCTGACTTCTTTTAATCCATCAATTGCTTCCAGTTCCTTTTTGAGATAAGAACCAATTCTTTCTGCATTTCCAATCAGATTTTCATTTTCCATAATTTCGAGAACGGCAATTCCGCCGGCACAGGCAAGCTGATTACCTCCGAAAGTAGAACCGAGTCTTCCGTGTACGGGCTTGAACTTAGGGCTGACAAGTACTCCACCAGCAGGAATTCCATTAGCCATACCTTTTGCTATGGTGATGATGTCCGGTTTGATATTATAATACTGGTGAGCAAAGAATTTTCCTGACCTGCCATAACCCGATTGAATTTCATCTATTATGAAAATTGTATCTGTTGATTCACATAATCGTTTTATCTCCTTAATATAACTTTCCTCCGGAATATGAATACCACCAACACCTTGAATTCCTTCTATAATTACGGCACAATATTCTTTAGATTTAATTTTACTGCTTATATCATTTATTTTATTAATCTCTACGTAGGTAGTTTCAACGGAATTATTTATAGGCGCTCTGTATTCAGGAATGTCTGTAACAGCAATCGCAGCAGTTGTTCTACCATGAAATGCCTTTTTGAGTGTTATAACTTTTTTCCTGCCGTTTTGGAAAGATGCAATTTTCAGAGCGTTTTCTATTGCTTCCGCCCCTGAATTAACTAAGAATACATCGAATTCATCATATTCAGAAAGTCTGCCCAGTTTTTCTGCGAATTCATCTTTCAGGGAACTTTTAAAAGAATTAGAATAAAAAATCAGATCATTAATTTGTTTGGAAATTTTCTGCAGGTAGTAAGGGTGACTATGACCAATAGAAATAACCCCGTGTCCTCCGAATAAATCAAGGTATTCGATTCCGTTTTTATCCCAAAGCTTACACCCAAGACCTTTAACCGGTTCAATATCATATATCGGATATACGTCGTAAAATTTCATTTCTAATTTATAAATATTTCGGATGCGGGTTTATGAGAAAGAAATAACGGCATGCTTTCAGTATAGCCGTAAGCTCCCGCGTTTAGAATAGCCAGCACATCGCCCGGATTTACTTCATTCAGGATAGCTTTGTCGTCAAACTGGTCAAATGATGTGCAGAGCGGTCCGGCAACAATATACTCTTTTGTTTTACTCCTATTTTCAATAATAGCTGTCAGATTTATTATCGGGTGTCTATGACCTATCAGAGCAGGGCGGAGCATATGGTGAATACCCCCGTCAACGAGAGCTATATTCTTACCGCCTGACTCTTTTGTATATAAAACTTTTGTAAGATAAATACCGCATTGCCCGGACAGATATCTTCCCGGTTCAAAGATTATGCTAATTCCAGAAAGGTAACTTGAGTATTCGGAACTTCGAATTAATTCATTGAGCTTATTTCCAAGATTTTCGATGTCCAGCTCTTTTTCATTTTCTTCGTAAGGTATTCCAAATCCACCTCCTGCATCAATGTATTTTAATTCCAGATTGTACTGTTTTGATATTTTCATTGCCATTTCTACAACATCTTTTGTATTCTGATATATTCTTCTCCAGTCCAGAATCTGTGAAGAATTAAATATATGAATGCCGTGTATGTTTATATTCTTGAGCTTCATAATCTCTGCAATGACTTCAGGAATCTGGTCAGCATCTATGCCAAACTTACTCACTCCCATACCGCCGATAATCCTGTTTTTCTCCCCTGCTTCAAATGTTGGGTTTATCCTTAACATTACATTTTGTTTATTCCCGGTCTGTTTTGAAATTTGGCTTACTGAATGAGCCTCCTGGAGAGATTCTATATTTATCGATAGGACACTATTATTAATTGCATATGTAATTTCCTGGTTTGTTTTTGCAGGACCAGTCATTATTATTTTCGATGATGGGAAACCAGCGGAAAGGGCGGCGTTCACTTCACCTTCAGATGCGGTATCGCAACCTGAACCCAATAAATTCAGACATCTTAAAATATCGGGATGCGGATTGCTCTTTTGTGCATAAAAAATATTAAAATAATCAGGTAGGGATTTTTTAAGATTATTATACTGCCGTGCGATAACATCCGTAGAATAAACAAAACACGGAGACTGATAATTTTCAACAAACATGCGAACAGTATCAATGTTATTTAACCTAAAGAACGGATGGTTATCAAGCCAGAAATTATTCATCTAAGTAAATCCTCAAGTGTTACGGCGGCATCAGTCTTAGGATCACGGTATTTAATTATCACAGGGCAATATAAGTGTATTCCTTTATCAACTCCTTTACCGTTGGAAATCTGGCGGCTTCCTGCAACTACGACAGCACCTTTGGGAATTGTGAGAGGCTTATCCTTTGTTTTTTTGATAAACTCGCCTGAAACATTATCAAAGACAGGAGTGGAAGCATTCAAAATAACCCCTGTTCCGATAACTGCTTTTGTTTTAATGATTGTTCCTTCATAAATTCCGCAATTACCACCGATAAATACATCATCTTCTATTATAGTGGGGAGCGCTCCAACGGGTTCGAGCACACCACCTATTTGTGAGGCAGCGGAGAGGTGAACGTTTCTTCCGACCTGTGCACAGGAACCAACAAGAGCATGGGAATCTATCATGCATCCGGAATCTATATAAGCTCCAATATTAATATAAGCGGGGGGCATAAGTATAGTTCCTTCCGATACGAAAGAACCTCCGCGTATAGAAGATCCGCCGGGAACAAGACGAACATTACTTCCGAGTGTCAGATGATGGAGGGGCAGTGTATCCTTGTCGAAGTATGTTACCGCTCCCGATTGAAATTCGGATAATATTCCAAATTTGAATCCAAGCATAATGGATTCCTTGACCCATATATTTACTTTCCAGTCGCCGTCTTCTTTCACTGCGGCGCGTACTTCTCCCCGCTCGAGTGCAGAGCGGAATTCGCTGAAGAATTCCAGGACTTTCTCACGATCAGCAGAAAATTGAATTTCTTTTAATTTTTTTTCTAAATGATGCATATATAATTAACAATTATCAGGGACATTATAGATTCAAAATTATTAGTTTTAATATTTGATACCTAAATCCTTAATTGTTTTTTTCATAATATTATAGGTACCGGGAATGGATGCATATAAAGGAGGACGAAGAAGATTATCCATATGTCCGAGAATATTCATTCCTGCTTTAACCGGTATCGGGTTGCTTTCAACAAAACAATTTTTGAAAAGCGGCATCAATTTGTGATGCATCGCTCTCGCTTTGATAAAATCACCTTTAAGCATAATGTTTACAAAACTGGTCATTTCCCTTGGAGCGATGTTGGACGCCACACTTATAACACCTTTTCCGCCCGTCACACAAATTGCCATCGTTTCATCATCGTTACCTGAAATCACATTGAAACCTTTAGGTGCATTCCGTATTATTTCACTAATCTGACTGTAAACACCTGAAGCTTCTTTAACCGCAATAACATTTTTAAATTCAGCAACTTTTAAAGTGGTCTCGGCTAACATATTAACAGAGGTTCTTCCCGGAACGTTATACAGTATAATTCCTTTACGCGTGGATTCTGAAACCGCTTTAAAGTGATTGAACAATCCCGACTGCGTGGGTTTGTTATAATAGGGAGTCACAATCAGGTATCCGTCAACATCCATCTTATCATATTCCTTTATTGTATCGATAACATGCTTTGTATTATTAGAACCCGCTCCTATGAATACAGGAATTCTACCACCGGCTTCTTCGAGTGTAATATCTATTAAATTAAGTTTTTCGTTTATTTCCAGACAGGGTGTTTCCCCCGTTGTGCCGAGGGGAATCAGAAAATGAATTCCACTTTTAATCTGGCGGGCTACTGACTTCCTGAAGGCAGGATAATCTACTTCAAAGTTTTTCTTAAACGGAGTAATGAGTGCCGTTCCAACACCTTTTAATTCTTTTAACATATTATTTTGATTTAATATTTTGTTTAAATAATTCCCTGAAATCCCAGATTCCTTCTGTTTTTTCAAGCCATATCGCTGCGAGCACTGCTCCCATCGCAAATCCTTCGCGGGAATATGCTTCGTGCCGGATATTAATTTTATCGACAGAAGATTCAAACCCGATATCATGAATCCCTTTTATGTATCCGCTCCGTACTGAAGAGACCGGTGTATTAAATTTCAGATTTTTATCGAGTATGCTTTTTAAAGTTATTCCTGTTCCCGAAGGGGCGTCTTTTTTTTCTTTATGATGTAACTCAACGATGTAAGAATTATAACCGAGCCCGTATAATAATGACGAAGCATAATCTGTTATTTCAAAAAGTATGTTGACACCTACAGAAAAATTCGTTCCGTAAACAAGTTTTTTCTTTTTTATCGAAAAATACTTTTTTACTTTAGGCAAAATGTCGTACCAGCCGGTTGTTCCCACGACCGCACCCGCAAATTTATCGGCAATTAATTTATAATTTTTCCTGAAGGCATCCGGAGTTGTAAAATCTATGCACAGAGCTTTTGAAGAAGGGACGGATTTTTGCGGAGAACTAGTTTTGATTAAACTTAAAGCGTTTGAATCATCTATTATCGTATGGATAGTATGATTCGCCTTAAGAAGGATTTTTTCAACTTCCCTTCCCATTTTTCCGTAACCAACAATTGCTATATTCATTTTTATCCGAAAAATTCTTTATGGAGAGTTTGTAAAACCAAATTGAGATTTTCCCTGTCAACCACAAAACTGATATTAACGAGAGAAGCTCCCTGGGAAATCATTGCAATGTTAAAGTCGCCCAGCACCTGAAATACTTTTTTGGCAACACCGGGAATATATTTCAGATTATTTCCGACAACGCAAACAAGTGATTTATCCTCTTCAAGGTTTACTTCTGAAAACCCGGAAAGTTCGTTAATAATTTCCGCGATATTATCATCATTATCCAAAGTAAGGGAAACATTAACTTCTGATGTGGTAATTAAATCAACAGAAGTTTTATACTTATCAAAAACTTCAAAAACCTTTTTTAAAAAACCGTGAGCGAGAAGCATCTTAGGGGAATATATGTTTATAACCTTGATTTCTTTCTTGCTGGTGATTGATTTTATGAGATATTGCGATTCTTCTACATTATTTGTTATCAGTGTTCCTTTACCTTCAGGGTTTCGGGAATTCAGGACACGAACTGGGATATTCTTTTCCACTGCCGGTAAAATTGTTGAAGGATGAAGAACTTTCGCTCCGAAATAAGCAAGCTCGGCGGCTTCCCTAAAGGAAATTTCTTTTATAATCCTTGTGTTGTCCACAATACGGGGATCGGCTGTAAGAATTCCGTCAACATCAGTCCAAATCTCTACTTCTTCGGCATTCATAGCCATTCCAATTATAGATGCCGAATAATCAGAACCTCCGCGGCTGAAAGTTGTTGTAACACCGTCAGTTGTGCTTGCTATAAATCCCTGCGTAACAACGACCTTTCCCGAAGAAAGAATGGGTTTCAGTCTTTGTGTAACTTTCTCGGTAATAATGTCGATTAACGGTTCGGCGTTTGTAAAATCCATATTCGTAAACATAAAATCCCTCGCATCTACAAGTTCGGCTTTTACACCTTTATCATTGAGGGCAAAAAATAATATTAAAGTGGAAAGAAGTTCTCCGTGTGAAACAACTTTAGCTATGCTCCGGTCTGACAATTCAGATAACAGGTAAATTCCTTTTACGATATCACGCAGGTTATCTATTAATTCCTTAATTTGTGAATTGAGCTTTTCGAGCAGGATTTCATCCGATATTAATTCTTTGGCAATTTTAAGATGCCGTTCTTTTATTTGCCGGATAGTATCGGATGCCTTCTCATAATTTCCTTCTGATGCATAACGACAGCATTGAAGAAGAGTATCCGTGGTTCTGGCGGTAGCGGATGAAACAATCACAGGTTTTCTTTTCAGACGGGTCTTGACGATATTGACTACATTTCCGATTGCATCAGAATCCTGCACTGATGTACCTCCGAATTTCATAACAATCATCCTGAACTGCCCCTTTCCATATATCCGTAATGAAGCAGCCATTCGGCATTAAGTATTGCCGCTCCTGCGGCTCCCCGTATAGTATTATGCCCTAAGACGGTAAATTTCCAATCGAGGAC
>Ga0163199_1002241_pt1 | contig 11836 bp, 13 predicted proteins | sample PL_2010_150m_FD_113537 | JGI IMG/M metagenome (GOLD analysis project Ga0163199, IMG submission 113537) | Freshwater microbial communities from Powell Lake, British Columbia, Canada to study Microbial Dark Matter (Phase II) - PL_2010_150m | ecosystem: Environmental > Aquatic > Freshwater > Lake ...
ATACTAACTTCACCAGTTGGAAGGCCACGCCAAGTGTTCGTATTAATTATTATTTAAAAGATAATATGTCTTTCGAGGCTGAGTTGATGGCAGATTACACCCACACCAATGATCCAGTTTCCGTGACCACTAATGACACATGGCGTGAATCCATATTCCTTGGTTATCGTTGGGACATAAGATAACAAAATATCCTTTGGCTCACTAGTGCTAAACGAATTAATGAACCAAATGCATGTAACAAATACATACAAAATATTTCACAACTTTATTTAAATAATTTAGGTTCATTATGACATTTTGGCTATTAGCTGGATTTTTCTCATTAGTTGCGCTCGCTTTTGTTTTGTTACCAATATTGAAGCCTAAGCTTGGCAATAAGAAACTGATTGTCTTTGCTGTGGTTGTGGGACTTCCTTTGATTGTTGTCCTTGCCTACCAAAAAATTGGCCACCCAGATATCGCGGTTCAAGCTCCATTAGCAGTCATGCCTACAGAATCATCTTCGATGCCGGCAGGGCATCCTTCTGCCAATGCAATGAACATGGACTTGAGCCAGCTTGCGGCAAAATTAGCTGAGAAATTGGAAAAGAATCCTGATCATCCTGATGGTTGGGCACTGCTCGCACGCACCTATGTGGAATTGAAGCGTCACAAAGATGCACTGCCAGCATTTGAAAAAGCATCATCAGTCATGGATAAGGATCCAGATTTATTAGCGGATTATGCGGATGCAATTGCCATGACCAATGATGGCGTGTTCGATCAGAAATCAATTGCGCTTGTGGATAAAGCACTTGCTGTCAATCCTCACCATGTCAAATCCCTTATGTTAAAAGCAACCATTGCTTTTAATCACAAGGAGTATAAAGTGGCCATTGAGAGTTGGGAGAAAATCCTCAAGACGCCTGACCTGGATTCAGAGACCTCCAAGCAAGCATCAGGAAGTATTGAGGAAGCTAAGCGGATAATGGGTGCTAAACAATAATTTAGGGAATGAAATGAAGATGTTACGAGTATTTCTGATGGCGTTGTTCGCGGTTTCAATGAATATGGCGTTCGCTGCACCCAAAGATCAATCTATTGTGGCGCCTTCAGTAGGCGTTCCTGAAAAACAAATCTTTGAATTCACGCCAGAACAAATTCACCGTGATTCCCCTGTTGAGCAGAAATGTTCTTCATGTCATAGCCAAGCCAATCAAGATATTGAATTTAAGGCGCCTAATCACTTTCTGACCACAAGAGAGTGTGATCAGTGTCATAGCAATAAGTCATGGATTCCGCTAAGACCATATACTCATTTGTCTGGTAAGTACCGTCCAAACTCAAGTCCACAAGAGTGTGAGTCCTGCCATACAACAAATAGCGAATATCGCGCTAATTAGCGCGATATTCTTGTAGGATTACTCTTCAGCGTCTTTGTCGTTGGCGATGAGGGCATTACGACGGCGCAGCGTAATCAGTAGCATTCCAAATCCAGCAAACAACAAGATCATAGGACCTGCCCATAAAATCGCTGTTTGCGATTTAAGTGGTGGGCGATATCTTACAAAGTCTCCATATCTTGCGACCAAATAGGCCGTAATTTCCTCATCTGTCATCCCCTTTGCGATGAGTTCACGGATCTCGCGACGTAAGTCTTCTGCAAGCGGCGCAGTGGAGTCTGCTAGGGTTTGATTCTGACAAACAAGACAACGCAGTTCTTGCGATAATGCTTTTAATCTTGACTCGATGGCAGGATCATTACCTATGGTTTGAGCGTTTACCCCGACACCATTAAAATCCAAAAAAAAAGCTAATGCGATGATGCTGAACATTTTTTTCATCATTGTAATCCTTTGATGAGCGGGATTAAGGTTGAGTATAGGACCTCTTCTGTGATGGGCCCTATCTGCTTGTAACGGATGATTCCAGCTTTATCAATGAGGTAGGTCTCAGGGACGCCATAGACGCCATAATCGATACCCACACGGCCTTCGACATCGGCCACCAAAGTAGAGTAGGGATTTCCAAACTGATTTAAAACAGCTAACCCTTCGGTGTCAGTATCCTTGTAATCTAAACCAACGAGCGGTATGCCGAGTTCTTGAGACATTTTCATGAGCAAAGGATGCTCTTGGCGGCAAGCTGTGCACCATGAAGCCCAGACATTGAGCAACCACACTTGACCGCGCATTTTTCCAACCGAAAATGTTTGATTAGCATCAGTCATCAACTTCTGCTCAAATAAAGGCGCTGGTTTATTGATCAGTGGCGAGGGCACTTCATGGGGGTCTAACTTTAAGCCTACCATCAGAAAACCAAGCAGCACCAAAAAGATGCTTAAAGGAACAAGATGTTTTAATTGAAACTTCATAAAGAAGCTCCTTGTTTATCCTTGTTTCTTCTGCGATAACGCGGGTCTAGGAGCGCTAAAATACCACCGGCAGCCATCATCAAGCAACCAGCCCATATCCATTGGACAAATGGCTTGATATAGATTCTAACTGCCCATGCTCCTTGATCAAGCGGTTCACCTAGGGAGACGTATAGATCTCTAATAAGACCAGGATTAATCGCCGCTTCTGTCATTGGCATACTATCCTGATCGTATGAGCGTTTTTCAGGTTCGAGGGTGAATGGTGTTCCATTCCCATGAGTCACGATGAAATGACCTTTAGTGGTCATGTAGTTCGGTCCGGTATCTTGTGAGATCCCCTGAAACTCAAATGTGAAGCTATCTACCTTGACGCTTTGTCCAGGAGTCATACGAAGATCTTGTTCCTTACCATAGCCATTAACTAAGGTGACGCCAATGATGAATACTGCCACTCCCATATGCGCGACAATCATCCCTAGGTAGGCTTTAGGCAGATCGATGATGGTATTTAACAGACTTGTTGAGTTAGTTTTAAAACGATCAAGTAAGCTCACGCACGCTGACGCAATCACCCAGAAGGCCATCAACAATCCAAAGCTGACCATGGGCTTCCATTCCCCCATCACCGATGGGACGATCAGGGCGCTTACTACGCTCACTAGGAAGGCCCATTTTAGTCGGACCATCAGAGCAGGAAGTTCGGCATTTTTCCAACGTGCAAAAATTGCTAATCCCATCATGAAAATTGCAGGCGTCATGACTGGAACAAAGACCAAGTTGAAGTAAGGGGGGCCTACTGAAATTTTCCCCATGCCAAGTGCATCCAGAAATAATGGATAAAGCGTGCCCAGCATCACCACGCCCGCAGCAACAACCATCACCACATTGTTAGAGAGTAAGAATGACTCACGAGAAACGACACCAAATTTACCCCCTAATCCAACGCTTGGGGCACGAATGGCAAACAAGGTAAGGGCGCCGCCAATCACAAGGCCCAAGAAAATCAAGATGAATAGACCACGGGTTGGATCGCTTGCGAATGCATGCACTGAGGTGAGCACCCCGGAACGGACTAGGAAAGTGCCAAGTAGTGAAAGTGAGAATGCAAAAATAGCCAGCAATACAGTCCACATCTTAAAAGCATCACGCTTCTCCGTTACGGCTAGAGAGTGGATGAGCGCTGTTCCGACCAGCCAAGGCATGAAGGAAGCGTTCTCTACGGCGTCCCAGAACCACCAACCACCCCATCCCAGTTCGTAATAAGCCCAACGACTGCCAAAGGCAATGCCAACTGTTAAAAATATCCAAGCAACGGTGGTCCAAGTTCTGGTCCATCTTGCCCATTCTGGGTTGAGCTCGCCGCCAAGAAGAGCGGCAATCGCAAATGCAAACGCGACGGAGAATCCCACATAGCCCATGTAGAGGACAGGCGGATGGAATACCATGCCAGGGTCTTGCAATAATGGATTTAAACTTCTGCCATCCATGGCAGCGGGAATGAGCCGATCAAATGGATTGGACGAGAATAATATAAAGACTAAAAATCCTACACTGATCAATCCCATGGTGCCGATTAGGCGTGCACGAAATTGCTCCGGCAGGTGACGGCTAAACAGGGTCACGGCCATGGTCCATAGGGATAAAGTCATGGCCCATAAGAGCATAGAGCCCTCATGGCCTCCCCAGATCGCAGCAAGCTTGTACTGAAGGGGTAATGCAACGTTTGAGTTTGAGGCGACGTAAAGGACAGAAAAATCGCTAGTATAAAAGGCATAAGCTAAGCTTAAGAAAGCGAGTCCGGAAAAAATAAATTGCCCTCTTGCGGCTGATATTCCAATGCTCATTAACACAGGCTGATTGGCAGAGGCGCCTTTAAATGAGAATCCAGACTGCATCACAGCTAGCGCTAAAGCAAGGATTAGAGAAAAGTGACCTAATTCAGGAATCATGGTTTTGTATCCGGTAGAACTAGCGTTTTGCCAGTTTGTTGATTAATTGTACCTGCGCGTTTTAGCGCTTCAGCAGCTTCAGGGGGCATATAGTTTTCATCGTGTTTAGCCAACACATTGTCGGCATGAAAAATGCCTTTGTTATCGAGTTTTCCTTGTGCGACGACCCCTTTACCTTCGCGAAATAGATCGGGAAGAATCCCAGAGTAGACGACGTTTATTTTTTTGACCGTATCTGTCACCACAAATTCAATGGCCAAACTATTGCCAGCTCGTTTTAAACTGCCCTGTTCTACGAGCCCGCCAATTCTAAAATTGACATTCTGGGGTGCCTCGCCGTTAACGACTTGGGTGGGGGTGAAGAAGAACACCAGGTTACTTTGAAAGGCATTGAGGATCAGTGCGGCTGCAATGAGGATAGCGATCACTCCAGCAACGATAAATGCCAAACGCTTATGGCGTGCTTTCATTCTAAATGCTCCTGTAAATCCTTGGAGCGCTGACGGAGACCATACCACTCAATCAATAAGCAAAGCAATGTTAGTCCGAATGAAAGCCAGACGTAAAAGCCATAGCCCCCCATTTTAAAGAAACTATCCCAACTTTCCCAGTGCATCAGTGATCCTCTCGTAAATCAATCATCCAAGCTGCCTCTCGTTCTCGTTCACCAATAATGCAGCGCAGTCGGATTAGTGCGATTCCAATACTATAAGCCCAAAAGGCTAATGCCATGATCAGCATGCCGATCAGCATGGTCATTGCCATGGATGGGGCCTTATTCATGCTGATGCTCGCGCCTTGATGCAGTGTGTTCCACCATTTCACTGAAAAATAAATGATGGGGACGTTTACAGCACTCACGATTGCAAAAATGGCGCCGGCGCGATCGGCGCGTTTAACGTTTTCTATCCCTGATTGCAATGCCATGTGACCAATGTATAAAAAAAGCAAAATGAGCTCAGAAGTTAATCTGGCGTCCCACACCCACCATGCACCCCACATGGGTTTCCCCCATAAGGAACCGGTGACGAGCGCTAGGAATGTGAAAATCGCGCCAGTTGGTGCTAGCGCTTGAGCCATCATGAAAGAGAGTCTTGAGTTTAATGAGAGGCCCACGATGCTCCATGCGGCCATCACCAAGTATATCCACATCGACATCCAGGCGGCAGGAACATGGACGAAAATGATGCGATAAGCTTCGCCCTGTTGAAAGTCTGTTGGCGCGACAAAGAGTGCGATGTAAAGGCCAATCAAGAAGAGTACACTCGCCAAGAACATGCAAACTGGAGCAATCTTCCCAGCTAATGGGTAGAACGTTTTGGGTGATGAAAATAGAAACCAATTGAAATTCATAATTAATCTAAAGCCATTCTTAATGAGGTTGCAATCGCAATTGGGGCAAATGCGACTGCTAAAACTAGGAGTGCCCCTAAAAGTGACAGTGCGCCTTTTGGGTCCATCCCATTCATGCTCGCGGTGACTGCGCCAGCGCCAAAAATGAGTACCGGAATATATAAGGGTAGTACTAGAACAGCCACTAAGACACCTGATCCACGAATCCCCAAAGTAAGTGCTGCGCCAATCCCACCAATTAAACAGAGAAGTGGTGTTCCGAGCAATAATGAGATCGTCAGTATACCGATCTCTTTGGCTTGAATGTCAAATTGAAGCGCTAGTAAGGGCGCCAAAATAATGAGTGGCAAGCCTGACACGATCCAGTGTGCAAGAATTTTAACTCCAACGATAAGCGAAAGCGGTAGCGGTGATAATAATATTTGTTCCAGAGTGCCATCTGCGAAGTCGGAGGCAAAGACTCTTGTGAGCGACAGCATCGTTGATAAAAGTGCACCAACCCATAACACTCCTGGCCCAATTGCACGCATTAATGTTGGAGATGAACCAATCGCAAGCGGGAATAAGCTGACGGTGACGATGAAGAAAAATACTACGGCTACGACGTCAGATTGTCTCCGCATGGCAAGTTGAATGTCTCGCCAAAACAGTGTTTGCAATAAGTCTAAAATTTTCATGCTGAAAGACTCAACTCACGGACTTTGTCTGGGCTGATATTGGGGGGTTGATGTGAGGTCAGTATCACCATACCGCCTCGTGATAGATGTTTTTCTAATTGTCCTTCCAGCCATTTACTTGCTTCGATATCCAAGGCATTGAATGGTTCATCAAGTATCCAAAGGCGTCGGTGATCTATCCATAACCTTGCTAAGGCTAAGCGTTTCTTTTGACCTTGTGAAAGGACGCGGGTTGGGAGAGACTTTCTTTTATTTAATCCAACTTCTGACAATGCTTCGCTGATCATGTCATCGGTTGGATTGACACCGCCGATACGAAGAGAGGTCATTAGATTCTCAGCGACCTTTAAATCTTCTTTGACGGAAGGGGCATGCCCGATGTACAAGAGATGGGAAGCGTATTCCTCGCGTGTAGAACAAATATCAAATCCGTCCCATGAGATCGTTCCAAAGTCTTGAGTAGATAGCCCAGCAATGATTCTAAGGAGGCTGGTCTTACCGCTGCCATTAGCCCCTTTTAGATAAATCATCTCGCCAGAATTGAGGCTAAAATTTAGATTGGTAAACAAGGGGCTTAATCCACGGTGACACGCTAATTGATTTACAGCCAACATAGTTTGCTAAAGAACCTTTAAGCTTGCGTCATTAGAATGACCTAGCGCCTTGTTTGGAAGTTAACTCAGATAAGGTATAAATTATACGCGAGATTATGATCAATTTCGACCAAATATATAGAATACTTTCAGGGCTAATGTTCGCTTCAGTGGCTTGTGGTGGGCTAACTTATTTAACTGATCCAAAGAGCTTTTCGATAGGCACTGGGCTACCAAAGAGATAGCCTTGGAATCGTTGGCAACCATTTTTGACCAAGATTTCTAATTGCTCTTCGGTCTCAACACCCTCTGCCAGCACCGACATCCCGACACTTTCCGCAAGGGTGATAATGGTTTTAACAATCGAACGATCTTGATTGTCTGAGGTGATGTCTTTGACAAAAGAGCGATCGATTTTAAGTTCATCTAGGGGAAGTTGTTTTAGGTACTGGAGGCTAGAGTAGCCTGTCCCAAAATCGTCCAAGGAGAGTTGTACGCCATCTTTCTTGAGTAGACTCATTGTAGTTGCGTTCGCTTCTATGTCCTCTAAAAGACTGCTTTCAGTAAGCTCAAGTTTTAGATTTTTTGCGTTGATCTGATGCTTTTGGATAGTTTTTCTAACCAGCATGGGAAACTTTTCGTCATGAATTTGTTTGCTACTGACGTTAATTGAGATGACTAAATCTTTTGTTTTAGGATCAAGTTCCCACGACTTAATTTGGGCACACGCTTTATCAAGCACCCATTCACCAATGGGGACAATGAGCCCAGTTTCTTCGGCGAGTGGAATAAATTCTATTGGTGATATGACCCCTTTTTTTGGATGAATCCAGCGAACTAGGGCTTCTACACCAAAAAGGTTTTTAGCGCTGTCGACTTGTACTTGATAGTAAAGCTCCAGTTGTTTCTTTTTGATAGCGATTTGTAAGTCTCTTAGCAAGCTGGCTTTGTCTGTCACAAGTTGCTCCATTTGTGGTTCGAATATCTGTACATTATTTCGGCCTTTATTTTTAGCTTCGAACATGCAAATTTCGGCCTGTTTTAATAGGTTGCCAACTTCCACATTAGTGCCGCCAAATAGCGTGACCCCAATACTACATTGGCCTTGATAGCGGTGTGTTTCTAAAAGGCAAGGCTCACTTAATTTAGAGAGTATCTTATTGCTGATTAATTTTACGGCTCTAATTGCTTCGACTTCATCAGGGCTAAGATGTTCTAAGATGATGATAAATTCATCCCCACCCAATCGACCGACAATGTCGTTAATTCTGACATTTGATTGCAAACGATCGGCTATTTCCTTAAGGTAAAGATCGCCAATATTGTGCCCTAGGGTATCGTTAAGATTTTTGAAGTCATCAAGATCGACGAGCAGTACGGCCCCCTTTTTATCATTGGCTTTGCAGGTGTTAATTGCGTGCATGAGATAGCTTTGCAACTGATGTCGATTGGGAAGACCGGTGAGCATGTCGCTAAATAACAATTTGTTATTTTGGCTTTTAATCCATTTGGTCTCTGTGACATCACGAATGGAAATAATGTAATTGATCTTATTTCCCTTAGCGTCCTTAACAAGACTAATCGCTAGGCTTTTTGTGTAGAGATCACCGGATTTATTGAGATCTTCAAATTCACCAGTCCAACTGCCGTTTACATTGACGCCTTCCCATATCTCTTCATTTAGCGCAGCATTGAATTTCAATAAATCGAACAACTGGAGTTGTTTACCAACTAAATCCTCTGCATCATAGCCAGTGATTTTTGTCAGGGCTTGATTGATACGAATGACGATGAGTCTCTCGTCAGCAATCATAATGCCATCTTGAACTTCGAAGCTCATCGCGGCAATTTCGAGCTCTTTTTTTGAATTGACTAATCGCGTGAAGAAAAAGTAGGCAATTAAAATGATCAGCAAGAGTGCTGATCCGCCAACAAGAACGAGCACAAAGAGAATTTTACTTTTGGTATCGATGCCGCTGAGTTTGTCGATAGGTTCGGCTGTAAATAGCTTAAGGTCGCTGAACATCAAAGGGGCTGAATTCAAAATCACAGGCGTTTTGTTGTTATTGATGATGACTATTTCAGGAAAGTTTTTTCCAAGCCAAGGTTTAATTTTGAGCGTTTTTAGACTTTCCACCCCGTAGCGCTCTTTTATTACGGGATTGGATAGTCCTTCTGATTTTCCGAGGATATTTAATTGCAGTCGTTTATCTTGTGCCAACAAAATCACACCATTCGCATCAGTCAGAAATGCATGGGATTCACTAATTAAATGATCAAATTGTGTGGCATTCACTTTGAACACTACGCTACCAATATATTTACCGGCTTGAGAGATTGGACTGGAAATTAAGAGACCAGGTGAACTTTTTCGGATTTCAGTCCAATAGGTCACTGACTTTTTGGCGAAATGACCTTGATTGAAAAAGTCATGATTAGCAAAGCTGGTCCCAATTAAGTTGAAGTCATGATCATTGTCATTTGTAGCGATAGAATCGCCATTTGCGTTAATTAGCATCATGGTGTCTGATTTGGAATGATCGGCGGCTAAATTTAATAAGTTGCCAACCTGCTTAAACTCCTCTGGCTTAAGTGATTGGGTTAGGCTGTGTTGAAGAGTTTCTCGGATAAGATCACTTTTACTGAGGATTTGTGCTTCCGCAGAAGTGGCTTCTACTTTTTCATTAATTTTGTTGGTTAATGTTTTCTGTTTGTTGGTGGCTGATTGACGGTCAATGCTATAAAACTGATTGAAATTGTGTTGAAAGTAATTGTTAGAAATAATCCATGAAAGAGCAAATAAAACGATTGCGATTAAGCAAGTAGTTTTAATGCTGATGCCTATCGCATTGAGATTTGATTCCTTAACGATCACGATTGCTAACAGAATGAGGACGCTAAAAATACTTGCGGTGAGCGTTAGGAAACCAAGATCTAGGAATTCAGTCGAATGTAAATTCAATGTAATTTCCTTAAGTTAAAGTCATTGTTAATCAATATCGCATTATATGCTGTTTGCATAAAGAAATTTATTCTGTCTTCGCAGCATGAATCTTAATGCTTTTATGGTTTACAGCCTAAAAAAATGATGATAATCTGAAACAAAAAGTAGTAGTAGAACTATGTAGTCTTCTCTAGTCAGTTTATTAAATAAAAAGGAAGCGTTTAATTATGCAAATTAAAAATCGTCAGCAAGGTTTTACTTTGATCGAATTGCTTGTGGTAATTGCTATTATTGGTATTCTATCTGCAGTTGGTATCCCTGCTTATCAGGGCTTTCAGGCCAAAGCACGATATAATGCAGCTCAAACAAATCATGTGAACGCACGAAATTACATCATGGCTGAAATTAGCAAATGTAATTCTGGTACAACAGCCATTTCATTTGTAAATAAAGCCGGCGTAACTAAGAGCATTGCGGCTTGTCCTATCGCAGTTAATACAGATGCAGTTACTTACTTTTCTTTATACCTAACAGATAAATTTGGTAATCCTCATGTTCCAAGTGCAGCGGATATTTTAGGGGTTGCGCCAGCTGCAACGCCTTCAACCTCTTGGGGCTATATGTCGCTAGCAACAAGCGCTTCTGGCGGTATGACTTTGATTACAAGTTTGGGTCGCAGTGATGGTAACAAGGCGCTTAGCGGCGACATGAAACAAGACGACATTTCTATTGCGGAATAAAAATTAAGTCTAATTTCTTAGCGCATGTTATAAACAATGATGTTTTGCATGTGCTAAGGAGTTTTAGGCTTTGGTTGATCCATTTTAATTTGTTGTTCTTTTGAATCCATTGAAATCCTGTATTCATTCAAATAGCTTAAGCAGAGGCTTTTGCCCCTAGGAGTTTCAGATGTGGGATCTAATCCTTGAGCTAACCCGAAATACCAAGCTGTCTGATATCCATATGCAGGCCGGCGCAAAATTGGCTTACCGCGAATATGGTGAGATTGTTCAACTCGAACAAGTAGTTTCTTCGGAGGAAATGAGAACATTCCTTCAAGAAGAGCTATCGGAAGTCGAGTTTGTTCGTTTTGTAGAAACTAAAGATTACGATTTTGCGGCAGAGCAAGATGGTTTGCGTTTTCGAATAAATGCTTTTCAGCAAAACGGTCAAATCGCATTAGTTTTTAGACGGATTGATTCTCACATTCCTAGTTTTGAGGACCTTAATCTTCCTGCCTATATCCGCAACGTCCCAACATTGGAGACGGGTTTGGTCCTCGTTACCGGACCAACAGGATCAGGAAAAAGTACTACCCTTGCATCAATTATTGATGTGATTAACTCCACACAAAAGCGGCATGTCATCACGATTGAAGACCCCGTTGAATTTAAGCATGTTTCTAAATCATGTATTGTGAGCCAAAGAGAGGTTGGGCGAGACACTAAAAGCTTTGCATCAGCTTTGAGGGCGTCTTTACGTGAAGATCCTGATGTTATTTTGGTTGGGGAGCTTCGAGATTTGGAGACGATTCAACTCGCTTTAACTGCTGCAGAAACAGGACATTTGGTTTTCGGTACGCTGCATACCAATAATGCGCCATCAACGATTACTCGAATTATTGATGTTTTTCCCCCGGCACAGCAAGAGCAGATACGTTCACAACTGGCATCATCCCTTCGTTGCGTATTAACTCAGCGACTGATCAAGCGTATCGATATAGCGGGAAGAGTCGCTGCATTTGAGCTGATGATATGTAACACTGCTATCAGAAACTTGGTGAGAGAAAATAAGGTTTTTCAGATCCCCAACATTATGCAAACCGCAAGGGGTGAGGGAATGATTGTCATGAAAAATTATATGAAAACGCTCTCGATGGAAAAGAAAATTTCTGTCAGCGACGTGTGATATAAAAAATAATAGATATATTTAAATCTTACATAGATTCATATAAATTAAAG
>Ga0163199_1002243_pt1 | contig 11830 bp, 10 predicted proteins | sample PL_2010_150m_FD_113537 | JGI IMG/M metagenome (GOLD analysis project Ga0163199, IMG submission 113537) | Freshwater microbial communities from Powell Lake, British Columbia, Canada to study Microbial Dark Matter (Phase II) - PL_2010_150m | ecosystem: Environmental > Aquatic > Freshwater > Lake ...
AATATGAGGTTATCAAATAACCAAAAGGTTTTAGTGGCTATTCTCTTGCTTTGTTGCTCTTATAAATTAGGCCATACAACAGAAAAAGAAAGCGCCGCGAGTAATTATCTTTGCGAATACGCAATAAAACTTTACCGCAGAGGGGATGTTCAAGGCGCTATTCATGAATTTAAGAAAGCTTTGCAGATCAACCCCCATAATCAAGAAGCCCAGGACTATTTAAGAAAAATCTCCTTAAAGGACAAATTACCACCCGTATCTGTCCCTGCGACAATAAATAAGAAAAAAAACGGCAAACTAGGAATCAGCTGTCCTTTTAAAATATGTATTAATGAAGCTACTACTTTTTACGCTCAGATTGAAGATAATAATGATTTTATTTACGAATGGGGATTTGGCGATGGTACGTTTGATATAGGCAAGGAGGTAATTAAAACCTATGTTAAAGCAGGCAGCTATAAAGTAAAATTAACAGAATATGATAATTCTCCGGTTAGACACCGCAGGGCCCATACCACAAAGTTAATTAACGTATACAGCCCACCTGTCGCAGAAGCAGGCCAGGATATAACTGCCTGCATTGGCCAGGATGTCATATTAGACGGAACCCAATCACGTACCACAAATTCAATCGAGCGTTGCCTTAATTGTAACTTGCTCACCTATATCTGGGATTTCGGGGATGGTTCGCCTAGGGTAAAAGGGGCAAAGGTTAAACATATTTACCATAATCCTGACACATACAAGGCTACGCTCAAGGTAATCGACGGCAAAGCCAGAAAATGTTCCGACTCCCAAGACAGTGCCTTAGTTACGGTTTATGCCTACCCTGATATTTCTATCCGCGAAATCACCCCCGGTTGCCCAGGCAGACAAATCAATTTTGCCGCCTTCAGAATAGCTACAAGCTTAGAAAAGACTAACCGCAAGCATCTAAAATATACCTGGGATTTCGGGGATGGCACCATTGAAGAGGGAGAAGCGGATATTCCTCATACTTACAGAAAAGGGGAAGAATACCTGGTAAAGGTTACGGCAGATGACCAACACGACACAAGATGTTCGAAAAGCAGTAATACTTTAAAAGTAAGGATCAATAACCCGCCAGAGGCTAACGCCGGGCCAAACCTGGTATGTTGCACCAACGTAGTATCTATATTCGATGGCTCTGGCTCTGTTGATTTAGATAAAGACACTCTAAGTTATAGTTGGGATTTTGGGGACGGCTCAATTGGCAAGGGCGTAAAAACTACCCATGTTTATACCAAAAAAGGGGATTATAAGGTTACGCTTAAGGTAGATGATAATGCTAAAACACCCTGCAGCAGTTCTACCGATTCATTCATTGCAACAGTACACGAAAGGCCTGTATCAATAATCAACTACAAAAACGTTCTTTAAGCATATTTAAATTATCAATAACCCAAAAAAGGATAACCCATGAGAAGATTGACGGGAGTATTTATTTTCCTAATTGTTGCTATGGCGGCTAGCAGCGTACTTGCCTATAATGTTATTCCTGCGAAAAATTCCGGAATAAAGTATTTTTATATATTCGGGCCAGCGGGAGAGGCAGAGCTAGGCTCAGAGGCAGACCACGAACTGACATTCTATATTGATTTACCTGAAGAGGGTAAAGAGGATTTGCGCATATTAATTTTTGACCCGGATACAGGCGGCCGCAGAGATTACAAATCAAACTATCAAGACCCCTGGGATACTACTACCGAATTCAGCACCTACGGAGAAGAAGGTAAACTGCTAGATAAGCGACAGTTTTCAGAAGATAGAAGCTACGATAGGAAATATTTCCAGTTTGGGCCGTATCCGAAAAACAAAGGTGAAAAAATAGGCAATAAATACAGATTCAGGCTCAACGCTAAGGTAATAAGTGGCAATGAGGCTAATCTTTTCAACCTAAAAATATTTCCAGATAACGCCGAAGTATTCACCTATAAACTTACCTTCCGCCTCTCCGAAAAAGAGGGGCAAAAGATGTATTTTTATCCTGAGATTAACCCCGGGATGACCCAGTTGATTATTGAGAATTACGACATCGATATCGATGGAGGCACTAGCAGGTTATATGATCCGCAAAATAAAAAGTATTACCCGGTAAACGATTCTTTAAGTGGCGACTGGGCGCAAACTATTATACCGGTCAGCGCTTTACAATCAAAACGCCTGCAATACGTAATCACCAAAAAAACACAAAGACATGCTAATGCCGGACTACAATTTAAAGATGACCAGGGCAACCCAGTCCCTATTTACTTTGAATATATCCAGCCTCAAGCAGTGACTTTGCAAAAAGAAGAAATCGGGACCCTGCCATGTAATACCTTTACTTTTGACGGCACTAAATCTTATGCCCATAGCAATAAAGCACTTTCTTACAACTGGGATTTTGGGGACGGCATAACCAGCAATGAACCCATAGTCACGCATGTCTTTGAAAAAAGCGGGGACTATCCGGTAAAACTTACAGTGCGCGATGATTCCGGGCTACGCTGCGATAATGCCGTGACAACCGAGATCGTATCTGTCAATGCTCCGCCGCAGCCGGAATTTACTTTTCCTGAGAGAATCTGTATCGGGCAAGAAGCGGTTTTCGATGCCAGCGCTACCCAGGACAATACACCAGAAAAACTTACTTACCGCTGGAGCTTTTGCGATGGGACATCTGCGCAAGGTAAACAGGTAACCAAGGCCTTCCCTTATGGAGGAAGCTGCAAGGTAACCTTGAGCGTAAATGATAACTCCGGAACTTCCTGCAACCTCAGTACGCTTTCAAAAACAGTAAAAGTCAACACACCTCCTGCGATTGGCAAATATAAAGATATAGACTTATGTATCCCGGCAGATCAGGATTATAAGGTAACTTTCGATTTCATGGGGATAGGCGAGGCCAAAAAAGAAGATAAATTATTTTACCACTGGGATTTCGGGGATGGGACAAATGCGCAAGGCAAGAATATCACTCATATTTACCAAAAAGGGGGGAAATATACTGCCAAGTTAAAAGTGGATGACGGCTCGGGCCTACCTTGCTCTAGCGCCTACGGCACGGTGAATGTCAGCCTGAATAAACAACCATTTGCTAATGCCGGAGGTGATATTATCACCTGTATAGGTAATACGGTTAATTTTGATGCTGCGGGCTCGATTACCGAAGATAATGCGCCTTTAACCTACACCTGGGATTTCGGGGATGGCTCAATTAAAGCTCAAGGAGCGCAGGTAAGCCATTCCTATAAAAAACCCGGGACCTACCAGGCTAAACTTACCGTAGATGATGGGAAAAATACGAAATGTTCCGTTGCCAGTGATAGCTTAAATGTCTATGTAAATAGTGGGCCGAATATTAAGATTCTAAAGGTAAACTCCGAGTGCACAGGCAAGCCAATAAACTTCGACGCTTCTAAATCAAGCGACCCTGACGGAGAATATTTAAAATTCACCTGGGATTTCGGTGATGGTACGGTTAGCGAAGGCAGATCTAACATCACCCATACTTATGAAAAAGGAGGGGAGTACTTGATGAAGGTAACCGCAGATGACCAGCGTAATACCAGCTGTTCAAAAAGCAGTACTACCTTAAAAATCAAAATCAATACGCCACCGATAGCGAATGCCGGGCCAAACCTAGTATGTTGCACTAATGTAAAATCTGAATTTAATGGCTCGAATTCTTACGACTTAGATGGCGATGCCTTGAATTACCATTGGGATTTTGGGGACGGCTCAACCAGCAAAGAAGCAAAGACTACCCATGTCTACACTAAAAAGGGCAGCTATAAGGTTATGCTTAAGGTAAACGATAATTCCGGGACATCCTGCAGCAGTTCAACGAGTTCATTTACGGCATCAGTGCACGAAAGGCCCGTATCAGTAATCAATGTCCGTTAAAACGGATTATAACTTGTAATTAACTGCGCGATCGAGCGTTAGAAGACCCGGTCTTGGCCGAGTTTCAGGTTGACTTCAAATAAGACAAGTAGTATGATTATTCTACTAGAGCCAAGCCTATTTCTACTTTATACTGTTTTGAACTGATTATTATCGAGAAAAGGAAAGCCAGAAGATGAAAAAGATTATCATAATATTAGTGACTGTATTATGCCTATCAGGTTGTTCAACTTATAAATTCCAACGCGGAGAAGAGAAACCATTCGACCAGGGATATGTAGTATACCGTGACGGTTATATGATACCGGAATATAGTTTGGGAGAAAATAATAGCGTCCCCGAAAATGTCCAGTTAGCAAAGGAGCGCTTTAAACGCCGCAGAAAGACAGTAGAATATTATTACAGAAAATTAGGCCAGGTTGAAAATGGCTTTGAGAGAGTATTCTGGAATCCCTGCGGCATGTTCATAAAAACCATATTTGGCCAGCTGAAACTGCCGTTTGTGGCTGTTTCTAATTATAAATATAACCATAACCCTGCATACAGGGAACGGATGATTAAAAAAGATGAGCAACAGCAAGCAAAAGAAAGAATGCGGATTAATCAGATTAATGACCAATTAAATACCTACGTACAAAAAGACTTGCTTACCGAAGATCATAAAGCGCCTGAGCAAAAAATAATTCCGCCGGCAATAACTACCCAGACGGAGCCTACCCAAACAAAAGTTACTCTTCAAGAAAAAGAAATGCTTCAGGAAAAAACAATTGCCCAGATTGAAGCCCTTCCTGAACAAGTTACAACTACGCCAGAACCTGCGGTTCAGACAAAACCGGGGTCAATTCCTGAAATTCCGCCAGCAGCTGAGGCAGAAAAACAGGTAAAGATGCACCCGCGCAAGTCTGCTACCGTAGCCGCAGGGTTAACAGCTGTTATAATAGCTAAGCCTGCTAAAGGTTATTCTCCGCTAAGAGTGCAATTTTACGGCTCTAAATCCACAACCAGTAACAGAAAAAGCAGGACCGTTTCTTACTCATGGGATTTTGGCGACGGAGATACATCTACCAAGGAAAACCCTGTGAATACATATTACAGCGGATCATATGAACCGCGGGAATTTAAGGTCAAGTTGACTATCCTTGATGACGCAGGAAATACTGCTAAAACAAGCACGCTAATCCAGGTGCTTAATAAGTAATTTTGAGTAATCCTATCCTCTAATAAAACCATGAGCACAGAACACCCAATCGATTTCAGTAAAAAGATGCTGCTATTCTGCGGGCGTTTCCTGCGCAGCTATCTTAAAAAGGATAGATTTACCCCCCTTAAGACCCCCGCGCTCTCCATTGAAGTAACTAATCTCTGTAATTCAAAATGTATCTACTGCGCCAATAAAATTATGCAACGTAAACCAGAACCCCTGGATATTGGTCTTTTTAAAAAGGCAGTTGACGATTTCGTCAAAATAGGAGGCAGCAATCTCGACTTGAATCCATGCATAGGGGAAACCTTGCTTGACCCCTACCTCATGGAAAGGTTAAAATATCTAAAACAGTTTCCTGAGATTAAATCCCTGGGATTCTTTACCAACCTACAATGGCTGCATAAATTTAATCTTGAAGAATTCCTGGATTCGGGGATCACCTGGCTGATGATCTCTGTTATGTTGTTGGGCAGAGAAAAGTACGATGATTTTTTTGGTGTAGACCGCTATGCGCAGACTTTGGAAAATATAGTAAACTTAATCAAGGCAAATGATCAACGCCAGAACAAAATCAAAATTAGCTTCTCGCTTAAAACCGGAATTGGCCCGCTTAAGAAGACTGCCGATCATCCGGATTTTAAAATGCTGGATGCGCTGCTTAAGGGAGAGCTATCAAAAGAGCTAGATAATACCGGCCTGACAGTACATGATTTCTGCGGGCAGATCGAGCTTCCTAAATACTTAAAGAAGCGGCCGCTTTATCCCAGGTACCTAAGGCCTTGCGAATTTTTCTATAAAGTGCTTAAGCTGTTCTCTAATGGCAAAATCGGGGTTTGTGTCTGCGCTGACTTTGAGACTACCAGCGAACTTACATTAGGTGATATAAGGAAAGATTCTTTGAGCGATATCTGGCATGGGAAGAAATTAGCCCAACTGCGCTCTAAGTGGCGTAAGCATAATATAATCCCTGCATTATGCAGGCGTTGCTCCAACTACGCTTATTAATCAGGGACGGTTCTCAACTCAAAGGGAAAGTGTCCCCTAATAAGGAGATAGTCTCCGAATAACCTAAGAACGTCCCTGAGTTAAGGAAAATAAAATATGGCAAATTTTTCTTTCGATATTGTTTCTGAAGTAAACCTGCAGGAAATGGACAATGCCGTAAATCAGGCAAGAAAAGAATTGAACCAACGCTATGATTTCAAAAACAGTAAAGCTTCTATTGAATTTGACCGCAACGAGAAAAAAATCACCCTAATCGCAGATGACGACTTTAAATTACGCGCGCTTACCGATATTTTAGCAACCCGGATCGCCAAAAGAAGTATTTCACTGAAAGCCCTTAAGTTTAAGGACCCGGAAAGGGCTTTTGGCGGATGCCTGCGCCAACTAATAGAGATATGCATGGGTATTGATAAGGAAAATGCTAAGGAGTTAACCGGTATTATCAAAAGCCTGGGCCTAAAAGTGCAAACGCAGGTAGAGGGAGAAAAGATAAAAGTCAGTTCGCCGAAGAAAGATGACCTACAGGTAGTAATCGCTCATATAAGAGGGCTTAATTTTCCCATCCCTCTTAGTTTTGGGAATTACCGTTAAGTAACCAGCTGATTAGGTATCCCAGCTATCAGAAGATACACGAGATGAAATATTTTAAACATAAACAGACAAGAAAAAAACAGCTATTATTACTACTTTTAATCTCTATATTAGGGGCTTTTGGCGGTATAATCCATGGGATTTATTTTGACCTGGACTTATTGCAGATTTACCGCCTTTCTTTCTTCGGGGTCATCCTCACCACCTTTGTTTTGTTTCCCGCCCTGCTTCTATTCGAATACATCTTCGACCTTGATAATAAGGCAGATATCCGACTTATCAAAAAAAGAATCGATAACCTAGAAATCCGGCTAAACCAAAAACAAGGGGGAAAAGATGAAAATAAAACATAATGACACTGATACGATTCTATATTGTATATTCTGTGTTTTGTCTTTTGGGGCATTATGGATCACAAGATTGGTTATATCAGCTGCAATCAGGCATGCTATTAGTAATGATAATGCCTAGAAACAGTTAATGATTTTGCTAAAGTGGGCAGATTTATTAGCGATGAGGTGTTAGGTGCATAAGAAACATATCCTAATGATCCATCTGGGGATAATACTTCTTCTTGCCGGTTTTATATTATATTTCATTGTTTGGCTCTAAAGTAGGGACGGTTCTCAACTCAAAGCGAAAGTGTCCCCGAGAAGAAAGGATTCCGCTGAAATAAATATTTTATAAGGTTTAATATAACTAAAAGGGAGATATAAAAATGAAAAAAGGCTTTACGTTAGTAGAATTGATCGTAGTGGTAATTATAATCGGGATCCTGGCGGCAGTCGGCATTCCTCAGTACCGTAAGGCCTTAGAGCGGGCACGCGGCGCAGAGGCATACGCTGGCTTAGGGCATATTCAGGGAGCGGAAAAAGTGTATTATGCGAACAATATGGCCTATAAGAACACTGATAATCCGATGATGTCATCTTCTGACCAGCAAGTCTTGGATATCAATCTCCCCCAGACTGGATGGATTTTTGCTGTTTTATCCATAGATTCTGCGATAGATTTTACTGCTACAGCTACTAGAAAAAGCGGTCCATGTCAAGACCTTACGATTACTATGGATGAGACAGGCACGATTATCGACAATTGGAAGGATTGTGTTGACGGTTTGTAATTATTAATGGGAAGGGGACACAAACAATGAAGAAGAGATTGTTCGGTATGGTCTTAATATGTTTTTTTATATCCGGGATCTCTTTGGTTAAAGGACAGCTTGTTTATGGTAACCAGAAAGATAGTTATGAAATAATTCTCCCCTCTGGAATTATTGTTCTTGAGACTCCCATAACTGTCGAAGATATCCAGTTTTATGAGGATGGCGGGACAATAGGTGTTATTATAAAAGATAAAAATGATAAAAAATTTATGTTTTGTCTTGATGGTAGGATGCAAGAAATAAAGTTCGGCGAAACTCCAAAACCAACCCATGTTTATGTTGGGGCTGTTTATCCTGAAACTAAAGGAGCCCAAAGTATCCCTATTGGAGGCAAGGAGGAAAAATCAATTTTGGATGTCTTGCAAGCTTGGTTAGATCAAGAATTGTCTTCGGATGAAAAGGAAGCGCTTTTGACGAAGAACTCTGTAATAGGCTTATCCGAGAAAGAATTAAAAGCACACCGCATTCTTCATATCATAAAATCGCTAAAGAATAGACAGATTTAAATCAGAAAGTAAACTCCATTAGAAAGTTCACGCGGGGCTTTATACCCCGCGTGAACTCTGGATATTTTACCCCGTGTTGAAACATGGGGCTTTCTAAACCAGCGGGAGTTCCCCGCCTGTGAAGGCGGGGGTGAGAGCCTGTTTCCTGCGTCTTCCGTAGTCTTGATATTGTGATATACTGTATGCATGCGATTAATCAAGTCAGCACACGCGGTATACCGTACGCAGTACCACATAGTATGGGTAACCAGGTACAGAAGAAAAATCCTGGATAAGGGTGTTGCGCAGTACCTGAAAACGAAACTTCTGGAGGTACACAAGTACTATCCAGACTGAGAATATATTAGCATAGGAATAGCGATGAATCATCTGCATCTGCACATGGTGATACCGCCGAAATATGCGGTTAGCACCGTGATAGAGGTGTTGAAGAAGAATACGAGCAGGCATTTGAGTAAGAAGTTTCGTTTCCTGAAAGACTTCTACTGGGATAATGAGGGTATGTGGTCACCAGGATTTTTCGTCTCAACCGTAGGGATTAGTGAGGAAATAATACGAAGATACGTAGGAATGCAAGGGAAGGAAGACGCAGGACAAACGAAGCTTGGTTTTTAAAAGGACCCCGCCTGTAAAGGCGGGGGTATCTACTCGGAGTAAATAGAAATTGCGAAATCCTTCCATAAGAGGAAAAATTTCAAGGGCACATTTTGGGCTCGATTTAGATGTCGAATCAGTTAAGTATTTAATAATTAGTAAGTTATATAAAAAGATTTAGAACAGATAGCTCTAAAGCATAAAATTAAATAGGGAGGAGGGAAGTAAAGAAGCTTTCCCTTTTATTTTTGCCTTGACATCCACACAAATGTGTGGTAAATTAAGGCTATGAAACTAAAGCCGGAATTAACCCCTAAACAAAGAAGAGTTTTTGAATTCATCAGCGAAAAAATCCAGTCTAGTATTCCGCCTACAGTAAGAGAGATTGCCCAGCATATGGGTTTTTCCTCAACCGGTACAGTTAGAGATTATTTAAAAGCCCTGGAAAGAAAAGGCTATATCAGGCAGGGCAAAAATAGATTATCCCGCTCAATCGAATTATTAAAATATAATTTAGCCAGAATCCCCATACTTGCCAAGATTACTGCCGGTGAACCTAATCTAGCTTATGAGGATGTCGAAGGCTACCTAGAATTAAATGATCTATTAACCCGTAGAACAATCCAGAAAGATGTTTTTGCTTTAAGAGTAAAAGGTGACAGTATGATTGAAGCGGGGATTATGGAAGGTGATATAGCAATCATCAAGAAACAACCTACGGCTAATGATCAAGATATAATCGCTGCGTTATTAGAAAATAATGAAGCTACCCTAAAGAGGTTAAGATACAAAAACAATAAACCTTTTTTAGAGCCTGCTAATAAGAATTACCAGCCAATCCATAAAGACTTCCGGATTATCGGAAAATTAATCAATATCTTACGCAGATACGCATGAAATCCTCCGGTTTTAACCCCAAGGCGCGCTGGGATAGACATATCCCGCAAACAGATGATGATTGTCCAGATGTTGGCTTAAATCAGAAAATCGAAGTCCTAGCCTGGTTTAAGCAGGCGAAAATTTTTCCCCGCGGTTTCCTCTGGAAGAATAAATACTATAAAATTAAGCAGATTACCTATAACTGGCAGGAGCGCCAGGGTCAAGAACTGATTAATTATTTCTCCGTAGATACCGGAAATAATCTTTACCAAATCTCCTTTAATAATACCAGCTTCGGCTGGCGGATAGACAAAGTCATCGCTTAAATAGGTAGGGACGGTTCTCAACTCAAAGCTAAAGTGTCCCCTAAGTAGGGACACTTTCCGAACGACTTGAGAACCGTCCCTAAGCTGATTATGATCCTGCACATTGATATGGATGCCTTTTTTGCCTCCATTGAACAGGCGATTAATCCCAAACTAAAAGGCAAACCCTTAATTGTAGGCACGCGTAATAATAAGCTTTACACTGTAGTTTGCGCTGCCAGTTATGAAGCCAAAGCCTTAGGGATTAGCTCAGGAATGCCTAGCGCTGATGCCTTTAGAATCTGCCCGCATTTAGAGTTTGTAGCTGCCCAGCAAAGTAAGTATATCTGGACCTCAGAACAGATTCTGAATATGCTCAGAAACTACGGCTATGAACTAAATTACGCCTCAATCGATGAGTTCCAAATAGATATAGCTGATACAAATGACCCGGAAACCCTGGCCAAAGAGATCCAAAAACAGATATATGCAAACTTTAAGATTACTGCCTCAATTGGGATTGCCAGAAACTGTCTTTTAGCCAAATTAGCCTCCAAACTGAACAAACCAAACGGTATTGTTATACTTACTCCGCATAATCTTGAGCAAGTTTTAGCCATTACTCCGGTTAAAAAACTCTGCGGAATTGGTCAAAAAACTGAAGTGCTTATGCAGGATTTAGGAGTTAAAACCTGCCTTGATTTATACCATAAAACACCCGGATTTTTAGAGCAAAATCTAGGTAAATACGGCCTGAATCTTAACCTGGGTTTACACTCAATAGAAAGCCTCAGGACAACCTGCGAAGAAGAAAAACCTAAGTCCGTAGGCCATTCTTACAGCTTACCCCGAGCTTCAGAAAACCCCGGGCTTATCCGGGCCTGGATCAGGCTATTATCTGAGATGGTTGGCCAGCGGCTTAGGCAACAAAATTTAACTAGCCAGACAGTCCATCTCTGGTTAAGCGGCCCACAAAGCACTGGCCTAAACAGCCAAAAAACCTATTCTCAGGCAACTAATGATGGTCATGAGATCTACGCAAGATGTTTGAGAATATTGGCTAAAATAAGCCTAAGAATGCCTAGAATCAGGGCTTTAGGGGTCACATGTAGCAATCTTAGCCAATCCAGCTACTTACCTTTATTTAGGGAGGAAAAACGGAGGGAGAGGTTAATAAAAGCCGTAGACAGTATCAATACCCGCCAGGGAGAAGGCGCAATCTACCCAGCCATCACAATTCTTACCCGTAAAATTACTTAAAAAAGTAGGTAAAACTAAGTAAAAACTTGCCTAAAAACTGTATCTAAATGTCAGCGTAAAAAAAAGAAAGTAAGTCTAAGTAAGAGAAAACTCGATTATCCACAGGAAATTATTGAATTAACCTAACCTATTGATACACAAATAGTTAGCTCAACCTTTTTCAATATGCTCAAGTTAACATAAGATATATTATAGGAAGTTGAGCACAAAGGCATTCTTGAGGCAAAAACTGATTATAAGGAGCAAACTATGTCCGGGCAACTCTCATTATTCCAACTAAAAATACTGATTTGGGAAAGATAATTATAACTTTGCGGGTTGTTTTGGTGCAGAATCTACGCGGGAACTGATTACGTATTGGCCACCCTGTATCTTAATTATCTTGCCATGGACAATGGCATCAGCTATTGTC
>Ga0163199_1002246_pt1 | contig 11821 bp, 7 predicted proteins | sample PL_2010_150m_FD_113537 | JGI IMG/M metagenome (GOLD analysis project Ga0163199, IMG submission 113537) | Freshwater microbial communities from Powell Lake, British Columbia, Canada to study Microbial Dark Matter (Phase II) - PL_2010_150m | ecosystem: Environmental > Aquatic > Freshwater > Lake ...
GGCAGGGAGAGCGTGTAGTCGTAAGGCAGCACCAACCCCGGCATGTTCGCGCCGACGAAGCGAAACTCCTTGTCACCGTCGTAGAGCTTGTTGCCTTGGCGGGTGATGAAGTGCTGGAAGCGGCTCGGCATCGGACGAACGGTCAACTCTTGCGCGAGCAAGTCACCAACTCCGGCAATGCTCAAGAAACCGAGGAAGATGGTTGGAAGAAACGTCGAGACGCGATGGTTTGTATTCATGGGACGGGGTTGCATCTTTTTTCCGGTATTGGATCGGTCATTCTCATTTTCTGGCTGGCAACGCGTAGTAAGCGCATTCGGCGAAGAAAAACTCCGACATGTGGAGCTTCGAGTAGTCGTAATGGCGGATCGCGCGCTCGACGGCATCGCGTCCCGTGCCGTCGCCCGCGAGAGCGATGATCGCTGCGGCCGCGAGCGGGTTTCTCATGTAGCGGGTCTCGTAATACTTTCGTTCACCTCGCTTTGCCTTGTCTGCGATTCCAGAAAGTGTTTGGGCCTCAGCCTGCGTATGTTGTGGGAACCAAGTGGCATAGACAGCCCGCCAGTTGGCGTTCCCAAAGACTTTCGTATCGTTGTTGTCGAACGCCTTGTGCACCTCGATGGCCGCGAGGGCGTTCTTGGCGTTGACGGCGAGGCCGGTGCGGTATTGCGCCTGGATTGATTCATCGGTCTCCATGGCAACAAGTTTCGCCAGCGAACCTTGCGACCCGACGTAGATCCATTGCTGATACTCATCAATGCCCTTGATCGCCTCGCGGTCGGGACCGTAGCCCGCGGCGCAAATCTGAACGCGCGTCTTGTCACTCTTCGCGGGGCGCTCGGCGAGCGCCTTTCGGTAGCGTTCGAGCCAGACGCTGTCACGCGTCACGTCATACATGGCCCTGAGCATGAACAGATAGCGGACGGCGTCGCGGAACAAGTGTCCTTGAAAGGTGCCCCGGAACTGGCCTTTGAAGGCACCATCGCAGGGACATTTCCAAGCCGTGGTTTCAAGGACATCCGCAACCGCCTGCATCTTCTTCGCGATCTGCTTGCGCTCCGCGTCGGAGGGAATGCCGCTCATGAAATACGCGTGGAGACCGTAGAACCAAGGATGAGTCTGGTCGTCCGAGCCGAGCGGATAATGGCACTTGCCATCCGTGCCCATGCCCCGCGCGATGAAGCCGGGCACATCAGAAACCGAGGCGCATTTCAAAAGGCCTTCCGCCAGCCGCCGCGCATTGGCCTTGTCGGCCGCAGCTCCGCTGCGGCGGGCACGCTCGCAGGCCGCCGGCAGATACAAGCCCGTGAACATCGGCCCATTCTCGATCGGGCTCCACCAACCAATGGCGTTCGGCCGCCCCAACTTGCAATCCTCGGGAGTGGGGATCTCTCCGATGTAATCGAGGATGATACCGTGTTTATCAATGCGCCTGTCCCACAGTTCCGCGTGGGCCTGCTCTACCGCTTGAAGAGCCGATCTCGTCTGACTTGGAGGTTCTCCTCTTGCCGTCACCTCAGTCATCAGGAATTGCCCGATTGCCAAGGTGGTCAAGAGCGTCGCAGCTATTGTGTTTTTCATATCATCAAAACCTGATGGTCCATTCATTGGGCGTGCCTTTCTTCAACCGGAAAGTTTGCTTCACCGTCTTGCCGCTGGATTGCGCCGTAACAGTGTATTCGCCGTGGAAACCGCGGAACGCCACCTCGCCACGCGCAGCGCTGTTGGTGTTCAACACGGTCTTCCAGTCGTGGTTGATCAACCGGTCCAGCGCCTCATAGGCGGGCTTCGGCGAGAAGTCATTGCGCACCAGTCCGGCTTTCCATTTGTCCTCGCCCTTGGCGGCGGTGCCATCCACGAGGTTCCACCAACTGATGGCCTCGACGCGCGGATGACTGAACCAGAGCCGGTAGAAGTTGCGCGCCACCGTCGTCTGGTTGCGCTCGCCTTCGGGTGAGTGCGGCAGCGCGGGGATGGTGATCTCCGTGATGTGAATGGGGCGGCCGAAGTCGCTATAACGGTCGAGCGCCTTGAACAGATCGGCCGGCGCAAACCGTTTGCCAGCCAGCGCCAGTTGCCAGGCTTGCTCGGAAAAGATGTGAAGCTGCATTCCGAACTCATCCACCCGCGCGCCGCGATCGAGCATCTCGCGAATCAACCTGTAGTAAGGACTCCGCTCCTCACTGAATTCCAGCCACGAGTAAGTCGTTGCCTCGTTGAGCATCATCCGATCACCAGCAGGAAACCGTTTCGCAGTCATGCTCAACGACCGGAAGATATAATCCTCAGGTAAATTGCACCACTTGTCTGCGAACTTGTCGCGCTCGCAAGGCTCGTTGACCACTTCCCAACGCGGGATAGTCGCGCCGTAGCGAGCAGCGATCTCCGCGATGCGCTGCTCGATGCGGCGCATGGCCTCCTGCGGATCGTCTGGCCGCCACTTCGGATACCACTGATGCCAAACCAGCGGATGGCCTTTCATGGCCAGACCGTGCTTCTGGCAGAACTCAACCACCGTGTCTGGCGGTGGCCGACGGTAAATCGGCGGGCTTTCCTTCGCAAACCGCGGCTTGCCCGGCTCCGGTTCGAGATCGGACCAGTAGAACGGCACGGTGGCGTAGTTGAGCAGCGACTTGAACGTCGTCTCGAACTGGCGGTTCTTCTCCGGCGTCGGAAACCCGCCGAGCATGAAGATGTTTGCGCCAAACAGAAACTCATGGCGCGTCTGTTCAACCCGTGCGGTCACGTTGGTCAAAAGCTGGCCGTCGGCCCCAGTGAACCTCAACACGACGTCACCCATCCGGTTCGCACGGATGCCGTCTTCAATGCGGCGCGACACCTTCGGGTCGTTCCAGAGTGTCTGATAAGCCTGACTCAGCCCAATCTCAGACGCCGCACAGAGCGCGCCGGCGATCGCTACCACTAATACTGGTGTCAGCCATGTTTTCATTTGAGTTCACCTTGCTTGGAACAACTTCACGGCAGGCTCATGCCGCCATCCACAAGGAAGTTTGCGCCGGTGATGTAGCGGCCGGCATCGGAGCAGAGCAGCAACGCAGCGCCGACACAGTCCTCGGATTCGCCGAAGAAGCGCAGCGGAATCATGTCACGCACACGGGCGGCGCAGGCTTCATCGGCGAGCGCGTCGGTGTTGCGGTCGGTCATGATGACGCCGGGGGCGAGGTTGTTGACGGTGATGCCGTCGGGACCGAGTTGCTTGGCGAGGTTGCGGACAAGGTTCTCCTGCGCAGACTTGCTGGCGGCATAGACGACCATGTCCGGATGCGGACGCTGTTGCTGGACGCTGCCGATGGTCAGGATGCGACCCCATTTCTTCGCACGCATTCCTGGCACGGCGGCTTGGATCATCCGCAACGACGCGTGGAAGTTCACCTGCATCTGCTGCTCGGCTTCCGCTTGCGTCACCTCCGCCCACGGCTTGCGAATCTGGATGGAGGCGTTGACCACAAGGATGTCGAGCGTGCCCAGCACCGCCATCGCGTCGGCGACGAGTCGCGCGGGGACTTCGGGCTGCGACAGATCGCCCGTCACAGCTACGCTGCGCGGCGAGAGCTTGCGCACGTCGGCCAGCGTTTCATCGAGACTCTTGGCTGGCTTAGTGCCATGCACCGCCACCGCTGCGCCGCACTCAGCCAGCCCAAGAGCAATGGCCCGCCCAATGCCGCGCGAGGAGCCGGTCACGAGCGCCGTGCGGCCGTCCAATCGGAATGTTTTCATAGTATTCATAGGGTCATTCAAGAAGCTCATCTCCGGCTTACAGAAGTCGGAGCACGTCGCGACAGTAGGCGACGCTGCGCGTAATGGCAGCCTCTTCCTCGGCGAGGATGACGGATTCCGGCGCGCCGCGCATCGAGGCGATCCGATAGTCGCCGTCGGCCGGCATGTTCCGCTGTTGCGCGAGGCGCAGAATGTTGGCCAACTCCGCGGCGGTCACGTTGCCTTGGTGTCGCCAGAAGTCCGGCGCGAAAATCTTCAGCGGGATGTATTCCTGCGGCGCTTCAATGTTCAGATGCAGCTCGTCGGGAAAGGGCGCGCGCGTTCGCAGGATGTCCAGCGCGGCCTTCAAATCCACCACGCCGTCGCCAAGCGCGCAGCCGCGAACGATCAGGCCGTCTTTGCTGCGGATCAGGTTCCAGTCCTTCAGGTGGCACGTGTAGGTGCGCGGCGCCAGTTCCTTGATCACCGCGATCGGGTCTTCAAACGTCAGGACCGGGTTGCCGGTGTCCAAGTTCAAACCGAGGTGTTTGCTGGGAAACGTTTCCAGCACGCGGCGGATGTGTTTCATCCGCAGCCCGCCGTGGTTTTCGAGGCAGAGGAAAAGTCCGCGCCGTTCGAACTCCGGCAGCAGGTTCTTGATGTGCGTGATCGCCTCGCTGACGTAATCGTCGAGCGAGATGCCCTTGAACTGAATGCCGAAACCTTCCATGAACGCGCGGACGACCTTCGTGCCGAGCGCGGCGTTATACTCCAGCGCGCGCCGCACGCCGTCCTCGCGCTGGACCATGCCGGCGCTAACCTCCCAAAACAGCCCCGCGTCTGCGATGGCTTTCCGAAAGGCGTCGAACTCGCTGCTGCCCAGCGGCGGCATGTCGCCCACGCCAACCTGCGCGCCTTTCAAGCCCCACGCGCACACCTTCGCCAGCATGTCGCGGGCGGTCATCCGCTTCGCGGGCTTCACGTCGCGAATGCCAAACGCGAAGCTGAAGCTCCAGCTATCCACGCCCAGGAGCATCGGGGCCTTTCCCGAATCTTTCTTCTGTTCCTGAGCGAGCAACCTCTTGTTCAGCAGCCCCGCGCTCAAGCCAGCGACGGAGAAGGCACGGAGAAGCTGGCGGCGAGTCATTGTTTTTTTTGTATTCATGGCGTGTCTATACTTCGAGTTTCCACGGCGCACGGTAAGACTTCGTGACCAGCGCGTTGGCCTCCGGATCATCGAGAACCACTTCTTTTGCTGCGTCCCAGCGAATCTTCCGGCCCACGCGCCATGCGATGTTCATCAAATGGCCGGGGTTGGTGCCGCGGTGGCCGAACTCGACATCGGCGGGCGGCCGTTTCCGCGTCCGCATGCTCTCCAGGAAAACTTTGGCGTGGGCAAGAACGCTCTCCACGTGGACATTGCCGGCATATGTGTTGTCCACGGTCTGTTCTTTGCCTTTCATCGCGATCTTCTTCTTCCTGCTCTCCGGCGTGACCGTGTATCCCGCGCGGTGCAAGAGCAAAGACGCTTCGGTGCCAAAGAAGCATTTGCCATGGCAAACCTGTTCGCGCCGGCAGCCGAGGCGCGAGCTGTATTGCAGCAGGAATCCCTTCTTCGCCACAGGACCGGCCGGATATTCCAGAATGCCTTCGAAGGTTTCCGGCCACTCGATGTTGGTCTTCTCGAACGTAAAAAAGCCGCCAACGCCTGTCGCGGCCACCGGCGCTTCCACGCCGAGCGCACAGTGAACGATGGGGTAGTGATGCACGCCCCAGTCCACCGGCCATCCTCCGCCGTAGTCGAAGAACAAATGGTGCGTCGGGAACGTGTAACCGGTGGCGGCGTAGAGACCTTTGGGCGACGCAGTTATTCGAGCGCCCGACAGCGCTGTCCCATTGTAACGATTGACGTTGTAGGGAACTTTGGGCGACGGGCCAAGATACATCTCCCAGTCAAGCTCTGGTGGCGGCTCGCTGTCGGGCGGACAGCCGAACCCGGGATAGACGTAGTCGTAGTCCCAAACCTTGACCTCCGAGATTTCTCCCAGCGCGCCAGAGCGAATCAGATCCATCGCTTCGATGTAGTGCGGCCAGGTTCGCTGCTGGGTGCCGATCTGGACGATGCGCTTGTATTTGCGGGCAGCCCGCACCACGGCGCGGCCCTCGCCGATGGAGGTGGCCAGCGGCTTCTCCACATAGACGTCCTTGCCGGCCTGACAGGCGTGGATGGCCGGCAACGCGTGCCAGTGATCGGCGGTGGCGATGATCACCGCGTCAATTTCCTTTCTCTCCAAAAGTTTGCGGTAGTCGGAACTGGCAAAGACCTTCTCGCCGCCGGCCTGTTGGCGGGCCTCGGCCATTCGCTTGGCGTTCACGTCACACACGGCGGCGATCCGGACCTCCCGGCACTGCGGGAACGCGTTCAGATGCCAGAAACCTTGATTTCCGCAGCCGATGATGGCGACGTTGATGGTGTTGTTCGGGCTGGCAGCACTGGCGGCGTAAGAGTGCGCACCTGCAAGAGTCAGTCCGGCGGTCGTGACGAGAAAGCTACGTCGAGTCGTATTCATATTTGTTTCTCCTGTTCAGCAGGCTTTGGTTACGCCGGGCAATGCGCACGGGTAAGTTCCATCGGGGTTGGGCTTCGGCTGGGGAGTCGCATCCCAGTTCAGCCGATCAGGAACGAGGTTTACGTTGGAGTTGATGGCTTGGTCCCACTCCACGACCTGGCCGGAATAAGTGGCCATGCGACCGAGGATGCTCGTCATCGTGGAGGTGGCACCATAGTCGGCTTCGTTGTAAGGCCGGCCGGCCATGAGAGCGGCCAGCAAATCGTCCATCTCCGCCTGCCATCCGCTGAATGCGCGGGGTTTGTCCTGGCCAAGCTGGCGCGCGAAACGCTGCGGCGGCTTGCCGTTGACGTGGAGCACGCCGTCTGCGAATGCCTGAATCTCCGCCCGGCCCTTGGTGCCATGCACATTGTGAGAGAAGCATGTCCAAGTATTGGGGGCCTCGCGCCACCAGCCGAACAACCGCGCTCCGTCGGGATACTCGAACTCCACGGCGTGATGATCGAAGATGTCGCCGTGGTCCTTATCCACACCCGCCCGCCGGCCGCCCATCCCCTGGGCGCGGATGGGATGGCTCCGCATGATCCAGTTGGCGACATCCAGATAATGCACGCCCCGCTGGACAATGGTGTCGCCGCTGAGCCAGTTAAAGTTCCACCAATTGTGGACCTGGTATTGCATCTCCGTCTGCCCGGGGCGGCGAGGGCGGGTCCATGTGGCGTGGACATTCTCATACGCCCGCAGATACGAAATCGTGCCGATCGCGCCGTCGTGCAGTCGCTTGACGATCTCTCGAAACCTCGCTTCGTGCCGAAGATGAAGCCCGACGCCCACCACCAAGCCCTTCTTCCTGGCTTCTTCGTTGGCGGCCTGAATCCGCCGCACGCCGGGCGCGTCGGTGGCCACCGGTTTTTCCATGAAAACATGTTTGCCTGCCTTGACGGCCGCTTCAAAATGCGCCGGCCGAAAAGCGGGCGGCGCGGCCTCAATCACGAGATCCACTCCGGCATCAATCGCCTTCTGACAGGCATCCAAGCCGTCGAACTTGCGCTCCTCCGGCACGTCCACTTGCTGCGGGAAGCGCGGCGCCAACTGCTTGAAGCTGTCATCGAGCCGCTCGCGAAACGCGTCCGCCATCGCGACCAACTTCACGTTGGCTTTGCTGGTCAACGCGTTCAATGCCGCACCGCTGCCGCGTCCCCCGCAGCCGATCAACGCAACTCTGATCGTGTCGCTGCCGGCTGCATAAGCGCTGCGCGCGATGGGCAGTCGGCTTGCGGCGACCGCCCCCGCAGCTACGGCGGACGTTTGCTTGAGGAAACCGCGCCGGGAAACAAGCGCGCGGCAAGACGACGATTTAATCGTGTTCATCTCACTTTCTCCTTCGACAGAGTCGGTGCATTGCACTCATGGTTCACTTCGACTTCGTGCTGTCACTTGGTTGCTGGCTTGGTCATTGGCAGCGTCCGCACGGTGACGATTTCCCACGCTGCCGTGGTCACGGAGCCGTCGGCTGCGGTGCTGGACTTCTTTTCGTTCTGTAACGGCTGCTCCTGCAAATCTACGCGCTCGGGTTTCCCGGACAACGGGGCGGTCGCGAGCCGCACCTCGCACGGATTGCCAGTGCCCTCATACCAACGCGCCACGACGCCTTTGCCGTCCTCGGCCTGCTTCAAGCACGTCAGCAGTGCGTCGCCGTTGCCTGCACGTGTCGCGATGGTTGCAAGCGATTGTCGACGCGGGAGGGACTTGGGACTCCAAGTGTCGTTGACCGTGTAGGCCAGCAACGGCTGCGTCGCTTCCCAACCAACGCGGGGGATGCGCGCCGCTTGCCAAGTGTTGCCGTGCGGATAAAACCTGAAGTTGAAAACCAAGCCTGCTCGCGGATCGGGTCCATCCATCGCGGGATCGAGCGGTCGCATCCGGCCGCCGCGCACCAGACAGCATCGCACGGCAGCGCCGGTGTCGGTGTCGTCCACGCGGGTCCAGCGATGGGAGGTTGCCATTTCCACGCCGCGCGCGTCGGCGGCGACATCGAGCCAGCGGCAGATTTCCCGCGTGCGCTCCCACGAAGAGCGCGAGCCTTCGTCGTCTCCGATTGGGCCGCTGCCGGGCATCAACTGCTCTGCGCCGAACGCCCCAGCACCAAACGGCAAGCCGTAGGCGGCGCGGGCGTTTTTCAGCGGCACCTGATACGCCAGTTCGATCCGTCCGAAACACCGCAGGTTCCAATCAATCCGCACTTCGACATCCACCCACGGCAGGTCGCGGTGGAGCGTGTAACGCAACTCTGCCGGCGCGCCCAGCACGCTGCCGCGCACCGCGGCCGATGCGAGCACCGGGCCGTCGGCGAGCACACGCACCGCATCGGAGGCGGCGGGCACGAACGGCTCGATTTTCTCGCGCGCGGGATCATCCACCGACAGTCCCAGCGGCGGACGGCGGCAGACCTCAGGAAGTTCCTGACGACCCGTGAGACCCAAGCTGTCCATCAGCGTGCCGGTTTTGCCGCGCAGCGAGGTGAGCTTGGCCAAGCCGGTGGCGCGTTCGATGGTCACGCGCACGGCGCCGTTTTCCAAAACAAGGTCGGGCGATTCCGCCTCAAACCAGACGCGCTGGACCGCGCGCGGCCGGCCGACAGCCCACTTCGCCTTGGTCGCGGCGTCCTCTGCGGATGTCGCAGGTTCGAGCGTGTAGCTGGCGTATCCCAAACCCGGCACGTTCCGCGCGACGAACGCCAAGTCCATCTCGCCCAACGCGAAGTCCGGCTCGCCCAACGTCTCGCGCCGGTTGGCCGTGATCTGGAACGGCACCGGTTGGCCGTCGGGGCCGCGCAACACCATCGCGCTGCCCCACGGAATGACATCGCGTTTTCGCCAATCGGCGCCCGCGGCGGCGTAGATGCTGACGTGGGCATGGACCACATCGGACCGGTCCCAGTTCAGCGTGTTGAACACGACGATGGGCACGCTCTCGCGCGGCGCTTCCACGCGCTCGGCCAGCACGGCCATCGCCTGCGAAGCCAGCACCTGTGCGCGATGCTGGACGGCGCGCCGTTCGGCGAACTTGCGGGCTTGCCCGCCGCCTGCGCCCTGGCCGCCGTAGTTGTGGTCGCGGGCGAGGAGCAGCGATTTCCAAATCTGCTCCAACTCGGCTCGCGGATACGGCCGGTCCGCTCGGAGCCACGCGAGCGTGGACAATCGCTCGGCCGCGTCGAGCGCCCGCGTCGCCACCGCGTCCCATCGGCTGACGTGCGCGTGCGCCGGTTCCAGATACGGCCACGTCGAGGGCAGTTCGCCGCGCATCACCGGGATCTTGTCGGCCACGCCCGCGGCGCGCATCGCACGAAAATAGGCGGTGGGCGTCGTGATGACCAACTGCTGTTGCTTGGACGCCTCCGCATTCCAAGCGCGCACGGCCGGCGCGAGGTCGGGCGGCGGCAGCCATTGGTCGCTGCCGTAGTAAAACAGCGGAGGCACGCCACGCTTGGCCGCGTCGGCGAGCCGTTCGGCCAGACCGCGCTTGCGCATCGTGGCAACATCAAGGTGAGCGCCGTAGCCGGATGCCTGATTGTAGCCTTTCGAACTCCACGTCAGCACGCGCGCGCCACCGGGAGCCTCAAACCAAAACAGCGCGTCCGGCGTCGCGCAGCGGGTGAGCACGAGGTTGCGGATGCCGAGGCCGGCGCAGAGTTGCGGCAACTGCGGAACGACGCCGGGGATATCGGTAAGTTGGAGCGTCTCCAGTTCGAGTTTGTATCGCTCGCGCGCGTAGGCTTTCGCGTAGAGAACGTTGCGGACCAGGTTTTCCTCGTCCTCCTGAATCACGTAGATGCCGCTCCACTCCGCGCCGAGTTCCACGCGGCCCGCGCGGATGTGCTCGTCGAGCCGGGCGGCTTGTTCAGGATGCGCCGCGCGGTAGGCTTCGAGGAAAAGCACATACTCGACGAGAAACCGGAAGTCCGGCTGTTTTTCCAGAAGGTCGAGCGTTCCGGCGAAGACTTTCCCGCCGCGCGAGAAACACTCCTCGACCGTGCCCATGAACGTGAGGTCCAAGTGCGACATCGGCGCGACATAGGCCGCGGCGAGCGGTGCGGCGGCGGGCTTTTCCGCGGCGGTGGTAATCGCCATCGCTCCGAACACGCCGGCCAATATCAGTTGCATAGTCTTCAGGGAACCTCCGAAAACTGCTTTTCGGGATGGCGTTGATGGTGGCGGTTCAGTTTTCGGTGTGGATGCTTTCATGGCGGTTCCTTCGGTGGGTGTGTTCCTGACGGTTAATCTTTCGTGATTGATGGGTTGTCGTCAAGGCTGGGTGGGTTCAACATTTGGGCGGCTGTGTTGAACAAAGATGTGACCCCGGATTGCTGCGGATTGCTGCTCGCCACTCAAGGGACGGTTGCGGCAGGCACACGCCCCACCAACTCGAGCAGCTCCCGTCGCGTCGCGCGGAACTGGTTCACGTCTGTGCCATAGCGGTCGAAATCCAGGACATGCTGGCGGACCAGGCGCTGGGCGGCCTCCGGATTCTTCTCCGCGAGGAGGCAGAGCATTTCGTAGTCGGCGATCCCGTCGCGCATCGCCTCGAAGCGGATGGAATCCAGCGGGCCGTCCTTGCCGGGATACACGATCCACGGATCGCCGGCCGGGAGGTAGGGCGGGCCGCCGTGAGCGCGCGTCGTGTGTGTGAAGGGGCTGTCCTTGGTCCAGTGGTTGTAGCCCCAATGCAGATAGCCGGTGACGCCGTAGCGGAAGTTGATCCAGTGCAGGAGGCGCGTCTTGAGCAGCGGCTGTTCAATGAAGCGGTTGGCGTATTCGCCTTGGGGGAAAACGCAGGTGTAGAACCAGACCTCGTCTCCCGCGCGCTGCCGTTCGCGGTAGTGGGCGAAGTCGGTGTGGAGGAAATTCAGTTGCGGCACCCACACATCAATGGCGCCGACGAGGTCCTTGGTGTGGCAGGCCTCGACGATGCGCAGGCCGGGCGCGTGTTTGCGGGCCAGCGCCGCCATGGCCCGGTAGCTGCCGATGTTGCTGGCGATAGGCTCATCGGCCAGGTGCTGGAGGTAGCAATTCTGCCAGCCCTTCTCCTTCAGGTGCGCGACCAGCGCCGGAAAAAACTGCGCGTAGAAGGTGTCCGCCTCCGGACTGGCCGGGTCGGCACTGCCGGACACCGCCTTGCCGTCCTTGATCTGATGCACGGTGACCACAAACTCCGATTCCCAACCGCCCTTGCGTCCGCCGATGTGACCGCCCTCGATGCGCCCGATCACGCCTTCATCCTTGAAAATCTGAACCCAGCGGTCGAAGCGGCTGAAGTCAATGGCCAGCGTGTTGTCCGGCCCAACGGAAAACCGGGCCAGACTGAGCGGCGAGATCAGTGCGACGTTGTGCCTGTGGTCCGCGAGGTTGCGCGCGTAGCGGCGCAGCAGTGCGTAATACTCGTCCGACTCCGGCTGCGGCGCGATCTGCAGGTGCGGCCAGTGCATGGCGAACCAATCGGTGACCCAGAGCCGCGACGCGCCCACGACCGCACGA
>Ga0163199_1002247_pt1 | contig 11819 bp, 7 predicted proteins | sample PL_2010_150m_FD_113537 | JGI IMG/M metagenome (GOLD analysis project Ga0163199, IMG submission 113537) | Freshwater microbial communities from Powell Lake, British Columbia, Canada to study Microbial Dark Matter (Phase II) - PL_2010_150m | ecosystem: Environmental > Aquatic > Freshwater > Lake ...
ATTAAAAACATAATTTATGAGGAACAAACAACAAATCACTACTTTCCTTTAGCTCTTTCAACGATCGGTCTTTTTCCTTTATCCTTAGAATTGAGCTTGCTCAAAATAATTTCGGATTCTTTTGGCGGTACGTTAAAGAATGAAAACGCATCCGATATTTGAATACCTGTAACTAATTCAGAACTAACATTGGCTTTTTTCTTGAGCATCAGTAATAATTCTTTTGGATTAAGATCATCTTTCTTGCCTAAAGCAAGAAACATTCTAGATTTACCTTTATCAGAGCTGAATTTTCCTTTTCTTTCAAAACGATTTTCTTTTGAATCACCTCTTTCATTTCCTTTTTTACGATCATCCCTTCGTGAATATTCTTTTCTTCCCATCGGTCTATCATCTCTTGAATCTAGCGATCTTTTTCTTTCGAAGAGGTCGTGGATCTTTGCATAATTTTCTTCTTCGAGTTCATTCTGATATGTGTATTTTATCAAAGCTGCAACAACATCTTCCGGATTGTGATTCTTGATCATCTCTTTTGCCAGAGATATGTAGTTATGCGCCAATCCTACTTCCATCATTGATTTCAATTGAGCAGCAATTTTTTCTTTCTTAAAATTGATAACATCGTTAATTTGAGGAATTCTTTCTTTGCGTATCTCGGTTTGTGTAAAGTTTTTTATAAACATTAATTTGCGGTATTCTTCCGGAGTGATAAAAGTTACAGCTGTTCCTTCTTTACCGGCACGTCCCGTTCTGCCGATACGATGAAGATATGCTTCCGGATCTTGCGGTAATGCAAAATTAATTACATGAGTTAGTTCCTCAATATCAAGACCGCGCGCTGCAACGTCAGTAGCGATCAATACATTAATTTTTTTATTTCTGAATTTTGTTAATATCCTTTCGCGAACATTTTGGGTAATATCACCATGCAAACCTTCCGTATCATAACCCCGGTCATTCAGTTTAGAAGTAACATTATCAACATCATGTTTTGTACGGCAGAAAACCAATCCGTAAAATTCAGTTGTAGTATCGATTATACGGCAGAGCGCATCTATTTTATCGGATTCTTTTACTTCATAGTAGATTTGATCAGTGAGCTGAATTGTTTCTCCTGAATGTTTTGTGCGGATGATCTCGCGCTTGCCCATATACTTCTTAGCAAGTGTTGCAATTCTTTCAGGCATAGTAGCCGAGAAAAGTAGTGTTCTTCTATTCGGATTTGTTCTTGAAAGAATATCTTCTATATCTTCGACAAAACCCATGTTCAGCATTTCATCTGCTTCATCAAGAACAGCGAATGATATTTCCGAAAGTGACATACTTTTTTTATTGAGTAGATCAATCATTCTACCGGGAGTTCCTACTACAACATCCACACCTTTCTTCAATCTTCTAAGTTGAGTATCGTAAGATTGCCCGCCATATATTGGAGCGGCATGAATATTTTTATTTCCGCGAAGAGAATTAAATTCTTCGGCAACTTGTATAGCCAGTTCACGAGTCGGAACAAGAACTAACGCCTGAAGGTGACCTGCACGCGGTACGAGCAATTGTATAATCGGAAGAGCAAAAGCCGCAGTTTTACCTGTTCCTGTCTGGGCTTGTCCTATTAAATCAATCTTGTTTTCTAATATAAGCGGGATAATTTTTTTCTGGATTTCTGTCGGTTCTTCAAATCCTTTTGAATGGATTGCATGAAGTGTTTCATCGGAAAGTCCAAGATCCTTGAAGCCATTGTTAAGCATATTTTGTTATTCCTAAACATTTATAATTATTCTAATACCAATATACGGTTATAAATAAAATCAAATGAAAATGTTTTTTAGCTGTTCACTGTTCGGTTTGCCCGGCAACTTTCTCTAATCTTAATGGAATACTTGTATAGACAAACACTTTGTACGGGGTCACAATCTAAAGCAGGATTAAATCCGGATTCGAGATAATGATACTGCATAATTTCAAAAACTAATATATTTAGTTAAGAGTTTTAAAACTTTGAAGTGTCTTCATATAATTTGCTCTTTCAAAAGCGGCAGGTTGTGCAATTTTCTTTTGACTCATACTTCCCTTCATCATATCAATAGAAGAATATTCTTTTTCTTCCATCCATTTTTTCATTCCGTCTAAAATTTGTGCGATACGTCCAACCCCATTAAGTAAAAGTTCAGAAGCCATCATTGCAACATCGCCTCCGGCCATCATAATTTTTAATACATCAGTATAATTATGAATTCCGCTTGTAGCTCCCAAACTTGCTTTTATATTACCGTGGAGAATTGCAATCCATCTTAATGGAAGTCGCATTTCCCAATTTGTACTAAGTAAAAGATTCGGGACAACTTCAAGTTTATCAAGATCAAAATCGGGTTGATAAAATCTGTTGAAGAGTACAAGAGCATCGGCTCCGGCATGATCTAGTTTACGCGCCATGTTTGACATCGAAGTAAAGAATGGACTTAATTTTATTGCAACAGGAATCTTCACATTCTTTTTTACTTCTTTCAACACATCCACGTACATATTCTCAACTTCTGAACCAACTATATTCTGATTTGCAGCAATGTAATAGACATTAAGTTCAAGAGCATCGGCGCCTGCTTGCTCAATGTTCTGTGCATACTTAATCCATCCGCCGGTACTAACACCGTTCAAACTTCCAATGATCGGAATATCTACAGCTTTCTTTAAGTTGGCGATATGATCTAAATACTGATCAGGACCGAGATGAAATTTTTCCTGTGCTGGGAAATAACTAAGTGCTTCAGCAAAACTATCAGTTCCAACAGAGAGATAATGATCAAGTTCACCGGATTCATGCGAGATCTGTTCTTCGAATAAAGAATATACAACAACGGCAGCAGCTCCGGCATCTTCCATTGCTTTTACAGTATCAATACTTTCTGATAGCGGAGAAGCAGAAGGAACGATCGGGTTCTTTAATTTCAATCCCATGTATTTTGTTGTCAGATCCATTTTTACTCCTCAAATATTTTTTAGAATATTCAGACACCTTTCCCGATTATCATCAGGCTCGGAGTGACTTCGTCAGTTTTTAGTTTCCTCTTTTCCGCTACCGTCTTTGCCGGCTTCGAACGAAGACATCTGTTCGTAGAATTTCCATTTCTTCAATACTTCTTCCTGAGCTTTTACTAATAATTCTTTCGCTTCGGTCGGATGAGATTTAGTTAGCATCTTGTACCTGTTCTCTTTGTAGATATAATCTTCGAGTTTGATCTTCGGAGCTTTTGAATCTAATTTAAGCGAATTCTTTCCTTCAATAAAATTTTCTGGATTGTATCTGAACAACGGCCAGTAACCGCTATCAACTGCTGCTTTCTGACTCTCCATCCCTTTAGCCATATTTATTCCATGAGCTATGCAATGGCTGTATGCAATGATTAATGATGGACCGTTGTAAGCTTCGGCTTCAATGAAAGCACGTAAAGTTTGAACATCATTAGCACCCATTGCAACTTTTGCAACGTAAACATTTCCATAAATCATTGCCATCATCGCCAGATCTTTCTTAGCATTTGGTTTACCAGCTGCGGCAAATTTTGCAACTGCACCCATTCCAGTAGCTTTTGACATTTGTCCACCGGTGTTAGAGTAAACTTCTGTATCAAGAACTAAAATGTTTACGTTCTTTCCGGAAGCAATAACGTGATCGAGTCCGCCGTAACCGATATCGTAAGCCCACCCGTCGCCGCCGATAATCCAAACAGATTTTTTTACTAAGTAATCTGCAACTTCCAATAATTTTTCTGAGTCTTTAGATTTTATTTTTTCAAGTTTCTTTTTGAGCTCTGTTACTCTTTCTCTCTGTTCATAAATTCCGGCTTCGTCTTTTTGATCTGCATGAAGAATTGCATTTGATAATTCATTCCCAATTTGATCTTTTAATTTTAAGATCAGTTCAATTGCAAACTCATTTTGTTTATCAATCGAGAGGCGCATTCCCATTCCGAACTCAGCATTATCTTCGAACAGCGAATTTGCCCAAGCCGGTCCTCTTCCTTCATTATTTTTTGCCCAAGGAGTTGTCGGCAAATTCCCACCGTAAATTGATGAACATCCGGTTGCATTTGCAATTATCGAACGATCGCCGAATAACTGAGATACTAATTTTACATACGGAGTTTCGCCGCATCCAGAGCAAGCACCGGAGAATTCAAATAACGGCTGCTGTAATTGCTGTGCTTTAATAACTCCTGTGTTGATAAGTCTTCTGTCAAGTTCAGGCAACGTCAAGAAGAAATCCCAATTAGCTCTCTCTTGTTCTCTAATCGGAATTTGAGGAGTCATGTTAAGCGCTTTGAGACGCGTTTCTTTTTTATTTTTTGCCGGACAAACTTCTACACACATTTCGCAGCCGGTACAATCTTCAACGGCAACTTGAATTGTGTAAGCATAACCATCGGGGAATTCTTTTCCTTTTGCATCCATCATTTTAAAAGTGGACGGGGCTACATTCAAATATTTTTTGTCGTAAGATTTAATTCTGATACAAGCATGAGGACAAACCATAGCACATTTGCCGCATTGGATACACCATTCGGAATCCCATGAAGGAACATCGAGTGCGATATTCCTTTTTTCCCATTGTGTTGTTGCAGAAGGAAATGTTCCGTCAATCGGCATTTCACTAACTTTTACATTATCACCTTTGCCTTCCATCATTTTGCCGAGAACATTGCGTACATAATCCGGTGCTTTATCAGAAACGATTGAAGGAATTTCGATCTTGCTTGTTACTTTTGATGGGACATCAATCTTAAATAAATTTTCAAGAGTTTGATCAACAGCTTCAAAATTTTTCTTTACAATTTCCTCGCCTTTGGCACCGTAAGTTTTCTGAATTGATTTCTTAATCTGTTCTATCGCTTCCACTTTAGGAAGTATTCCAGAAATAGCAAAGAAGCATGTCTGCATGATCGTATTAACTCTGCTTCCCATACCGGTTTTATTAGCAACAGCATATCCATCAATCAAATAAAAATTTAATTTTTTATCTATGATCTGCTGCTGAATTCTGATTGGAAGATTATCCCAAGTCTCATCTTTACTGAATGGACTATTTAATAAAAATGTTCCGCCGTTTTCAATATTTCCAAGTACGTCAAATTTTTCTAGAAGTCCGAAAGTATGACAGCCGACAAATTTTGCAGTTTGAATTAAATATGTTGAACGGATCGGTTTCTTACCAAATCTTAAATGCGATACGGTTGTGGAGCCGGATTTTTTAGAATCATATACGAAATAACCTTGTGCATAATTTTCAGTTTCTTCACCAATGATCTTTATTGAGTTTTTATTCGCGCCGACTGTTCCATCAGCACCTAATCCATAGAACAAACACCGAACTACTTCATCACCTTCGACCATAAAGTTTTCATCGTAATCAAGACTTGTGAATGTTACATCATCATTTATTCCAACAGTGAAATGATTTTTCGGCTCCGGTTTTTTCATATTATCGAAAACTGCTTTTACCATTGCCGGAGTAAATTCTTTTGAAGATAAACCATAACGTCCACCTACGATTTTCGGCATCTTTGCAAACGGAGGATTGTTTGAACTCATTGCCTCTGAAATTGCAGTCACAATATCAAGGTATAATGGTTCGCCAAGCGAGCCCGGTTCTTTTGTTCTATCAAGTACGGAAATGTTTTCAACTGTTTTTGGAATTGCAGTAAGTAAATGTTTTGCAGAGAATGGTCTATATAATCTTACTTTTATTATACCGACCTTTTCTTCCATTCTTTGTGATAAATAATCAACTGTCTCCTCTGCTGCTTCAGCTCCGGATCCCATCAAAATAATAACACGCTTAGCATCCGGTGCACCGTAATAATCGAACAAGTGATATTGACGACCTGTAACCAATGCAAATTTATCCATCGCTTTTTGAACAATCTCAGGACACTCGTCGTAGAATTTATTTACCGTTTCTCTTCCTTGGAAATAAACATCAGGATTCTGTGCTGTTCCTCTTATGAAAGGATTTTCCGGCTTCAAAGCTCTCTGCCGAAACTCTTTTATTTTTTCATCATCAATCATAGCACGAATATCTTCATCTGTTAACTCTTCCATCTTAACAACTTCGGCTGATGTTCTAAATCCATCAAAGAAATGAATGAATGGAATTCTTGATCCTAAAGTTGCTCTGTGAACTATTGCAGCAGTATCCATAACTTCTTGAACTGAATTCGAACATATCAAACCAAATCCGGTTTGGCGTGTTGCCATGACATCACTATGATCGCCGAAAATTGATAAAGCCGCGGCAGCAATCGAACGAGCGCTAACATGAAAAACGGCAGGAGTTAATTCACCGGCAATTTTATACATGTTTGGAATCATCAGAAATAATCCTTGAGAAGCTGTAAATGTTGTAGTAAGAGCACCGCTTTGCAAAGAACCATGCACGGCTCCGGCAGCACCGCCTTCACTTTGCATCTCTGTAACGCTTGGAACTGTTCCCCAAATATTTTTTATTTTTTTAGCCGACCACACATCAGATAACTCACCCATTGTTGAAGATGGTGTTATCGGATAAATAGCAATAACTTCGCTAACACGGTACGCAACGTGAGCGGCAGCTTCATTTCCATCAATCGTAATTTTCCTTCTTCCCATTTAATCCTCAATAATTTATATAATTATTTTTTTTCGATTTTAACTTGTTACGAAATTCAAATATCTTGCCATCAAGAAGAGTTTATAATCTTTCTTTTTTGTCTAATTTCTCAAGATTCTGTAAAAATTTTAAGGAAAGCTTCTTTGTTTTAGAAATTATCCTACCATCAATCTTGTTTTTAAGAAAACTTTTAAAAAAGGCGATTGAATAATAGAAATTAATGGAGTTAAAATAAAGACGATGAGGTCGAAAAATGGATGGGAATAAAAAAAGTTTTGCAATTTTTGTAATCAATAAACTATAGTCAGTATGTTACAACTATTTAGCTAAATCCTAAAATTAGCTCAAAGGATAATATGGAGTTTCTATCGTAACAATCTATTACTTAATATTTCTTGGATATTTCTTCTGCCGTCAATTACAGAATGAATATATATTGAATCGTGTTCGATTTCGTAAATGATTCGGTAAGGTTTATAATGTATTTCTAAATAATTTTTTATTCCGGTAGGTCTTAATTCAAATGGAATGTGCCCCCTTTCCGGAAATTTTTCAAGTTTGTAGAAGGTTTCTTCTAATGCATCTATAAGTTTATTTGCAGATTGAATGCTATCGTTTATTGCAATGTAAACGAATATTTCTTTTAGATCATGTTTAGCTTGAGGATCAATAATAACTTTGTACTTCATTATCACTTAAAATTTCTTAACTCATTACGTAGGTCAGAGAATGTTTCTTTAATTCCTTTAGCTGCTCTACTTTTATTACGAGTCATAGCAATTAATTTTAGCAAAGTTAAAGTTTCTTGCGTCTTTTCATAAATTTTTATGTCTTGTACAATCACTTTTGCTTCTCCATTTTGTGTAATAACAAAAGTTTTTTGATTTTTATTAATATCCTCTATCAAATTAGCAGCATTCGCTTTGAGATAACTTATTGATTTTACCGATTCACTTAATTTCATTCTGTAACCTATTTTTAGACCAAATTTAGTCTATCACAAGAATATTTGCAAGTTATTTTTTATCCATATACTTTCAATTTTTCAAGTTTTATTTGCCCCTCATTTTTTATGATCTAATGACTATTTTTTTTACAAAGTAAGTTCAAGCTGCATTTCAGTGTTGCTAAATTTTTGTTCATGTTCTAAAAGCCATTTCTTCCGCCACAATCCGCCACCATAGCCAGTTAGACTTCCATCGCTTCCAATTACACGATGGCAAGGAATGATGATCGAAATTTTATTTTGTCCGTTAGCATTTGCAACTGCTCGAATTGCTTTTTGATCACCAAGTATTTTTGTGATCTCCATATATGATCTAGTTTCACCGTAAGGTATTTTTAATAATTCATCCCAAACCCTTTTTTGGAAATCTGTTCCTTCTGGTTGAATATTTAGTCCAAATATTTTCCTCTTACCTTTGAAATATTCATCAAGCTGTTCTACATATTTTTCAATATATGGATTCGATTTCACATCGGGATTAAATTCTTCATCTATAAAGAACAATGATGTAATTGAGTTTTCCGTCCCGCCTATCTCAATTAATCCAATCGGAGACTTGTAAAATGTCTTATAATTCATAACCTGACAAAATAAATGATCACCTACGATTCAACCTATTAAGCAGAGGAAGAAATGTCAAGCGAAATAATTTGTGAATTATTAAATGCAGTTAGAAATGAAATCATGTAAAGAGAGTTTTTAATACTTCCATTAATTTATCTCTTAATAATGGTTTAGAAACAAAATCATTGAATCCGGCTGCAATAAAACTATCGCGAGCACCGGGTAATAGATATGCGGTCGATGCAATGACCGGAACATTTTTATAACCGGGCATCTTCTGAATAATTCTTAATGCATCTAGTCCGTTATACTCTCCTTGTAAATTAATATCCATTACAAGGAAATCGAATTTTTTTGTTTTGAGAAGAGGCAATGCACTTTCAAAACTTGGAGCGAATTCAATATTCTTAAGGTCTTTCATCTGACTCTTAAACAGCATTTGTGAATCAACTTGATCTTCAAAGTAGAGACATGTAAGCTGTGTGAGATCTAACGGTTTCTTCTCTATTGAGACTGAAGACGGAGTAGAAACTTTTTCTGGTTGTTTGCTGCTAACTTTTTGTTGAGGAACAGTTTCCACTTCTAATTTTTTCGTATCATTAATAACTAACTTAAGCGGTATTACCAATGCAAATCCAATCGGATCAGCATCTTTAGTAATCGTTTCTTTCCTAATTGATAATAAATCAATCAATTTTTTGGCGAGTTTAACAGAGAATCGTGAGAAGCCGTAATTTCTTCTGGTCATATTCTCTTCATCCGCGAAAATATCATTAAATGCTTTTAACAAGTAAGGAGTAATTGTTTCAGAAGTATCCTTAATGCTGACTGCGCAGTAATTATCCTGATAAACAGAAGCCGAAAGAAATATTTTGTCTTCTTTGGTAATCTGGATTGCAAATTTGATAAATAAGCTTAGTAATGAAACGATCTTCTGCCGATCTGTTTCGATTTCCAATGCAGAAGAAATCTTGCCATATGAAAGTTCAACTTTTTTATCTTCAGCGGTTTTCTTAGTATTCTCTTTAAGTTCATTTAACATATCTACGAACTTGATATGTTCGGACTTAAGTTTTACAACTTTCTGTTCAAGTGTTGAGTATTCAACGGCGTTATCCATAATCTGAAGAAGTAATTTTTGATTTTGTTTTATAATATCAACAGCTTCTTTTTGTTCTTCATTTGGTTTTTGAATGCTTTCTCCGAGCTCTTGTGTAAAACCGAGTATCACATTAATTGGTGTTAGAAGCTCATGAAAAACATTTGAAAGAAACGGAGGATCAATCTTCTCGATGGAATCTTCTTGGGTTTTCTTTACATCTTTAGTTATAACTGGTTCATCAATCGGTTTGATAACCCAACAGAATGAATCTATATCGCCGCTGAAATTTTTTATAGGTGTTGCAATCGAATTAGTCTTAACAAATATTCCGGAAGGTTTTTTTATTTCAACATCTAAAATGGTCGGTTTCAGAATTCCAGAATGAAAAATATTTTTATTTATCTTAGCACGATCATCATCTGCGACGAGAGAAATAAAAGGACGTGTCTCCAAATCTTTTTTTGAGTAGCCAAAGCGTTTTGATACCGGTTCATTAATTTCAGTAATAAAACCATCTTTGTCAGTTATAATTACCGGATCGCTTGTATTATCAAATGCTGATTCTAAAATCTGAGTTCTTTTTTTAGACTCTGCTTGTTCGGAAACATTCCTTACAAGATTTAGATGTGATTTCTTCCCTCTAAACTCAATTGAAGATCTTCTTAATTCAACCAAAACAGAAGTGCCGTCATTCTTCTTATGTCTCCACGGTCCGCTGTAACTTCCCTGAACAATTTTACTATCACCGGTTTGAATCAATGTTTGGATATCTTCGGGAGCGTAAAGATCTGTCAGATCCATATTTAAAAAATCGTTTCGTTTATAACCATATAATTTTAATGCTGCATCGTTCACATCAAGAAATTTTAAATTCTCTATATCATAGATAAACATGGCTTCTGGTAAATGTTCAATTAATGCTTCGTACATTTTTGCTTTTGTTTCTATCTGTTGATCCGCATCCAGTTTTTGAGTTATAATAATCTGCGTCCCGTAAAATTCACCGTTCAGATCAAATATTTTCTTAAAGCTTACTTCTGTATTAAGTTGAGCTTTTTCTACAAATAAGTAATTGGTTTTTACGTCCGGATGTCTATCTGCATTTTTCAGATAATTTTCGAATTGAGATATAAATCCCTTTTCAAATATTTTACTTAAATCCATCAGCGATAAATCTACTTTATCATTGAGGTTTAACAGACGGACAAACTCTTTGCTGTAAGATGTTATTTTAAAATTTTTGTCTATTAATAGAATAGCAACAGGCAAATCCTTAAATATAAAATTACCCGATTCAATTTTAGTCTCTTGAATGTGATGTTCTTTCTTTTGTGAAAATCCGATAATTGCAACAACGTTATTATCAAGATCGCATAAAGGAAATTCTACAATAGAAATATTTCTATTAGTACCGCTTGTAACGGGAGTAACAATGCCTTCAAATATTACTGAATTTGTAGAATCAATAATGTATGAATCAACTGTTTTATAAAGATTTACCAAATATTTCGGAAGGTAATCCTGTTCGTTTTTGTTTTCTAATTGATTGGACTTAAATCCTAACGAATCTGCGTATTTATCATTTACCAAAACTAATTTTCCGGATGACTCTTTAATCCAGAAATAACCATCAAGTTCATTTATATCTTTTTGAACTTTTGCTTTTTCAATAAATGAGAAAGGATAATTAAGCTTGATTTTATTTACGATCGAAACAATCCTTTTATCATAAGCGATCTTTTCGAGTTCCGAAGTAGATATCCAAAATTTTTGTGTCTCGGTTGTATTTTTGACAAATGATTCGTGATTAAGATTTATCAGGAAGTAAACATTATTTTCACTACGCAAAGGTGAGAATACAACTTCAAAATTATATTTAACTTTATCTATTTCAAGATCTATCATATCTCTTACGGGAGTATCATATTTTCTTACATCAATGAACATTCTTTGAAGTGTTAGTAATTTTACTTCATCAAAAAGTTCGAAGAAATTAGATTGCGGATTTATTGAAGGTAATATTTTTTTAAAATCATTACTGAAGGCAATAACTCGCCCTGTTTTATCAATAATTAAACTGGGAGATATATTAGGGCTATCTATCAGAGTTTTATATTTTGTTTCGCTGTTCATAATCATCAATTAAGGAAATCGGAGTATAGCTGAATATGGTGTATAAACTTTATTATCGAGCTTTTGCCTGACTCTATAGGAATATGTTTTACCGCTATTAATTGTTCGATCGATAAACTCAAAAACATCTGAAGCCGTACTCCCGATCTCTATAAATTGACCATCCGGTTCTACCTTTCTTTCAATCACCGTTCCTTTAGAAAGATTCTTACTGTTATCAGTCCACGTTAATTTTAGAGCGGGGCCCGACAAAGGAAAAGCGTTTAAATTTGTCGGAGGTAAAACGTCAGTGTAATAAGTAGAAATAGATACTTCGTTTGAATAACCACTTTGAGTTGTTGGTGTGAAATAAGCTATACGATATTTATAAG
>Ga0163199_1002253_pt1 | contig 11809 bp, 5 predicted proteins | sample PL_2010_150m_FD_113537 | JGI IMG/M metagenome (GOLD analysis project Ga0163199, IMG submission 113537) | Freshwater microbial communities from Powell Lake, British Columbia, Canada to study Microbial Dark Matter (Phase II) - PL_2010_150m | ecosystem: Environmental > Aquatic > Freshwater > Lake ...
CAAAAGTAATAAAAAATGTTTTAACTTTCGGGTGAAATCAACCACTTGTATGTTATTTATAAGGCTCTTTCTGGAAAGTTTTCGTTTTGCCTACAACTCTTTGGTTGTAAATCCACTTCGGACATTCCTGTCACTTTTGGGGATCACAATCGGCATCTTTTGCATCATCTCTGTCTTCACGATCATCGATTCCCTGGAACGCACCATCAGGAACAGCATGGAGAAATTGGGGAGCAATGTGGTTTACGTCCAGAAATGGCCATGGGCTCCGCCACCGGGTGAAACTGACTACCCCTGGTGGAAATACCTTAACCGGCCTGTGCCAAAACTCGGTGAAACGGAAGAAATCCGGAGAAGATCTAATTTGGCTCAGAATGTGGTCTATTACCATGGTTTTAGCCGTACGGTCCAATTCGGCACCAACAAAGCAGAAAATGTGGTTATCCTGGGAGGCTCATCCGGATTGATAGAGACTTGGGGCTTAAAAATAGCCTACGGCAGGCCTTTGTCGGAGGATGAACTGGATGGATTCAACAACCTGGGGATGATGGGTTCCGAACTGGCAGCTCAACTCTTTCCGGGAAGCTCACCCATAGGCAGAAACATCAAAATTCAGGGTTTTACCGTCCTGATTGTTGGGGTTTTCGAAAAAATGGGGGAAGATATGTTTGGTACCAGCATGGACAACAGGGTGCTCCTGCCTGTCAAATTTGCCCACCGGATGGTGGATCCCAAAATGGATGCAGGTCAAACCATCATTGTCAAAGGGAAGAGTGATATTGCGGTTGGAAGGCTGCTGGAGGAGCTGGAAGGGGTCATGCGTTCCATCAGGAGAATCAAACCGTCCGCTGAAAATGATTTTGCACTGAATGAGGTTAGTTTGATATCGGGCCAACTGGAGGGTATCTTCAAGGTATTGAACCTGGCAGGATGGATCATTGGTGGTTTTTCAATTCTTGTTGGAGGATTTGGAATAGCCAACATCATGTTTGTCTCTGTGAAAGAGAGAACAAAGATTATTGGGATTCAGAAAGCAATGGGCGCCAAAAACCGCTTTATCCTGCTGGAGTTTCTCTTTGAAGCTACTATTTTGTCCTTGATCGGCGGACTGATTGGTCTTTTCATTATCTATATCTGCACCTACATAGCCAAAGTCAGCTTTGACTTTGAGTTTGTATTGACGGCCGGGAATATTGCTACCGGATTGATTATCAGTATAACCATCGGACTAATTGCCGGATTGGTGCCGGCAAGGTCGGCTGCCAGGCTGGATCCGGTGGAGGCTATGAACACCCCGTAACTCACATCAACCGCTCAATATCATTGGTTAGCTGAATAAACTCCTCCACCGACAGTTGCTCAGGCCGTCTGGTCAAAGTATGTGCATCCAGCTCATCGTAGCGGGGCGTGAAACTTTTAATGCTGTTGCGCAACATCTTCCGGCGCTGGTTGAATGACTGTTTGACAACCGCCTTGAAGAGTTTTTCACTGCATCCGAGATCAGTTCTGCCATTTGCAGAAAGTCTGACAACAGCTGATTTAACTTTTGGGGGCGGATCGAAGACATCTTCATTGACAGTGAACAGATAATCCACCTTGTACCAGGCCTGAAGCAATACACTCAGGATACCGTAAGTTTTGCTTCCTGGTCCGCAGCAGATCCTTTCTGCGACCTCCTTTTGCAGCATACCGACAACTTCAGGAATGAGATCACGGTAGTCAAGAACCTTGAAAAGTATTTGTGAGGAGATGTTATACGGAAAGTTACCTATCAATGAAAACGGGGTGTCGGAGTAAAGTCTTTTCAGATCCATGTGCAGGAAGTCGCCTTCGATGATCCGGCCTTCCAACTCAGGAAGATTGGCTTTCAAATAACTGACAGATTCACGGTCTATTTCGACAACTGTAGTCTCCAAATTCTTTTTCTGCAGGAGAAACCGCGTAAGGACACCCATTCCCGGACCGACTTCCAGAACTTTGGACCTTCCATCCATCATCAGCGCATCCACGATATCCGAAGCAATCTGATGATCACGGAGGAAATGTTGTCCCAAACCTTTTTTTGCCCTAACTTGCATAATTGAAATTACGAATTAATGTCTACCAATTAGTAAAAAGATTCCTCATTCCACTGCGTTCCATTCGGAATGACCTATTGGCTGGAAAAGGACGGGAGAGAGCGTTGGCGGCGAAGCCGCCAACGCTCTCTCCTTTACCCCAAAAGTCACTCGTCATTCCGACCGAAGGGAGGAATCTATTCACTTGTTGCACTTTCTTAACATGGAAGTCGATTTATATTTTTCTTCAGAGTCATAATATTAAAGTCTTTTGACCTTAACTAAACGACATCCAATGATGAATTGCAAATTTCAAAGGTATTAAAAAGAAGCAATCCGGCAGCGATTTTTTGGTTACTTTTACGCCAAACAGCGGCTTGTGTCAAAACTGAATCTCGAACTGTTCATTGCCAGAAGAATCTTTGCTGACCCGGAAAATAAAAAGAAGTTTTCAAGGTCGGTCATCTCTTTTGCCTTGTTCGGAATCGCTTTCGGCGTGATGATCATGATTCTGTCAGTGGCTGTCGTTACCGGTTTCAAGAAGGAAATCCGCGACAAAGTAATTGGATTTGGATCACACATTCAGCTGGTAAATTTTGATTCCAACTCCTCTTTTGAAACGCTGCCGGTTAGCAAAAATCAACCCTGGCTTGAACAATTGACTTCGATAAAGGGAGTTAGGCACGTGGAAGTTTTTGCCACCAAACCGGGAATCATCAAGACTGATGATGAAATGACAGGGATGGTGCTAAAGGGAGTGGGACCTGATTTTGACTGGCAATTTTTCAGGGATAACCTGGTGTCAGGATCCATTTTTTCGGTAAACGATACGGGAAGTACCGATAGAGTTTTAATATCCAGGCAAATAGCTTCAATGATGAAATTGAAAGTCGGCGATCCGATGTTCTGCTATTTTCTCAATGACCAGGCTACCAACCAGCGAATGCGGAAATTTCATGTTGAAGGTATCTTTCAGTCGAGCCTGGAGGAGTTTGACCGTCTCTTTGTATTGGCCGACATTCAACAGATAAGAAAACTGAACAATTGGCAATCCGACCAGGTAAGTGGATTTGAAATTGCTATAGATAATTTCGATCAGCTGGATGTGTTGACCAGAAAGGTGAAAAAACTCACTTTACACTATTCTGAACAAGATTCGACCATCCTGCGTACGGTAAGTATTACTTCAAAGTATCCGCAAATATTTGACTGGTTGAATCTGCTCGACATGAATGTCTGGATCATTTTGACCCTGATCATATTGGTGGCCGGTTTTAACATGGTATCAGGCTTGCTGATTCTGATACTGGAACGAACTTCGATGATCGGAACACTGAAAGCGCTTGGCGGCACCAACAGGAGTATCCGGAAGGTTTTCCTTTACCTGGCCTTCTATTTAATCGGGAGGGGAATGTTATGGGGAAATATTGCAGGGATAGGTTTTTGCTTCATTCAATCTTATTTTCATCTTTTCAGGCTGGATGCAACTTCCTATTACCTCCACTATGTGCCCATCAATTTGAAGATTGCAGATATCCTGTTGCTCAACGCCGGAACGTTGGTAATCACACTGCTGATGCTGCTATTGCCCTCCTGGTATGTATCAAGGATTTCCCCGGACCGGGCGTTGCGTTTTGATTAGGTTTTTTTTACCAAAGTAGGAACAAGAGGCTGTCTCAAAAGTAAAACTTATTTAACCGCAAAGAACACAAAGCTATTTCGCAAAGATCGCAAAGATTTGTTTTACAGAAATTTAACTTTGTGTCCTTTGCGCCTGCTTAGCGTTCTCTGCGGTTAATGAAACTATTAGACAGCCTCTTGTGCCTACTTTGGTTTTTTTCTGTTTTCGGAATCGGCAAATTCATGTATCAATCTCAATACCTCTTCCGGCTGCACATCATTTTTCCCGCGGATGATAATTTTGGATTGCTCGTAGAAAGGAGATCGTTTTTCGAGGGCTTGTTGTATGAATAATTGCAGCTCTTCCCTTGATTTTCCGGCAATCAGTGGCCGTTCTGTCTTGGATTTTAATAACCTGAAAGCCAATGTTTCATTGTCGGGGGCCAGGTAGATGGTTATGCCTGCATTGTTCATCAATATCATGTTATCAAAAAAACAGGGCGCCCCGCCACCTGTACCAACGACAATTTCTTCAAATTGAGATACTTCCTGTAAGGCTTGTCTCTCCTTTAAACGAAAAGCCTCTTCACCATCCTGGGCAAATATGGCCGGGACAGATTTGAAATTCCGCTCTTCGATGTATTTGTCCAGATCGATGAAATTTATCCCCAGGAGTGCGGCAACTTTGCGTCCAATGGTCGATTTGCCGCTTCCCATGTAACCGGTCAGAAAAATTCTCATTACTCAAAATTTAGGGTCATCTGATCCGGTTCCCCCTCTTTGCCCGGTCTGATAATTTCAAAAGGGATATCATCCAACAATTCAATTTCTTCCTGTTCAGGCGATTCAGGTTCAGTCTTTTCCATTTCAGGCGATTCAGGTTCTACTTCGACTAACTCTTCTTCGTCATCCCTGATAAGCGGTTCGATTTCAGTGATATTCCTAATCTCAAATGTAGATATTCTTTTACCTTTTGCCTTGTACGATTTAACTGCAATGAATTCAGAAACATCAATAATTTCTTTTTCCCTGCTTTCATGTGCTCCTCTAAATTCTAGTTCGTATTGCGGGTATTTTTCCCAGGTGATGCTGGTCAGTTTGTTGTCGGGAAATTCTCCGATAAACCTGCACTGCTTGCCTGCATTGGGTTCTATATCGAACCGCTTCAGGTAATAGAAATTTTGCTCGGCATCATAATAGACAACGGTCGCTGTTTTCACTGAGTTAAATTTGGAAATGGAGAGGATATTCTTCTCAAAATGATTTTCAAGATCGTAAGTATACAGATGGAAAAATCCGTCTTTGTCGACAACCAAAATTTTGTCATCCCCGGTAAATTCTCCCAGGTACAATCCCCTTGAGTCGGCGTTGAGGCGAAGGACATCCTCATCGAACCAGATTTTGCGTCCGCCAAGCGTCGAAATACCTTTTTCCTTCAGTGTTATTTTGTGGATCTCATTCTTTGAAACCAGGTTTCCCATCGACGCACGTCCTTTGATGGCCAGTTCTGCCATATCAATTTCATCAACCAGTTTCTTAAGTTTGGGTTTTGGTTTGAAGAGAATACGCAATACTTCGGCTTCCCCGTTAGGATTGGCGCTGAAATAGAGGATTTTGGAACCGTCCGTACCCAGTGTCATATTGTACTCTTTGTCACGGGTGACACCGGTGACGGCAAAGCGTTTCATGTAATTGTTTCCACCCTTGCCATCGCGGTAAACGAGGTTGTAAATGGTGCGGTCATTATTTTTTTCAAACACGGCAACGTACAGAACATTCTTTCCGACAAATGCTTTTTCGGAGACTTTGGAAATAAAGTAAGTTCCATCTTTCCTGAAGACGATTATCTCGTCAATATCGGAGCAGTCGCAGACGTATTCTGCCTTTTTCAACCCTGTCCCGACAAACCCTTCCTCGCGGTCGATGTACAATTTTTCGTTGGCCATCACTACTTTGGTGGCTTCGATGTTCTCGAAATTCCGGATCTCGCTTTTCCTTTCACGGCCCTTGCCAAATTTGCTTTTCAGCCTTTCGTACCATGCGATGGAATAGGGGATGATGTGTTCAATGTTTCGCTGAGTCTCTGCCATTTCATTTTCAATGGACAGGATCAATTCATCCGCTTTGAGGGTGTTGAATTTCAGGATACGTCCCATTTTGATCTCCATCAACTTCAAAATGTCGTCCCTGGTAATCTCCCTTTTGAATCTGGGTTTCCACGGATCCAGTCTCTTATCAATGTGCGTGATGGCTTCATCCATGTTGGCGGAATCCTCAAAAGTCTTGTCCTTGTAAATGCGCTCTTCGATAAAGATTTTTTCGAGCGACGAAAAATGCCACTGCTCCTCCAGTTCGCCTTTGTGGATTTCGAGTTCAAGTTTCAGTAAATCAACCGTGTTGCCAACCGATCTTTTCAGGATTTGGCTGATCGGCATGAAATGCGGCTTGTCGTCTTCGATGATGCAGGAGTTAGGCGAGACGGAGACTTCACAATCGGTGAATGCATAAAGCGCATCGATGGTTTTATCTGAACTCGTACCCGGAAGCAGGTGGACCAAAATTTCCACATTGGCCGCAGTATTGTCGTCGATTTTGCGGATCTTGATCTTCCCTTTTTCGAAGGCTTTGACGATCGTTTCAATCAACGATGAGGTAGTCTTTCCGAATGGAATCTCCGTGATAACCAGTGTTTTATTATCGAGCTTATCGATTTTTGCCCGGATCTTGATGGCACCTCCACGCAATCCGTCGTTGTATTTTGATACATCCAGATATCCTCCGGTAGGAAAGTCGGGGAACAATTCAAATGGCTCATTTTTCAGTTGAGCTACAGAGGCATCAATCAATTCAATAAAATTGTGAGGCAGTATTTTGGAGGCAAGGCCTACCGCGATGCCCTCAACTCCCTGAGCCAGCAAAAGCGGAAATTTTGCAGGAAGGGTAACAGGCTCCCTGTTGCGCCCGTCATATGATTGCTGCCATTTGGTTGTTTTAGGATTAAAAAGAACCTCGAGGGCAAATTTGGAAAGGCGGGCTTCGATATATCTCGGGGCGGCAGCGCCATCGCCAGTGTGTATATTCCCCCAGTTCCCCTGACAATCTATAAGAAGGTCTTTTTGCCCCAGCTGAACCAGCGCATCACCGATAGAGGCGTCACCGTGAGGGTGGTACATCATGGTTTGCCCGATGATGTTGGCCACTTTGTTGTAACGGCCGTCGTCCATTTGCCGCATGGCATGGAGAATCCTCCGCTGTACCGGTTTCAGCCCGTCGTTGACATACGGAACTGCCCGCTCGAGAATGACATAAGAGGCATAATCGAGAAACCAGTTCTGGTACATCGTCGACAAATAGATGATGTGGTGCAGCTCTTTCTTTTCCTCCTGATCTTTCTTTTCGGGAAAAAGATCGTCGGGTAAAAGTTCTCCTTCGTTCGCCATTTATATAATTTTCCTTCGTTTTTTAATGTCACACAGAGTTTCACAGAGAAGTCACAGAGTTACACAGAGTAAATGACTCATAATTCATCTCTCATCTCTCATCTCTCATCTCTCATATCTCATATCTCATATCTCATAACTCGTCCTTCTCCACATGCAGGCGTTCGATGATAAAGTCCTGCCGGTCGGGAGTATTCTTTCCCATGTAAAATTCGAGCATTTCGACAATCGATTCGTTTTTGTTCAGAATGACCGGATCAAGCCTGATCTGCTCGCCGATAAAATTTTTAAACTCATCGGGTGAAATCTCTCCCAAACCTTTGAAACGGGTGATTTCAACTCCTGTTGCGAGCGTTTTCACCGCTGCATCCCGTTCCTGTTCTGAATAGCAATATTCGGTTTTTTTCTTGTTGCGTACCCTGAAAAGCGGTGTTTGCAGGATGTAGAGATGTCCTCTGCGGATCAGCTCGGGAAAAAACTGCAGGAAGAAGGTGATCAGCAACAGGCGGATGTGCATGCCGTCCACATCGGCATCCGTTGCAATAATGACCTTGTTGTACCGAAGCTCGTCGATGCCTTCTTCGATGTTCAAGGCAGCCTGCAACAGGTTAAACTCCTCATTTTCGTAAACGATCTTCTTGGTAAGCCCGTACGAGTTAAGCGGTTTTCCCCGAAGGCTGAAAACCGCCTGGGTATTGACATCCCTTGATTTGGTGATCGATCCGCTGGCCGAATCTCCCTCGGTGATGAAAATGGAACTGTTATCCTTGTTTTCGTGGGGTGTATTGTAATGTAAACGACAGTCCCTTAGTTTTTTATTGTGGAGGCTAACCTTTTTTGCCCTTTGTTTGGCTAATTTCTGAATGCCGGATATTGCTTTGCGCTCCCTTTCAGACTCCTGAATCCGTCGCAACAACACGTCGGCAGTCTGCGGGTTTTTATGGAGATAGTTGCCCAGTTCTTTTTGGACAAAATTCATGACAAAGTTTCGGACCGACATGCCATCCGGCGAAATATCCCTCGAGCCCAGCTTGGTTTTAGTCTGGGATTCGAAGACGGGTTCTTCGACCTTGATGCTGATGGCTGCCACGATGGATGCTCGGATATCAGAGGCATCAAACTCTTTTTTGTAGAAATCGCGGATGGTTTTAATCAACGCTTCCCGAAAAGCAGCCAGGTGGGTACCTCCCTGAACCGTGTGCTGCCCGTTGACAAATGAATAATAATCTTCACCGTATTGATTTCCGTGGGTGATAGCGCTCTCGATGTCTTCGCCTTTCAGGTGGATGATCGGGTAGAGGGGGTCCTGTCCGATATTCTCGTTCAACAGATCGTATAAACCATTCTTGGAAATGTATTTTTCACCGTTGTAGTTGATGACCAGCCCGGCATTCAGGTAGGTATAGTTTTTGAGCATCGCCACTACATATTCGTCGATGTAGTGGTAGGTCCTGAAAATATCTTCATCCGGAGTAAATACGACTATGGTGCCGTTAGGTTCATCGGTGGGAAGTTCCGGATGGTCGGCCACAACGTCTCCCTGTGAAAAATCAATGATCTTGACAACACCGTCGCGTACCGATTTGATGGAGAAAGCAGTTGAAAGGGCATTGACGGCTTTGATGCCCACTCCGTTCAATCCGACCGATTTTTTGAATGCCTTGGAGTCGTACTTTGCCCCGGTATTCATGCGTGCAGCGACATCCATCAGCTTGCCAAGGGGTATTCCGCGTCCGAAGTCGCGCACCGAAATCCGCTGATCAGATACTTGGATGTCGATCTTTTTGCCATTACCCATCATGAACTCATCGACCGAATTATCGATCACCTCCTTGAGCAGAACATAGATGCCATCGTCGGCAGCGGAACCGTCTCCAAGCTTACCAATGTACATTCCCGGCCGTTTCCGGATGTGCTCTTTCCAGTCGAGTGTGCGTATCGAATCTTCAGAATAACCTTGAACCATTCCAATTGAGTTTGCACAAATATAAAAAAATAAGGGAGCGATTTTTGAAAATCACTCCCTCAGTAATGAACAACTAACTGTTCATAAATAATGTGGATTTTTAGTTTTTTTTCTTGGATATTTTTGAAGTTTCGCTTATACACTAAAAGGTAAAATGGTAGCTTCCGGAAGAAAGGGATAGTCTAACTATTGAATTATCAGTGCTTATCACTTTGATAAAAAGATTCTTTTCAATAGGATGGTTGCCTTCTTTTATATTTTTTGACGGAAGGATGATCGTGGCGCTGCTGTTGGCAGGAATAGTGACATTGTATTCCAACTTTCCCTTGTTACTTTTCCATCCCGAGGTGATCATCCCGTAAGGTCCAAGGTGGGAGGCTTCAAAATGGTTTAGCCCTTGCACGAAATGTGGTTCAAGTATGATATTTTTAAATCCGGGTTGAGCCGGATCCGGCCGGATTCCTCCCAGCGCCTTGTAAAACCATGCGCTAATCTCGCCGAACATGATGTGATTCAGTGAAATATCCGATTTGGCGTCGATGGGCCAGTTTTCATACAAAGTTGTGGCACCGTTGACCATCCACCATCCCCAGGAAGGAAATGTTTCCTGGGAGGCAACTTTGTAGGCTGTTTCGGCATAGCCATTTTCACTGAGGGCGTTCAGCAGGGCTTTGGTGCCCAACAATCCGACATCCAGATGGAAGTTGTCTGCCTCGACCCGTTTTGCAAGGTTTTCCGCAACTGTTGCCTTCATCTCTTCCGGAACGATACCCCAAAAGAGCGGGGCAGCCAGTTCGGTCTGGAGTCCGGTGGCATAAATCCCGGTAGTTGGATTCAGAAATTTAATGTTAATGGCCGTTTTGATTTTTTCAGCCAAAGCCGAGTACTTTTCGTAATCATCCTTGTTTCCGAACAGTTTGGCGCTTTTGGCCAGGATGGAAGCATCTGTATAATAGTAGCAGGACGAGGTAAGCTGTTTGCTGGCTTTGGATTTTACCGGTATCCAGTCGCCTAGTCCCCAGTCGGTCAGGTTATCCGGACTGATCCGATCTATGTAATCCACATACCGTTTGATGTTATCGTAGGTTTGTTTCAACAGGCGATTGTCGCCATAGAACTGGTAAACATTCCACGGAATGATGGCCAGAGAACTGGTCCAATCGGGACCGTTGGCCCAGTCATAACCCCATCCGGAAGTGGGAATGATGTTGGGAAGTACCCCGTTGGGCTGTTGCTCATCACGGTGGTCGGCCAGCCATTTTTCATAAACTGTGATGCCGTCGAAGTTGAACAACCCAGTTTCCACGGCGATCTGACCATCACCAGTCCAGCCGTTTTTTTCCCGTTGAGGGCAGTCTGTCGGGTAGCCGAAAAGGTTGGAGAGGTAAGAATTGTTAGCGGCGAACCAGATCTTATTGAGGATCGGATTGGAACTTTCGATCTTGCCTGCAGGGGGTACATCGCTGTGCATAAAGAGTCCGGTGATGCTGTTCTGGTTTAATTCAACCGGTTTATTGGCAGAAACTTCGATGTACTGGAATCCTTTGTAATTGAAATGGGGTGAAAAAGTCTCTTCTGCACCGCCTTTCAGTGTATAAATATCAGTGCCGAACGGATCTGATTGATCAGTGGGCCGGTAATGCGCTGCAATGTTGGATTGGTCAACCCGGCCGTTAGGGAACAACCGTTCCCCGTGTTTGAGCCTGACCACCGTACCCGGAAGGCCTTTTAGGGTAATTTTGCTCACGCCTGCAATATTTCTTCCCAGATTGAAGACATAAAGTGAATCATTTAATTTTTTAAAATTCTTCACTTGTATTGTTTCCACATCACGGATAGGTTGAAGCTGTTGTGAAACAATATTTTGTGATGGAGTTGCGGTCAATTTGGCATTCACCCATTTTGAATCGTCAAATCCCGGCAGGCACCAGCCTGCCTGCTCCAGGTTGGCGTCCTGATGTTCTCCGGTATAGATGCTGTTGAAAATTACCGGACTCAAGGATGTTTTCCAGCTGGTTCCTGAAGAGATGGTCTGGACTGTACCATCCTGGTAAGTAATCCGGAGATCCAGGCAAAATTTTGGCCGGGCCCGCCACGGTGCTTTGTCGAAGTACCAGACGGCTGTGGACTGGTGGTTGAACCAGCCGTTACCCAACAGGATTCCGAGTGAGTTTTTACCTTCTGTGAGGTAACGGGTGACATCGTGTGTTACGTACAATGTGCGCCGGTCGAAGCGGGTGTACATCGGGTCGAGCCGGTGATCGCCAACCCTTTTTCCGTTCAAATAGAGTTCGAAGAGTCCTCCAACGGCGACATAGGCCTTTGCAGCAACTACTTTTTTCTTTACATCGATTTCCTGGCGAAAGTAAGGGGCAGGTTTAAGGGCAATATCCCTGGAATCGGTAATCCAGGCGCCATGCCAGTTTTCAATCCCCATCATGCCGGTTTCGAAGGAGGCGACGGGATTTCGTTCGCTCTGCTTTCCTTGTTGATCCCAAGTGCTGATCTGCCAGAAATATTTGGTGTATGGTTCCAGTTTTTGGCCTGAATAAATTTTCAAAAGACTATCGGATAAAGTCTTACCAGTATTCCACATGTTGCCGACGCCGTTGGCTACATAAGCTGAATCTGTACCTATAACTACCTGATAGGCGGATTGTGCGGCCCCCATCCGGTGATCGTCAATTTGCCAGGATAGTCTTGGATTGGGAACGTCGATTCCAAGG
>Ga0163199_1002254_pt1 | contig 11808 bp, 10 predicted proteins | sample PL_2010_150m_FD_113537 | JGI IMG/M metagenome (GOLD analysis project Ga0163199, IMG submission 113537) | Freshwater microbial communities from Powell Lake, British Columbia, Canada to study Microbial Dark Matter (Phase II) - PL_2010_150m | ecosystem: Environmental > Aquatic > Freshwater > Lake ...
AACATGATGCTCCTGGCAGAGCAGAAAAAGGAGTTGCTGAGACTGGCTGCCTGAAGCGGCAGCGCATACAGAATCAACCAATTACCAGATCATCATATTTGCACAACTTGACGCACACAACTGGCAAAGCGAAATTGACTCCCGCTCGGGGAGTCAAAGGCATGCAAAGCCCTGGTACGCTGAGCGTGTCAGAACAGATCAGACCGACCGGTTACAAGAACCAAACCCGCATCGGAGTTTCGCCTTCAAGGTGAATGTTGGCAGAGACTGAAAGCTTTCATCGGAATCATTGAAACTCCCTCCGCGGGAGTGACGTCTTGATCCCTCTACGGCTCGCCCTTGGCCTTGATTCCGAGCCGGCGCAATTTCTCCCAAAGTGTCTTCCGTGTAATCCCCAGTGCTTCTGCGGCGTGGGTCATGTGTCCACCGTGACGCTCCAGTATCAGTAACAGATAGTCTCGTTCGCAGGCCATCAGGTACTCGGACAGCGATTCGGATTCCAACTGCTCAGTCGCCATCTCGCCGTCCAGGCTGCCGCCGAAGAACGCTTCGGCGCCCAGCAATGGGCCGCTGGAGAGAATGCAGGCGCGCTCCACTGCATGCTGCAGTTCGCGAACATTTCCGGGCCAGCCGTAGTTCATCAGGGCCTGCTCGGTGCGCGGGTCCAGCCGGCGCGCCTCCTCGGGATGTTTGCGATTGAATTCCTCGACGAAATGGCGGACAAACCAGCGGATGTCGTCCAGCCGCTCGCGCAGCGGCGGGATGTTGAGATAGATGACGTGAATCCGATAGTAAAGATCCTCGCGGAATTGCCCGGCTTCCACCATCGCCTTGAGATCACGATGGGTTGCACAGACCAGGCGGAAATTCGTGGCGACCCGGGTCTCGCTGCCGAGCCGAACGAATTTTCGCTCCTGCAGTACGCGCAGCAACTTGGCCTGCATCGACAACGGCATGTCGCCAATTTCGTCGAGGAACAGGGTGCCCTCGTGCGCCAATTCGACATAGCCGCGCTTGGCCTTGACCGCCCCGGTAAAGGCACCGCGCTCGTAGCCGAACAATTCCGCCTCCATCAACGACTCGGGTATGGAGGCGCAATTGACGGCGACAAATTTGCTTTCGTCGCCAACCGCGTGACGGTGGAACAACTGGGCCACATGCTCTTTGCCGACACCGGACTCACCGGTGATCAGCAGGGCCGCTGCGTGGCGCGCCAGACGCGGTAGCGATTCGGCAATGCGCCGCATCGCCGAAGAAATGCCGAGGGAATCGTCGGCGTTGCCGTCAAGAGTTCCGTAGCCGTCTGCCAGGCCGTGCACCTTCTGCACCAGCACGTCTACATCGAAGGGCTTGGTGATGTAATCGGCGCCGCCGGCCTTGAGCAGTTCGACGGCCCGGTCGATGGTGCCGTAGGCGGTCATGAAGAGGAAGGGTGGCAGCCTCGGGTGTCGCTCCTTTAGTTCGAGGAACAGCTCACCGCCGTCCCGATCCGGCAGGCGAATGTCACTGACCACGACGCCGAAGCGGCGCGCCTCGATTGCCGACGTCGCCTCGGCTGCGGTGCGGCACCAGGTCACCTCGAATCCTTCCAGTCGAAACAGCTGGGCAAGGGACTCGCCCATGATTTCGTCATCCTCGACGAGGCACAAACGTGGCAGGTTTTCAGGCTGGTTCGACATAGGGAATCTCGACGCGGAACGTGGTACACCCGCCGGGCTCGCTCTCGACGAAGAGCCCGCCATTCAATTGTTGGACGATCTGGTACACGATCCACAGGCCCAGGCCATGCCCTTTCTCCCTGCCGCTGGCGAAGGGTTCGAACAGATAGGCCAGTTGGTCGTCCGGAATGTGCTGTCCATCGTTACAGACAGCGAGCTTCAGTTTGCCATCCTTCGCCTCAGCGTTCAGCTGCACCAGGCCGCCTTGCTCGGCTGCTGCTACCGCGTTGAGCAACAGATTCAACAGAATCTGCCTCAACAGTGTGGCGCGCAGGGGCAAGGGCGCCACCAGAGAACTTTCGACCACCACATGCACCAATCGGGCGCGGGCTTCGGCCTCGACCAGAATCAACAGGTCGTCGATGTCTGCCGGTTGAAAAGCGCGATCCTCGGGCTTGGTCTCTACCAGTAAGGCGGCCACGGTGTGACGAATCTGGTCGAGGCCGCGTTCCAGCAGCGACAGCGTCTGGCCGGCCATCGGGTCGCCGCTGCCATGGCGCTGCCAGGTCTTGATGGCGGTCAGCATGCCGCCCAGCGGATTGTTGATTTCATGCGCGATGCCGGCCGACAGGCGGCCCACCGCTGCCAGTCGCTCGGACACCAGCATCTGGCTTTCCAGTTCCTGCTTGTGTTTCAGTTCGCCGACCATACGCACGAATGCATCTCCGAGCTGCCCGATCTCGTCGCGGCTCGCGGGCAATTCGGCCAGCCGCGCCACTTCCAACCCGCCCGGAACATGACGCATCGCTTCGGCCAAGGCCAGCAGGGGCGCGCCGGTGCGCCGAGCCGAGACCCATGCAATAGGCATGATGACAATCAGCACCAGCAGAGTGACCAGGGCCGCCCGACCCACCAGCCCGATAAAGCGTGGCAGAAAGGAAATCTTGGAGTAGCCAAGAACGACGTGGCCAAGTGCCACGCCATCGGCTACCAGCGGCGACATGACAAAGTAATGGGCGGAGTCGGCCGGGTCAATCACCTTTTGCTCGGTTGGCTTTCCTTCCAGCATTGCTGCGCGCAAACGTCCGTAGGCACCTCCCTGACTCGCCAGGCTGCTGCCGATGGGGAAAGCGCGGGGGCGGCTGGAAACAAAGACCCGATACTCCGAATCTGTCACGAGTACCACATCGGCCTGCAGCTCAGGCGCAATGGCGGCGGGGTCACGGGCCGACTGGATTATCTCGTAGGCCCGCCAGATATCGTCATGCAGCACGGGCGCAACCAGCGTGTTGGCCAACACCCGAGCCAGGCTCTTGGCATGCGCCTCCAGGTTCTGGCTCATCTCGTCGTACTCGCGCGTTACCAGCGCCGCGGTCACAGCCAGGGCCGTGCCGAGCACCGCCGCCATTACACGCAGCGGAATTATCCAGCGTAGCGATACATCGGCGAGCGCGATCAAGTCCGGCGCACCCTGGCCGCCATGCGTGCAATTTCATTGAACAAGGATCCCCGGCCGGCGACAAAGCCGTCCAGGCGCAACAGGCGCAACAGTTCCGCGCCCTCGGTATCGGAGGACATGCCGAGCAGGACGGCGCGAAACTGCCGCAGTTCCAGCTCGGCGATGTCCGCGCGTGCCGCGAAGGGCGGGTGCCCGAATTCAGGTGAGCGCTCAATGATGCGCGTCGCACCGGTCAGCTTCGGATGAAACTCGGCCAGCGTTTCCCATACATAGCCATCCACCGCACCGCCATCCGCCAGACCCGCGCCGACGGCCTCGATCACCTTGCGGTGGCCCCAGGTAAAGAAATGGCGGGAAAAGAAGGTTGACGGATTCTCGCCCAAGGCAGTGAGCCGATACTGGGGATACAGGTAGCCCGAGTTGGAATCCGGGTCCGAATAGGCAAATACCTTGCCGCGCAAGTCGGTCAGACTGTTCGACTTGGCGTCGTCGGCGGGCACGATCAGATAGGACTGGTAATACGGCCGCCCGCGCCATAGCGGCACGGCCACCAGACGCAGTTCATGCCGGTAACGTACATACGGGTAGCCGCAAATCCAGGCGAAGTCGATCTTGCCACCGCGGATCAGGTCCAGCACTTCGCGGTAGTTTCCGCGCTGGACGAATACCACCGGTCGCTTCAACTGACGTTCCAGCCACGCTCGCCAGCGCGTCAGAAAACTCAGTTGATCGTCGAGGAATACCGGGGTCAGACCGATGCGCAAGGCACCAGCTTCCGCGTGCGCGGGCAGCAGAGGCATGGCCGCTATGGCCAGTGCGGACCGGAGAAATACCCGTCGGCGTGACTTTGCCGAGCCGTGATCGCCTTCATTCATGGCGACGATGATAAGCGCTAAAGCCTGCATGTGATCTCCGATTTCCGCGACGTTACGTGCGCGTAGCACCTTGCAACGCAACATCGTGGGCAAGTGTTACGCCGGCGTAACGATCGCCGGGAAGTCACGGGAGCCGGCACAGGCCAAATCCATATTGGCGACAAAGGATTGACTTCCCGACGGGATATGTGGTCCGGTTGTTGCGTAAAGGAAATGGCAGGCCGGCTGATCCGGGCACCGACTTGTGCCGGAACCAGCCAGACCAAAACCGCAACACAGAATACAGAGGAGGCAAGGCAGATGAGTGAAGAATTGAGGCTCTCCCCCGCCGAGACGCGCGGCGTCTCCGGAAAAAGGCGTTTTGCCATGGTGGTCGATACGCGACGTTGCATCGGCTGCATGGCCTGCCAGGTGGCGTGCAAGGCGGAATATGACACCCCGCTGGGAGTGAATCGCACCTGGGTGCCCTACAAGGTGGTCGGCAAGTATCCGACTGTAAGGCGACAATTCCTGCCGCGGCTGTGCAACCACTGCGACGATGCGCCCTGTGTGCGCAACTGTCCGGTTGAGGCCACCTTCAAGGTCGAGGACGGCGGCTTCATCCTGCAGCGCTACGAGCGCTGCATCGGCTGCCGCAGTTGCATGGCGGCCTGCCCCTACAACGCGCGCTTCATGCTGCCGTCGCATCGCACTTACACGCCGATCACCAACGTGGTGGACAAGTGCACCTTCTGCTTCCATCGCGTAACGCAGAACCTGGTGCCGGCCTGCGTGCAGACCTGCATCGGCCGCTCGCGGGTGTTCGGCGACATCAACGACCCGAACAGCGAGGTGTCCTACCTCGTAGCGACCAACGCAACCCAGGTACTGCGCCCGGAAGAAGGCACCAAGCCGCACGTCTTCTATATCGGTGCCGATCGCAACGCGACCGAGTTCGGCCGCGACGCCTACCACCCGCCTGAAGTCATGGAACCAGAACGTTCCGCCTTCAAGCGCAATTTCAAGATCTGAGAGGGCCATCATGGGTGAATACGTCTGGTTTCACGATGTATCTTGGCACGCAAGCTATGCCATCTACTTTTTCGTCATCGGCATTCTTGCCGGCCTGTCCTTCATGTCCTATGGGTCATGGATCACGCCGGCGCTGCGACCCCTGCGGGAGAAGGCGGCCTACGGTTCGCTGGCCCTGATGGCGGTGGGCGGCCTGCTGCTGATCGCCGATCTGTCGCAACCGCTGCGCTTCCTCAACGTGCTCAATCCGGCCTACCTGAGCTTCACTTCGCCGCTGGCCTGGGGCTCGTTGAACATCGCCGCGTTCGGCATTTCTTCCGTGCTTTACATCATGGCGCTGCGCAAGGGCGACGAAGCCAGAGGCAAGCCGCTGGCGTTCGTCACGGCCCTGCTGGCGCTGGGACTGCCGATCTACACCGGCTACGACCTCTCGGTGCACCAGTCGCGCCCGATGTGGAACACGCCGATCATGCCGGTGCTGTTCGTCGCTCTGGCCACCGCTTCCGGCTCGGCCGTCGGCTCGCTGATGGCCGGCGCCAACGAAGCGACGCAGAGAGTGTTGCGCGAATACATGTTGTGGTCGACCGGGGCAGTCGGTGTGATCCTGGTGTCCATTCTCGGCACCACCAACTACGGCGGTGCGGCATCGGAATTGACCTTCGTGATCATGACTACCGGCACCATGGGGCTGATCTTCATCGGCTTAGGCCTCCTGGCGGGCACTGCCGCACCAGTGGCGCTGCTGCTGGTGGCGCATTGGCGCGAACAGCAAAGCGGCCTGATGCTGGCCTCGGTGCTCATCCTGGTCGGCAGTGCCGCCCTGCGCTATGCCCTGCTGATGGGCCCACAGCAATTGCAGACCCTGTACTGACAGGTCACGAGGAGATAATTTATATGGAAATGCAAAAAGTCACGCGCCGCACCTTTCTCAAGGTCAGCGCCACTACCGGTGCCGCCGCTGCCGCAGCCCCTCGCTTGCTCAACGCTATGGAAAATGATCTGGGCGGCAAGGATTTTGGCCCGGTCACCGTGGCCGAGCGCAAGGCCATCCCGATCAACTGCCACGTCTGCAACATCCAGGACGGCGCCATTGCCTATCTCGAGAACGATCGCGTGGTCAAGCTCGAAGGCAACCCGGAGCACGTCTCCACCCGCGGTCGGCTGTGCGCCAAGGGTAACGCAGGCATGTGGTACAGCTACGACCCGGATCGCATTCTTTATCCGCTGAAGCGCGTCGGCGCCCGCGGCGAGGGCAAGTGGAAGCGCATCACCTGGGACGAGGCGCTGACCGAACTAGCCGGCAAGCTCGATGCCGCGCTGAAGGAAGACCCCAACACCATCATGCTCAAGTACGGCCGCAACCGCTCCGGCGGCGTGATCGACCGCTTCATGAACACGCTGGGCTCGGCCACCGTGCTGAACCACACCTCGGTCTGCGAATCGTCGAAGAAAATCGGCATGGAACCGACCTGGGGGCCGGACATCGAAACGCCGGACTTCGCCAATGCCAAGTACGTGCTCAACTTCGGCTCCAACATTCTCGAAGCCGCCTACTTCCACAACCCGCTCTCGCAGCGCGTGACGGAAGGCCGCATCGACAACCACATGAAGATCGTCACCTTCGATGTGCGGTTGTCGAACACGGCGGGTTTCTCCGACGAGTGGGTGCCGGTGCATCCGGGAACCGACGGCGCAGTGGCGCTGGCCATGGGCCATGTAATCCTGCGCGACGACCTGCAGGACTCGGATTTCATAGAGACGTGGACCAACGTCACGGTCAAGGAACTCAAGGAGCACTACAAGCAATTCACCCCGGAATGGGCGGCGAAGATTTCCGGCGTGCCGGCGGAGACCATCGAGCGCATCGCCACCGAGTTCGCCACCACCAAGCCGGCGACGCTATTCACCTACCGCGGCCCGGCCAAGCACCTTTACGGATCCTACAACGAGCGCTCCTGCATGATGCTGCCGATCATGACCGGCAATGTCGAGAAGAAGGGTGGCTACTGCCTGCCGCGCGGCATGGGCTGGCCGCAGCCGAGTCCCGAGCCGGGCAAGCCGAAGAAGGGATCGACGCTCGCCCATCCGCCGGAGTATCCCCTTGCAGGACACAAGGTCAGCCACCTGACGCCCTTCTGGATCGCAGACGGGCGCCAGAAAATCAACGTCTACTTCACCTATCAGGACAACGCGGTGTATACCAACCCTGGGGCGATGAGTGTCTGGGGCAAACTGTACAAGGATGAGAAGCTGATCCCTTACCTGGTCTCCATGAGTCCCTTCATGGGCGAAGAAACGGCGCTGGCCGACCTGATCCTGCCCGACTGTCCGTATCTCGAGCGCTGGGAGCCGGAGTCGATGCCCAACTCGCTGTGGCCCTGGCTCGGCATCCGCCAGCCGGTGCACAAGTCGCTCGGTGAATCGCGCGAGAATCGCATCATGATGCGCGACATCATCTGGAAGCTGGACCCGGACGGCAAGCGCGGCATGAAGCAGTTCTGGAACTTCAAGGATGGCGAGGACTACATGCGCTATCACTTCGACAACGTACCGGGCCTGAAGGAAGCCGGCGGCCTCAACTTCCTTAAGAAGCACGGTGTCTGGCCGATCTACGGCAAGCTCAATCCCAAGACCGGCAAGGTGTCGGACAAGACCGGACGCGAAATCAAGGCCGAGTACAACATGTACAAGAAGGAACTGTCGGCGGCCGACATGACCGGTACCGCGACGGCCAAGGATGGCGTCATCAGCAAGAACGGCAAGGCCATCGGCGTCAAGAGGAACGGCAAGAACTACGTCGGCTTCCCCACCGGCAACCGCGTCATCAACGTGCGCGTCGACAAATGGGCGGAATACGGCTTCAACCCGATGCCGACCTTCAAGCGCATTCCGTGGCACGAGACTATGAAGGACGACGAACTGGTGATGGTCACCTTCAAGCTCAACGTGATGAAGCAGTCGCGCACCGCGGCGGTGAAGTGGCTGGCCGAGATCGCCCACAGCAACCCGATGTGGATCGGTACCAGCACAGCGTCCAAGATCGGCATCAAGACCGGCGATCTGGTCCGCGTCGAAAGCCGTGTCGGCCACCTCGTCACCAAGGCCTATGTCACGGAAGGCATCCACCCGAAGACGGTTGCCATCCCGACCGGTTTCGGACACTGGGAATACGGTCGCTTGGCGACGCTCAAACTCAAGGAAAAGAAGGGCGACGCAAGCCACGGCCAGGACGATCCCGATCTCAACAACGTCTGGTGGGATGACAAGGGAGTGCACCCCAACAACATCATCCCGGTGGTGGCCGATCCGATCGGCGGCTCGCAGGGCTGGTACGACACCGTGGTCAAGGTGACCAAGGCCGGTCCGAACGACAAGTACGGCGATTCGCAGGGCGACTGGGACAAGCAGTACGCCGCCTACAAGGAAACCCTGCGTTACGCCTACACCGGCGACCTGCACCGCAAGATGCACCCCGAGATGGCTGCGTGGGCTGGGCCCGACAGCGTCAAGCACAAGGAAGGCGGCGGCGGGCACTGAACTACTCCCCGCGGAGGGACAACCGGTCGCGATCCTCCCTTGCAGCCGGGTAGTTCCGGCCCGCCACACCCGGCGGGCCGGCTTTTTTCCGAGGAAAGACATGCTGAAAACCGTACTGAAAATTGAAGACGACGCTGCCGAAGAAGTCGGCGCCGGCGAGACGGCGGCCGTGTTGGCGTCCCCCGCCGAAACGGCTGCGGACTGCCGCGCCCGCGTCGGGATCTATCGGCTGCTCTCCGGCGTATTTGTCGAAGAGCCGACCGGTGAGTTTGTCGCGGCGCTGCGCACTCCGGCGGTACTGGCAGAACTTGCCGCCGCCGGCCTCCGCTTCGATGCCGATTTCCTGACGACCCCGCAGGACGCCCTGCTGGAGGCGCTGGCCATTGAGTACACCACGCAGTTCGCCGCTTCCGGCGGTTTCCCGCCGGTTGAATCGGTGCGCCTGACGGGACGCTACAAGCAGCAGCCGAATTTCGACACCATGCAGACCTACAAGCGCCTGGGTTTCGTACTCAGCCCAGGTCGCTTCGAGGTGTTTGCAGATCAACTGGGCGTGGAACTGATGTTCGTTGCCGAGTTACTGGAGCACGGCGCGACTGCCATGGAGCAGGGTGATGCCGTCACGCAGCGGCGCCTGGAAAAGGAGATCAAGCGCTTCTGGACACAGCATCTCGGTCGCTGGGTGCGCGGCTATAGCCGTCTGATCGAGCGTACCGCGGAGCACTCGTTCTATCGTGAGATGGCGCGTTTCCTGGGTGGCTTTGCCGCAGAGGAAATCGAGGCCATGAACTTGCGCATCGAGGACATCGATCAGGCGCGTCTGGAGGTGCCCAAAGACGAAATCCGCGTCGAATTCAATCCGAACGAACCGGTGTGCAACGGCTGCATGACCGACGCCCTGTCCACCACGCTGTCGGCGCCGGACAATGTGCGGCGTCTGGAAGAAATGCGCGCACTGAGCGACCTGCGCTGACCGGCCATGAGGATTCTCGATCTGGCCACACCAAAAGACCTGCCGCCCCCGGATCGCGGCGTACTCACCCGGATCGACTGGAAGGACGTTGCGGTAATGTGGGACAGCAACGATCTGGGCGCCCTGCACGACTGGCTCAACGAGCGCTGGTCGCGCCTGATCCGCAACAGCCTGCTCGGCACCAAGGACCCCGAGGCGGAGTTTATTCAGGGCCTGGCCTTCGCCACGCTGGCGCTGTTCTTTACCCAGAACCAAAATCAGGAAGGCGCGCTACTGATGATCGACGACGCGCAGATGGCGCTGGCCGGATACCGCCCGCGCTTTCTCGGCGTGCATGTCGATCCGATCCTCGGCGCCCTTCAGGAATTGCGTCCGTTGCTGGTCGGCCTCGCGCCGGATGCCGCCTGTCCGCTGTATCCTTTTGTCTATCCGAAATTCGAATACACGACCTGACTTCGTATGCAATCAGCAGTAGCCGAGTCCATGCTTGCCGAGCCCACCGTACTGCCAGAACGTGAAGAGTCGGCGCTGACGGTACGGCGCTGGCTGGCCTATCAGGAAGACCGGGAAGTCGCCGAAGACGATTTCATCTTCGATGATCCCGGTGTCGAGGCGATCGCGTCACTGTGCGCCGGCGTCATCCTGCCAACCGGTGGCGATCAGCGCGCGACCACCTTGCTGGCCTCCGGCGCAGCCTGCGTTTTTGTCGGCGAGGCCGCACTGAACGACAGCACGGCGATCGATCGGCTGATCGCAAGGCATGGTGCCGAGCGCATCGGCATTTACGCCCCGGTCAGGCGGCAAACCGTCAACTGGTCGTTTGAGACGGTGTCGAACGCCGACTTCAAGACCATCACTCCGTCGCATTGCGAACCCGCATGGGAGGTGCTGCGTGCCGATGGCACGGGCACCGGCACCCTGGCCCACTGGTGGCTGGCAGCCATGCGCGAGCAAGGCGCTTCGCGCTTTCTGGTGCGGGTGGACATTCTCGACGACACCGACCTCAACCTTTGCGTCGGGCTGATCGAGGAACTAGGGCGCGCGCTGTGGATAGGGCCTCTCGCAGAGGCCATGCCAAATCTCGCTGACTGGGTCGATTTCGGCCAGTGCAAACAGATCGTATTGTCCGCCGCCGCCTACGCGCAACGTGACAGTCTTCTCGGCCAGATGCCGGAATCCGCATGAGACCGATCATCGCATCGCTGCTTGCAATGCTTTGCCTGGTGCTGGCCGGCGCGGCGAAGGCTCAGGTCAGCCTCAAGGACAAGGGGCAACTGGTCTCCGCCCTGTCTGCCAAGCCACCTTGCTGCGTAATCGACGGCCGCAGCGCAACCAGCCGCAAGCGCGAGATTCTGGAGGGCGCCTTGCCCTGGCGCGGCGACCTGACAATCAACCCGACCGCGACCGTGGTGGTGATCGCCGACCGTGATCAGGATGCGCTTGGCATCGCCGATATACTGGCTCGCAAGCATCCGGGCAAACCGATTTTCGCCGTCAAAGGCGGTCTGGCGACTTGGAAGGCCGCCTCGCTATCGCTGCTTGTGGCGGCCGGCATGGATACCGCCATGAGCGGCCCGGTCAGCTTCGTCATCCCGGCCAACACCTGCGAACAAGGCAAACCCCTGCAAGAGCTGCGGCCGGACAAGAAGAAGTGAGCATCGCGACACCCGAGTTTCGCGCATCCCATTGCGTGCGCTACCGCTATCGCTACAGCGAATGCGCGCGCTGCCTGAATGCCTGTCCGCACGATGCGATCAGCCTGACCGACACCGGTGCGGCCATCGACGCGGATAAATGTCGCGACTGTGCCCTGTGCGTTTCAGCCTGCCGCACCGGGGCATTCTCTTCCGCCGACTTCAAGCCGATAGACGTACTGCGGCAGGCGATCAAAAGTGAGCACTTCAGCATCGCCTGCGCGCCGTCGGGCCATGCCACCGATGCCATCGTACCCTGCCTCGGCGCGCTCGATGCGTCCTTGCTGGCCTATCTCGAAAAGCGCAAGTTACCCACCACTCTGCTCGGCGCCTCGCATTGCGCGGCCTGCGCGCACGAGGCCACGGGCGCCGCGCAACTGGCTACGAATCTGGAGGCTGTGGCGGAGCTGCGCACTGCCGCTGCACCGGACGCCTGGCTGCCCATCGACGTCGCGCACGACGTTCCCGCCAAGCCCGACGAAGCCCCCCGCTTCGCCTCCGGCCGCCGTCATTTGTTTCGCCGTTTGTTGCGGCGTGGCGTCGATGAAGTCACCGCCGCCGTCGAATCACAATCCGCCGCCGACCCCGTGCCCGACAAGGC
>Ga0163199_1002255_pt1 | contig 11807 bp, 11 predicted proteins | sample PL_2010_150m_FD_113537 | JGI IMG/M metagenome (GOLD analysis project Ga0163199, IMG submission 113537) | Freshwater microbial communities from Powell Lake, British Columbia, Canada to study Microbial Dark Matter (Phase II) - PL_2010_150m | ecosystem: Environmental > Aquatic > Freshwater > Lake ...
GATCCGTAAAGGGTGGTCGGGTGGGATTGAATATCACCGTCCTGTTTCCCTGCATGGGCTCGACCTGCAGCACCCGCGGATCGTCGCGCCGCCACACGTCGACCTTGGACGGAGGCAGCGTGATCGTCATGTGCAGTTGGCCGGCCCGGAACATCCGCTCCTCGGTGCCGGTGTCCTCGGTCGGGAGAAAACGGATGCGCTGCAAACGCACGCGATCCCGGTCCCAGTAGGTCGGGCTCTTCGTGACCTCGACATACGCGTTGGGCTTCCACGCCGTGAGCACAAACGGGCCGTTGCCGACGAGGTTACCCGGCCTCGTCCACGGGCTGCCGCGCTTCTCCAAGCCGCCGTGGCGGGCCACGACATCCACTGGCACGGGCAACCAGAAATTGGTGAGCACCATATCGAGAAAATGCATCACCGGCCGGGCGAGGGTGACCTGCAACGTTTGTAAATCGGGCGCACGGATGCCGACCTGGCTGAAGTCCGGCTCCCGGCCCTTGGCGTAGTTGTCGGCGCCGGCCACCCGTAGGAACATCTCCGCGCCTGCCGCCGCAAGCGCGGGGGTGAGGAGCCGCTGCGCCGAGCGGACGAAATCATCGGCCGTCACGGGCCGTCCATCGGACCAGAGGGCTTCGGGGCGCAGGTGAAACGTGTAGGTCAGGCGGTCGGAGGAGAGTTCCCACGAGCGCGCCACGCCGGGCGTGGGCTGACCCGTGGTTGGGTCTTGTGTGATCAATCCCTCGAACAAGGCCCGTTGAATTCGGTATTCTGGGATCCCGGCCGTGGTGTGCGGATCGAGGTCCTGCGGTTCGGCGAAGTTGCCGACGATGAGCGTCTTGGTGCGGATGCCGGCCTCGACGGCGGTCTCGCGTTTGGTGCAGCCGGCCAGCGCGAGCAGCGCGGCGAGGATCATGCCACCGTGACAGAAGCATTGGACTTTAACAGAAGGTAACGGAGGAAACAAAGCAGAGGGATGCTTCAGGACCTTGGCCTTCGTTGTCTTCGTTACCTTCTGTTCAATGGTATGATTCTCCCGGGCGATTGGCATTTGTCGTTTGGTTTTCATGGAAGATCCGAGAGAGAGTTTTTATGGCTCCAGCCACACGTGCTTCCACGAAACGTCGAAGTCGGGGCTCTTGGGCCAACCGCGGACGGCGGAGTGCTTCAGGAACGTGGCCGCGTTGAAATACAGTGAAATGGCCGGCATCTCGCGCGCGAGGATCGCCTCCAATTGCGCGTAGAAGGCGTTGCGCTCCGGGATGCTCGCGGCCGCCGAAGCGCTGCGCAACAGGCGGTCATAGTCGGTGTTGGACCACAGATAGTAGCTGAGCGGATTGCCGGAGCCATGGAGGTCGAAGAAAAACTGCGGATATGCGGCCCTCCAACCATCCGTAGTCAGATGATACTGACCGGTTTTTTGGGAATTGATCCAGACCCCCCATTCCTGCTTCGCGAGGCGGATGTCGATCCCGAGCTGCTTGCGCCACATCTCCTGCACGACCTCCAAAGCGAGGCGGGTTTCATCGATATCACAGAAAACGACCTCACTGTGCGGAAATCCCCGCCCACCGGGAAAACCGGCCTCCGCCAACAGACGGCGGGCTTCGGCCGGATCGTCCCGAAACGCATCAGCGGGTGCATAATCGATGCGGTTGGGCGGCGTGTTGTTCCGGGCGGGAGTCCGACCGGCACCGACGGCCCGGACGAGGCGGTCGCGATCGATCGCCAGCGCCAGGGCCCGCCGCACGCGCGGATCCGAAAACGGTGGTTTGGTAGGATTAAAGACCACCGTCGCAGTTCCCTGCACGGACTCGACTTGGAGCACACGTGGATCATCGCGCCGCCACACCTCGACCTTGGACGGAGGCAGTGTGTTCGTCACGTGCAGTTGGCCGGCCCGGAACATCCGCTCCTCGGTGCCGGTGTCCTCAATTGGGAGAAAGCGGATGTGCTGCAAGCGCACGCGCTCCCGGTCCCAGTAGGTCGGGCTCTTGGTGACCTCGACGTAGACGTTGGGCTTCCACGCCGTGAGGACGAACGGGCCGTTGCCGACTAGATTGCCCGGCCGCGTCCACGGGCTGCCGCGTTTTTCCAAGCCGCCGTGTCGGGCCACCACCTCCACCGGCACGGGAAGCCAGCCGGCGCCAAACAACTTGTTGAAGAAGTGCGTTGCGGGCGCGGCGAGCGCGACCTGCAGGATGAGCGGATCGAGCGCATGAATGCCGACCTGGCTGAAATCTCGCTCCGGCCCGTTCACATAGGTCCGAACCCCGGCGACCAATAAGAAACTCTCCACACGTTCTGCTCCGAGTGCCGGGGTCAGGAGCCGTTGCGCCGAGCGGACAAAATCGTCGGCCGTTACTGGCCGGCCATCAGACCAGCGCGCCTCAGGGCGTAGGTGAAACGTGTAGGTCAAGCGGTCGGATGAAACTTCCCACGAGCTTGCCACGCCGGGCGCGGGCTGACCGGTGGCTGGATCTTGCACGACCAGGCCCTCGAACAAAGCCCTTTCAATATTGCTTTCCGGCATTCCGGACGTGATGTGCGGATCAAGGTCCGGCGGTTCGGCACGGTTGCCGATGAGGAGCGTCTTGGTGCGGATGCCGGCCTCGACGGCGGTTTCGCGTTTGGTGCAGCCGGCCAGCGCGAGCAGCGCGGCGAGGATCATGCCACCGTGACAGAAGCATTGGACTTTAACAGAAGGTAACGAAGGAAACAAAGCAGAGGGATGCTTCAGGACCTTGGCCTTCGTTGTCTTCGTTACCTTCTGTTCAATGGTATGGTTCTCCCGAGCGCATGGTATCAGCCGGTTGGTTTTCATGAAAATCGGTGAGAGAGTTCCTATGGCTCCAGCCACACGAGATGGTAACGGCGATAGCTGAGCGGCGCCGGGAGCCAGTTCTTGACGGCAGGGTGAATCAGGTAGGCCTGCGCCACGTGAATACAGGGTGTTATGGGAGCGGCTTCCAGCAGCAGGGCCTCGGCGCGTTGAAGAGTTTGAAAACGGCTCTGCGGATCAGCGGTGTGGGCGGCTTGATCGAGGAGGCCGTCATAGTCCTTGCGGCCCCAGCCGGTCCAGTTGCCGCTGTGGCTGGTGCGGAGGTTGTCGAGAAATGTCGAGGGGTGGGCGTAGCCTGCCGACCATCCCATAGTGCCGAGGGTGTAGGCGAGGGTCTGCTGGTTTTGAATAAGCGTCTTGAGTTCGAGGGGTTCGATGGTGATCCGGACGCCGAGTTCGTGCAGCCACATCGCCTGGATGACCTCGGCGACTTTAGGGATTGTGTCGTCGTTCCACACCTGCATCGGGAAACTGGGCAGGCCGCGGCCACCGGGAAAACCGGCATCCGCGAGCAGCGCGCGGGCGGCGGCAAAATTGTGCGCGGGACGCTCGGGCGGCACGTAGCCACTGTGGTCGGGAGCAGTAAGGGTGAGGGCCGGCTGCGCCGCCCCGCGAAAGACCGTGCGGGCAATCGCGTCGCGATCGATGGCGAGGGCCAACGCCCGGCGGAGTTTCGCATTGTCGAGCGGCGGTTTGGTGACGTTGAAAGAGAGATAGTCGGTGTAGATCCAGGGATCGATGCGGAGGCGTTCGGGCGTGTGCTGGCGATAACTGTCGATCTTCGTGGGCGGCACGGCGAAGGTGACGTGCAACTGGCCGGCGCGAAAGTTGCGCTCCTCGGCCCCGGAGTCTTCGATCGGGAAGAAGACAAGGCGCTCAAGGCGGTTTTGCGCGGCGCTCCAGTAATGCGGATTCTTTGCCGCGACGAGGCGGGCGTTGGGCCGCCATTCCGTGAGCACAAACGGACCGTTGCTGACGAGGTTGCCGGGGCGCGTCCACGCGGAGTCGCGGTCCTCGAGTTGGCCGAATTTCTCGATGGTGGCGCGATGGACGGGCATCCATGTCTGGTGGGCGGCGAGTGCGGGCAGGTAGGGCGTGGGGCGCTCCAATGTGAGAAGGAGGGTTGCGTCATCGATGACGGCCACGCCAACCTGCGCGAAGTCGGCGAGCGTGCCGGCGTTGAACGCCTGGGCGTTCTTGATCGGCCAAAGCATGTAGGCGTAGGTCGCACCGAACTTCGGCGTGAGTATGCGTCGAAACGAATAGGCAAAATCGCGGGCGGTCACCGGGTCGCCGTTGGACCAGCGTGCGGCGGGGCGCAGGTGAAACGTGTAAACGAGTCCGTCGGTTGAAATCTCCCAGCGCTCCGCGGCCGCGGGCACCGGCTGAGCGGTCGCTTCGTCGCAGGCGGTGAGACCCTCGTAAAGAGCGACAGCGATCCTGAAGTCGGAGACGGAGTCCATGATATGCGGATCGAGCGACGCGGGCTCGTTTTGGTTGCCGATGAGCAGGGTGTGCGTGCGCAGGCCGGCCTCGACGGCGGTCTCGCGTTTGTCGCAGCCGGCCAGCGCGAGCAATGCGGCGAGGAGGGCGAGTTTGGTTTTCATGGAAGATCCGTGAGCGCGTTTCTATGGCTCCAGCCGCACGTCCTGATACCGCTGGTAGTTGAGCACCGACGGCTGCCAGTGCTTCACCGCCGGGTGGATTAGGTAGTTCTGGGAATAGAAAAAGACCGGAGCGATAGGCGCCTGCTCCAGGAGGATGGCCTCGGCCTGTTGAAAAAGTTCCAGCCGGCGGCCGGGCTCGAGGGTCCGGGCGGCCTCTGCAATCAACCGGTCGTATTCCGGATCACGCCATCCCGCCCTATTGTAGCCACCATTGGTCGCGTAGATGTCCAGAAACGCGACCGGGTCCGGGAAATCAGCGACGAGTCCGTCGGTGCCGATGGAGTAATTGCCCGTCTGCAGGTCCTGATAGAGGGTCTTGGACTCAACCGGGGCGATGCCGACATGGACACCCAGTTCGCGGCGCCACGTCTCCTGGATCGCTTCGCAGAGCCGCGGCCATTCGCCCGCACTCGTCGCGAGGATTTCCAGCCCAGTCAGGCCCTTGCCCCCGGGGAAGCCGGCTTCGGCGAGCAACCGGCGGGCCGCCGCGAAATCCGTCGGCACGCGTGCGCGGGCCGTGTAACCGCTGCAGTCGGGCGACGTGTAGTGCGCCGCCGGCTGCCGCGACCCGAAGAAGACCGCGGCGACAATCACCTCGCGATCGATGGCCAGCGACAAGGCGCGGCGAACCCGCACGTCGCCGAGCAAGCGGTGGCGCACATTGAAGTCGAGATAGGCGCTACCGAGCACTGGATCGTTCCTGAGCCTGGCGGGCTCGCGCTCGCGGTAGCGGGTGATCTTGGCTGGCGGCACGGTGTAGGTCACGTGCACCTGACCGGCGCGGAAATTTCGTTCCTCCACGTCGGGACTTTCGGTGGGGAGAAACACGATTTGTTCCAGCCCGTTGCGCGCGGCGTCCCAATACTGCGGATTCCTGCGCACGACGATGCGGTCGTGGGGCCGCCATTCGGTGAGTGTGAACGGCCCGTTGCCGACGAGTTTGCCCGGCCGAGCCCACGGCGAGGCACGATCTTCGATGGCACCGCATTGTTCGATGCTAACCCGGTGCACCGGCATCCAGGTGGCAGCCAGCGCTGGCAGGTAAAGAGTCGGATTTTCAAGCGTCAGGCGCAGCGTGCGGTCGTCGACCGCCTCGGCTCCCACGGCGGAGGCGTCCATTAGCTGGCCCGCATTGAACGCCTTGGCGTTCTTGAGCGGGAACAGCAGGTAGGCGCTGGCGGATGCGAACTTCGGCGAAAGCGTGCGGCGAAAAGAAAACACGAAATCGCGGGCGGTGACCGGATCGCCGTTTGACCAACGGCCTTCGGGACGCAGGTGGAGCGTCCAAGTCAGACCATCTGGCGACATCTCCCACCGCTCGGCCGCCGCCGGCACGGGCTGGGACGTTCGCCCATCCAAACACGTGAGGCCCTCGTAAACGGACAGAACGATTTTTTGCTCGGGGACAAATTCGCAGAGCCCGGGATCGAGCGTCGCCGGCTCGTAAGAGTTGCCGACGATGAGCGTCTTGGTGCGGATGCCAGCCTCGACATCGGTCTCTCGCTTGCCGCAGCCGGCCAGCGCGAGCAGCACGGTGGAACACAACGCAATGATGCGTCTCATGTGAACTCCTTGGGGATGAGGTTGGCGGCCTCAATGTGCTGCGGCGCGGTTTCGCCACAGCTGGACGGGGCGGCGCCGCCAGACTTATAGCGGAAACGCGGCGCCTTGGCTACGCACCCCTTGGCAAAACCGACAACGCATCCTTTGGTAATGGGCGTGTTCGGCGGTCATAGACCGCCGCTACGGGCCGGCCTCAAATCCACGCTGGCGCTGTCACGGTTTTTTCGCCGGGGTTGCTGCTGCTCCAGATGCCGCCGTCGGCGGCGCGGGCATGAAACCAAGCAGTCGTGAACCGCGAACCCGGATATTTCCTGCCACTGTAGCTACAACCAAAGAAATTTTGGAAGCAGTCCTACCGCGGATTACGCGGATGGCGCGGATAAAGGCAGCGGCTGCTGGAAGCCATCCGCGTAATCGGCGTAATCCGCGGTCAAAGAATCAGGGCTCCGGAAGATCGTCGCGGCGGCGAAGGGTCCGCTAACCCGGATTTTTCACAGTGAAGAAGCACGTGTGCAGAAAAGAATCCGTCCGCCCTCCGGGCGGAGCGACTTTGTCGCGGCGAGCCCCGACGAAGTCGGCCCCACAGGGCGAAGAGTTCACAGCTCTGGCTGTGAACGCTTCGGGCTAAGCGCGCGGACTTATCCGCGAGGTTTATCCTCGGCATTGTCCTGCGGCGCGGCCTCCAGCGCGGCGAGCAGCCGGCGCGCCTCCTCGGCAACCTCGTCCTCGACTTGCACGCGAATCGCCCCGCCGAACATGTCGTCAATAATCGACGCCGGGATGTTGGCTTCCTCGAGCACCGACTTGATCAACTCCGCTTCCGCTTCGTTCGAACAGGTGGTTACGGTGGTCATGACCAAACAGTAACGCGACCTTCGCGGCGTTGCAAGGCCGCACCCGGTGAAACCAGCGCGACGGATCAGCGCACCTTCGCGCACACGATGCAATCGCGCGGCTCGGGGCCAAGGGTGGGGCACACGTGCCAGCGGCGCAGCACGCCTTCACGCACCAGGCCAGCCTTCTCCATCACGCGCACCGAGGCCGGATTTTCCGCGTCGCAGTAGGCCCACGCCCGGTAGATCCCGGGCTGCGCGAGCGACCAGTCGACGAGAAACGTGAGCACCTCGGTGGCCAGCCCCCGGCCCCAGAATCTTTTCGCGAGCACGTAGCCGAACATCGCCTTGCCGCCCGGCTCAAAGGTCACACCGCACGAGCCGATCGGCGTGGCGGTGCCTTTGAAGCAAAGCAGCCACGCGAGGTGGCTGTCGGCTTTTTCCCAGTGGGCCGCGCAGTCGCGGAAGAAGGCGGCGAGCGGCTCAACCCGCTGGTAGGCGCGCCACGCGAGGTAACGCGTGACCTCGGGATCGCCGGCGTAGGAGGCGAGCACCACGGTGGCGTCCTCGGGGCGCGGCGGACGGGCCGCGAGCCGGGCGGTCGCAAACGTGGCGGGCGGTCGCGGCAGGTTCATTGCTCCTTCTCCGGTTCAACTTTTTCCCGCAACGCCTCCGCCCACGCGACAAGCGTCTTGATTTGTGCGTCGGTAAAAACCGAGTCGCGGTGAATCCACGTGTAGGTTTTCAGCGGCATGCCGCGCGTTTCCACCTCGTCGACGAGGGCATCGAGTTTCTTGGCCTGCGTGCGCGGCGAATAGGCGCCAAACTCGGAAAAATTCAGCGCCCCTTTGGCTTCATCGATGTGGCGCGCAAGCCACCAGGCGACGGGCTGCACCGCGGCATACCACGGGTAGCGCGTGTGGTTCGAATGACAGTCGTAGCAGCCCTTCTCGAGCATTCGCTTCACCTCGGGCGGCGGGGCAAAACGCACGATGAAGTCGTCCGTGCCGGGGGCCGCGGCGGAGAGGTTTTTTGCCGGCCGCACAAACTGAATCGCCGCCAGCACGAGCAGCAAACCAAGGAGGATTCTCTTAATCGTCTTCATGTGACTGGGTGCGTTTGGTTTTGCCGTCCGCGCAATCGAGCTGTGATGGTGGGGGCGCCATGGTGATTCTCGAAGCCCGGGACTTGGTCAAACGTTTCAGGCGCCGGCTCGTCCTGAATGGGGCCAGCCTAACCGTCGGCGCTGGCGAGTTGATCGGGATTTCCGGCGGCAACGGCGCGGGCAAGTCGACGCTGCTCAAGATCCTGGTGGGACTGCTGCACCCCGACGGCGGCCACGTGCGCGCGTCCGTCCCGATCGGCTATGCGCCGCAGGCGATCCTGCTCTACGAGCAACTCACCATCGAGGAGCACTTCCGGTATTTCGCCGCCGCCCGGTGTCCCCGGAGCGGCTGGGAGGAAGCGGGCCGCGAGCTGGCCCGGCGCTACCGCTTCGAGCCGTGGTGGCGCGAACGCGTGGAAACCCTCAGCGAAGGCACCAAGCAAAAGCTGAACCTGGCGCTGGCTCTTGCCATGGATCCGGAACTGCTGCTGCTCGACGAGCCCTACTCCGGCTTCGATTGGGAGGCGTATCTGCTTTTCTGGGAACACGCCGCCGAGCTGAAGCGCCGCGGGAAGTCACTGCTGATTGTGTCGCACCTGTTCTACGATCGCAGCAAGTTCGACCGGCTGTGGCGGCTCGCCGACGGCAGGATCGAGGAGGAGGCCATCGCATGAACCGCGTCGCGGTGAGCGCCCGGATGGTGGCGCAGGAGATTCTCCGCAACACGACGGCGGTCTCCCTCCTGTTCCTCGTGCCCACCATTCTCTACGGGCTGATCCGGGCCACCACCGGCGAGAATCTGGTGCCGTTCCAACTCAGTGCCGACCGCGGCGTGACCCTGACAGGCTCGGAGCGCACGCTCTCGCTGCTCTTCATGGGCTCAACGGCGATGTGCGGGCTGATGGCGTTCCTCTCATTGGTGCTCACGTGGCGGCCGATCCAGACCGACCGGCGCCTCGTGTTTGAGGGATTTCCGCCCGCGGCGCTGCTGGGCGCCTAGATTCTCGTGGTGGCCGCCGCCTCGACGATCATGGCGCTCTACGTGACCGGCCTGCTCCTGTTCTTCTATCATCCGCCGCGACTGGGCGGCGTCTTCCTTGGATTCTTTCTCGGCGGCCTGATCTACGGGCTGATCGGCATTGTGCTCGGGATCCTCAGCCGGCGTGAACTGGACGGAATTCTGGCCATTCTCCTGCTCGTCAACGTGGATCCCGGCTGGTTGCAGAATCCGGTCTTCTACGCCGGCGCCCACAACCGTGCCATCATCGACTGGCTCCCGTCCCACCATCCCTGCCAGCTCGCGATGTTGAGTGTGTTTACCGAGAAACCGCTGCTGCCGGAATTACTCCTGTGCGGCGCGTGGGTGGCGGCGTGCGGGTTGCTGGCCGCGGTGGGTTACCGGTTCCGGATCGGCGTCGAGCGGCATCGGTTCAGCTGAAGCCCGATCTTTGGACTGTCGATTGGCGCTCGATCGGTATAGGTTGGTTCCGGCTCGTTCACGGTAGATCCAACCAACGCTGTTCCGATGAAAACAAAATCCGTTTTTCTTTGGGTTGGGGTCGCCTCATTGATCTGCGGCCCCATGGACACGATGGCCGCAGCGAAGACCCAGACCCTTGCCGCCCCGACCGAAATTCAAGGGGTGCCCTGTCAGGGTAGGGTCGTGCTGCGTGATGATGGCAGCATCAAGTTCTGCACGTTGTCGCGCGCCCACAGCGTCGCGGGGGCGCTCCTGCCAGCCGAAACCGAGCTGCGGTTCAACGACGCACGTGAATTGGAGTCATGCATCCTCGGGCAGGCGGCCACTGTCAGCGGTTTCCCGCTGCCGGCCGGGGCGCGGGTCGAATTCCGCAAGGGCCGGGGCTTCAGCTGCCCGTTGCCGCAGGCCGCCGCGATCCGCGGCCTGCCGCTGCCGGCCGGGACCACGGTGTTTTTCAGCAACGGCTGGGAGCCCGAAATCCGCGACACCTGGCGGTGCTGGCTGCCCGTGAAATCCCTGCTGCAAGGCCATCTTTGCGCCGTGACCGACGACGGCTGCGGTCATGTCTTCTACCCGAGTGGAAAAATCCGCGCGATCAAGCTGGCGCAGGATGAGGAGATCGATGGGGTGCCGTGCACGAGCAGCCAGAACCCGCTGCGCTTGGGCACGCGCGTGATGTTCTACGGGCTGGATGCCCTGGCGTGGTTTTACGAGGACGGGCATCTTGCGCAGGGGATGGTCTCGCGGAAGTGCACCATCCAAGGACGCGAGTTCAAGCCGGGTGACATTGTCCGCCTGACTCCGGAAGGACGCTTGGATCCAACGGACAAAACCCTCGGGGCGAGCAGTCGTGGTCCCCGGGTGCCGGGCCGGTAACACCGGCCGAGCATCGACGACGAGGTTTTGGCCTCAGCCCTGCAAGGTGTTCCGCACGAGCGCCGCGCCCTCCGCCGCCCCGGTAGTTACCAAACCATGGCGCAATTGCGCCATGGTTTGGTAAGAGTGCCGCAACCGCTTCTGCGGAGAAACACTTGGATTCCATGGCGGTGGCGACAGTTAACTGTCGCAATTGCGACATCGATTGGCACTCGGCGGCGGACGGCGGGGAAGAAGACAGGGCGCAACGGCCCGGCGATCTTTTGCAAAAAAACGTCCTGCGGGCGCCGGCGCATGTGCTACACTGTCCGTGCGTCCATGAATGTCTCCTCCCTCCCGCAACTCGTCCCCGTCCTTCAACTCGCCATCGGCCCGGTGATTCTCATCTCCGGGGTCGGCCTGCTCCAGCTTTCGCTGACCAACCGCCTCGGCCGGCTCATCGACCGGTCACGCCTCTTGAGCCGCGAGCGCATCGCCGCCGGCATCGGCAACACCACACTCATCGACACGCAACTCGCCATCATCGACCGGCGCGCGGGCATCCTGCAGCGCTCCATCACGCTGGGCGCGCTCACCGTGCTGCTCGTGAGCGTGCTCATCCTCGTGTTGTTCGTGTCGGCGCTGCTCCAGCTGGAATCAGGGCTGCTGGTCATCGCGCTGTTTTGCTCCGCGCTGCTCACGCTTATCGGCTCCAACGTCTATTTCATCCGCGAAATGAACCTCGCGCTCGAGGCCGTGCGCCTCGAGACCCGCCGCGAGTGATGCCCGGCGGAAGCTCGCGCGGGAAGTTTGTGATCCAATGGATGACAAACGTCCGCAAAGGGAGGCGTGAAAATCGACCGGGCCTGCCCCGCGGGAGGGACGGACTGTCCGTGCGGGCCGGCCTGTCTTTGGCGGGCGGCGGCGCTAGCGTTGCAACATGGCCTTACCCCGACCCTGCGCGTGCCTTGGTGTGTTGCTTGCCGCATTCTTTCTCGCCGGCGCGACGCGGGCGGCCGACGCCGCGCCCGCCCGAAAGCCGAACGTTCTGTTCATCATCTCCGACGATTTGCGGCCGGAACTCGGCTGCTACGGCACCGAGGGCATCAAGACGCCCAACATCGATGCGCTTGCGGCGCGCAGCGTCCGGTTCAACCGCGCCTACGTGCAATACCCGCTCTGCAACCCGCAGCGCACCTCGCTCCTCACCGGCCGCTACCCGACGCAGACCGACGTGATGGACAACCGCCAGTGGTGGGGCCACAAGCACCCCGACTACGTCACGCTTCCGCGCTGGTTCCGCGACCACGGCTACAACACCATCACCGAGGGGAAAATCTTTCACATCGGCATCGACGACACCGACGCGTGGACCGAGGGCGGCGCCCGCCGCCGCTACGCCGATGACGCCTCCGAGAGCATCGATGCCGCCGCCAGTGGCAAACGCGCCGCCGCCCCGCGC
>Ga0163199_1002257_pt1 | contig 11800 bp, 15 predicted proteins | sample PL_2010_150m_FD_113537 | JGI IMG/M metagenome (GOLD analysis project Ga0163199, IMG submission 113537) | Freshwater microbial communities from Powell Lake, British Columbia, Canada to study Microbial Dark Matter (Phase II) - PL_2010_150m | ecosystem: Environmental > Aquatic > Freshwater > Lake ...
CAATATGACAGTTATACGCATCAGCGTAGGCGGCATTGCCTATCAGAGCGCCGTAACCGCCGCAGAGCAGGGTTACGGCCTGTTAAACCAGTTCACCGTACCCGGCTGGACGGCTATCATCATTACGCTGCTATGTCTCGATTTTGCCGTTTATTTGCAACATATTGCGATGCATCAGTGGCCGCTGCTGTGGCGTTTGCATCAGGTGCATCACACCGATTTGGCGTTTGATGCAAGCACGGCGGTACGTTTTCACCCGCTGGAAATCCTGTTGTCGATGGCCTACAAGGTGCTGTGCATTGTTTTAATCGGCACCGACCCGATAGCGGTCATTGCTTTTGAAATGATGCTCAACGGCGCGGCAACGTTTAACCACAGCAATATCAACATCCCGCCGGCGCTCGATAAAAAACTGCGCCTGCTGATTATCACGCCGGATATGCACCGGATTCATCACTCCACCGTTCCTGCCGAAACAGACAGTAATTACGGATTTTCCATTTCCTGCTGGGACCGATTACTCAACACTTATATTGCCGAACCCGATGCGCCGCAGACGACGATGCCTGTCGGCCTGGCAAGCTTTCGCGATGTATCGGAATTAGGCTTTAGATCATTATTGCTGTTGCCGTTTAAACCGTTGCGCAAAGCAAGAATTTTTAAATAGCTTCTTAGATTGTAACTATTCAGCCTGCTAAAGTTGCCCACTGCAGGGCGCGCCGCGCGCGCCACCAAAGTACCGGAAGGCGCGCACGGCACGCCCTACGCTTCAGGTAGCGGCAACGAGCTGAGTAGTTACCTTAGATTTTAGCCATCACTTGTGACTATAATTGCGATTCTTTGAAAGTGCCGATATATTCAGTCTTGACGCGGCAGGAAATGACCGCGTTACAATTCGCATCATCAAGCGCATCCTTGATGCCATATAATAATAAGAGAGGAACCTATGAAAAAAATTATGTTATTCATGCTTGCCGCATTATTTTCCGGCGGCGCTGCGAATGCTACCGAACATCACAGCGGCCATGTCGGCGGTAGCGGTGGCGGCAGCGCCGGCGGCTGCGTAAAGCCCCATTTAGCCAACTTCAAGCCCGCACATCTGGAAACTGTCGTACCCGGCGCTGAATTTTCGTTTTTTGCGCTGAATGTTCACAAACCTGAGCAAATTTCCGTTACCGTAAAAAACATACCGGTTGAAGTCACGGCAGAGTTCAAAGACCCTTATTATCTGGTAAAAGGAAAACTGCCTGATGCGCTGGTTAACACCGCAGCCCGTATTAATATCAAAGTCAGTGCAAAATCCCCGCACTGTGAAGCTGAAAACGGTTGGCTGCTGAAAATAGCCGACAAATAATGGCTTGTTTTATAATCAACGGCATAATCAACGTCATCAAACGTGTCCTGAATACAGGCCGGTTCCCGGATACACGGTGCCCTTTGTACTTCAGTGAGTATAGGGCGCTGTCCGGCCGGCCCGACCACCTGTGAGAATCCGCCATGTCTGAAAACCATTCGACCATGCAGTGCGCCGCCTATTGCCTCGCGCAAGGTTTTGATATTAGCGCACTGGCAAAATTAATATCCGACTCAACGCTGATAAGAATTATTAAAGGCGCATTACTGATAGAGGATGATCACTCGTGGTCAGTCGTATTTGCATACGGCGCAGTTGTGCACTGGAATGTCAGCACCGAACAGCAAGCCAAACTGCACCAGTTATTATTACAACATGCAGAAAATCCGCTCACGACCATAGAAGAAGATAATTTCACTTTTGCGCTGGATTGTCCCGGTACGCGCATTATCGAAGATCATATTGAGATAGAATCTTCCGACCCTATCCTGCTGTTTTCGCTGTCCCAAGCGATGGCGCAGTCGATAAAACTGGCCTCTTTCGAAACCAATGCAATAACAACAATCAACAATACGCGCTATATCCCGAAATCATTGGCGGAAAACGGCAGCATCAAACTGAGCCGCCATAACATAGCAAAAATCCGCGGACAACTGTTCTTGACCAAAAGCGATATCATCCTGAATTATGATTTGCTCGATACGCCGGATTTTTTTTGGGAATATCCCGAATACGAAACCTTTTACAGTATCGCGGCAAAATATCTGGAGGTGGCGCCCCGCACCGAAGTGCTGTCGAAAAAACTGGAAACCATCCACGAATTATTTGAAATGCTGGCCGACGAACAAAAACATCGGCATTCATCAATACTGGAATTGATTATCATCGGGCTGATTGCATTTGAAATCGGCATGACGATATTCGGCAAAATGTTCTGAAAAAGCAGCGCCCAGTTAACGACACCTTTGATGCATACAATGCCTGTGTTTTTTAAATCAAGCTGAAATTTACAACCCGAAAACTGGTATTTATTGTCACTGCTATGAGAATTATGTCTAAAAAACCGTTGCGTGATTTTTGGGAAATCCACCCTGAATCCAAATCGGCTCTTGAAGTATTTAACTGGGTCAACTCTTGAAACAATACTTCACGTTCGGCATCAATAGTCTGTATTTTTTGCTCTAATGCTGCGATTTGTTGCTCAAGGTTGTTCATGAAATTTCTTGCAGGTGTCAACCAGGCGATGTGGGACAGCGCAATGGCTAAAAATAGTATGTTGAAATGTGTTCTTGGGTTTCATCTTACAGCAAAAAATACCGACGGCGTTTTAGAGAAAAGCATTCAATAGAGCTTTCCTAAAAAATCGAGGTGCGTCAGGTAAAGCCGCAAATCAAATTCCAACCGATGGTATTCGGGTTCCATGTGCTCGCATAATTTGTAGAATGCTTTGTTGTGCTGTTTTTCACGTAAATGTGCCAGTTCATGCACGACAATCATTTTTAGAAATACAGGCGAAGCCGTTTTAAAGATCGACCCTATGCGGATTTCATTTTTTGATTTCAGATTATTGCCCTGGACTCGGGATACAATCGTATGTAATCCCAGCGCCTGATGAAGCACATCGATTTTGTCATCGTAAACCACTTTGCTGAGCGGATTAGATTGTCGTAAAAATTGGTTTTTCATGTTCACTGTGTAGGCATAAAGGGCTTTATCTGTTCTGATGTCATGCGGAACAGGGTATGACTTTAGCAGAACCTCCGTCAATTTACCGTTGTCGATTAGGTTTTGTACTTGGTTTGTCACTGTGTCTGAATAACCGGACAAGTATTTTAATGTCGTCATTGGGGGTATTATGCCGATGGATTCGTGAACTGATTAGTATTTTATAGCAGCAGAGTTAATCCCAAGGTGGTACGTCGCCATCATAAGCAACAAAATTTTTATCCGTTGCCTGGGTAATTATGCCAAGAGTGGCGTTTTTAGCCGAATAATTGATTTTGCTGGATAATGGTCGCGGTCTTGGTATAGTCGCCGTTGTTAAGGGCTGTTGCAGCGTCGCGGATTGAACTTGCCATTGTGCAAAAAGAGTCATGTCCTTATCGGCTGGTGCATACCATTTCTTATTGGCGGCATCCCATCTTGCGCCGAGTGCTTTTGCCGCATCTTTTTGTGCATAAGGTACATTGAGATAAGTTTTCAATTCTGTCATGTTATAAACGTTGTGGTTCTAAATTAACGCCATATTCTTATTGTAACGCATTGCAAATTGCTATTTTTTACTGGAAAAATTAATTTCCCATTTGATAAGGTTTGATTCTGTCATTTAATAGTTTAACCATTACGTCTTCCCCCGCCCATTTCATTAAATTCCAAAACATCAACCTATGCAAAAACTCGTCATCTACAATCATGGTAAAGACAGCATCCCATGGGGTGAAAAACCATTGGTTCTGGCCGAAGTCGCCAAAAAGCACGATTTTCAATTTATTAGCCCCGATTACCAGGCCAGCAATGATCCTGAATGGCGCGTCAAGCAATTGTTAACAATAGATTTGTCGGATTACCAGGACATCGTTCTGGTTGGTTCCAGCATGGGGGCTTATGTCATAACGGTTGCCTCAGAGATTATCAAGCCCAAAGGATTATTCATGATAGCCCCGGCTTTTCACTTGCCGGGGTATCAACGCACTGAATTTAATCCATGCGCCGAACACATCGAAGTATTTCATGGTTGGCAAGATGAGATTGTCCCTCCTGAACATGCTTGGCGATTTTGCCGGCAACATCGCGCCCGTTTGCACATGCTGGACGCAGATCATCGCTTACTCAGTATCTTACCCATTATGGCAGATGCTTTCGACCGGTTTTTGAGCCATTGTGCTTCTTGATTACCGTCAGCACGATGAATGGAAATATGCCGGTAAAACTACCATTGAAAATGGTAAATAATAGAAATCATTAAGACTCAAAAAGCGGAAATTAACGGTTTGAATAACATGCAAAGGTAAATAAATGAATAGCGAGTCGGAGCTTCTTTGGGGCGTATTGTTTGGTTCGATCGGACTTGGCTTTTTTATCTATGGCAAAAAACAATCAAGGCTTGTCCCGCTGGTTTGCGGTTTGGCATTGATGGTGTACCCGTATTTTATGCCGAATGTGGTTGCGCTGGTTTTGGTAGGCTTGGTGTTGATTGCCGTTTCTTATTTCTTGCGTTATTAGCACGAGTGATCGTTTCTTTTGTTAGTATTGATTAACACAAGCAATCTCCGGCACCCAAACTCACTGAGTCGTTAACTCAAGCTGCTTTCTGTTTGCCCACGTTAGGCCGAAGTGCAAATTTACAGACAATAATAACGGAAACCAAGGCCTGTTAAAGGCCTGTTATATGATAAGGCCAAGTGATGTATCTGAGCCAAATCAATCTATTCGGTCAGAACAGCCGTTTCTTTACCGGAATATGATCAATGGCAAAATCCAGCAACTTCGACTTCCTGAAAGAACACGACCCCGTATTTGTCCAATTAGCCTGTGCGGCTGAACAAGCTTTTTCCTCCGACCCCAACACGACTTTAATCAAACTGCGCCAATTAGGCGAGGCTTTTGCGCAAGATATGGCTGCCCGTTGCGGCATTGAATTCGACGAAAAAACCTCCTAAGCCGATTTACTGTTCAGATTAAACCGTGAAATCCGTCTTGACCCCAACATTCTTGGACTTTTCCATACCCTACGCACCGAAGGCAATCGGGCGACACATCAATTCAGGACACAACACAAAGAAGCTTTGGCGGGCTTGCAATTAGCGAGGGCATTGGCGATTTGGTTTCATCAAGCTTTTGGTAAACAAGGAACGGCATTTAAAGCCGGAGCTTTTGTCATTCCTACCGATCCCAGCCAACAATTACGCGAACTGACCACGCAAATTGAGCAACTCAAAGCCCAACTACAAGATGCCAACGGGCAAGTAGAAAATAACCAGCAATTGGTTGCCTTAGTTGCCCGTGAAAAAGACACGTATATGGCGTTGGCTGAACAAATGGACATGGAAGCCAAGACTTATGAGCAATTGGCCTTAGATACTGAAAAACACCTAAATGAAGAACGCCAAGCTTTTGAAGCCCGTCTCAAAAAGCTGCAAGCGGAAATCGAAAATAAACCGCAACAAACCCAACAACTTAGCGGCAAACTGCAAAAAGCCTCAGCACAACTCTCATTAAACGAAGAACTGACGCGCATTTTAATCGACCAGCAACTGATTGCCGCAGGTTGGGAAACCGATACCGAACAACTGACCCATCAAAAAGGCATCCGCCCTGAAAAAGGCAAAAATAAAGCCATTGCCGAATGGCCTGCACTCGGCAATCAAGTCGCTGATTATGTGCTGTTTGCCGGACTGACACCGATTGCCATTGTTGAAGCCAAGCGCGAAAACACCAATGTCGCCGGTAAAATCCCGCAAGCCGAACGGTATGCCCGCAGTTTCAAACCCAGCCCAATGATGCAATCTGCTTGACAAGTTGAAGGCAGGACGATAGCTTGGGCTGACAACGAAGAAAGCCATTACCAAATCCCGTTTGTTTATTCCTGTAATGGTCGCCCCTACGTTAAACAACTCGCAGAACAATCCGGCACTTGGTTCCGTGATGTACGTGAACTGTCCAATTTAGCACGGCCTTTACATGAGTTTCATAGCCCTGATGGTTTGTTGGATATGCTGAAGCGTAGCCGACAAGCGGCACAACAGTTACTTAAAAACGAAGGCTTTGCTTATCTGAAACTGCGTGACTACCAACAAAAAGCCATCCAGTCAGTAGAAACTGCCTTGGCAAACAACCAGGCCAACTGTTTATTGGCGATGGCGACCGGCACCGGTAAAACCCGCACCATCGTTACGGTAAGGGGCGCGCCGCTAACGAAAGCTAAACGAAGCCGCCGAACCCTGATAAAAAACCAAAACCTCAAAACCGCCAACGGGCGGCGCGTCCCTTTGACCGACTTGTTAGGCCAAGTGGTAATTATCAATGCCAAACTACCACCTAATAAGAAATTGACTGTAATGCATTATTGGATTATATCTTACGGCGCAGGCTTTATTTGATCATGCCTTTTTGAAGATGTCGGTAATCTTGCTTACTGCATCCAAAATTTGGGTTACGTATGTTAAAGCTAATTCAATAGAGCCCTCGCTGTAATCGCGATTTTTGCACAAGTCAGTCGAAGCATTGATAAATGCAAGGTAAGACTTGATGCCTGTAAAATATTCCTCGTAACCATAGAACACCTCTTGCTCCATTCGAGGACAATATTGGAATACCTTTACTGGCCCAGGATCGCTCTCAATAGCTTGACGCAGTTTTACTAACTCTGAACGTTGCTTACGAAGCTTTTCATGTGCCGCTTCTGCTTCAGCTAAGCGAGGTTGCCAGAAGACTCGCCATTTCTGTGATGAGCATTGCCGAAACGTAACTTCGTGAGCTCGCATATCTTTTTCAAGTGAGGTTAGCTGCGACTCATAATCCTGTCTTTTTGCAGTAAGGGCTTGAGATATTTGTTCGCTAGTAGGTTCATCACATGCTGTGGAAGCCCAACTCCATACGGGTAAAATAAGCACAGAAACACATAATGTCAGGAATAAATTACGAATCGACATAATACTCTCCTCTCATTGAGCCTAACATCGGTTTGATGTATCGGTTTTTAAAATCGGAACATTTTAAACGTCTGTTGTTTTTGGTTGACCGCACCGCTCTTGGCGAACAAGCGATAGATTTTTTTAATGATGCGGCGTTAGAGCAAAACCAGCCCCTGTCCAAAATCTATAACATTGCCTTACTTGGCGATATGGCCGCCGAAGCGGAAACCCGTATCCAGGTCGCCACCGTACAGGCAATGGTCAAACGAATTTTCCAATCCGACACTCCTCCGACTATTGATACTTACGACTGCATCATTATTGACGAAGCGCATCGCGGTTACACACTGGATCAGGAAATGACCGACGGCGAATTGGCAATACGCGATGTCGCTCAATACTTATCCAGCTATCGCCGGGTACTGGATTATTTCGATGCCGTCAAAATCGGCCTGACCGCAACACCCGCCAAACACACCACGGAAATATTCGGCAAACCGGTGTTCACCTACAGTTACCGTGAAGCGGTCGCAGATGATTGGCTGATAGACCATGACGCCCCTATTCGCTACGAAACCTTACTCAGTCAAAACGGCATCCATTTTGACAAAAGCATCCAAGTTAGCGTCATCAACACCCAAACGGGTGAAGTCGAACTGGCTGAACTGGATGACGAGCTCAGTTTTGAAGTCGAAGCCTTTAACCGCCGCGTCATCACCGAAAGCTTTAATCAAGTCATCTGTACCCAACTGGCGAAAGAACTCGACCCGTTCGGTGAAGAAAAAACCCTGATCTTTTACGCCACCGACTTACACGCCGACATGGTCAAGCGTTTGCTGGATGATGCGTTTAAAGCCCTTTATGACGACGATTACAACGAAGCGGCGGTGCGTAAAATCACCGGACAAAGCGATAAAGTCAAGCAACTGATCCGCCAATACAAAAACGAACGCTATCCCAACATCGCCATCACCGTCGATTTGCTTACCACCGGTATCGACGTACCGAAAATTTGCAATCTGGTATTTTTGCGCCGCATCCGTTCCCGTATTCTCTTTGAACAAATGCTCGGACGCGCGACCCGTCGCTGCGATGACATCGGCAAAACCGTCTTCAAAATCTACGACCCTGTCGATATTTACGCGGCACTGCAAGAAGTCAGTTCAATGAAACCCCGGGTCAAAGACCCCAATGTCACGCTGGAACAATTGCTGCAAAAGCTGAACGACCCCAACAGTTTGACTGCACCCGGCAGTAAGGCGGACACCACCAGCCACGCCCATGACGTGCGTGACGCGATCAGCCAAAAAGTCATGCGGATATTGCGTAAAGCCGTCAAAGCCGCCGAGCTTAAGCCGCCACTCAAGCAAAAGCTGGCGGAACTGGAAACGCTCTGGGGCGTAGAACCCGGCAAATTACATCACCATTTGCACCAACTTAGCCCCCAACAAGCGGCGGAATTTATGCTAAGCCACAGCGGTTTGCTCAAGCAATTGGGCGAAGTCAACGCCTTGCTGGGTTCGGATCGTTTGCCGATTATTTACGAAGGCGAGGATGAATTTAAAAGCCGTAGCCAAACTTACGGCGTCAACGAAAAACCAGCCGATTATCTGGACAGTTTTAACCACTTTATCCGCAACCAGCTCAACCAATCCGTCGCATTAGGCGTAATCGTCAACCAGCCCAAAGACCTGACCTGCGCACAACTGCGCGAAGTGTCCCTATTATTGGATGAACACGGCTACAGCGAAGCCAAGTTGCAAAGCGCCTGGCGCAACCAAACCCATCAGGAAATCGCCGCCAGTATCGTCGGTTACATTCACCAAGCGGCTATAGGCGCAGCTTTGTTACCTTTTGAGCAACGAGTGGCGCAAGCTATGCAAAAAATCTACATATTGCACGATTGGACACCCGTACAACGCAAATGGCTGGAGCGTCTCGCCAAACAACTCACCCATGAAGTCGTCATCGACCAGCATTTCGTCAATCGCGCCTTTGCCCAAGATGGCGGCGCCAAGCGCCTAAATCACCTGCTTGATGGCGATCTGGATAAGGTACTGGATACGCTCAATGAGAATCTTTGGCAAGCAACAGGATAATACAGGCTCTGTTATAATCCGGCTAAGACGTTACTAACCCAACCACCTCAAATAACGTCCATTATTACCAAGGAATTGCCATGCAGCGCACAATAACCATTGATTGCCCACCCGAATTATTAATGGGCATCCATCTCAACGCAGAAGACTTTGCCGAATATCTAAAAAAACAGGCCGCAATCAGTTTGTTCAAGGAAGGCAAATTGTCATCAGGCAGTGCCGCAACGTGGCTAGGTATTGGTCGAGTTGCTTTCTTGCGGATGGCTTTTGATGCCGGAGCTACTTTACTGGAAGACAGCCATGACGACCTCCAGAGAGAAACGGCCTTGTTATGATCGTCTTTTCCAATACTACGCCCATCATCGCTTTAAGCAGTATCCAGCAACTGGACTTGTTGCCTGAGCTATTTGAACACATTCATTTGGTTAACGAAGTGGTAGACGAATGTGAAGTGGGTGGTGCTATTGCCGTGCCTTCGTTACGTGGCTTAAATTGGCTAACCATCGTTGAATCAACCCCAGTCAGTCATCCCAGTCTATTATTGGAATTGGATAAAGGTGAAAAACACACCTTGGACATGGCGCAAAAACATCAAGCCGACTGGGTTGGCGGCGGTTTTTATGCGATGACTCATTTCATGATTTACCGATTGGAATTTGCCATCCGAGGGCGTGCGCGACGCTCCCTACGAAGTAAGGACAAAACGTATCTGGATGAGTATAATCACCCCCGACAACGCTTCAGCAACAAAGAAACCGTACACCCTTCGACAAGGCCTTTAGTCCTGAGTGCAGCCGAAGGGTCAGGGCGAACGGTTAAGCCTTGCTGCTTGTCCCCTTTAAGTTGGTAGCCGAAAACAACTCCTCAATAACATAAATGACTCCAGAACAATTCCATTACTACGCCCAACAAGGCTACAACCGCATTCCGGTCAGCCGCGAAATCCTCGCCGATCTGGATACGCCGTTAAGCGCCTATCTCAAACTGGCAAACGGCGCCTATTCCTATTTATTTGAATCCGTACACGGCGGCGAGCAATGGGGTCGTTATTCGATTATCGGCCTGCCCTGCAAAACAGTCGTTAAAATCAGCGGCAAACACATACGCCTGGAACGCAACGGCGAATTATCGGAAACTGCGACCCAAGATAACCCTTTAACCTGGATTGAACAGTTCAAGGCGCGTTACAAGGTTCCCGATGTCGATGGCTTGCCGCGTTTTAACGGCGGACTGGTGGGTTACTTCGGTTATGAAACGATCGCCTATATCGAACCGCGTGTCTGTAAAACGGCAAAACCGGACCCCTTGGGTTGCCCGGATATTCTGCTGATGGTATCGGAAGAAATGCTGGTGATTGATAATCTGTCCGGCAAAATGCTGTTGCTGACTCATGCCGATCCTGCGGAAACCGATGCGTATAACCGTGCGGTGACACGCTTAACCGATTTAGCCGTCAAACTGCGGCAATCACAGCCTGAACCCGAAAAACACACCAACCCCAAAAAAGTCGATGAGGCCGACTTTGTTTCCGGTTTTACCCAACAGGGTTATGAAGACGCTGTGCGCAAAGCCAAAGACTACATCACCGACGGCGACATCATGCAGGTCGTGCTGTCGCAGCGCATGTCCATACCTTATACCGCCTCGCCGTTGAATTTATATCGCGCCTTGCGTTGCCTGAATCCGTCGCCGTATATGTTCTATCTGAACCTGGATGATTTCCATATCGTCGGCTCGTCACCGGAAATACTGGTCCGTCTTGAAGACAACACCGTCACGGTGCGCCCTATCGCCGGCACCCGGAAACGTGGCGCCACGCATGAGCAGGATTTGGCGCTGGAACAGGAATTATTGGCCGACCCTAAGGAGCTGGCCGAACATTTAATGTTGATAGACCTAGGCCGCAACGACGCAGGCCGGGTTGCAGAAATCGGCTCCGTGCAGCTGACCGATAAAATGATCGTCGAGCGCTATTCGCATGTCATGCACATCGTTTCCAATGTTACCGGCACCCTGCAAAACGGCAAGAATGCGTTTGACGTGCTGGCGGCGACGTTCCCGGCAGGCACAGTAAGCGGTGCGCCGAAAATTCGCGCGATGGAAATTATTGATGAACTCGAACCCGTCAAGCGCGGCGTTTATTCAGGAGCGGTCGGTTATATCGCCTGGTCCGGGAATCTCGACACCGCGATTGCGATCAGGACCGCCGTTATTAAAGACGACATGCTGTATATACAAGCCGGTGCCGGTATCGTTTACGATTCCGTACCGACCAACGAATGGGATGAAACGATGAACAAAGGACGCGCCATTTTCCGTGCCGTAGCAATGGCGGAAGCAGGGCTGGAAGGAGAAGAGGCATGAGCGTAAAACTCATCATGGTCGATAATTACGACTCGTTCACGTACAACCTGGTGCAGTATTTCGGTGAATTAGGCGCCGATGTCACGGTGGTGCGCAATGATCAGGTAACGGTAGCCGATATAGAGCGCCTCGCGCCCGATAAGATCGTTATTTCACCCGGCCCCTGTACACCCAAAGAAGCCGGCGTTTCTGTCGATACGATTTTAAAATTCGCCGGACGCACGCCGATCCTGGGCGTATGCCTCGGGCATCAAAGCATAGGCTATGCGTTTGGCGGCCATATCATTCATGCCAAGAGCATCATGCACGGGAAAACCTCGCTGGTTTATCACGATAATACCGGCGTATTC
>Ga0163199_1002258_pt1 | contig 11796 bp, 15 predicted proteins | sample PL_2010_150m_FD_113537 | JGI IMG/M metagenome (GOLD analysis project Ga0163199, IMG submission 113537) | Freshwater microbial communities from Powell Lake, British Columbia, Canada to study Microbial Dark Matter (Phase II) - PL_2010_150m | ecosystem: Environmental > Aquatic > Freshwater > Lake ...
AAGTTCGATTCCTCGGGAATCATGATGCTGGGGACCCGCAGGACCGGTGAAGAGCGGGCCTTGAGCCATTTGCCGCCGAGTGTCACGGTCGAGTTCCGTGGGGGGTAATTTCTCCAATCCGCCTCGAGATCGGAGGGGGAGATCGCGGTCACGTAGTGTTCCGGGAAGCGGACTTCAAAAAACAGAAACCGTCCGTCCGGCACGTGTTCCGTCTGATGCACGAGCGCCTCGAGGGCGGCGAGGGAACGTGTCGCGCTGAGATAGGTTGCCGGCAGACCGTGCGGGTTCCACCGGCCTCCATACAGCCGTGCGCCCTCTCCGGAGAATGCGTCATCCGCGCGCGCTTCCCGCACCAGCCGCCAAGCATGGATGATCACGCGTAAACCCCGTAGTCGATCCGCCCGAGCAGGTTTTCCACCTCGCGGATGCCCGCTCCCGTGTCGGCGAGCTCCAATGGGACAAAGCCCGCGAGGCCGATCTGGGGGCGTGTCAGCCACGCGCGTGCGGCGGTTTCGGATTCAAAAACCCCGGTGGCATGGCTCATCAATTTCCGCACGCGGTCAAGCCGGTCGGATTCGTCTTTGGTGAGCCGTCCCTCGTCCTTCCGGCGCTGGAGCGTGCGGACCGGGATGCCGACAACGCCGGCAAGCTGGGGTGTGCCGACGCCAAGTTTTTCCTGCAATTGGAAAAATGCATCGACGGGAAGTCCATTGCGGATCTCTTGGACCTCGTCAAACCCTTCGTCTTCTTTCCAATCGACGCTTTGCGTGACAGCAGCCTCTTGAACGCGGGTGGCAGGCGGGACTGAACGGCTTGGCTTTCTTTTCATGCGCCGACAATACGGCCATATGGCACAATAGTCAATGCCAAATTGTCGTAGTCTTCAGTGGATCTCAACCGGGCACTTCGGCATCGCGCGAAGGAAGGATTTTCCATACGGCTTGCTGACGATCCGGCTGTCGAGGATGACGATGGTTCCGGTGTCGGTCTTGCTGCGGATGAGTCGTCCGACGCCCTGGCGGAGGCGGAGGATCGCCTCCGGGAGCGAGTAGCTGTCGAAGGCGCGCCCTCCCTCAGCCTCGATGGCTTCGAGCCTTGCCTCGGTGAGCGGATGGTCGGGCGTGGCAAACGGGAGGCGGGTGATGATCACGTTCGACAGGGCGTCGCCGGGCACGTCCACGCCGGTCCAGAAGCTCGAGACGCCGAAGAGGACGCTGTGCGGGTTTTCGCGGAACTCCCTCACCATGCGCTGCGCCGGCATTCCTCCGCCCTGGACAAGCAGCGGCCAGCCCTTGTTTTCAAAGTGCGACTCCATCGCCTCCGCGACCGTCCGCATCGTCTGGTAGCTGGTGAAAAGCACGAACGCGCGCGCGACGCTCTTGTCCGTGAAATGGGCGATCCACTTTTCCAGGGCTTTCTCGTAGCCGGAATCCTTCGGCTCGGGCATCTGGCGGACGAGGTGGAGGTTCATCTGCTTTTCGTAGTCAAACGGGCTGCCGATCTGGAGGGCGGGGACATCCTCCGCTCCGACGCGCTTGCGGAAGTAGGAAAGGTTGGGGGTGCCCACCGAAAGCGTGGCGCTGGTGAGGACCGAACACGCTCCCTCGCGGAAGAGGAGCCTGCGAAGGGCATCGGCCAGATCGACCGGCGCGGCGCGCAGCGTGCAGAACTGTTCCTTGCGACCGGTCTGCTCGACCCAATAGACGTGGTCCGGCTGGTCCACCGAGAGGAAGTCGGTGATCGCCGCGCGGGCGGAGCGGAGCTTACGCGCGGTGTCCTGGAGTTCCGCCGCGCCGGTCTCGTCTTTGCATCGGGCCACCTCGCTGCCGATCAGTTCGCCAAGTTTTGCGAGATTCGAGCAGACGTCGCCGCCGTCCGCGAGCCCGGCCTCGCGCACCCGGAACTCCCGTCCGCGTTTGAACTCGCACTTCGCTGTCACGCTTTCAAAAAATCCGTCGGCCACCGGGAGGATGTCGGCCACCGCCTTGCACGCGCCCCCGTTTTTCATCATCTGGAAAAGCCCTTTTTTCGTGCGCGGGTTGTAGAGCCGCTGGACCGCGCGCCGGAGGCCGAGCTGGGAAACCTCCATGCCGATGTGCCTCGATGCCACTTCCTCAAGCGTGTGGGCTTCGTCAAAAATCACAAAGTCGTTTGCAAAGAGGAGCCCGCCGGTGCGGTTCTCCGCGTCCTCCACCGCGCCGAGCAGTGTGAAGAACAGCGCGTGGTTCAGCACGACCATGTGGGCTCCGGCAATCCGCCTCCTGAGCGACTGGTAGTGGCAGCCCGACTGCGGTCCGCAGGTCTTCGGCGTGCAGAGGTGCTGCTCGCTCCGCACCTCCTCCCAGACCGCAGGATCGGGTTGCTCGAGAAAATCGCTGAGCGAGCCGTCCTTCGTGGAAAGGCTCCACTCGCGGATCCGCTCCAACTCGGACTTCTGCTCGGTGGTGAACAAATCCGCCGCCTGATGAATCGCCCGCGTGAGGCGTGTTGAGCAGAGGTAATTCTGCCTCCCCTTCATGAGGACCGCCTCAAAATCCTCGTCCACCAGCTTCTGGACGAATGGAATGTCTTTGAAGATCAGCTGTTCCTGCAGGGCGATCGTGTGAGTCGAGACCACCGCCTTGCGTTTTGTCCGCACGGCATGGAGCACCGCTGGCACGAGGTAGGCGAGGGATTTGCCGACTCCCGTGCCGGCCTCGACGACGAGCTGTCCGCCGCGTTCGAGGGTCCGGGCCACCGCGCACGCCATGTCCTGCTGTTCCTTGCGGAACTCGAAGCCCGCCCCGTGCGAAAGCTTTCCGTCCTCCGAGAAAATCCCGTGGATCTCCTGCTCGAATGCCGACGCCGCGCTTCCGCCATCCTCCCGAATCGAAATCATTCCGGAAGACTGAACGGTGCGCGCGGGTTTCTCAATCCCTCATGCTTTGGAATTTATCAAAGGCTGTCCCCCCCCCGCTGCGGTTACGCTCAAAAGAAGGCTCGCGTCGCCGCGACTTTGCGGGAGACGCTTACCGGCGGAACGATCCGCCGCCGCCCCGGGCGCCGTGCCATGAGCCGGACCCGCCGCTCCATGAGGCCGACCCGCCGCGCCAGCCGTGTGCGCTGCCGCTGCCATCGTTCCAGGAAGCCGAGCCGCCCCTCGCCCCGTGCGCACTGCCGCTGCCGTCATTCCATGAGGCCGAGCCGCCGCGCCAGGTGTTCACATTTCCGGAGCTGTTGTTCCATGAGCCATTGTGGTTCCATGAACCGTAGTGGTTGTAGTTATTGTAACAGGCTCCCCCATAAAATCCCGCTCCTCCCCAGCCCGCGGCGGGATAGTAGTTCGGAGCGCTGTAAACCGGTCCCGGCCCGGGGCCCGTGGCGTAGTAGCCGGTGCAGCCGACCTGGGAGAGCGCAATGCAGAGTGCGGAGAGTGCGGTAAGTGAGTATTTCATGGGAGGAACAGGTCAGGATTTCAGGACGGAAAGAAAGGGGATCTCGTGGCTGCCCGGGGGTGCCCGGAAAATGAAGTCGCCTGGCCGGAGTCCCGGATGGAGGTTCCACCGGGAAAACTCCACAATGGTGCGGGGGAAATTCGGGCGGTCGGTATAGGTCACCGCGAGGCGCATCGGCAGGGTGCGTGATCCGGATTCAACCCAGATCTCCCAGTTGACGCCCTCGGAGCGGAATGCCAGGTGATCGCACGGGGTGCCATTGACGGTGGAGGAGCCGACAAACAGGGCGCTTTTCAGTCCTCTGGTCAGCACCTTGTAGGGATCGCTGAAGAGGAGTCCCGCCGAGGCGAATCGGATGCCTGTCTCCTGCTCCAATCCCGCCAGCATTTCGTCGATGTTTGCGGGGGCCTTCGACAGGGAATACACTTTGGTCGCCGGAGCGAAGGCTGCGGCGGTCGTCCCGTCATAATAGAAATCGAAATGCGGAGCCTCTCCGGTGAGGTGGGCGCGAAGTTTGTCCGGACGCTTGAGCGCGACATCCGCCGTGGAGAACAGCGTGAGAGATTGACCGGTCTTCGCGGGGACCTCCGAGATGGTTCTGGACTGATAGGTGAAGGCTTTCGCCCCCGCGAGCGTGTTGCTCATCCGCTTGAGCGATGCCAGTGCTTTCTGGTCGAGCGTTTGCCCGGCCTGAACCGGTGTCAGAAGCGCGCCGGCGCAGACTGCGGGAAGGAACTTGAGGAGGATGGATTTCATAAGCATGCGTGTTGCGGGTGAACGGCCGGGGGGTGTCTGGCTGGATCCTTTGAAATCTCGCACATTTTTTGCGGGAGGCGAGGAATATCGCACCCGGTGTTCGAGCGTCACAACTGCGTTACAGGAACGCTTCGGAGGGTCAGGCGTCCGGACTCGGATACCGCCTTCATGGCAAAAGAAAACACATCCGCCCGCGCGCAGAAATCCACGTCCGCAGGCGCGTGGAGCGGACTGGCGGGATCGAGGAATGTCGATGCGGCCACGGACCCTCGCACTCGTTGGAGAAACAGTTCGGCGGGCGGTCGCTCGCCGCGAAACAGGGCTGACATCCATTCCGCGCAGGCCAGATCCTCGTCCGCGCTCCCGTAATGGACAGTGCCGGTGATCACAAATGCCGTGCTCTTGGCTCCGGTGGCGATGATCGCCGCGACGGTCGCGGAGGCGACCAGAAAACTCGACGCCCAGAGCGAGGGAGCGGCTGCGCATGTCACGAGCCCGCGAGTCCCGGCGGTTGTGCGCTGCACGGCCCTGCGTCCTTGAAATGCAAACGCAGCGGCATCGACCGGGGAATTTCCCAGATCGAATCCCGGGATCGGACGGCAGTCGGTTTCGCCCATCAGGACCAGGTCCGGATCGCGCTCGCGCCGGGCGAACGCCTCCGCCACATCGAGCACGGGATATATTTCCGGTGCCCCGCGATTGAGAGCGACGGCTGCCGTGCTGAATGCCCGTAGCACATCGATCACCACGACCGCGTCCGCATCGGGAGCACTCGACAAATCCCTCAAATCCCTGATTGAGATCCTCATCGCTGCCTCATTTCCCGCGACGCGGCCATGCTGTTTTGCCTGGCATTGGTGAGCAGGACAACCGGTCCCGGCACCGGCAATCCAGAAAATTTGGACACAGGAAACGATTTCATATCTCTATTGGCCGATGTTCGCCTACAGTGGCCGCATGGGGAAGCTGATTTCACTCTTCGCGATCCTTGTGATCGGGGTGCTTCTGGCGTTTGCGGGCTGTCAGGCATCCCGCTCCGGCTACAAGTCCGCCCCTTACGTCATCGTGCGTTCGGAGGGTGATTTTGAGTTGCGGGACTACCCGGAACTGATGCTTGCAGAAACCACGATGAAGGAGGGGGCTCCGGCGGCAGCTTCAACCGCCTCTTCCGATTCATCACCGGCGGGAACAGGGAGAAGCAGAAGATTTCCATGACGACTCCGGTTTTCATGTCCGGCAGCCAGTCGGATGACACGATGGCTTTTGTCATGCCTGCGGATGTCGGGAATGTTCCGCAGCCGACGGACGGATCGGTAACGGTGCGGGGGGTGCCGGGCGGCCGGTTTGCGGTGCTCCGCTTCAGTGGAAGCCGAAGCCCTGCGCAGGAGAGCCAACAGTTGGAAAAGTTGAAGGCATGGATGGCAGCCCGCGGGCTCGGATCCGCATCAACCCCGGTTTATGCCTATTTTGACCCGCCCTGGACGCCGCCCATGCTGCGCCGCAACGAGGTCATGCTGCGGGTTGCCCGGTAGGGGGCTCATACCTGCCAACTATCCAACGGAATATCAGACAGAAGTGCAGCTGCGGCTATTTCTTCAGGTTGAAGGGGGAATCCAAAAAAGTCAGGGCTTCGGTCAGCTGCCTGTCTTTGCACATCGCATGCTCCATGCCGGGCACATCGATGAGTTTCACCGCATAACCGTCCTTTGAATAGCCACCGTGAAAAATATCGAGAAGGTTGCCATGGCGGAAATCTTTGGAGCCGGTAACGATGACAAACTTGGTTTGCCGCCGGACCAATTCCTTCCGCGCCTCGTCGATTTCAAACCACCCGTAGTCGTCCGGCTCGGTGGCTTTGACACGCTCCACCCTGCCAGGGAAATTCACGCCGCAGACCCCTATCACTCCTCGAAAAAGCTCGGGATGGACAAATGCCGCGTATGAAGCGATCCGCGCTCCGCCGGAAAGGCCACCCACATAAATTCGTTTGGGATCAACAGCAGCCATTTCCTGGATCTTCCGTGCAGCAACGACCGCCATCCCGGCTCGTCTGGCAATGGGTTGATTGTTCCCCACCATTTGGGGGGCGACAAAAAGCAGCCGGTTGCTATCCAGAACACCGGCCCACCCCGGCGGAAGGGAGGTAAAATCGTCCACCGGGCTCATAAAAACCAATAGCCCATACGGCTGCACACCGGTGTAGCTGCTGGGGACTCTCAGGAAGAATTTCTCCCCCGCAAGCTCGAAGTCATACGTCAGATTCGCATCCCGGTTCTCGATTTGCGGAAGTGCTCCCCTCAAAATCTGAACTCCCGATGGCGGGAGGCTCCCTGCCATCGTTGTATGGACGACAAACATCCCAATGAGAAAAATTTTCCGATACATTTGGTCTAATCAAAACTGCCCGGAAACAAGCGTCAATACGCAGATGCATTTCAGTCCGATCAGCCAACTTACTCCTGCAGCTAGCGGAGACTTGATTGGCCCGTCGGTATGCCAGGTTTTTCTGATTTTTGCATGAAGTCTATCGTTGCAGATACCATGTAGCATATCGAACGAGATAAATTGCCCATTGCGCGGCATAAAACAACAACGGCAAGCCGATCAAAAAAACGATCGCTGCAAGCAAAGTGTATCCGCTGGCTGAATATTTTCTGAATATGTTTCCGCAGTGAGTGCATCGGAATCTCGATGGGAGTGCCGGAAAAAGAATGAGAGCATACCAGCCCCCCAAAAGTGGAAATGCAGTGCTCACGGGATATTGATACTTCGGAATCTGAGTAATCCCGTGGATCTCGTTGCAATTCGGGCACTTCATGTTGAGCGTTGGATCATCACATGTATATTTCTTCCCAACGTCCGCGATGACGGATCACCACTCGCTTTTGGCATGGCTCCTGCCCGCGAAGCGGGATCAGCAGGAGGCATGACAAAAGTGCCGCAGGCATGGGGATTCGGTCCATCGCCCTGTTCGCATTATTTTTTGGCGTCGCTGTCGAAAAGCCATTCGATTGCACCCTTGACCTTCAGCAAATCCGCATCCGGCAGGCGTCCAATCATGCGCTTGAGTTCATGATGCTGTATGGCTTGCATGCCCTGCACATTCACGTAGCTCGGCTCGTGCAGAAACTTCGGCTTTCCAATGGAGACCTCATACTCGCTGTCCCGGGTGGAGGTCGTAATCGGTGCGCAGACGGCAAGAGCACGCGGTGCGTCTTCATCACGTCGGGAAACGACGAGCATGGGCCTCGTCTTGGCTGCCATGCCAAGATCAACCGAGTATACCTGCCCAGGTTCAGTCGTCATACACAGAATCAAGTGCTGACTGACGAATGGCAACCGGCAACAGGACGTCTGAGTTGTCTTCCTTCAGGCGTAGATCAAAGGGGAGCCCCTTGTGGCGGCGGACCTGATGCAGAAATATTCTGATGGCATCGGTCGTAGTCAACCCGAGCTCATGCAGGATCAGCTCGGAATCCCGCTTGAGGCGGTTGTCTACTCTGGCACGGACGTATGATTCTTTGACTGGCATGCCCGAATGTAGTCTCAACGTGCTACGTCACGCAAGACTTATTTTGCTTTAAAAGAGGTCCGAGTGAGTGCCGGTTCTTTCCAAAAGAAGCTCATCTTCCATAGGTTTGTAGATCAAAATCCAGTCCGGCTCAATGTGGCAGTCGCGGCGCCCGACCCAATTCCCACCAAGCTGGTGATCGCGATTCTTTGGAGGCAACGGTTCCTCTGCAAGAAGAAGGTCGATGACAACTTTTATTTTTTCGAGGTCTTTGCCTCGCTTCTGCATGCGTTTGACATCCTTCTTAAATTGCTTTGTTTGAGCGAGATTCATTCGTCCCATGAGGCATAAAGCTCTGCGGCTGAATTAAACCGCTCGATGTCCTGATTCTTGTCGCTCTTGGTGAGCACCGAGGCGGTCAACTTATTGGGAACATGCAACTCCAGTGGAAAAGATTTCCTGATGGCGATCTGACGGTAGAACAGTCGGATTGCTTCAGTCGGGGTCATCCCCAAGGTATCAAGCACCTTCTCAGTGGCGGTTTTTGTCGCCTGGTCGATTCTGGCATGGACTACTGCGGATTGAGACATGGGCCTTTTGTATCACAAACGCAACACATGTCAAGTGGCGATATTTTTCAACCGTCCCCGATGACCTATCCCTGCTTGCTTCTGGCGTGACTCTTGCCCGCGAAGCGGAAGCAGGGGGCATGACAGAAGTGCCGAAGGCATAGGGATTAGGTCAATCGGCTTGTTGGCATTATTAGTCTTGTATTGAAGTTACCTTGTCCCCCTCAATATATACATACTGCCCATCGAAGCGGCCATGTCGATATACCCATTGCTCCCTTGAGCCATTCTCGTTCATTGTCCTGTTAATATCATCAGGGACCCCCCATGATAAAAGAACAAATACTTTCGGCATTCCAATAAACACTTTACGCTCATAAACAGAATCTAATAGTCGCTGGGTCTGTTCAAACGATGCCCCGCGGGCATCTATATCTGATATTAGTGCCTGCAATGTTTTCAGTCTTGTTTCAAGATTATCGATTTGTTCTGCGATCTCATTTTTGAAGGAATCGACTTCATCCTTGGATGAGCCCGTCTGAAGCAAGCGCGTTGGCTTATACAGTTGATCTTCCTTAAGTGCTTGTATTTCTTTAATGAATGGCGAGAACCTCTCTGAGAGCGCTTGCGCTCGCGCTTGTTTCTGAATCAGGGCATTTCGATTTTCATTTTCCGCCTTTTCTTGTTTTGCGGCTGAACTGCTTTCAGTTGTAAAGGAATCGCTCGAAGCCCTCCCCTCAAGCGTTCCGTCAGTAACAACATAATCGCCTAGATCCTGACGAACCAGCGTGACCTTCTTTCCGACAGGAAACGCATGCAACCCATCCTCGGTTCTAGTGGAAAACCGTTTTAACACATATAAGATTGCTCCAGGCGCGATGGAGCCTTGGGATGAAACTTGCTCTGCAGACGTGTTGTTATGCCCAGATGCAGCCGTGCTCTCTGTCTGATTCGCTGCAAATGCAGTGTGAAGTATGGTGGTTGCAAGTATAGGGTGAAGTTTCATAAATCGGAATATTTTTTTGCCAACGTCCCTCGTCAGGTATCGCTGGCTGGCGCGGCGGGTGGATCGCACGAAACGGGAGCGAAGGCACTCGGCTTGCTCCTCTGCCAGCAGGCCCTGTGCGTGAGCGGTGGCACGTCAAATTGGGGTTCATCGAAACTCCCCACGGGCCAGCGATTAACTGCACGAGCCTGTTCGCAATATTTTTTGATGCTGGCCGAAATCTCCACGCAGGAGCCCCTCGAATGAAAGGTCTTCATCCAGATCCGGCCAGTGAATCCCGAAAGGGGAAATCTCAATATTGTTCAGTTGTGCAGGCGTTCCCTTGGACAGACGCGGGTTCTTCGCTACGGGAAAACGAACCTCCACGCCGCTCTCCATCTGGATCAGGATATGCGGGGCTGAATACAGGGCTTTCGTTGCAGTATCAACCAAGGTGTTCATGCCATGCATTAATTATAATGTTTCTGTTCTCTTGCGCAAGTTCCTCTGCACGTGCTAGATCTCTGACCTTGAATCCTTGAGATTCTCGCAGTTCTACACGGTCCTCAACATCAAAGATCGCTTCCGCTCCGGCTTTCCGAACGTGCACATGAATCGGTCTGTGATCGTTGCTGTAAAACCCGAATCTGAAACCATCTTTTTCAAAGACAACCGGCATGGTCGAAACATACTCGAAGCAACATCAGAGGGCGATATTTTTCTGCGAACGTCCGCCATCACCGACCACCACTTGCTTTCGGCACCAAAGCCTGCTCCGCAGGCGACGTGCCGAAAGTGCCGCAGGCATGGTGGTTCGGTGCATGGCCCTGTTCGCGGCTTTTTCTTCGTGGTCCGGTCTCGCTTCCCATCGCGCTTGCGTTGGTGCTCGCATCGGGCGGCGGTTGCATCTCGCGGTGGTCGGAATGCCGGAGATCATATCGAGCCGGGGCTCTGGAATATATTTGCTGTGGCATGTTACCTTCTGACCATTCGGAATACGAAAAAGCAAACATCATAAAAGCTCCATCCAGTTATCGTGGAAATCAGCATGCATCCAAGAAAACCCAGAATGCCCACAACTAGAACCAAAATAATTGTAAGTCTGACATAAGGCCAAAGAGCGACGTTGTCAGAGTCATCTTGATCTTGCGCAGGGCGGTTCATATTCTGAGCGAACGTCCCCGATGAGGAATCCCCGCTTGCTTCTGGCGTGTCTCCTGCCCGCGAAGCGGAATCAGCAGGAGGCATGCCAGAAGTCCCGAAGGGACGGGGATTTGCTCCATCGGCTCGTTAGGTTTTATTTTTTCCATTGCTCAATAACTGATGCGATATCCTCATCTTCATGCTTTCTTGCATACTCTGCCGCGCTGATGCCGTCGGGCCGCCCGATAGAAGAATCAGCACCGCTCTGAAGGAGTAATATTACGGTTTCTTTGTGTCCACGATCAGCCGCAGCAAGAAACGGCGTCCATCCTTCTCCTTCTTTTATGTTGGGATTGGCACCAGCCTCAAGCAATCTGCGAACAATTTCCGTGCGTCCATACCAAGCTGCTTGGCAGATCGGGGAACTAAACTCATTGTGTCCGCCCTTGTCTATATAGAGTTTGTAATCTCTATCACCCGTAGGATCAGCACCTAAAGCAAGCAGGAAGCGCACCATAGATTCGTCACCTGAAACAGCCGCACGATCCAAGGCCCAATAGCGTGTTGCCCGTAAGTCTTCGCGATGTGTAAAGACCAGGACGACAATTCCGAAAAGAACTATCCATCCGCTAATCCCGGCGAGGAGTAAAAGGTTTCGTATGGTCTTCATCAGTGGAGCGCGATATTTTTCTGACCTAACGTCCCTCGTCAGGTATCGCTGGCTGGCGGGGCGGGTGGATCGAATGCATCGGGAGCGAAGGCACTTGGCCTGCTCTTCTGCCAGCAGGCCCTATGCCTGAGCGGTCATACGTCAAAAGCGTGTTCATCGAAACTCCCGACGGGCCAGCGATTAACTGGACGAGTTTGTTGGGCCTTCGTATTTTTGAATTCGATGCCATGTTGGTATCCCTCAATTGTAAATAGTATCAATCTGCACTACTTAGCTTACGAATGTGATCTAATAAACAATCGGGGTTTTTAATATCAGTTATGCTGCATTGGACTACTTTTGAATCGCGAACAAACACCTGCACGTCACCTATCCCGAGCATTCGCTCAATCATATTTGTAAAAAACTCAAGCACATCTGTGCTTGGAGCACGTCTAACTTTAGTAATCTCACTAAGAGGAATTGATGTCACAAGATATTGGCGAGAGAAAATATACTTGTCGAAACTAATGAGCCGATAATTGGTTAGCCATACACCGGTGCATTTTTTGTTAAGCCACGCGATGACTAAAAGAAGTGCGCCCCAAATAAATGGTGGAAGAAAAGGGAAGGGAATTTTTTTCCGTTAGAATTTAAAAAATGAAGTAGTGCTGGTTGACAGGGCGGCGCTTTCGCGCCGCCTGTTTGAAATGAACGTTTCGAACCAACCAGCACCATGAAGAAAAATA
>Ga0163199_1002259_pt1 | contig 11794 bp, 6 predicted proteins | sample PL_2010_150m_FD_113537 | JGI IMG/M metagenome (GOLD analysis project Ga0163199, IMG submission 113537) | Freshwater microbial communities from Powell Lake, British Columbia, Canada to study Microbial Dark Matter (Phase II) - PL_2010_150m | ecosystem: Environmental > Aquatic > Freshwater > Lake ...
TGGAAAGAGGGAACATCTGTTTTGAATGAGTACAACATCATGAACAACAACTTCACTGCGGAGATACTGAAACAGCAAAAAATTATCCGCGCACAAACGGACCAACTGGATAAAGAGGCGGAACCTGCGGTATTGGCCATTGTAACAGCCTGGGCAAAATTTATTGTCGCACTGAAGGATACTTCGGACTGGATTGGTAGAAATTGGTCGATGATAAAAGCGCTAACATTTGCCTATATAGCATTGAAAGCCCCAACAATTTGGAGGATCAGCAACCTGATGGTGGAGACCGTTTGGATAAAAGCGAGTACTGCAGCAGAGCAAGTGAGAATATTTTGGATGAAATTATCCATTCTGTGGACCAGAAATTTGAGTACTGCACAGGTGGCTGCAGTTGCACAGTCTAAGGTTCTAACTATCGCGCACATTGCGCTTACGCAAGGGTTGAAAGCAGCCATCATCGCTGTTAGGGCACTAAATACAAGCATGTATCTTTTCCCAGATATTGCAATGGTTGTAACTATCGCAGCCCTGGCAGGAGCGTTTTATCTACTTATCGGAAGAGAACGGGAATTGACCGAAGTTGAAAAGCGTCATTTGGAATTGAAGAAGAGCATCCAGGAGGATTATTTCAAAGAAAAAGCCAATCTGACAGTATTGATGGACCGGTTAAAAGATGTGAATATTTCTCAAAAGGAACGGATTGAGCTCATTAAAAAGATTAATTCGGAATATGGGGAATATCTGCCATCACTGCTAAAAGAGAACTCCTCGGCAGGAGATTTGGCCAAAAGTTATGATTTGGTAGTAGAAGCGCTGGCCAGGAAGATAACCTATCAAAAGACTATTGATGCAGGGGCGCAAAATAGGATCGCTTACGATGCCAATGAAGCCGAACTTATAAAACAAGAGGAGTTATTAAAAGCTTATAAAGAGACGGATGAAGGACGACGGGCTATTGAGAACCCCCGATCGGCCGGGGCTGTTGCTTTCAGGATTAATCAATGGGAAAGTCAGATTTCCATGTTGAAAAAGACGAGAAAGGCCCTTATGGACGAGTACAATCAACTTCAAAGCGATATGACCAAGGTCGCCCCAAAACAGAAGTTATATGTAATCGGGAAGCCTGTACCTGTAGAAGAAAACGAAGAGACATTCAAACAACGGCAAGCGAAAAGGGAGGCAGACTTTAAGTTGGAGGAAGTTCAAATTAAGGAGCATTATGCGAATAAAGCGGGAAAGCAGGATGAAATGAATTCCAAATTGAGACAGGCCAATTTGAATTTTTTAAATGCGACCATCAAAGATTATGAGGATAGTTTGAGAACAGAAGATTCTGCTTATCTATCTGCCAGGGAAAAGAAAGCCGATATTCTTTTGGAGGGGCTAAAACAGGATGCGAAGGATACAAAAGCAGGGAATAAACTCAGTTTAAAAGATGCCAAAGAATTTGAACAGGAGCTGATTGATGTTGAAAAGCTGAGGATTGAAACCATCGCTAATGAGCGCGAAAAAGATGTCGCAACTGAGGATGAAAGGCATTTACAATCCATGTTCAAAAACCGGGCAAATGACAAGGCTTTGGAGTATGAAGAGATCATTCACAATCAAAACCTTACTGAAATAAATCAGAAATATCTAGATAAGCAATTAGCGGATAAGTCTTTGAGTTTTATGCAGAAGAGGATGCTTTTGAATGAATTTTTGAGTAAAGAGTTGATAGATCAAGAGCAATACTGGGTTTTGGTTGATGAATTAAATCACGAGAAAGAGACCTCCCTGACTGAATTCAAAAAGCAATATGGATTATTGAATAACGATCAAATGGTCGATCTGGAAATTGCCGAATTGCGAAAAGGCGTTTTCTGGGTACTGTTAACCGAGGAAGAAAAGGAGAAGGCGATTGACCAGATTAGGCTCAAATACGGCAGAGCCAGGGCAAAGAGATTGAAGAAAACCCTGGAGGAAGAGTTGAATGATATTAAGGAGGGTTTTACAAAAGAGCAACAAGTTGCCTTCGAAGCGGGAGAAATACTTATTCCATTATTCCAGAAAATTGGAGAAGGGATGGGAGATGCTTTTGCCTCCATGTTTGATAAATCTCAGAATGCTTTCGCCGTATTTTCAAAGAATATGTTGCTAGTGGCAATCGACGAAACAAAGAAATATATTGAGTTGCAATATGTCAAAATGATGGCGCGAAATGTTGCCAGCATGGGACCAGTTGGAGTTGTTGTTACTTTGGGTGAAATTGCTTTGATTGAAGCGGCATTTGCTGCTGCTAAAGGATTGGTGGGTAAGATTGATACTGCAAAGCCAGTCAGCCAGAAAGCCGAAGGCAGTTACCCTGTACTTGGTGCCAGTGATGGAAGATATTATAATGCCATTGATGGTGGTACTCCCCGCACGGGCATATATAGCCAGCCAACCCTACTGAATATGGGCAGTGGGCGCAGCCTTGTTGGTGAACGGGCGCCGGAGCTGGTGGTGGATGGGAATACCTTCAGGAGGATACAGATTAACGCACCGCAGTTGTTAAGGGAAATTTATGCTTATGCGGGACGGTCGGGATCGGTAAAACAAATGGCGGAGGGGAATTATCCGGTACAATCCAATTCCGCTCCCACCATTATCCAATCACCCATTCGGGATCCCGAACTATTATCGGCCATCAACCGGCTCAATAAGCATCTCGACAAAGGCATCAAGGGATATTTCAACAAATACGGCACCAACTCCCTTTCGGAAGCACAAGACGATATTGCCAAATTCTATGCTAAAGTGAACAAAAAATGAAATTAACGATAGGTAACCAGCCAATTGCAATTCCGGAAGATGCGAATATCAGCGTAGAGAAATCTTCTCCATTTTTGGTAACAGACCCGACATCGTTTTCTTATCCATTCCCGGTACCACGGCTGCCGAACCAGCAGCGTCTCGGATGGCCGGGGAAACTTGAAAAAATATGGGATATATCGGATACTACATTTATCCTGGAAGATCAAGGAATTCAAGTGCTGGCCGGCGAAGTTGAGTACGATGATACTGGTGATGGAGATATTGGAATGAATCTTAAATCCGGATCTACCGAATTCTGGTCCAAAATCAAGGGTAAGAAAATGGCAGATGTTGATTTTGGTTCTGAAGCCTGGCTTGGGAGTACGACTACATGGGCCTTGTTTGATGCTAAAAGGGATGCCTGGGCTGCGTACAATGCGGCGGAAAATTCTCCGGTAATTGCCGTGCAATGGGTCATGGATAATGAGGACCGGACGGCTGAAATTATTGGGAATAGCTGGATAGTTCTTCTAACCGCACCGGAATATGTTCCCTTCGGGCTTCAGTTTAAGGCGTGGTACCTTATTGAGAAGATTTTCGAACATTTTGGTTATACCATCCTGACAGATAATTTAAAAACCAGCGAATTCGTGAATTTAATCGTTTTTACACGTCCGTTTTATTTCATGTTCTCTGGTGCGGAACCCAATATACAGATATTGCCTCCGGTATATACCATCAATTACGCGGAAATCATGCCGGATATCACTGTGCAGAACTTCTTGGACGGGATTAAGTCTGTTCCCGGCTTAGTATTCCTGATTGATGATCAGAACAGGCAGGTAACTATAACCTTTCAACGGAGTCTGTTTAAACCTGAAAGTATCGACCTAATGCCGAGCCGGGAATTAAAGGGATGGATGCACAGAGAACATAAGCCAATAGACGGTTACAAGCTGGCATATCAGTCTCAGGATGATGAAAACGACACGAAAAACGATTACATCATTGATGAGACGGTGGCCGACACGCTTCCCGCGGCAACAATAGAAGGCCGGATTGTTCATGTAACCAGTATCGACCGCGACTATATCACTATGAGAAAATCAAGTGGCACACCCCTTTATTGGTATATGATCGGACGGTTTAAGCCCCTGATCAGTGGAAACGGTGAGCTGAAGATTGACTTTCCTGTTAAGGTACCTCCTTCGCATGATATGGATGACGTACTTCATCCTTGGCTGGGAATTGACACAGCCAAAAAGGAGGGGGTATTGTATCTTATTAACAATGATATGACCGATCTGTACGTTTCGCTGTATCGCGGGGTTGTAAACTATGGGGGGGCATACCATCCATTGATCTGCGCCGAAAAATGGAGCCCCACTGCAACACCATCACTGGTCCCTGCAGATCTATATACGGATGTATTTGCTGATTACATTCTCTGGAAAACAACAGCGGCACGCGGGTTCACGAAATACATCCAGCTCACCCTGCCACAGCTCATGGCGCTGCAGTGGGGCAAACGCTATTTCATATCCGGCATCAGGGTGGTTCTGGAAAAGATCAATTATGAGGTACCCTTTACCGGCATCGTCAAGGTGGATGGATACACCGCTTAGAATTGTCCTTTACCGGCCGGTCGCGCTACGTTAATTTCACACAAAACGAAACAGAATGACGCTCATTCAACAACCCGACGCACTTTCCTTCAGTGGAAACCTCAAGAAATTCATCTTCTCAACGGATGTTACGACCCCGTTTTCGTTGATGATGGGTGAAACGGTCATCCTTACCACCTATTACAATCCCGGAGTCAACGGGCAGATCGAGATCGATCTCAGGGAGATCATCGAGAAGCAACTCTCCATTATCTTACCAACAAACGGCAATGCAGTCACCGATCAGGCCACCGGTGTGGCGGATTTTACCGCGCACATTGGCATTGAACCTTACGAATTTCGGGTTATCAAAGGAGGGGTTTACGATCTGGACGTAACAGCCGCCCAATTTACCGGTGCCCATTTCCTTACCTGGCAATCGCAGGAGAAGAAGATCCTGCAGGTGCAACCCGAATGGCTGACCCTTTACGCTACTGCCCAGAGGGTCGTGAAATGTAAAGCATACTACCTGGACAATGGATCTGTAGCCGATGAAACCGTCACGCTGGCCACAGTGCCGGCAGATCACCTGCAAACATTGGATGTAAGTTGGGGTGCAATCTGCGACGCCATAACGGCAACCGAACCAATCGCCTGGGATATCTGGTTTGAAGACGGGTCCGGCAACCGGCTGAGTTATATCCAGCGCCTGCAACTGCGCAATGCCTCGGACGAGGAGAACATATTTATCTGGGCCAATACCCTCGGAGGTGTCGACTCAGCAGCCTTCACCGGGTTTTTGGAAGATGACCAGAAACTGGAGCACAAGATTGCGGAGTTATACGATGAATCCCTGGACGAATACCGGATCGATAAAAAATCAGAGATCAAACAATCTACCGGGTTTCTCACCACCAGGGAGAGTGTCTGGCTTCGCGATTTCATTTACTCGAAACGCCGGTATAAAGTTGAACTGGACGGATCCGTCAGGTCCATTGTTTTGGTAGACTCCAAAGTCGTGAGTTCAACTACGGACGACCTTCATGAATACGAATTTTCCTACCGGTATTCCTCCGATTCCAGCCTGCTCAACCTTGAAAGGGTCATTACTGATCTTCCTGCACCGGAGGGGCTGACCGATTTTTTTTTGACTGAGCTGTTGAGCGGGCTGCCAACAGCTGACTACGACGGCAATCTGATCTTCGCCGTCCAAAGCCCTTTTGCCGAAGGATGGATGAAGTTATCGCTTGATCAACTTTTCAATTCTGCCCTTCCTGAGTTCATTGACAATACTACCATCCAATTTACCAATGGCAAACTTCGCACCAACTCCGGGGTGATTATCGATGGACTGAAACCCAAACATGGTTTCGAGTTGGCCGAAGATGCCACGCTATATTTTCTGGATCCTGCCATGATGTTCTACATCACGGCCAAGGAGGGCGAAGATAACTTCCGTGTCTGGAATATGGGCAAATTGTTGCTAAAACCCTCAGAAGCAATCGCTATCGAAAACACCAATGGCACCTGGTACATCTATTACAAAGATGTGGTGCAACCCGATTTAACCATCGTCAGTACCCTGATGGCCACGCTCACCAGTTGGGACCGCAACAAGGACCTGCCAATTGCTAAAGTTGAATGGGATGGCTCTACGGGCATCCTGACAGATTACAGGTATTATTTTAGGGAGGTAAACCATACGCCGTTGATCCGGTTTGAGGATAAGCCGCACCCTGCAGAGGATATCTACACCAACACCTCCAACTTTAAAAACCTACTCTCAACCGAAGAAACTACAGACCAAAAAGCCCTGGATAAACTGGATTATTATCTCCGCGTTGTGAAAGTTCCTTTTACCGCCGCCGCCGAACCTGCCATCGAAAACTACCAGACCGACCAGGTGGATCCGGAAGATGGGTCCAAAATCATCAATTACCAACACCTAATCGGACCCGACCCACATCTTCGGCTGGTCGTGTATGAAAACAATGATGTCAATGGGAACGAACTCCCGTTATATCAATCTCCAACTATTTACAAGTCTGCCGGGTTGATTACCCGGATTGCCTGGTATCTGGGCGAAACACAATTTACCGGTAAAATTTTAATCTCAAGACAATGAAAAAACTATTCACTTTCATGTTGCTGCTGTTGGCGCTCTGTTCTTTCCTGCCCGACAACAAACCCACAGGCGCGGGGGTTAAACCGTTGATATCGCCTTTTTTCTTCTACAACCAGGCCGATAGTTCGCTTTATGTGAACATGGGCGCTGCGCTGGGGTGGGCGAGGATTGATATGCACCACAATCCTGTGTACTTCAAAATGATGCAGGGTACCGATACGGTTATTCGTCCGGTATTTAAGAAAGACACCTTGAATTTAACGGTATTTAAACTTAATGCCGACAGCGTACTGACTTCGGGCTATGCTTCCAACCACAGGTTAACGCACATGATGGATTCCATTATGACGCTGGTTTATACCAAGCATATTGCTGATAGCCTCTTTTTGCTGAAGGTGGACAAAGTTACCGACCACTCCCTTATCCGAAACTCGCTTAGAGATTCTATCCCAACAACTTTGTTCAAAAAAGATTCGGCATTGTTTGTCACGCCATACCGACTCCTTCAATCGCTTCCGGTTGGGTACGAGCTTGAGATAGTGACAGCCGGAGTAACGGTATTGTCCTTGCCGTTTACGCTTTCAGACCGGACTTTAGTGTTTTATAACGGCTCTGTATTAAGTAAAAATCTATGGTCTGGAGTAACAACTCAGACAATTACATTAATGCTTGACACAAAACAAAAAGATTTGCTAAAAATTCAAAATCAATAGCGATGGAAAAGACAATTCAACAGCCAAAAAAATGGAGGGGAACAGAGCCCAACCTTAGTTCTATGAACCAGTTTGGAACATATTGGAAATTAGTTTTCGGATTTGATAAACAATTATTAGACAAGTTAAAAAAACATTTAAACAAATAGTCATGAAAAAGCTCTTTACATTTTTATTTGCAATTTTTCTGAGTATCCAGCTTTTTGCTCAATCTACTCCGGTCGGAGAATTTCGGGTAACCGACAAAGCCACCTCTTTGGGGTTTAACATCCCGGCAGGTACGAAAGTTATAGCACTGGCCGACAGTTCATATTGGGTTGCAAAAGTAGGAGTGCTAGGAAGCAATTCCATTAACTCAGCATTAAGTTCATTCATTCGCATTAACAAGCCAGAAACCGACCCTGTCGTCAGGGCTATTGTAGGGGTTGTCAAGAGTAATGGCACAACTATCAGTAGGGTAAAATCCGGGACTGACATTATCACAATTAACGGTGACTCGCTGTTTCGTTCTGGAAATATTGAGCTTGTTGTAAAAAACGACAGTTCAAAATTATATGAACTAAAGAGCAACAAAGTAACCTCCCTTTCATCTGGGTCTACAGACATTCAGTTTCCATCGGCAAAAAACGTTTATGATCATCTGGCAACTAAGATAGACACATCAACCCGTGCTCATCCGAATGGGGTAGCCACACTGGATGCAAGTGGAAAGGTGCCATTGGCACAGATCAATGATGTCTTATTAGGCGCTGTTAATTATCAAAGCACCTGGTCTCCGTTGACTAAGACACCAACCCTACCTGCAGCAGCAGCCGCAAACAAAGGCTGGTATTATATAGCAACCACGGACTCAACTTATTTAGGAATATTATATAAAAATAAAGATTGGATTGTATCAAATGGAACAGAATGGCAAAAAGTTAACAATAACAACCTGATTACCTCAGTTTTCGGACGGGTAGGAAATGTCACTGCAAACACTTACGATATCACCCCGACTGGGAATAGAGGTTATATCACCCCTGCTGATTCTGCACAATTAGATAATCTTGAAGCTACAGTTAATGCGAAAGTCGCCAACTCAATTGCCAATGGCGTTACAACTGTAGCCCCCGCACAGGATACGGTATTTCATGCATTGTCAACTAAGGAGCCTGTGATAAATGCTAGTACAGAGGATAAATATTGGCGAGGGGATAAGTCATTTCAAATATTAAATACCGCCGCTGTTCCTGAGCTAACAAATCTATATTACACGGATGTTAGGGTTGCCGCCAACTCGGCTGTAGCGGCAAACACTGCAAAAGTTAGTTTTCCTGGCTTTGGTGTTATTACCGGAAAAGTTTGGGGATATGACGCGCATCCCACCACTACTGCCGGATATGGCCTCCCTGATTACCCCACAACCGTCACCGCTGCCAATATTACCGGAATACTTGCAGTACCCAAAGGAGGTACGGGCAATGCGGTAATTACCCCCGGAAGCATCCCTCAGGGAAACGATGTTAATCCAACCAGTGAAAGGACGCTGGCACAACTAAAGGGTGATATCGGAGCGGCAGACAATGCAAATTATAGCAACATCAAAGTAGAAACCTTTGCAGAATCTACTACTGGAAGCTCTGGCGAGCCTCACGATCTCATAAATTATCCCACTGCCGCAGCATCGGTCCAGTTGGCTGTCAATGGAAATGTATTGGAGCCAGGGAAATACACAGTTGTAAATAAAACCATTACAGTAACCCTGCCTGTTTACCAGTACGACAAAGTTGTCGCAACCTACGGATACGAGAGATCTGGTGCATCAGATTATGCAACACAATGGTATGGAGTAGAGAGGGATATCACCTCGTCTTCTGCTGATTGGACGAGAATCGGATATATGTCGTTACATGCCTCCCTTCCGGTACAATCACTACTAAAAGGGGTTGTGTTGAATGCAAACCGGACGGTTAACTACTATTTATATCCAACAGACTGGTCAAAGAAAGCAGATGGCACAACAGCCTCGGTCTTAACAGGTGCGGATGGTAATGTAATGGTAAGAAAGGATGCTCCGACCTATTGGAAATTTGAACAAATAGGTAATATACAACGTGTTAAATGCTCTATCCACCCGATACCGGGATTCAGTAAAATTGATACATGGAATGTCGGGGCATACGAGGCGTATTTGTCTTCAGGGAAGTTGTCATCATTTAAAGGTGTACTTCCAACCACTTCGCGTTCAGAGACTCAATTCCGGGCAGACGCGAGGGTAAATGGCGCAGGCTATAATCAATTGTTTAATGAGCCCTATGCCGAAATATTATGGATGTTCGTGGTTGAATACGCTACAACCAACGTACAAAAGGCAATAGCCGCAGCGGATGGGAACGGCTACAAAACAGGTGGCCTGGGCAATGGGGTAACTACTGCTATTGGCGGAGAATGGAATGCATACAATGGATATAGTCCTTTTATCCTGACTGGATCGAGCGATAATCTGGCCAATGGTTCAGGAGAAACCTCTGTCACAATTACAAATTTTGGCGGCGCAGGGGTCAACCGGTCATTTACCGTTCCTCGCTATCGCGGGATTGAAAACTTATTTGGACATATCTGGAAATGGGTAGACGGCATCTCGTTCAATCACACTGCCACACTTAGCGAGGTTTGGATCTTCGATAATCCTGATTTGATCGCGGATAATACCAGTGTTGGTGCGAGATTTGCCGGATATCTTCCTTCTGTGAGTGGATACACAACTAATGTGCTGTTTGGTCCCAGGGGGGATATATTGCCATCTGCTGTCGGAGGTGATTCATCAACCTATTTTGCTGATTATTTCTGGACACCCGGGGCCAGTGCTGGATGGAAAGCTCTGTTCTCCACTGCGACTGCGAGGTACGGCGTGTATTCCGGGTTGTTTACCGCGACTACGGGCAACGGCGCGGGGGATACGTCTTCCTTTATCGGGGCGCGCCTTTTCGCAAAATAGTAACACGGAACACGGAAAAATTTTTAAAATATTAATAACCAAGGTTGTATGTTTTTAGCTCTGATCTCCACTGCGAATGCGAATAACGACGTGAATTCCAGGTTGTTTACCGCGAATACGAACAACAGCGCGGGGAATACGAATTCCAATATCGGAGCGCACCTAATGCAATTAAATCACAAAAACATAAACCTTGCCTCTTGGCAAAAGATAACAAAGAGCACAAGAAGCCGTGTTGGTAGCGAAAGTGAAGATTCGGTGTGCGCCTTGCAGAAATTGAAATGAAACGAGTAGGAAACATATTTGAAGAGATGTGTTCGATAGAGAACCTTAACCTTGCGTACCTAAACGCGAGAAAGGGAAAGGTGCGCACCTTTGGCGTGCTGGAGTTTGAGAAAAATAAGGAAGAAAAATTAATTGAACTTCAAAAAGACCTGCTTTCATTAAAATTCAAAACCTCTCCCTACCAAAATTTCACCATCAACGAATATGGCAAAGAGCGACTGATATCACGCCTGCCGTTTTATCCCGACCGGATTGTGCATCACCTGTTAATGCTAAAATTAGAGCAAATCTGGTGCAGTGTATTTGTCCGCAATACTTATGCCTGCATCAAAACAAGAGGCATTCACGATGGCTTGAAAAGGGTAAAAAATGATCTAAAGGATGAGGAAGCTACAAAATACTGTCTGAAGATCGATGTTAAAAAGTTTTACCCATCGATCGATCATGATATTCTAAAAATGATTATCCGGAAAAAAATCAAAGATGAAAAATTACTTTTTGTTATAGACGAAATTATAGACTCCGCTCCGGGAATACCAATTACAGACTCATTGCCCCTGGTGATTGTGAGCGATTCCGGCAAGAGCGTCCCGATAGGAAATTATCTGTCACAATATTTCGCCAACCTGTATTTGGCCTATTTTGACCACTACATGAAGGAAGTACAGGAGGTTAAATACTACCATCGATACGCTGACGATATTGTCATCCTTCACGAAAGCAAGGCATATCTCCATGCACTTCTGGTTAACATCTCAGACTACTTTCAGCAACACTTGAAATTAAGTGTAAAGCGCAATTACCAGATATTTCCAGTCAAGGAGCGAGGAATTGATTATTTGGGTTACGTGATCTATCATGATCATGTATTGTTGAGAAAATCAATAAAGCAAAGAATGTTCCGGGCCATCTCGAAAATGACCAAATCCAACCATAAAACGAAAATGGCCGCCTACAATGGCTGGCTCAAACACTGCAATTCAAAAAACCTGCAAAAAACCGTCGAAGACATGATAGCTAAAAGATTTTCAGACCTGGGCATAGAAGTTGAGATTGACTCACTTTTAGGTGAAAGAATAAAAATGGTGAAAGTATTAGGCAAAGAGATTACTGTACTGGCTTACAAAATAACCGACAGCAAGTTCGAAAAATCCAAACATTGCATAACCATACAAATTGAGATAGACGGCGAAAAGAGGGTGATTTTTACGGGAGGGCTAAAACTTAAATTGCAACTAGAACTGGTGGCCAAAGAGGATTTTCCCTTCATTACCACAATTGCAAGTATTAACGATTTATATCAATTCCA
>Ga0163199_1002260_pt1 | contig 11793 bp, 10 predicted proteins | sample PL_2010_150m_FD_113537 | JGI IMG/M metagenome (GOLD analysis project Ga0163199, IMG submission 113537) | Freshwater microbial communities from Powell Lake, British Columbia, Canada to study Microbial Dark Matter (Phase II) - PL_2010_150m | ecosystem: Environmental > Aquatic > Freshwater > Lake ...
AATCGGGCAGCCTGGGCGGTGTTGTCGCAGTTCAAAAAGCCTTTCGTCACGGCCTTCAGCGACAACGACATGGTCACCAAGGGGGGCGACTTGCAGTTCCAGCAACTCATTCCAGGTGCCAAGGGCCAAGCCCACGTCACGCTCAAGGGCGCGCACTTTTTGCAGGAAGACTGCCCGGACGACGTGGCCGTTGTCATCGACAGCCTGATGGCACGCACGCGAAGCTGACTTCGAACGCACCCAAGACAGAGACTGTTTATGACCTCGTCCACAACATCAGCACCTTTGCTGCTCAGCGGCAATCCCGGCTCGCCTTACACCCGCAAAATGGTCGCGCTGCTGCGGTATCGGCGCATTTCCTACCGTTTGGTTAATTCCAGCACCGGAATACCCGGACTGCCACAGGCCAAGCCGCCTCTGTTGCCAACCTTCTACCTACCGGCTGCCGACGGCAGCCTGCAGGCGGTGACAGATTCAACGCCGTTGATCCGCCGATTCGAATCCGAATTTGCCGGTCGCAGTGTTATTCCGCTCGACCCGGCGCTGGCTTTCATCGATGCCTTGCTGGAAGACTTTGGCGACGAATGGCTCACCAAGGCGATGTTCCACTACCGCTGGAGCTATGCGGCCGACATTGCCAAGGCGCGCCACGTGCTCAGCGCCCAGGGCATGCCGATGCAGGACGATGTGCAGTTCGAGAAGATCGCCACCTACATTGCCGACCGGCAGATTCCCCGGCTGCGTTACGTTGGCTCCAATCCGGTCACGGCGCCAGTGATCGAAGCCGGCTACCTGCGCGTGCTCAAGGTGCTGGAAGACCACTTCAAACGACATCCGTTTGTCCTCGGCAAGCGCCCCGGTAGTGGCGACTTTGGACTGTACGGGCAGCTCACCCAGCTGGCCCATTTCGACCCGACTCCGATGGCGTTGACAGTGCAGCATGCCCCGCGCGTCTTGGGCTGGGTTGGTTTGATGGAAGACCTCTCTGGCATCGAACCCAACGACGCTGACTGGCTCGACGCAAGCGCCCTGCCAGAGGGCGTGCATACCCTGCTGTGCGAAGTTGGACGCCTGTACGTTCCTGTGATGCTGGCGAATGCGCGGGCTTTGACTGCGGGCGAGACCGAGGTGCATGCGGTGGTCGATGGCCAGCCCTGGGTGCAGCAGGCTTTCCCGTACCAGGGCAAGTGCCTGAGCTGGTTGCGGCGCGATTACCAGGCTTTGGACGCCAACGCGAGGGCTACGGTTGACCGTGCGCTGGCCGGCACCGGTTGCGAGGCGCTGTTCGCGGCGCCTTGACTCATCGACACACTCCGAAGGAACTGCCTATGTTCGACCCTCGTCATGCTTTCGCACTCACGCTGTGCGTCTGCCTGTCAGCGCCGGTCTATGCCGGGCCGCCAACGTCGCCCGTCGGCCTGTGGAAAACGTTCAATGATGCGAATCAGGCAACGGGCCTGATTCGCATTACTGATTCGGCCGGCGTGATTTCCGGGAAAGTGGAAAAAATTCTGATCGGCGATCCTGCAGCAAGGTGCGCTCAATGCCCGGCAGACGATCCTCGCAAGGACAAGCCGATTGTTGGCATGACCGTCCTGAAAGACATGAAGAAAGAGGGCGACATCTACTCCGGTGGAACGATTCTCAAGGCAGGAGATGGAACAATTGCCAAGGCGGAAATTCGTGTTGTCGACGGTGGCCAAAAGATAGAGATGAAGGGAAGCGTGGGGATATTCAGCAGGACGCTGACATGGGTTCGCGCCGAGTAGGCGGACCTAGCGAAAACCCTGAGGCTGGCGAACCTTGCGCAATGCTATAGTTTGTCTCAGTACAGTAGTGTATGGAATGACGAGGCCAATGAATGTCCATTAAGAGTTGGTTGATGCCTGCCATCACACAGCGCTTTCTTTCAAGAGAGCGCCTGCTCAAGGCCCGTGCCAGGGCTGAGAAACGCCGCTCTGCCCGCAGTGAACGCCATCAGGTCCATTATTTTCACCAGGTCGACGATCCGTACAGCGCATTGGTGGCGTCCATTCTGCCGAAATTTGTGAGCCGCTACGACGTTGACCTGACGGCGCATGTGGTAGGACAGCCACCCGACAATGCCGCGCCCGAGCGCCAGAAATTGATTGATTACAGCCGCAAGGATGCACAGCTGTTGGCACGACATTGGGGTCTGAAATTTGACGACCATGGCAGACAGCCGTCGGCGCAACAGGTGCAGCGTGTGACCGAGCAACTGGTGACCTCGGCACAGAATGGAAGCTTCGTCACGCAAGCCGGCGCACTGTCGGCCGCGCTCTGGGATGCACCCGCTGGCGACACGTGCGCTGCTTCAACCCTGACGCCGCAGACGTCGGCGCACATGATGGCTGCCAATGCATTGCGAAAAAGGCTGGGCCACTACCTCGGCGCCACCATCTACTACGGCGGCGAGTGGTACTGGGGCATCGACCGCCTGCACCATCTGGAACGACGTTTGCAGGCACTCGGCGCGGCACGCGTCGGCATCAATGACTTGATGTTTCCGCCAGATCCTGATCTGGATCGAGCAGTGCCTCTGGTCAAACCGGAACCTATCGACTTTTTCGTATCGCTGCGCAGTCCGTATTCGGAGATTGCAACGTTTCGGGTTTTCAAGCTGGCCCGACTCACCGGCGCACAGGTGCGGCTGCGCTATGTGCTGCCGATGGTGATGCGTGGTTTGCCGGTGCCTCGGGAAAAGCGAATCTACATCAGTCAGGATGCGGCGCGAGAGGCCTTTACGCTTGGAATCCCTTTTGGCCGCATCAACGATCCCGTAGGGCGTCCGACCGAGCGTGGCCTGGCGTTGATTCCCTATGCCGAACGTGTCGGCAAGGGGGAGGAATACTTGCAATCATTCATGCGCGGAGTCTGGGCCGAAGGCATCGATGCCGGCAGTGATCGCGGCCTGCGCAAGATCGTCGAGCGTTGCGGTCTGTCATGGGAAGCGGCCAGCCTGGCCCAGAAGGATGAGAGCTGGCGCAAGGTGGCCGAGCAGAACCGGCAGGAGATGTTTGCCCTGGGCCTGTGGGGCGTGCCATCGTTCAAGGTCGGGGCTACCGTGGTGTGGGGACAGGATCGCCTGTGGGCGGTGCAGCAAGCGCTGCTGAAGGGGGATGCATGACGTCGGGTCGAATGAAGGTCAGGGCGCTGGCGTGCGCACTGGCCTTGAGCACTTGCATGGCGGTTCTGGCAGCGGACCGGGCGCGCCCCAATATCGTGGTGCTGGTCGCTGACGACTGGGGCTTTAGCGATGTCGGTGCTTTTGGCGGCGAGATCGCCACGCCCCATCTTGATGCGCTGGCGCACCAGGGCATGCGCTTTGCCAATTTTCACGTGGCTGCCTCCTGCGCGCCAACCCGATCGATGCTGCTGACGGGCGTCGACAACCACCGCAACGGCGTGGGCAATCTGACGGAGACCATGCCGCAATCGCATCTGGGCAAACCCGGCTACCTGGGTTCACTCAACAACCGGGTTGTCACGGTGGCCACGCTGCTCAAGGACAACGGTTACCGCACCTACATCGCCGGAAAATGGAACGTCGGCACCGAGCCACACAACCGGCCTGACCAACGCGGTTTTGAGCGTTCCCTGGTGCAGGGCGACACCGGCTCTGACAACTGGGATCCGCAGCAACGCTACCTGCCCCATACCGACAGGGTGCAATGGTTTGAAGACGGCAAAGAGGCCGTCATGCCGGCGACTTACTACTCGTCGGAGTTCTTTGTCGATAAAACACTGGCCTACCTGCGCTCGGGTGCCGGATCGAACAAGCCCTTCTTCGCCTACGTCGGTTTTCAGGCGAATCACGTACCGCTGCAGGCGCCGCGCGCATTCATTGACAAGTACCAGGGCCGTTATCAGCAGGGCTGGACGGCCTTGCGGCAAGCGCGGCGCGACAAGGCGGCTGAACTTGGGTTGATTCCCAAGGACACGCCGATGGCGACCATGTACAGCACCGACAACTGGGATGCCCTGAGCGCCAGCGACAAGCAGTACCAGGAACGCCGAATGGAGGTTTACGCCGCGATGGCGGAGGCCATGGACCATCACGTCGGGCGCCTGGTCGCGCACCTCAAACAGAGCGGTGACTTCGAGAACACGGTGTTCGTCTTTCTGTCGGACAACGGACCCGAAGGATCTGACTACAACGATGCCCAACCCTGGTTGTGGACACAGTACACGCAGGCTATCGACAAGCTTGGCGACAAGGGTGCTTACACCATCATGGGGCCGAGTTGGGCCAGCGCAGCGGCCGCACCGCTGAATGGCTACAAGTTCTATGCGGGCGAAGGGGGTATTCGCGCGCCGATGTTCATATCGGGCGTGCCGGGAACGCAGCCGAACCAGATACTGCGCAGTTTCACACACGTCACCGACATTGCGCCCACCCTGCTGGAACTGGCGCAGATCCCGCGGCCCGGCAACAGCTACCAGGGTCAGCCCATCGAGCGCATGAGCGGGCGCAGTCTGCTGCCGGCGCTGACCGGTGCGGCGCAGCAGGTGCACCCGTCGGACGAGGCCATCGGCTACGAGCTCTCAGGCAATCTGGCGCTGTTCAAGGGTGAGATGAAACTGGTGAAAAACATGGCGCCAGTGGGTGACGGCCAGTGGCATCTCTACAACCTGCAAAAGGATCCGGGCGAGACACTGGACATGCAGGGACAGATGCCCGACGTGTTCCGTGCGATGCAGGCCGACTACGAAAGCTATGCCCAATCCCATGGTGTGTTGCCCATGCCCGTGGGTTACAGCCCGAGCCGGCAGGTCATCATCAACAGCGTTGTGAACTACTGGTGGCCGGTCTACGGCATACCGGTGCTGGTCGGCAACGCGCTGCTAGCCCTCGGTGCGGCGTACCTGATCGTCCGGCGCCGACGTCGGCGTCAGTCGACCCGATGAGCGGCGCGGGCTACTTGGCGACGCCCTGGCCGGGCGAAGATGGTGGCCCGCAGCGCTTGCAGGTAGCGCGCAGCGCTGCCAGTCTGGGTTTGCGCGCGGACGAGAAGCTGCGCTGTGTCAGCCGCAGGACCTGGATGTCCACCATGACGCTGCTGGGCGCACCGGGCGAGGTCTATCTGCTGACGCACTCGGTGCTTAGAGCCAGGCTGGGCCTGGCCACCACGGCTTGCGTTGAACGGATCGATCCGCAGACCCTGAAGACCGTCTGCCGCTCGCCGCGTCTGGCGGGTGGTCCGATGTGGCCCGGCGGCATGGCGCTGCATCGCAATGGTGATCTCTACGTGGTCTATGGCCGCTACCTGCACCGACTGAACCGCGCCTGCGAGCCGCAAGCCCAGCTGCAGCTGCCGGTGAACGAAGCCTACAACTCCTTTGTCATCCTCGACAACGGACTGCTCGTGACGAAAAACCTGTCGGACCAGACGGCTGCGCACCTGACGGTGGTGGACGCACAGACGATGCTGCCGGCCTGTGCCGACACGCTGTGCCCGGAGCCCTCGATCGCGCGCCTGAGTTCCATCGGCAACACAGTCTATGTGGTCGGCGTGCGCTCCATCTTTCGCTACCACTGGCGCGATGATGCGGGCGCTCTGGTGTTCGACGCCGACTGGCGCTTTGACTACATCGGTGACAGCGGCCAGAGCTACGGCTGGGACGTGGTGCTGGACGGCACCAACGCCTGGTTCATGGACAACGGCAAGCACAGCTACTTCATCCGGATGATCGGCAATGGCGTCCGGTCAACGCCGAACCGGCTGATCCGCGTCTCGCTGCTGGACGCCAGCGACCATCAGATCCTGCCGGTCTGCGGCCTGGCTGGCGGCAGCATCACCAATCCGCCGCTGATCGATCTGCAGCGGCAAATCGTGATCGGCTACGACTCGGCGAACCGCCATCTGCAGGCCTGGCGTTTCGATGCTTTGGCAAGAGCCCTGACGCCGCTGTGGCACAAGAGCGCCTTTGGCTGCGCCAGCCACATGCTTCTTTATCCGCAGAGCGGTGAACTGGTGATCAACGACTACCGCCGTGCTGCTGAAGAAGTCGTGCTGCTGGCGATCGAGACCGGCGCCGAGCTGGCACGCGTGCGCTGCGGCGGCCTCAATCAGGGCGTGGTGTTTCCCAGCGTTGGCTGGGGGCGCGACTTTTACTGGTCCTCCATGGACCGGCTGACGCGGGTCTTTGTGGAGTGAGCATGCTGCGCGTGCACGGCCTCGACCTGTCCTATTTCACCGGCAAGCTGGAAGCCTACCTGCGGGCCAAGGGGCTGCCCTACGAACTGGTGCCGATGGATACGCGCAGCTTCCGGCGCTGCGCCCGGATCACGGGCGTGGCCCAGATGCCTCAGCTGGAATTACCGGACGGCGAGTGGCTGACCGACAGCACGCGCATCATCGAGCATTTCGAAACGCAGGCCGCAGGCCCCACCATCTACCCCGAGGATCCTGCGCTGTGCTTCATCGCGCACTTGCTCGAAGATTTTGGCGATGAGTGGCTGTGGCGTCCGGCCATGCACTACCGCTGGTCTTTTGCGAGCGATGCGCGCCTGCTCAGCGAGAAGCTGGCCCGCAGCATGATGCGCGATGTGCCCCTGCCCCTGCTGCTCAGGCGCTGGATGATTGGCGCGCGTCAGCGCCGGCTTTTTGTCAGGAACGATGGTGTGAGCCGGCAAACTGCAGCGGCTGTCGAGCAGGTCTACCTCGACGTGCTGGATGCGATGCAGACCTGTTTGTCAACGCGGCCCTATTTGCTGGGAGCGCGGCCGACGCAAGCCGACTTCGGAATGTTTGGATCCATGTTTCGCCACTTTGCCAGCGACCCAACGCCGGCGCGCATCATGCAGCAGCGCGCACCTGCGGTGCGGCAGTGGGTTAGTCGAATGTGGGATCTCAGGCCGGAACAGTTCGAGCGGCAGACCCTGCCTGCGACCTTGCCGCACGGGGTGGACCGGATGATTTGTCTGGTGTGCGAGGACTATCTGCCTTACCTTGATGCCAACGAGCGCGCGCTGGAAGCGCAGGCGCACCGGGTGTCCTGGCATTGCAAGGGCGTGGCGTTCAACACCCCCGTCAATCGCTACCGGGCCTGGTGTCTGCAACAGTTGCGCAAGCCTTACCTGGCTCTGGACAGCGCTGCGCGTAGCCGCGTGGACGACTGGCTGCACGCCAGCAGCCCCGCGTCTGGCGCCTTTGCCGTGGAGCTGCTGCGGCGCAGCGCCGGGCCGCAGGCCCGTGCTGTCGTCGTGCCAGCGGGCAAGCATCCTGTCAACAGTCAATGGAAATGAAGCAGCACGTCTGTGCAATAACAAGGAATGAAAATGAAGAAACGAAGTCGCTTGCTCTGGATATTGTTTGTGCTGGTCCTGATCGCCCTGACGCTCTATGCCCTGCGCGCGCCGCTGAGTGTGGCGGTGGCAAAGAGAGTGGCGCTGAGCCATCTGGCGGCTGACGTACTGAGCGAGTTACCGGACGGGCTGCATGTCGGCCTGTGCGGTGCAGGTTCACCGATGCCGGATGAAAAACGCGGTGGCCCCTGCACCCTGGTCGTGGCTGGCAAGCGGATGTTTGTCTTCGATGCCGGCAACGCCAGCTCGCGCAACATCGGCAAGATGGGTTTCATCCATGGCCGCATCGAGGCCATTTTTCTGACGCATTTTCACTCCGACCACATCGACGGTCTGGGCGAGCTGATGCTGCAGCGCTGGGTCTCGACTTCGAACGCCGCGCCAGTGCCGGTCCATGGGCCGGCCGGGGTCGAGACGGTGCTCGCCGGCTTCATGCAAGCCTATGGGCAGGATCGGCATTACCGGGTGGCGCACCACGGCGAAGCCGCTTTGCCGCAAGCCGGCTTTGGTGGCAAGGCTTTGCCCTTTACGCTGGACGCCCAGGGCCGCGCCTTGCTGTTGAAGGATGCGGATCTGGAGATCATTGCTTTCGCGGTTGATCACGCGCCGGTTCATCCGGCGGTTGGCTATCGCATTGTGTACAAGGGCCGCAGCGTGGTCTTGAGTGGCGATACCAAGAAATCCGCTGCGGTACAGCGCGAGGCCAGCGGCGTCGATCTGCTGGTGCACGAAGCCATGTCCACGCCCCTGATGGCGATTCTGCAGGACGGCGCAGGTCAGGCGGCACGTCCCAAGCTGCGCCAGTTGATGCTTGACATCATCAATTACCACAGCACGCCGGAGCAGGCGGCGCAAGTTGCGCGCGATGCCGGCGTACGTTACTTGCTGCTGAACCACATCGCACCGCCCCTGCCCCTGTCTGGCCTGGAAAAAGCTTTTCTGGGCGATGCGGCCAGCATCTTCAGCGGTCCGCTGCGTGTGGGTGCCGATGGCGACTTCATCAGTCTGCCGGTGGGCTCACATGAAGTCAGTGCGGGCCGAAGGTTCTAATTACTTGAGAGGTGCAGCATGCAACAACTCCCTGTCATTCACGAGATTCTGCGCACGCCGGAGTCGCGCTTCGTTAGCCTGAGCGACTTTCCCTACGTCCCGCATTACACCGAGATCGGTGGTCTGCGCATCGCCTACATCGACGAAGGACCGCTCACCGCACCGGTGGTGTTGCTGATGCACGGCGAGCCGAGTTGGTCCTATCTGTACCGCAAGATGATTCCGGTGCTGCTGCAAGCCGGTTACCGTGTTGTGGCGCCCGATCTGGTGGGTTTCGGGCGCTCCGACAAGCCGGCACGCAAGGCCGACTATTCCTATCTGAACCATGTGCAGTGGATGAAAGCCTGGATGGAGCGCGTGGATTTGCAACAGGCGACGCTGTTCTGCCAGGACTGGGGTTCGCTGATCGGGCTGCGCATGGCAGCGGAACTGCCGGAGCGCTTTGCACGCATCGTGCTGGCCAATGGCGGTCTGCCCACCGGCACCACCGAGACACCCAAGGCCTTCAGGATCTGGCGCGCCTTTGCCGTCTACAGTCCCTGGTTTCCGATTGGCCGCATCGTCAAGAGCGGTTGCGCCATGGGTTTGACGCCGCAGGAGATTGCGGCCTATGACGCGCCCTTTCCGTCGCGCAAGTACAAGGTGGCAGCGCGACTGTTTCCGACCTTTGTACCGACCACACCCGATGACCCGGAGCGCCAGAACAACGAGCGTGCCTGGGAGTTTTTCAAGCAATGCCAGAAACCCTTTCTGACGCTGTTCAGCAACCGGGATCCGGTGACGCGCGGTGGTCACAAGATGTGGCAGCGGCTGGTGCCCGGTGCCCAGGGCCAGCCGCACGCGGTAACACGGGGTGCGGGGCATTTCCTGCAGGAGGACAAGGGCGAAGAAGTGGCGCAGGCGATCGACGCTTTCATCAAGGCCACACCGCTCGCCGGGGCTCCGGCCCTGGCCTAAACTCAGGCGCATGAATCCCGCGCCAGACCAGAGCACCCCGCAAGACGTCCAACGCAGCGTACTGGATCCGGACGGCACGGTGCGGCCGCTGGACAAGTACGACGCGCCGCTGCACTTTGCCAAGCAGGGCGGGCGCCGCTTTCACGTCATGGCCAAACCGATTGGGCCGGCCTGCAATCTGGATTGCTCCTACTGCTATTACCTGGCCAAGGCGACGCTGCCCGACGGCTCGCGCAGCGGCCGCATGCTTGATGAAACGCTGGACCTGTTCATACGCCAGTACATCGAGGGCGTGACCGGTCCTGAGGTGGTTTTCTCCTGGCAGGGCGGCGAGCCAACGCTGTTGGGCGTCGACTTCTTCCGGCGCGTGATCGAGCTGGAAAAGAAGTACGCCAGGCCCGGTCAGACCGTGCAGAACGATCTGCAGACCAACGGCACGCTGCTCGACGATGAATGGTGCGTCTTTCTGAAGGAAAACCGCTTTCTGGTCGGCCTGTCGATTGACGGTCCACGCGACATTCACGACCAGTGTCGCTACACCAAGGGCGGCGATCCGACCTTTGACAAGGTGATGAACGCGGTGCGCCTGCTCAAAGCCCATGGCATTGCGTTCAACACGCTGACTTGCGTGCACCGCCACAACGCCCGACGGCCGCTCGATGTGTACCGCTTTCTGCGGCGTGAAGTCGGTTCCGTCTACATGCAGTTCATTCCGATTGTGGAGCACCGTACCTTTGAGACCACGGCACCCCAGAGCTGGGACGCCGCAACGCTGCCAATGCAGGGTGAGGCCAGGGCGCGCCCGGGGCAGCCAGACTCCATCGTCACCGACTGGTCGGTGGATCCCGAGGACTGGGGCTATTTTCTGAGCAAGGTGTTTGACGAGTGGAGCAAGCGCGACATCGGCAAGGTCTTCGTCAACCACTTTGAAACCCTGGTGGCGCAGCACATGGGCCTGCCCTCGCAGATGTGTGTTTACAGCGAAGTCTGCGGCAAGGCGCTGGCGATTGAACACGACGGCAGCGTCTACTCGTGCGACCACTACGTTTATCCCGAGCACCGCATCGGCAACATTCGCGTGGGTCAGTTGGGTGACACCGCCTTGAAGCGCGAGCAGGTCAAGTTCGGCTACGCCAAGAACGAAACGCTACCCCGCCAATGCCGCGAATGCGCCTACCTGAGCGATTGCTGGGGCGAGTGCCCGAAGAACCGCATCCTGCGCACCAATGAGGGTGAGGCGGGGTTGAACTACCTGTGCTCCGGCTTCAAGCAGTTCTTTGCCCATGCACTACCGCAGGTGGACCAGATTGTGGCCAATATCCGAAGAAGCGGCAGTGGACAAGCGCGCCGCAACGGGTGACTCCGCGAATGTCCCCCGCCCTTTGGTCTTGTCATCCCAGACCCCGTCTCTGTCATCCCGGCCCCGGATCAGAGCTTGCCCCGGGCTCGATCCGGGGTCCGGGGTTTCAACATCCGGGATCCAGTGCATGGCCATCGGCGACGAGTGTCTGTGTCTACCTGCTTTGCGTTTATCTTGCAGTCGTCATTGCGAACATTTTTGTTTTGTCGCTGTTGATGGCGATGAGCCTGAAGGTGGGGATGATGAAAGGGCCAGCACCTGAATAACCACCATCCATGTAGTTGAAAGCGACACCCGCATACTCACCGGCAGAGGCGCACCCTGTGAGGGTAAGGTGCAGGGTGAAAACGTTTTTTCCGCTGGGTCTCGGGGTGACTGTTCCGGCCAGTGAGCATCCAGAAGTCTGCGCAGGGGCCGAGATGGCTCCCGAGGCGGCGACCGTGAGTGCCGTGTCCCGTGGGTCAGTGGTATCCACAAAGCTACGTCGATCATTCCTGGTTCCCCATGTCCCGGCAACATCCTGGAGGCTGGCAGCCTTGTTGTAGTCAAAGCCCCTTTCGATAGTCGCCTCCCGGCCACCAGCCCAGTCAGCCCCAGACAGCGCCGGGGTACTGACCGACATTGCATTGCCATAAGGCGTTTCGCTTTGGCTTACAGTACTGCTGACCTCCCCGAGGACATTGCTGTGGAGAGCCCCTAATGCCTTGCTATGGCTGAATGTGTCAACGTCAGGCGTGGTGGTGGTGGTGGTGATGATGGTGGGTGGCGTAGTGTTTTGGGTCGTTGTTGTTGTGGTGGTGATGCCAGGTATGGTGAGGGTGTAAGTAAAGGTCCCTTGCCCGAAAAACACTGGTGGATTCCTGCCCTGCAAGGCCCAGACTTCGCCACCTTCCAGCGCCAGCACAGTTGACGGGCTACCAGCGAGGTCCCAGAAGTTAAAACTTGTACCCGTACCCGTGTACAAGCCCTCCCGCAAAGTGGGCGTCCCACCGCCACCGCCACCAGCACCAGCACCAGTGCCAGTGCCAGTGCCAGTGCCAGTGCCAGTGCCAGTGCCAGTGCCAGTGCCAGTGCCAGTGCCAGTGCCAGTGCCAGT
>Ga0163199_1002261_pt1 | contig 11791 bp, 9 predicted proteins | sample PL_2010_150m_FD_113537 | JGI IMG/M metagenome (GOLD analysis project Ga0163199, IMG submission 113537) | Freshwater microbial communities from Powell Lake, British Columbia, Canada to study Microbial Dark Matter (Phase II) - PL_2010_150m | ecosystem: Environmental > Aquatic > Freshwater > Lake ...
ATCACAAAGTGCATCAACATCCACTTCGATGGCACCATTCAAGAATCTATCAAGCAATACTTACGACTCGTTTGATACTTTGAACGCTTCGCGCATATAGCGTTCTAGTTGTGATTGTTCTTGTACAACCTACATGGCGCGACCACCTAGTACATAACTTGGGCGTACGACTAAGGGATAACCAATCTCCAATGCTAGGCGAATCGCCTCTTCTGGCGTTCTAGCTGTACGGTTTGGTGGTTGCTTTAATCCTAACTCTTGCAACATTTTTTGAAAGCGCTCACGATCTTCGGCTTTATCGATAGCGTCAGGTGTCGTACCAATAATTGGCACGCCCGCTTTTTCTAATGCGCGCGCAAGTTTTAATGGTGTTTGTCCACCATATTGCACAATGACGCCAACTGGTTTTTCTAAGGCAACAATTTCCAATACATCTTCCAATGTCACAGGCTCAAAATACAGGCGATCTGAAGTGTCATAATCCGTTGAAACAGTTTCAGGATTACAGTTGACCATAATCGTTTCATAGCCATCTTCACGCATCGCAAATGCGGCATGGACGCAGCAATAATCAAATTCAATGCCCTGACCAATCCTATTTGGGCCACCACCTAAAATCATAATTTTCTTATTATTTGTTGGGGCTGCTTCGCACTCCTCCTCATAGGTGGAATACATATAAGCAGTATTGGTTGCAAACTCTGCTGCGCAAGTATCAACACGCTTATACACAGGGCGGACCTGTAAAGCTTGTCTATAAGCTCGTACCGCATGTTGATCAGTATTAAGTAGCGTCGCTAAACGTCTATCAGAAAAACCACTGCGCTTTAATTTAAGCATGGCTGGTTTGTCTAAGTCTGCTATCTGCTTACCTTTAAGCGCTTGCTCTCTATCAATCAGATCCTTAATTTGCACCAAGAACCAATGGTCTATTTTAGAAATGTCATAGACTTCTGCAATTGTCATCCCCATTCTAAACGCATCACCTACATACCAAATACGCTCTGGTCCTGGCACACCCATTTCTTTAGTAATGGTGTCTAAATCCGTGGTTTTTTCATCTAAGCCATCAACGCCAACTTCAAGGCCGCGCAAGGCTTTTTGGAATGATTCTTGGAAAGTGCGGCCTATTGCCATCACCTCACCGACTGATTTCATTTGTGTGGTTAAGCGAGAGTCTGCTTGAGGAAATTTTTCAAATGCAAATCTAGGAATTTTTGTAACCACGTAATCAATCGATGGTTCAAATGAAGCTGGTGTAGCACCACCTGTAATTTCATTTCTAAGTTCATCCAAAGTAAAGCCAACCGCTAGTTTTGCCGCCACCTTTGCAATTGGGAAACCTGTTGCTTTTGACGCTAATGCTGATGAACGTGATACACGCGGATTCATTTCGATAACAATCATGCGACCATCAGCTGGATTAATCGCAAACTGAACGTTTGAACCACCCGTATCTACGCCAATTTCACGCAATACTGCCAATGAGGCATTGCGCATAATTTGATATTCTTTATCCGTCAGCGTCTGTGCCGGCGCGACAGTGATTGAGTCACCGGTGTGAACACCCATAGGATCTAAATTTTCAATCGAACAAATGATAATGCAGTTATCAGCAGAATCACGCACCACTTCCATCTCGTACTCTTTCCAACCGAGTAACGATTCTTCAATCAACAATTCTTTGGTCGGAGAAGCGTCTAGGCCGCGCTCACAAATTGTCATAAACTCTTCACGGTTATAGGCGATACCGCCGCCACTACCACCCATGGTAAATGATGGACGAATAATCGCTGGGTAACCAATACTTGGCTGAACTTGCAAAGCCTCTTCCATGCTGTGCGCAATCACTGACCGCGCAGAACCCAAGCCAATTTTGGTCATTGCTTCTTTGAATTTTTGACGATCTTCCGCCTTATCAATTGCTTCTTTTGATGCCCCGATAAGCTCAACTTTATATTTGGCTAGCACGCCATGTTTATCTAAATCTAATGCACAATTAAGCGCTGTTTGCCCACCCATGGTTGGTAGCAATGCATCTGGGCGCTCTTTAGCAATAATCTTCTCAACCACCTGCCATGTCACAGGCTCAATGTAAGTCGCATCTGCCATTTCAGGATCAGTCATAATGGTAGCTGGGTTAGAGTTCACCAAAATAACGCGATATCCTTCTTCGCGAAGCGCCTTACAGGCTTGCGCGCCAGAGTAATCGAATTCGCAAGCTTGACCAATAACAATCGGACCTGCACCGATTATAAGAATAGATTTAATGTCTGTACGTTTTGCCATAATTATTTAGCCACAAATAAACGCAGATGAACGCAAAAAGCTATTTTGAGCATTCATTTATTGTAAATTTATTTGTTTTTATTCCTATAAAATCCATTAAAAAATCAATAATTCATTTTAAAACTTACGCAAGTTTAAGCATCTGCGTTTATCCGCCCTTGTCTGCGGCTACTTTTGTTTTTCTTTCATCATGCTAATAAAGTTATCAAATAAATAACTCATTTCCGTTGGGCCTGGACTGGCCTCAGGGTGCCCCTGAAAACTAAACGCAGGTTTGTCGGTGCGTGCAATCCCCTGCAAACTGCCATCAAACAGGGAAATATGAGTAGTTTTAATATTAGCGGGTAAGCTTGCTGCATCAACTGCAAAACCATGATTTTGACTGGTAATGTAAACGCGCTTAGTTTTGGTATCTTGTACTGGATGGTTTGCACCATGGTGACCAAATTTCATTTTGTGTGTTTTGGCATTGCTTGCCAAGGCTAACAACTGATGCCCCAAACAAATTCCAAAAGTCGGCACACCTTCATTCACAATCGTTTTAATCGCTTCAATTGCATAATCACATGGCGCAGGATCCCCAGGGCCATTTGATAAAAATACACCGTCAGGTTTATATGCAAGCGCTTCAGCAGCTGAAGTTTGTGCTGGCAATACCGTCACTTTGCAACCCCGTGAAACTAACATACGTAAAATATTACGCTTAACGCCATAGTCATAAGCAACTACATGGAATTTCGAGCTCGGCGCAGCAGCATAGCCTTCGCCCAAAGCCCATTCACCTTGCGTAAATTCATAAGGTTTAGCGCATGTCACTACTTTAGCTAAATCCATACCAGACAAGCCAGGAAAGCTAGCAATTAAACTCATAGCCAATGCAATAGCCTTGGTCTCATCTACTTCGCCTGCAACTATTGCACCAGTCTGCGCACCTTTTTCGCGCAATATACGAGTTAACTGACGGGTATCGATATCAGCAATAGCAACCACCTGATTAGCCACTAAATATTCGCTTAATGATTGTGAGTTTCTAAAGTTACTGTGGGTCAGCGGCAAGTCACGAATAATCAAGCCACTGGCATACACTTGGCCAGACTCTACATCTTCAATATTCACACCATAATTACCAATGTGCGGATAGGTGAGTGTGACAATTTGCTTTGTATAGGAAGGGTCAGTCAGTATTTCTTGATAGCCAGTCATGGAGGTGTTAAATACCACTTCACCAACGGTCTGACTTGAAGTGGCGTGACCAGAAGCTCCAATGGATGTACCACGAAACACAGTTCCATCTGCAAGTACAAGTATGGCGGGCAGGTTTTGTGACACGATAACTCCTTGTTTTACCTAAGTTAAAAAATTTTAACTAGGTTTAAATAATTTTTTATAGTCTTTGTCCATCATGAACGGATGGTAGATACGCAAAGCGGGATGAGTTTTTATACTCTTCCCGCTTCAGAATTGACGAATTATAGCGAAAATTGACTTACATTTCAATGTAACATTGCAAAAAATAACTGTCTTTTACCAGGAATCTAAATTATGCCTACAAGAAATCGAACGATAGTGCGCTTAACGCAAGCCCAGCACATCTTGCATATCAAATAAGCCTTTATTTTTACCCTCAACAGAATTCTTAGCACTTAAATATTTAGCTGCTCGCAAAGCACCTAAAGCAAATGTAGCGCGACTGCTGGCTTTATGAGTAAGCTCAACACGCTCTCCTGTACCAGCAAATAAAACTGTGTGATCCCCCACCACATCGCCGCCGCGCACAGTAGCAAATCCAATGGTACTTGGATCGCGCTCACCAGTAACGCCTTCACGACCATATACCGCACACGCCTCTAGATTCCGGCCCAGAGCACTAGCCGCAGCTTCACCCAGACGCAAGGCAGTGCCAGATGGGGCATCTACTTTATGCCGATGGTGCGCTTCAATAATTTCGATGTCATACCCTTCTTTAAGTACTTTAGCCGCAGATTGCACGAGGTTAATCAACAAAGTCACGCCTACACTCATATTGGGTGCAAAAACTATCGCAATATTTTTGGAAGCCGCTTCAATGACCTGCTTTTGATCAGCAGAAAAACCAGTCGTGCCAATAATCATTTTTACATCATATTTTTGGCAAGCATCAAGATATGCCATACTCGCTTCAGGGCGAGTAAAATCAACTAACACGTCAGCATTTTTTAAAGCCTCTTCAATGCTGTCAGTGACTTTTATACCAGAAACCACTCCCAGTTGCTCGCCGGCATCACGCCCTAGTTGTGGGTTGCCTACTCTGTCTAATGCGCCATGCAACTGTAAATCCCCATCGGCAAATACACATTCAAGCAACACATGACCCATACGACCTGAGCAACCAGCAATAACAATTTTTAATGGATTTTCCATAACCTTTAATACCTAATAAGCTAAATATTGACCTGAACAATCAAAGTTTAAAAGCCAATTTTTTCTAGCATTCGATCAAAAAAACTTGGTGGATTATCTACTGGCAACTCTTTCGGCTTAGGGATGGTTTTATTGCCTGCTCGCGGTGCTGCAACTTCCGGCTTAACCGCTGACTCCATGTCCTCAGGCGCGAGCCTCAGCGTTCTATCAAACTGCATGCCAGATGACGAACTATATGCCGTAGATACAATCGACTCTGGCACTGATTCACTCATCACCTCTGCAGCCGGAAGGGAAGTCGGTGCTGGACTTGCAGTTACAACCTCAACCGGAGCCGCCTCTATAGTCGCAGGCTCAATGATTGGTGCAGACTCAATAACCTTGCTAGCAACATCAGGAGGAGTAACTGCGGCTGGTGCTTCTATTGTTGGCACAATCACCACGGGCGCCGCCTCGTCAGGCTTTGTCACTGCTTTTGGCACTAACACTGCATTTTCTTTAGGTAACGCTGCCGCTTTAGCCACCTCATCTGCTGCTGCTTTAGCTTTTAATGTTGCGGCTTCGTCAGCCAATTCTGCTTTGTCTTTTTCCCAAAACTTTAATTTACTCAATAAGCTTTTATCTTCCGCTTTAGCGCTCGGGTTAATCACACGGGCACCCGTATTTTCCGAAGCTTCATCTGGCTTAGCAAGATCACTGCCAGAAGGGGCTACATCGCCACGTACTGTTTTTAATAAATCATTTTCAAAATCTAAAATGACACGACGTTGCTCGATAATTTTGCCACTTTCACGCATCTGATAAACGTAGTCCCAACGTTTTCCATGAAAACTATCTTGAATAAGCGGCGTACCCATAATGAAACGCACTTGCGACTGGGTCATGCCTGGACGTAACTGCAATAACATTTTAGAGGTAACCACATTGCCCTGTTGGACATCAAGCTTATAAGGCTTAATCGAGGGCAAGGCTGTGCCACATGAGGCGCAGAGAATTGCTAGCAAAATGACGAGGTAACGTAAAACTGATAAATTGCACATATTATGACTTTAGTTAGAATTAGCGTTAATATAACACGTAGACAGCGAAGCGAAAAACACTGTCATTGTTAATTGTGGATAAACGACTATGCACGACCAAAAAGACTTAAAAAATGCAGGCCTCAAAGCCACATTACCTAGACTCAAGGTATTAAGCTTATTTGAAAACAGCAAAGAACGTCATTTATCTGCTGAAGATATCTACAAAGTGATGATTAATTCTGGAGAGGATGTCGGCTTAGCAACAGTCTATCGCGTACTCACACAATTTGAACAAGCCGGCCTACTAATACGCCATCATTTTGAAAGTGGTAAAGCGGTGTTTGAACTTAACACAGGTGGCCATCACGATCACATCGTTTGCGTAAAATGTGGGCGTGTTGAAGAGTTTTATGATGCGGAAATTGAAAAGAGACAAGAAAGCGCATCTGCAAAACTTGGCTTTAAAATGCAAGATCACTCGCTCACCATTTATGGCATCTGCGATAAGCAGCCATGCGCCAATAAAAATTGATTCATTAAAACTTATTTAACATCTCTTTTGCATGTTGTAGCGTCGTTTCAGTAATCTCAACACCGCCTAACATACGAGCCAATTCCTGCACTCGCTCATCTGCATCCAGCTTAGCGATGCTACTTAAAGTTTGCTCATTTACCAGTGCCTTACTGACACGTAAGTGATGTGTACCCAAGGCCGCCACTTGTGGCAAGTGAGTAATCACTAACACTTGACGTCCGATTGATTGATCAGAACTTAATGTTCCAGCTGTTTGCGGCGTTCCTAATTGTTTTAACAACTGTCCGACCACTTCAGCCACACCGCCGCCGATACCCACATCCACCTCGTCAAATATCATAGTCGGAATATTTTCTTTCTGTGCCGTCACGACACGAATTGCTAAGCTAATCCTTGAAAGTTCACCCCCAGAAGCGGCTTTATTAAGCGGTCGCGTAGCAACACCTGCATGGCCTGCAACTAAAAATTCCACCTGTTCCAATCCATTTGCACTAGGCGCTTGCGGAGTTAAAGCCACATCAAACTTACCGCCACTTAAGGATAGGCGCTGCATTTCAGCGCTAATTTGCTTGCTTAATTTAGCAGCTGCCAATTGACGACCTTCACTGAGCTTATTAGCAAGCTGCATATACAACGACAATGCTTGGGCTTCTTGTTTGGCAAGCTCACCATCATTAGCAAATAACTCCAGTTCAGCCATACGTAATTGCGACTTAGTTAGCAATTGATTCAACTCCTCAGGCTGAACTCGGTATTTACGTGAAATATTGTGTATATTTTGGATTTTAGACTCTAGCTGTGCAAGTCTAACGGGGTCTAAATCTGCGCGCTGTAGATAGCGATTCAAAAATCGATCAGTCTCTTCTAGCTGTATCATGACTGAATCTAAAATTTCAGCAGCTTCGGTTAATGTCGCATCATATTCTCGCAAGTTCTCTAGCTTATGCTGCACCTGCGAGAGTAAACGCATCGCAGACAATTCGCCTTCACTCAATAATTCTCGACACTCTTCTCCGCCTGTAATTAAGCCGGCCCCATTAGATAAGCGTAAATGCTCTTGCTGCAACTCATCCCAGTCATTAGCTGTAATAGAAAGTTCTGATAACTCTCGTACTTGATCGCGCAAATCCGCCAATTCGTCTGCATATTGACTAGTATTTTTTTCAGCTTCTAACCGTTGTTGATTTAGCTGATGCCATACTTTAAATTGGTTGGATACTTGCAAGGCTAAGGATGATGGTTCAGCAAAACTATCCAATACATAACGCTGAGTAGAAAGCTTTAACAATGAGTGATGGGCGTTTTGGCTGTAAATGTCTACCAATAATTCACCGAGCTCTTTTAACTGCGCAACAGTAACAGTAACGCCATTAATAAAAGCGCGGGACCGCCCATCAGCATACATCACACGGCGGAGCAAAAGCTCGGACGTGTCATTTATCAGTTCAGCGTCCAACAACCATTGTTGCGCCTCTAGGTTATGAGCGATACTAAATATGGCGCTTATTTCAGCCTTATCACAACCGGACCGCGTGACCCCACCTTCACCACGCGCACCTAAGGCCAATGACAATGCGTCGATTAATATGGATTTCCCTGCACCAGTCTCGCCAGTGAGCACGGTGAAGCCAGCGTCAAACTCTAAATCAAGTTGATTAACAATGATGAAATCACGAATAGAAAGGCTTTGTAGCATGGTGCTATTTAATTATAGTAAACAAATGGTTAACCCCAGTTAAGCTTTTTTCGTAGCATATCAAAATAGCAATAATCACCGGGATGCAGTAAAGAAATAGTTTGTGCTGCGCGCTTGACCTTGATTTTATCACCTGCTTTTAAGACAACTTGGAATTGGCCATCAAAACTTAATTGCGCATCACCAAACTGCACCAAGGTAATCTCAATTTGACTGTCGCTATGCACAGCAATCGGCCGATTACTTAAAGTATGCGGACATATCGGCACCAGTGAAATAGCCTGTAAATTAGGATGTAAAATGGGGCCCCCAGCTGATAAAGCGTAGGCCGTAGTGCCGGTAGGGGTACTTATAATTAAACCATCTGAGCGCTGTTTATGGACGAATTTTCCATCCACACTCACTTCCAACTCTATTAAACGTAACGCACTTTTAATAACCACGTCATTTAGCGCACAATCAGCATGCAACACTTGTCCGTCTCGCACTACGTTTGCTTCAAGCATGACCCGTGGTTCTTTTACAAAGTCCCCAGCTAAAATGCGATCAATCTGCCCCAGCATATCTTCAACACGCAAGTCAGTTAAAAATCCAAAACGTCCACGGTTGATGCCTACCAGAGGTACATCAAAATTAATCAAACTACGTGCCACGCTTAGCATGGTGCCATCCCCACCCATTACAATCACTAGACCCACTTCACTACCAATACTTTTTAAAGATGCAGTGTTATAGCCAGTAATTTCAGCATGCTGAGCGGTATTTTCCTCTATCCAAACTTGAATATTTTTAGCTGATAAATGCCGTGCTAACTCAAGCAAATCCCTTTGCATTAACTGCAAAGCTGATTGATTCATGTATTTGCCAATAATGGCGATAGATTTGAACGATTGATTCATGGCGGAATTAAATCACAGATGCCTTTTTGCGCAAAGTATAAGCGTAACATGTTGGCAACTTTGATAGTTAACAGTATGACGATTGCCATAAATCGGGCAAAATATAACCCATATGGACAAGCGTGCACAGATTTTATTAAAAACCTTAGTTGAGCATTACATTAGTGATGGACAGCCGATAGGTTCACGCACGCTATTACAACACTCTGGCTTGGACGTAAGCCCTGCAACTATACGCAATGTGATGAGTGATTTAGAACAATTAGGCTTCATCGCTAGCCCACACACTTCTGCTGGCCGTATCCCCACACAAAAAGGCTATCGTTTATTTGTAGACTCCCTGCTGACAGTTCAGCCATTGGACATACGAGCAATTCAGCAACTTAAAAACGGTTTATCATCTCCTAATCCTAGCGAGTTAATTGCCAGTGCAGCTGACATGCTGTCACAACTCACACAATTCGCTGGATTGGTAATGATTCCTAAGCGTAAACGCATCGCTTTTAAGCATCTAGAATTTTTACCGCTATCTGACAAGCGGATATTAGTCATTATCGTGACCAGCGATGGTAATGTACAGAATCGCATTATCCTAGCAGACAAGCCTTACTCGGCAGGCGAACTTACACAAGCAAGCAACTATTTTAATATTAACTTTTCTGGCCAAACTTTTGAAGAAGTGCAACAAAAGTTACATATTGAACTCAAACAAATGCAAACCGATATGAATCGCCTCATGTCAGCAGCCCTAGAAGCAAGTAGCAAGCAGGCTGGAAGTGATAAAGATGGGGTGATTATTGCCGGCGAGCGAAATTTGCTACAAGTTGATGAGTTATCAACCAATGTAACTAGCTTACGTAAACTGTTTGAAATATTTGAGCGTCGCACTTCACTCATGCAACTACTAGATAATAGCCAACGTGCCGAAGGTATACAAATATTCATCGGTGGTGAGAGCGGCTACTTAGCTTTAGATGAATGTAGCATGATCACAGCCCCTTACGAAGCTGAGGGGCAAGTCGTCGGCACGTTAGGTGTAATTGGGCCCACCCGCATGGCCTACGAGCGTGTCATTCCTATTGTTGATGTGACGGCAAAATTACTGTCCAATGCTCTAAACACTGGCAATTAACTATCTACTACTAACTGAAAGACTAGCGACTCAATAATGGCTTATTACAACCCAGAACCAAAATATGAACATGGCGATCAACTTAAAGTAGGCATTTTATTAGCCAACTTAGGTACGCCAGACGCTCCCACAGCAAAAGCTTTACGGCCATACCTTAGACAATTTCTAAGTGATACACGTGTTGTAGAAATTCCTAAAGCCATTTGGTGGTTTATTTTAAACGGCATCATCTTAGTGATTCGCCCCAAAAAATCTGCTGAAAAATATGCGCAAGTGTGGACTAAAGATGGCTCACCCCTATTGGCGCATGCTCAAAAACAAGCCATCTTGTTGCGTGGCTTTTTAGGGGAAAAAATTAAATCACCATTTGCCGTTGAGTTAGGCATGAGTTATGGCAACCCCAGTATGCAATCAGCCATCTCTAAACTAAGGGCGCAACATTGCGACCGTATTTTAGTATTCCCGCTTTATCCGCAATATGCGGCTAGCAGCACTGCATCAGCAATGGATGCCGTATTTCGCGTACTACTTAAAACACGCAACCAACCGGCAATTCGCAGCATTCGTAACTACCATAATCACCCCGCTTACATTGCCGCATTGGCCGCTACTGTACGCGAGCACTGGCAAAGCCACGGCAAACCTACTAAATTAGTGATTAGTTTTCATGGTGTGCCTAAAGTACATTTGACTAGTGGCGACCCCTACCACTGCCAATGCCATAAAACTGGTCGTTTATTGGCCGAAGCATTAGATTTAACTAAAGAAGAATATTTGGTTGCCTTTCAATCACGCTTTGGCAAACAAGAATGGCTTAAACCTTATCTAGCCAACACTTTGACTGCATTAGGGCAAGCCAAAATCAAACGCATTGATGTCATTTGCCCAGGGTTCAGTAGTGATTGTCTAGAAACGCTTGAAGAAATCGCTATAGAAGGCAAGCATATATTCCAAAGCAATGGCGGGGGTGACTATCATTACATTCCTGCACTTAATGAAAATGAAGCTTGGATTCATGCCATGACCAGTATTGCTCTTGAAAACTTACAAGGCTGGGTGACTGTAAATTGGGATAGCGCAGAGGCTAAAAAAGAGGCGGAAATGACTAAATTACGGGCGCAAGCAATAAACCAGATGACGCATAATTAAGCGCTAAATTTTCCAGATCAAAAAAACCACTAAAACAATCAATGAAAGTTTAGTCATTTTATAAACGGTTTTATTCCATTTTTTAAAACGTCTACGATATTTGCCAACCAGCCAGGCGTAATGAAACAGCTTATTAATTACACCAAGCTGATCACCCTCTTCATTAGGGGAGCTCGCCGCGGTGACTAAATATTTAGCCACAAAGCGATTCACAGATTGCGCCCAACGGTAACGCATTGGCCGCTCGACATCACAAAATAAAATAATTCTATCTTGCTCAGTACGGTTATACGCTTCGTGAATGTACGTTTCATCAAACATGACACATTGCCCATCACGCCAGCTATAAGGCGTGCCATCTACATTAATAAAGCAATCATCATTGTTTGGTGTTGATAAGCCTAAATGGTAGCGCAATGAGCCGCCATATGGGTCGCGGTGTGGGTTCAATTTTGCACCCGGCGGCAACTCGGCAAACATGGCGGCTTTTACACTGGGAATGGTATTCAACAAAGCTACCGTTTTAGGACAATATAAAGCTGCGGATGGATGTTGTGCGTCATACCATTTTAAATAAAATCGTTCCCAAGCCGTTTTAAAAAATGAATTAAAGCCTGCGTCATTATTGTTGTTTGAAGCTGCGATGCGTTCTTGCTCGCGCATATTAAG
>Ga0163199_1002262_pt1 | contig 11790 bp, 9 predicted proteins | sample PL_2010_150m_FD_113537 | JGI IMG/M metagenome (GOLD analysis project Ga0163199, IMG submission 113537) | Freshwater microbial communities from Powell Lake, British Columbia, Canada to study Microbial Dark Matter (Phase II) - PL_2010_150m | ecosystem: Environmental > Aquatic > Freshwater > Lake ...
CAGTACGGGCCGCGGCAGTAGGCAACGACCTCCTGTTTTGGTTTGAGTTTCTTGAGATATTTCTCCAATTCAGCCAATGGTACGTTCACGGCTCCGGCGATATGGCCAGCCGAATATTCGTCAGGCGGACGGACGTCGAGAACGGTGACGAGCCCCCGGCGCACCCTATCCAAAAGATCCTCAGCGGGAACCGGCTCCAAAGTGTCTTTGACGGTCAGGTAGGTATTGATCAGCCTTTCCACCTCCGCGATATTCTGTTCGGCGACACTTCGCAATGCGCTCAAGAGGCTGATCACCTCATCTCCGGCCAATCGGTAGTAGACATAGAGCCCCTCCTTGGAGGCGCTCACCAGTCCAGCCTGGCGCAATTGCTGTAGGTGATGCGACGCATTCGAAATAGGAAGTCCGCATTTTTCGGCCAGAGCTTCCACGCTACGCTGCCCTTGTCCAAGGCATTCAAGCAGATCCAATCTGACCGGACTGCCGAGGGCTTTGCCCACGCGGGCGAACTGTTCAAAAAGCTGCTGCTTAATGTTTTGTGTTGACATTTTTCAGGGAACCCCTACTATTCCAATAGTTGTACGAATATTAGAGCAACATTCCGCGCATAGCAAATGGTTTCTAGTTTGCCCCAATTCCGTCACCCAGTTCACAGAAGTGGATCGTTACATGGACATCAGTCAGTTAGTAGCCAAATACGAAATAGCCATTCGCCTAGGCTGCTTTTTCGGCATCTTCGGCCTTATGGCCATCTGGGAGTGGGTCGCTCCGAAGCGGCAGTTGTCGGTCTCGAAGGCGATACGCTGGGCCAACAACCTCGGCATCGTCTTTCTGAACAGCTTCGTCGTTCGGCTGGTATTTCCCGCCGCCGGAGTCGGCATGGCCGTTTTTGCCGAGGCTGGCCGCTGGGGGCTGCTCCATCACTACGAAGTGCCCTTCTGGGCAGCAGTTGTTGCTTCGGTGGTACTGCTGGACTTCGTCATCTACCTTCAGCATGTCATGGTCCACGCGATACCGGTGCTGTGGCGGCTACATCGGGTGCATCACGCGGATCTGGATTTTGACGTCACCACCGGCGCGCGTTTTCATCCGATCGAGATCATTCTTTCGATGCTGATCAAGTTCGCGATCATCCTTCTTCTCGGGCCGCCGGTGCTCGCCGTGGTGATTTTCGAAGTGCTGTTGAACGCCACCTCCATGTTTAACCACGGCAACGTCGCGCTGCCGCAAGGACTCGACCGGGTCCTGCGCTGGCTCGTGGTGACTCCAGACATGCATCGGGTCCATCACTCGGTAGAAGACGACGAAACCAACAGCAACTTCGGCTTCAACCTGCCCTGGTGGGACCGCTTGTTGGGCACTTATCGGGATCAGCCGAGAGCGGGGCATGAGCGCATGACCATCGGCATCCGCACCTACCGGGACAAGAAGTGGTGCAGCTGGTTGCCGGGCATGCTGGTCATGCCATTTCGGGGTCAGGTCGAGGATTATGCGATCAATCGCAGGAAATGGGAGAGCACCGATGCAGTCAAGTAAGCTGATGAGATTTACCTTGATTGCTGCGCTCCTGGCGGGCATCGCGCTGGCGGCAGTCTATCGCGAGCAGTTTTCCGCCACGGCGCTGCAAAACTGGGTGCAGGATGCGGGCGTTGCGGCGCCACTAATCTTCATGGCGCTGTATGCAGCGGCAACCGTCCTCTTTCTCCCGGGTTCGGTCCTGACCATTACCGGCGGTGCGCTCTTCGGACCGGTCTGGGGCACTTTCTACAGCCTGACGGGCGCCACGCTGGGCGCCACGCTGGCGTTCCTGGTTGCCCGCTATCTCGCTTCCGATTGGGTCGCCCGCAAGGCCGGCGGCCGCCTCAAACAGTTGATCGAGGGGGTTGAATCGGAAGGCTGGCATTTCATCGCCTTCGTGCGCCTGGTCCCGCTTTTCCCCTTCAATCTCCTGAACTATGCGTTGGGGCTGACACGCATCAAGTTGTCCCACTTCATCGTCACGTCCTACATCTGCATGCTGCCAGGGGCGATCGCCTTCACCTATCTGGGCTATGCGGGGCGGGAGGCGGCCGCGGGCAGCGCGGGAAGCATCCAGACGGGCTTGCTGGCGCTCGGCTTGCTGGCACTGATCGTTTTTCTGCCGCGCCTGATACGGCGGATGCGCGGTGCTCCCCTGATCGGCGTGGAGGAACTCAAGAAGAAACTGGATGCCGGCGAGGATCTGTTGGTTCTAGACGTACGAGTAGTGAAGGACCTGAGCGGTGACCTAGGCCATATTGCAGTAGCTCGCAATATTCCTTTGGAAGAACTTCCGCAGCGCGTGCCGGAACTCGAGGCCTATCTGAAGCGGCCGATTGTGATTGTGTGTCGTACCGACAAACGTTCTGTTACCGCGGCCAAGCTGCTGTCCGGGAAGGGATTCTCGGACATCCATGTGACTCGCGGGGGAATGACCGAATGGAATCGCAGCGGATTTCCGATAGAAAGATGAGGCTGTGGCAAAGATTGCGCATCTGGTACCTGTCGTGATTCTTTTCTTTGGGACATTCCATCATGTTTATTCGGAACAAGAAGACCGCGGTTATTAGCCTCATCCTGGTTGCCTTAGCCGTCTTTCTGGCTTGGCGCCTAGTTCGCCCGATGAACATCTTCGTGGTATCGGAGGCATTTGAGCGTCCCATCTCGACTGCCGGCATGCTTCCCCCGTCGCTCCAGTCCTTTAGCGCAAACGAATGTGCCACTTGCCATCAGGCGTTTTTCGATGAGTGGTCAACGAGTATCCACGGCCAGGCCTGGACCGATCCCTATTTCCAGGTGGACTCAGTGTTCGATGGCAATCTACAAGTCTGCAAGAACTGCCATATCCCGCTCGATCTCCAACAAGAGCACAAGGTCGTCGGATTCAACGACACGGAGAAATGGCAACCGATACTGGAACCCAATCCGTTGTTTGATCCGAAGCTACAGCACGAGGGCGTCACTTGTGCCGTCTGCCACCTCCGGAATGGCAAGATTCTTGGGCCTCATGGCGCCGAGAACGCTGCGCACCCCGTGGAAAAGCTCGCCAACCCCAACGAAATCTGCTTCAAATGCCACGTTGTGGGTGGCAATCGTTGGGATACTTTTTACCGATTGCCGCCATGTGGAACCGTCGCCGAGATTAGTACTACTCCCGGCGCCACCAAGGACGCCCCACCCGTTTCCGTGGCTAACACTGTGGGCCACGAAGCCGTTGCGCCTGGTGACGCGTCACTCGATTGCATCCAATGCCACATGCCGTTCGTTGAACGGCCTGTGGTCCCGGGTGGCGAGGTACGCAAGGTACGCGCACATCTATGGCGCGGCGGACACGATCCGGAAACGGTGAAGCATGGTCTTGACGCCGCACTTCGCGAAACGCCAGCAGGGGCGACTGACAAGCGCTCCTTTACGCTGACGCTCACCAATACCGGGGCAGCGCATTATCTTCCTACTGGCACGCCGGATCGGCACCTGACTGCATTCATTCGTCTTGTTGATCGCAATGGCGCCGTGCTGCGCGAAGACAACTATGTTCTGAAGCGGACCATCATGTGGCGCCCCTTTATCGTCGATCTGTGGGATACCCGTTTGGCTCGGTGGCAGCCGCGCGTCTTCCAGTTCGACGTTGACTCAAAACGCGATGCAACAGCGGTGGCGGTAGAAGCGCAGGTGCGGTATCACCTGCTCGACGAAAACCGCAGACGGCGAATCGGCTACGAGAACAAGGAGCCCATTGCCTATGATGTGTTTCGCTCCCGTATCGAGCTAAATCGAGAGAAGACGAATTGACGATCACAGGTATGCATGCACATGCCAAGCCTGTTCTGGCGCGTCGGGAAATCCTGTACGATAAATACAGGATCTACCGGCGTTTCTGACCGCTGTTGACAACACTAGGCCGCACAAAGGGGATCCCATGCTCAAGTTCTCGCTGGTCGATTTTTCGATCCGCCGCCCGAAGTTGATTGTCTGGGCAACGGTGGCGCTGACACTGCTTTTCCTCACCCAGTTCCCGCGCATCCGGACGGACACCAACCCGAAGAACATGCTGCCGGCGACTTCCGACGTGCGCGTCTGGAACGATGAGGTGGACAAGACCTTCTCTCTCTACGAGGACACTATCGTCGTCGGCGTGCAGAGTGACGCCGGCGTGCTCAACCGGGACACCCTCGGCCGCATCGCCCGTATCACCGACGCAATCCTCAAGCTCGACGGCGTCGCCAGCCGCGACGTGAATGGATTTACGACGATCACCAACGTCACCGCCGAGGCCGGCACGCTGAAAGTGGGGCCACTGATGCCGGGTGCGCCGCAGACCCAGGCCGAAGTGGACGCCTTGCGCGGTGCCCTGTTCGGCAACCCGCTGCTGGTCGACCGCGTCATCTCGAAGGACGGCAAGACCACGGCCATCTATGTGCCGCTGGAGAAAGGCGCCAACGGTGCCGAGGTCGCCGGAAAAATCCGCGCGATCGTTGCCAACGAGAAAGGCCCGGAGCGCTACCACGTCGCCGGCGACCCGGTGGCGCGCGACACCTTCGGCGCCGAGATGTTCAAGCTGATGGGTATTTTCTCGCCGATTGCCGGGATGATCATGTTCGCCGCCATCCAGCTCATGTTCCGCAACCTGTCGCTGTCCTTTGCCATGATGGGAGTGTCCATGGCGGCCATTATCTGGAGCATGGGACTGCTGATCGGCGTCGGCTTCCCGGTGCACATCATGAGTTCGATGGCGCCGGTATTCCTGATGGCCATCGCCACCGACAGCATCCACATTTTCAACGAATTCTACTTCCGCTACCGCGAGAAGCGCGAATCGAGTCAAGCAGGGACGCGAAGCGACTCGCACAAGACGGCGGCGATCCGTGAAACCATGGCGGCGGTGAGCCGGCCGGTGCGCTTCACGGCGCTCGCCACCACCGCCGGTTTCGCCGTGCTGCTGTTCATGAACATCGTGCCGGTGCAGGTCTTCGGCGGCCTGATCGCCTTCGGCACGGTCATCCTGCGCCTGTTCTCCTTCAGCCTGATCCCGGCCATCCTCACCTTCGTCAAGGAAGAGAAGATCGCCCGCGCCGCCGCGCACGAGAGCGTGGAACTGGACCGCACCGCGCGCTTCCTGCGCGGCATCGCCAGGGTCGGCGCGACGCGGCCCCTGCTCACCGCGCTGGTGGGTTTGGCCCTGGTGGCGGTGGCCATCGTTGGCACGATGAAAATCCATGTGAATAACAACCTGGTGGCCTGGTTCAAGGAATCGAGTGAGATCCGCATCGCCGACACGGCGATGAACCAGGCGCTGGGCGGCACTTCGCTGGGCTACCTGGTGGTGCAGACGCCGCAAGCGGAGTCCATCAAGCGACCCGAAACCCTTCGCTGGATCGAGGGCCTGCAGCGCCACCTGGAGAGCATGCCGGTGGTGGGCAAGACCTTCTCGGTGGCCGACTACGTGAAGCGCATCAACCGCGTGCTGCACGACGACGATCCGAAGTTCGACGCGGTGCCGGAAACCCAGGATATGGTCGGCCAGTATCTTTTCCTCTTCAGCATGTCGGCCAAGCCCGCCGACCTGGACAACGTCGTCGATCCCGTGTTCCAAAAGGCCAACCTCTGGGTGCAGATGAAGACCTGGGATGCGGAGGCCATGCGCCAGGTCATCCATGCGGCGGACTCGTACCAGAAAGATCATCCGCTGGCGGCAACGGTGAAGCCGGCGGGCATCGCCTATTTCAACCTGGTGTGGAACGACGAGGTGCTGGGCGACCTGGTGCTGGGCCTGTCGCTGGCGCTGGTGGTGGTGTTCCTTATCCTGGCGCTGGATTTCCGCTCGCTGAAATGGGCGCTGGTCGCCTACGTGCCGCTGTTGTTCACCATCCTGCTCATCTACGGCGTGGTCGGCTTCGTCGGCAAGGATTTCGACATGCCGCTGTCGGTGATGAGTTGCCTGTCGCTGGGCATGGCTGTGGACTTCGCCATTCACTTCGTCAGCCGTTTCCGCCAGCGCCTTGCGGAAACCGGCGGCAACAACGATGCAGGTGTTGACAATGTGCGCGCGGCGCTGCTGTGGACGGCGGCGCGGCCGGGCAAGGGCATCCTGAGAAACGCCGTGCTCTTCGCCGCCGCCTTCTCCGTGATGCTGGCAGCACCGCTGACGCCGTACATGGTGGTGGGCGCGTTCATCGTCGCGATGATGCTGCTCTCGGCGCTGCTCACCATACTCTATCTGCCGGCCCTGGTGATGCTAGGACGGCGCTGGCTGATCCCGAATAAAGGAGACTGACATGAAACCTTATTGGCTGTTGCTGATCGCGGCGCTGCTGCCGCTGCATGCCCTGGCGCTCTCAGGTGAAGAGGCGATGAAGAAGTCGCAGGCGGTTTTCCTCTACCCCGGCAAGGATTTCAAAGCGCGGGTGGTGATGAAGCTCATCAACAAAGATGGCCAGGAGCGCGTGCGCGAGATGACCATGCTGCGCAAGAACGCCGGCGAGGCAGGCGGCGATCAGAAGTATTTCATGTATTTTTTCCAGCCTGCCGACGTGAAAGATATGAGCTTCATGATCTACAAGTATCCCGCTAAAGATGACGACCGCTGGATGTTCATCCCGGCGATCAACATGGTCAAGCGCATCGCCGCGCAGGACAATCGTTCCAGCTTCGTCGGCTCCGACTTCACCTACGAGGACGTTTCCGGCCGCGACATCGAGGACGATAGCCATGTCATCGAGCGCGAGGAGAAGGTCGGCAACCGCGATTGCTATGTAGTGAAAAGCACGCCCAAGATCGCCAACGCCGATTTCGGTCACAAGTTCACCTGGGTGGACAAGGCGAACTTCCTGCCGCTCAAGGAGGAGCAGTTCGACAAGAAGGGTGCCCGCTACAAACTCTTCGCCGCAGAAGAAGTAACGGAGGTCAAGGGTTTCCCCACCGTAATCAAACGATCCATGAAGAACCTCCAGACCGGGCACCGCACCGAGGTTTCCTATCTCAAGACCGACTACGACATCGGCATCGAGGATAGCCTGTTCTCCGAGCGCTTCCTGCGGCAGCCGCCGCGCAAGTGGGTGGATTGATGCCGCAACTCGCTGTCCTCTGCGCAGTGCTCATGCTCGCGCCGCTGGCGGCGCAGGCGGAAGTCACGCTCTCGGGTTTCCTACAGCAGGACACGGCCGCAAACACCGTGGCAGCAAACCCGGACGGTCGCCACGCCAAATGGCTGGAGGAACGGGCGCAACTCAAGCTCGACGCCTCCGATGGCGCCTGGCGGCTGCTGGCCAAGGGCGACTTTGCCTATGACCACCTCGGTCGCCAGGACCAATCGGAACTGCGCGAGGGCTATGCGGACTACGTCGCCGGCAACTGGGATCTGCGCATCGGCCGACAAGTCATCACCTGGGGACTGGGGGACCTGACATTCGTGAACGACGTTTTCCCCAAGGATCACGAGGCGCTCTTCGCCGGGCGTCCGCTGGAATATCTCAAGCGCGGCGTCGATGCCGTGAAGCTGGGCGCCTACCCCGAGTTCGCCAACTTCGAACTGGTGCTGGCGCCGGGTTTCCGTGAGAGCCGCATCCCGGATGTCCGCCGCTTCCACCTCTACGACCCGATGCCGGCGGTGAGCAATCGCGAGACGATAAAACCGGGCCAGGGCGATGTCGGTCTGCGCATTTACCGCGATGTCGCCGGCTACGACGCGGCGCTCTACCTGTATCGCGGCTTCCAGCGCACGCCATCGATGCGACCTGACAGCAAGACGGCGCCGGCGAAGATCACCTACTTCTACCCGCAACTCTCGACCTATGGCGCCAGCGTCTCCGGCCGAGCCGGCGAAGGCGTGCTGAGCCTGGAGGCGGCTTACTACGATTCGCGCCAGGATCGGTCAGGCAACGACTTCACCATTCCCAACTCTCAGACACGGCTTCTGATGGGTTACCAGATCCAGCCCGTCGAAGACCTCTCATTGGGGTTCCAGTATTACGTCGAGCAAATGCATGACTACGGCGCCTATCTCGCCGCATTGCCCTTTGGGTTTCCGGTCGAGAAGCGCTGGAGCCACACTATTACGGCGCGGCTAACGCAGTTCTTCCTGCACCAGACGCTGCGGCTTTCCGCGTATGCCTCTTACAAGGCCGGAGACGGCGACCGCTTCATCAACCCGGAACTGCGCTATAGCTTCACCGATCGGGTGTGGGGAGCGGTCGGCGCCAATGTCTTCGGTGGCAAGCCGTGGGGGCCGTTCGGGCAACTGTCGCACGACGACAATCTCTATTTCCAGATGCGCTACGAGTTCTAGTACCCCAAAACCTGGGGCGGGCACTAGTGCGTGCCTCTCGCGCCCATATCCGAAATAACTAACTCAGGAGGTTCCGATGAAAGTGCTGTTCATCCTCAACGACGGGCCGTATGGCTCGGAACGCAGCTACAACGGGCTGCGGCTCGCTCGTTCAACGGCGACCAAAGGCGTAGAGGTCAAGATGTTTCTGATTGGTGATGCGGCGGGTTGCGCAAAAGGTGGTCAAAAAGTACCTCAAGGCTACTACAACATCGGCGACATGCTGGGTGCCGTGATCCGGCGCGAGGCAGAGGTAGGCGTGTGCGGTAGCTGCATGGATGCACGCGGCATCAAGGACGAAGACTTGGTGGAGCGATCCCATCGCAGCAGCATGGACCAACTGACTGACTGGACTATCTGGGCTGACAAGGTGATTGTGTTTTGAACACAGGACAGTCATATGAAACGAATCACGATTATCGGCACCGGTTTAGCCGCGCCTTCCGCCGCGCGGAGGCTGCGCCTGTATAGACTCGGTGTGCTGATAGGTCGCATTCTGACTAATCCTTGCCCTCTGTGACGCAGCTGAAGCAACTGCTCAAGTAACAGGAGAATACGATGCCCGAAGGCCTTTCAACCCGTTGCGTCCATGCCGGCGAGATCGCCGACGCACACGGTTCGCCGCACACACCGGTCTACAACACCACGACCTTCCGCTTTGCCTCTACCGCCGACCTGCTCGATGTCGTCGAGGGCAGGAAGCCTGGCAGCCTTTACACCCGCTATGGCCTCAACCCGACCATCCAGGCGCTGGAGACCAAGCTCGCCAGCCTCGAAGGGGCCGAAATGGCTTGGGCCTTCTGCTCCGGCATGGCCGCGGAAGCGGCGTTGTTCCTGGTGCATGGCCGCGAAGGCATTGTCTGCCTCGGCGATGCCTACGGCGGCACGCTGGAACTGCTTGGCGCGCAGATCGGACTGCTCGGTATCCGCACCCACCTGCTGCTCAGCAGCGAGTTCGAACTCGCCGAAAGCCGGCTCAGGGACGGCTGCGGCCTCGTTTTTCTCGAAACGCCGACCAACCCGGCCCTCGAAGTGTTCGACATCCGGCGCATCGCCGCCATGTGCCACCGTCATGGCGCCCTGCTGGCGGTGGACAACACCTTCGCCTCGCCGGTCAACCAGCAGCCACTGGCGCTCGGCGCCGATTTCGTCGTGCACAGCGCGACCAAGTATCTCGGCGGACATTCGGACATCACGGCCGGTGTGCTTGCGGGCCGCAAGGAACTCATGACGCCGGTCTGGGACTGGCGCAAAAACCTCGGTTCGATGATTGCGCCCGAAACGGCGGCGCTGCTCTCGCGCAGCCTGCGCACGCTGGTCGTGCGTGTCGAGCGGCAGAACCGCAGTGCCCAGGCGGTGGCCGAAGCGATGGCAAGACACCCGCAGGTCGTTCGCGTCTTCTACCCCGGCCTGCCGGACTTCCCAGGCCACGAGCTCGCAAAATCCCAGATGCAAGGTTTCGGTGGCATGCTGACCATCGAAGTCAAGGGTGGCGGCGAGGCTGCCACGCGTGTTGCCGATCGCCTAAAACTCTTTGCGCTGGCGCCCAGCCTGGGTGGAGCCGAAAGTCTGGTGACACAGCCCTGTACCACAACCCATCACGGATTGTCAGCCGAAGAGCGTGCCCGGCGAGGCATCTCGGATGCCATGCTGCGCCTGTCTATCGGTCTCGAAGACGCAGAAGATCTCATCGACGACTTGAATCGGGCGCTGGATTGATAGGTAGGTCCAACTCACTTGTCTTATTTTTCGGAGAACTCTTATGGCTCACATCGTGGTACTTGGTGCCGGACTTGGCGGCATGCCCGCTGCCTACGAGTTGCGCGAAGCGCTCGAGCGCAAACACGAAGTCACAGTAATCAATGAGGTGGATTACTTCCAGTTCGTGCCTTCCATTCCATGGCTTGCGGTTGGATGGCGCAAGCGCGAGGCCATCACCCTGCCTGCCGGGCCGTACCTCAAGAAGCGTGGCATCGGATTTATAGCGGGACGGGTCGACAAGATCGATGCCCAGGGCAACCGGCTGATAATTCAGGGCGGCCGCGAGGTCGCTTACGACTATCTCGTAATCACCACTGGCGTCAGATGCGCGTTCGAGGATATACCAGGTATCGGGCCGGACACCGGCTACACTCAATGGATAGGCACTGTGGATGACGCCGAACGGGCCTATGCCGATTTCCAGAAATTGCTGGCCGACCCTGGCCCGGTAGTGGTCGGCGCAGTGCAGTCAGCCAGTTGTTTTGGTCCGGCCTACGAGTACGCCGCAATCCTCGACACGGCACTGCGCCGGCAGCGTGTGCGCGACCGCGTGCCGATCACCTTCGTGACCAGCGAACCCTACATCGGGCACCTCGGCATCGCCGGCGTGGGGGATTCGAAGGGCATGATGGAGCATGAGTTCCGCAACCGTCACATCAAATGGATCGCCAACGCCAGGGTGACGAAGATCGAGCCCGGCAAACTGTTTGCCGAGGAACTCGACGCGAAAGGCCAGCTTGCGCAGCAACACGAGCTTGTGTTCAAGCACGCCATGATGGTCCCTGGCTTCAAGGGCGTGGCGCCGGTCGCGGCGGTGGAGGGCCTGGTCAATCCGCGCGCTCTGGTGATTGTGGATGAGCACCAGCGCAGCCCGAAGTATCCGAATATTTACGCGGCCGGCGCCTGTATCGCCATCCCGCCGGTCGAGGTCACCCCGGTGCCGACCGGCCCGCCCAAGACCGGCTACATGATCGAATCGATGGTCAGCGCTGTCGTGAGCAACATCCACGCCGAACTGACCGGGCGTGTGCCCGAAGCCAGGGCGACCTGGAATGCGTTCTGCATCGCCGATTTTGGCGACACCGGCGCGGTATTCATCGCCCAGCCGCAGATGCCGCCGCGTAACGTCACCTGGTTCAAGCAGGGCAAGTGGGCGCACTGGGCGAAGATCGCTTTCGAGAAGTACTACATGTACAAGATGCGCAGGGGAGGTACCGAACCGATCTTCGAGAAGTGGGCGCTGCATATGATCGGCCTCGCTCGCCTCAAGTCGGCTCCTCCCACGGACCCAGTAAAAAAATGACCTGGCGCCTGATGCGGCGAGGAGGGTGGAATGTGTGAATTGTTCGGCTATAGCGGTGACAGGGAACAGGGCCTGAGCCGCTGGCTGACACCGTTTCGTTGGCGCGGCGGTGGCAACGCCGACAATCCGGACGGCTGGGGTGTGGCCGCCTGGCATGGCGACGTCGCGACGCTGGTCAAGTCCGCCGAAGCGGGCTTCAGCAGCCAACGATTTGCACGCTTGTCCAGCGAACTGCGAACCCGCCTCGCCATCGCTCATGTGCGCAAGGCGCGGCATCCCCCGGTTCCGGGCATGCTCAACACCCACCCTTTCATTCATGCGTGCTGCAATCGCGAATGGGTCTTCGCGCACAATGGAATGGTCCCTGAAGTTATCGAATGGCAAA
>Ga0163199_1002263_pt1 | contig 11787 bp, 10 predicted proteins | sample PL_2010_150m_FD_113537 | JGI IMG/M metagenome (GOLD analysis project Ga0163199, IMG submission 113537) | Freshwater microbial communities from Powell Lake, British Columbia, Canada to study Microbial Dark Matter (Phase II) - PL_2010_150m | ecosystem: Environmental > Aquatic > Freshwater > Lake ...
TCTACAAACAACCGACCGCAGAAGAACAGCGACAAGCCGCCATCGCCGTGACCCGCCAGATTACGCCCGCACTGGCCTGATCCTTCTGGCAAATCCTCATACAAAAAGAGGTCATCGTTACAAAAATAAAAGGCTCGCGTGGCGGGCCTTTTTTCTTTTCTTTGATTTTATCCCCTTCTCTGTTAGCATGGCTTCGTAATACGCCGGCTCGTTCGGCACGGGTTACACAGTTCTTCAACCAGTCGATAGGAGCAGTCCATGAACACAGCCTCATCCGTAGTACCACGCACGGCATCTCCAGCAGCATACAATAAGGCACGCTACAAACTCGCGCTCGAATTGGAGGCAAGCGGAGCATTTCTCACCGCCGACTCCAAACATCCGCTTGTCGTTGAACGCAACGGTCCGGCGGGAATGGAGCGTGGCTTCAAGCTGAAGCTCCATGAAAAGAATCCCAATGCCCCGCTCTCTCCCTTCTACCTCAACCTTCGTACCGCCGACAACAAGGACGGACCTCTGACCCCCGCGATCGTCGACCTCGCGGCCACCTGTATGCACATGATGGTCGTTGAGAAAGGGTTGGACTTCGACGCGGTGGTCGGCGTACCGCGAGCGGGCGACCCGTTCGCGAAGGCGCTTGCCGGGTTCATGGATAAGCCGCTCATCATGCTGGACAAATACGAGCACAACGGGAAACGCCAGATCGCAGCGCTGAAGGGCAAAGTGCATCTGTCGGTCAAGAAAGCCTTGGGGGTGGATGACCTGATCACCAAAGCCGATTCGAAGGTGGAAATGATCAGAATCATGCAGAATGAAAGCATAGCGGTCGACGATATCGCGGTTCTCGTGGACCGCGAACAAGGCGGCTACGATCAGCTGATGGAGTGGGGTTGCCGCTTGCATGCGGTGTTCACGATCAGCGAACTGCTGGATTTTTACGTCGATGCCGGCAAAATGAGCGATCAGCTTTACGTCGACATTCGCACGTACCTTGCGGCTGCTGCCTGAATCGGATAACCGGCAATGCCGAGCCACTGCACCAGCAGTGGGCTTTTTTTATGCGAGGGAAGTCTGACTTCCCTCACTAGCGCACGGACTGATAGCCACCCGGAACGCCGTTCTTAGAGAGGACGATCTGCCAGAGATCGGTCTCGCGGGCACGGAAGGAGCCCGCGCAGGTGAGGAGATAATATTTCCACATCCGATAAAACCGGTCGCCGTATTTCGCACGCAATTTCGGCCACGCGGCATCAAAATTCTTGAACCACGCCATAAGGGTTTTGTCGTAGTCGACGCCGAAGTTGTGCCAATCTTCCATGATAAAAAGTCCCTCCATCGCCTTCCCTATCTGCGCGACGGATGGGATCGCACCTCCGGGAAATATATATTTCTCTATCCATGGGTCGCTCGTGAGCTGTGACAGCTTATAGCCGATGGTGTGCAGGAGGAAGATGCCGCCATCCTTAAGACATCGGTTCGCCATTTCAAAATAGGTCCGATAATTCTTCACGCCCACATGTTCAAACATGCCCAGAGAAACGATGTGGTCAAACTGCTCACCTGCCCCGAGCCTAGTCGAGGGGTGCACCTCGCGATAATCCTGTACTCGTATCTCGACCGGCAACCCTTCACAGAGCTCGCGCGCGAGCGCTGCCTGTTCTACGGACACGGTGATGCCAACGACTGATGCGCCATATTTCTCCGCGGCAAACTTCGCGAAGCTTCCCCATCCGCATCCGATGTCCAAAATGCGGTCGCCTTTTTTTAATCCGATCTTCTTGCAGACCAAATTAAGTTTTGCTTCCTGTGCATCATCAAGATTTTTCGCATCTGCTTGCCCTGAGCCTGTCGAATGGGTCCAATATCCGCAGGTATACACCATACGCTTGTCCAGCATCGCTTCGTAGAGGTCGTTGCCAAGATCGTAGTGCACCTCGCCCACGTTAAATGCGTTTTCGCTCGACTGCTGATTGAAGAGGAATGCTTTCGCGATAGTAATGACCGATGCGAAATTAATCCTGAACTCTTTTTCCAAATGCCCCTTGAGCACGCTGTAAATAAATGCATCAATAGCGTTCGCGTCCCACCAATTCTCCATATAGGCTTCGCCGAGGCCGAGCGTGCCGTAGCGGATGACGCGGTTAAAGAGCCGTTCGTCGTGCACGGTAATGTCCTGCGGCCTATCCCCGCCGATAGTTATATCGGCTTTCTTCAGGAGGTTCTCAATAAACGCGCGTGCAGACGCCATATGAGAACAGTGTACCAATTATCGGCGGGCTTTGGCGCGGTCATTTTCAGTCAAAAACTGTTTACGTAAACGAACTGATTTCGGCGTGATCTCCAGATACTCATCGTCGCCCATGATCTCCATCCCGCGTTCTATGGTGAGATCAAATATCGGCACGAGCACGATGGCCTCGTCCATGCTTGAAGTGCGGACGTTCGACTGATTCTTCCCCTTCGTCGGGTTCGCCTGCATCTCTTCGCCCTTGGCGGTGTTGCCGATCACCATGCCCTCATACACCTCGGTCGCGGGCTTAATGTAGAGCTGTCCGCGGTCCTGCAAGTACCAGAGCGCGTAGCCGAGCGCTTTGCCAGTGGCCATGGATATCATGGAGCCGACCTGACGTTTCTTTATCTCGCCCGCATAGGGCTGGAAGCCGAGTACGCGCGAAGAGAGTATCCCTTCGCCCTTCGTATCAATGATGAACATATTCTTGTAGCCGAGGAGTCCGCGCGTGGGGCCGACAAGCGTCAGCCGGACGATGTTGCCGTGCTGGGTGAGATTCTGGAGCACGAACGCGCGGCTCCCCAGTTTCTCAATAATCGCGCCCTGGAACTCTGACGGCGTATCGATGATGACTTCTTCAAACGGTTCCATCTTTACACCGTTTTCTTCATGGATAATGACGTGCGGCTGGGAGACCTGGAGCTCGTAACCCTCGCGCCGCATATTCTCAAGAAGCACGGCGATATGGAGTTCGCCGCGACCGGATACGTGGAACACTTCTGTTTTATCGAAATCTATTTTCAAACCGACGTTGACCTCCAGCTCTTTCATCAGCCGATCGCGGATCTGTCGGCTGGTCACATACTTCCCCTCCTTCCCCGCGAAGGGTGAATTATTGACGAGGAAATTGAGCGCGATGGTCGGTTCGTCCACCGCGATAGCCGGGAGGGGCGTCGCGGATTCGTTGGTGGTGACGGTCTCGCCGATGTAGATGTCGGGAAGGCCGGCGATGAGCGCGATGTCGCCGGCCGACGCTTCGGCGACCTCAACACGCTCCAGTCCCTTGAAGGTGAACACTTTCGTCGTCTTGCCAGTGCGCGTCGTGCCGTCCGGCTTCTTGATGAATACCTGCTGGTTGGGCTTGACGGTTCCTTCATAGATGCGGGCAACTGCCATACGACCAAGAAAATTATCGTAGGCTAAATTAAACGGCTGTGCCATGAGCTGCCCTGCGCCCTGCGAAGCGTCACGCGAAGCAGGGGGAACTTTCTCAAGGATCAAATCCAGAAGCGGTGTGAGGTCCATGTTGGCCTGCGTACCGCCCATCATGAGATCGTCGGGCGTGAGCGACGCTCTGCCATCGCGCCCGATCGCGTACACGACCGGAAAATCGGACTGCTCGTCGGTCGCTCCGAGTTCCAAAAAGAGTTCCAGCACCTGATCGTGGGAGCGCGCCGGGTTCGCGGCCGGCTTATCAATTTTATTCAAAACGACGATGGGCTTCAACCCGAGCTCCAAGGACTTCTTCAATACGAAACGCGTCTGCGGCATCGGTCCTTCCTGCGCATCCACGACGAGCAGGACCGAGTCAATGGAGCGGAGCACGCGCTCCACCTCGCTCCCGAAGTCGGCGTGGCCGGGGGTGTCTACGATATTTATCTTCGTGCCCTTGTATTCAACCGCCGCGTTCTTGGCGTAAATGGTAATGCCGCGCTCCTGTTCCAGCGCGTTCGTGTCCATCGTCGTGCCCTCCGCCGCCGCGCCCGTTTGCTTCAATATGGCATCGGTAAGAGCCGTCTTCCCGTGGTCGACGTGCGCGATGATAGCGATGTTCCTGATTTCCATAGCAAAAAATAATAAAAGAAAAAATGCCTCGCGGGCAGTAGATTCAACATACCACGAAACTCGCGAAAAGAACAGACTTCACCAAATTGAAACTATGGCGGCAATGCCCGAAATCGCCATCACTCCAATAGTTACCCAGCCGATGAAGGAAGTGAACCGGTGGTTCGAATACTTCCCCATCAGATTTTTATCTCCCGAGAGGCGCACGACGAAGAAGAGGACGACGGGCGCTATTATCCCGTTGGCCACCGCGGCGTAGATGAGTCCCTTGATTGGATCAAGATGCCAGAGATTCGCGACAATACCGATAAGCATGGCGACGATGATGACTCCGTAAAAGGCATACGCCTGCTTCAACTTCAAGTGTAGACCGTGCTTCCAACCAAAACTTTCGGCGATCGCGTACGCGCTCGAGCCGGCCAAGACCGGCACCGCGAGGAGACCGGTGCCGACGATGCCGAGTGCGAAGAGGAAGAATGCGAACTCGCCAAACGGTTTCAGCGCGAGCGCCGCCTGATCGGCCGTGACGATATTCGTGATGCCATTTGCATAGAGCGTGCCGGCGCAGGCGGCGAAGATGAAGAAGGTAATGAGATTGGAGAAGAACATCCCGCTCCAGACGTCGGTTCGCATGCGCCGGAGTGAATGCCCGTTCATCTGCTCGCGTCGCGCTTCAACGGTCGTCTCACCCTTCAATATTTTCTCCTCAACCTCCTGCGAGGTCTGCCAGAAGAAGAGATAGGGGGAGATGGTGGTTCCGAGTATGGCGGCGATAAGGAATATCTGGTCTTTAGAAAAGGTGATAGACGGGACGAACGTATGGCGGAGAACATCGCTCCAGTCGAGCCCGATCGAGAGCGCGACGGCGACATAGGAGAGGAGCGCGAGCGCGAGATACTTCAGATACTTCGCGTAGCGCGCATACGTGGTGAATATCTGGAGCACGAGGCTGATAACGGCGAAGAAGATGACGAGCAGTTCCAGACCGATACCGGGGAGGATAAGGCGCGTGCTCGCCGCCATCGCGCCGAGGTCGGCCGCGATATTGAGCACGTTGGCGAGGAAGAGGAGGATGGTGACGGTGTAGAGCGCACGCGTAGAATATGCGCGCCGGATGTTCGCCGCGAGTCCCTGTCCGCTCACGAGACCGATGCGCGCGCACATCTCCTGCACCGTCGCCATGAAGGGATAGGTGAAGAGCGAGAGCCAGATGAGCTGGAGCCCGTAGCGAGCACCCGCCTGCGAATAGGTCGCGATGCCGGAGGGATCGTCGTCGGCGGCGCCGGTGGTGAGGCCGGGTCCGAGCGTGTCCCAATATTCTTCAGCGAGCTTGAACGGCTTCTTGCTTATCAAAATCTTCTCTTCTTTTTCTATAAAAACGATCGTCTCTTCCAATACTTCTGCCGGCAATTCAAACGTTTCTTCAACTTCTTTTCTCAATTTCGGTTCCATAGCGATGCTCGTATCATACCTGATATCGGCATCGGTCAAACGGGCAGTTCAACAATAAAGGTGGAGCCCTTCCCTTCACCCTCACTCTCGGCGCGGATGGTCCCACCGTGCGCCTCCGCGATGTTCTTCGCGATGAAGAGACCGTAGCCGGTGGAGTGGACGTTCACCTTCTGCGAGTCCTCGCCGTGCCCGCCCTCGGTGAAGAGACGCTTCTTGTCTTCAGCGGTGATGCCGACACCGGTGTCCTTCACAGCGAAAATGAACTTATTATTTTCTTTCTTCAGAGAGATCGCGATAGACCCAGATGGCGTATAGTTAATAGCGTTATCAATGACGTTCCTGAACACGTTGTCGCCGATCTTCCCCCTATCACCATTCAGAATATAGGGCGAGCCCGTATCCCCCGCCGAGAATGAGAGCGCGAGCCCCTTGGCCTCGGCCGTCGGCCTCGTCTTCTCTACCGCCCCTTCGGCGAGCGCTTTCAGGTCAAACGGTTCTTTGGTATACGAGACCTTTCCATTCTTCTGATTAGACGCGGTGAGAATGTTCTCCACCGAGAGCGCACCCTCGCGCGACTGCGCGAGCGCTCGCTCGGCAAACGGTTTCATCCCGTCGGGAGGAGCGCCGAAATCGCCGTCCACAATCGCCGCGAAGGCGCCTGCATCTTTGGTCAAGTACCCCTTCACCTCGTGGCCGATGAAGTGCATCAGCGTCTCCTGCCGCTTGTTGGTTTCCTGTAGCTCTCCCGCCAATTTCTCAATATGCTCGCGCTGGGCAACTTCTTTTTTGACGCTGCGGATGAGATTGAGCCCTATGACACCGGTGATAATGAGGGTAATTGCCGTCAATATTTGATTCGTCGTACTTTGTATGAAGAAGAATTCAGAACCGATCAGAATAACGAGTGAGACTATCAATGCCTGCGCGCCAATAAGCTTCACGTTGAACGCGTGGTAGCGGACGATAGCGAATGCGATTAAGATCATGAACACCACCATACCGATGAGGCCGTAGAATTCGAGGCTCGAGTCCGGCAGTACGCCTATGTCGGTAAGATAGGCCGCCAAAAATGTTACGGTGAAGAAGGAAAAGAGGAAAAACTCAATTCCTACTCCCATGAGCACAATTTGCTTCCGGAAATCACTGGCTGCAGTACGGTACTTCCGGATAAGGAGGATAAGGATCCAGACCATCGCCAACACACCGAGTGAAATATAGTACATTTTGAACAAAAGTCCCTCGAACTGAAACGCATCACAGCTCGTTATATTGAATCCGCCTAAGTTCAAGGAGGTCGGAGCAAACAGAAGGACGGGAGCCAAAAGCGCCAAGAGAATACTCTTGAGCGAGAACGAAATGTCCTTCTTTTCAAGGAACACATAGACGAAGTAAATGAAGGATATAGATATGAAACTGAAAAGTACTACATAGATCGTCCAAATGAAGAGGAGGAAGTCGCTATGGATATTGGTCCACAAGATCAGGTTCGAAACTATCCAGAGGAAGAAGCAGAGTGAAATGGCGAGAAGGAGCCGATTGAGTAAAAATTTCCTGCCATTCAAGAAAACGAACAAGCCGATCAGAAGCGCAACTGCGGCTGTCGGTATGTGTGAATAGTAGAGCAACCCCGGCACATCAGTGGAATACAAGAAAAAGGTGGGCTCGGGAAATAAATTGCAAATCATGGATTCGTGCTTTTCGTTGTCGTACTGGACTCTCCGATGAGAGTCGAGCACACATCCCCGTCAACGGCTCGATCACAGTAGGTTATAGAGCACTTCTGGTCGCCCTGCGGGAGACAGACATTTGCGGCGGTACAGTCTGTTATATCTTTCCCGCACTGCGCATAGAGGTCAACCGCATACTTCTGCACTTTAGCGTAATACTGTTTATCGGTGCATGCGTCGTCCTTACAGCTGACAAAGCAACTGTGAGCGGCCGGATCGCACGCTCCTTGATACGCAACCATATAGTCGCGCATGACTATAAAGCGAAGATACGAATACCCTACGCACAGAACGACGAGCAGGGCGAGAGCATAGAGGAGCATGTTGTCACGGAATTTCATACCAAAGTCAGGTATATAGACTATACCAGAAGATCCAATGAGATATTCGCAAGAGATGCATATTCTTTACGAAGACAAAAGGAGGTAGGTACCGATGCCGGTTATACCGATTGCGAGACCCTTTTGCCAGAGGTGCTTTGCCTGTATCTTCTCAGTCGCTATGTGCGGGAAGAAGACCGTAAGGAATACTCCTATGGCGAGTACGAAGATGGGTTGGAAAGAGTTTGTGAGAAGTACGAGCGAGACGGGCGCGAGCATATACGCGAACGCGAATACAAAATTCGCAAGAATATACAGACCCTCGTTGGTGGCGCTGAGTAATAAGATTGCTTTAGAATTACTTCGCATTGCGGATAAGAAATGAGTGCGGTAAGAGCGCACGCACGCGAAGATGCCGATGCCTACCACGACGAGCATGAGGTGTTCCCAGAAGAGCGATCGCAATACGTTTTCTTCGAGCGCCACTGCCTTAAAGAGCACCGACTCAAGGGCCCAAAAGAAAGAGGCGGCGAGCATAAGCGCGATAGTCCTCCGCCGGAGGGTAAAGTGATTCTCGGTGTCCACTTCGAAAGAGATGGTTGTCGTGCCAAGGATGATAATCGCCATGGCGATAAGCTGCACCTGCGTTAGCGTTTCGCCGAGAATGAAATACCCGAGTACGAGCCCAATCACCGGCACAAGCTGGTAGAAGACAATTGCGACCGACGCCTCCTCGTCTCGGAGCGCAAGCAGGTAGCACCAGAGCAGAAGTATATTGAGGACTCCTACGATTGCGAGCACGATAATATCCACAATGGGCATACTGAATGCCGTCGGATCAGCCCAAAAAAGAACTGGCAGGACAAATACAGAAAGAAGCGATGAAATAAGTATGATGGTGCTGACTCCGCCCGTCTTGAAGAATTTCTCGAGAATTATCTTGTCTATATAGTTTGTCAACGCGTAGAGAAACGGACCGATCAGTGCGAGAAAAAACCAGCTCATGTGCTTGGATTATACCACCGCATTTTTCATGCTCTTCTTCACGATATCGAGGACTTTCCGCGGGTAACTGATCCAAAAGTGATAGCTCTCAAATGAAGTTGGGAACACCTGTACGATAATCGGACGATATCCGAAATGTTTTTCCACAAAGAGACATGCGGGTCGCAATATGCGCTTGATGAAATCAATCTCATGAGCGTCGTTCAGATCGTAATTCTCAAAGAAAATCCCGTGGACCACGAAAAGTGCAAGGAGCTGTTTGTAATGTTCGAGCAAGTTCTCACGATGATGCCGGTCTATCCACGCGGCATCGTCGGGACTCTCGATTTTTTTCGACAGCAGTTCAGAAAACAATCGGGTATGAAAATCAGTTAATTTTTCCCCCCAGAGCGTTCTAATGTCAGAAAACACTTTTCCGTCTGCTTCATTGACATTGACTATCGTGAAATTCTCATAATGTTCATGCAGTCTATTTCCTTTTTGCGTATGACGCCGAAGAATAGGGAGCTTAACGAGCGCTCTTTTTACATGATTCTGGGTAACGAACAACCCCTTTGAATCTTGGGTGATAACGGTTTTTATCCCAAAATGCTCCATCAGGTGGATAAAGCGCAGGGTCTCGAAATTAGGAGTGACAACATGCCGAGCCAGATAAAGGACCGGACCGTCTTTGAAATATTCCGGAATATCCCCCTTTAAATATTCCTCAACCTTTTTCTTGAGCTCCGGGTCTTGCTCACGCCTCTTGAGCTCCTTGATCGCCTCAAAGGGAGTCATCATCAGATCAGAAGCCGTGTCGGTTGTATGTCTCCAGAAAAAAATCGGGGACAGAGTCTTCAAGACTACGCTCAAAAAAGAAGGTGAGCAGTTCGTATGCGAAACAGTCATGTTGGGTAATGATACTACAAAAACAAGGTTGGGTTGGAACATATTGGTCGCGAACGCGTGGTGGCTCATCAAGGTCGGAGCAGTCGTTGAAGGGGTCAAATACCTCTGGCACCTCGTTTTCTAGCTAGCAGTCTTTAACTATCCTATCTGCTAAGATACTGAAATATGAAAGTGCTTTTTGTCTGCAGGGGTAATGTGGGGAGAAGCCAGATTGCCGAGGCGATATTCAAGCAACTTACTGCGGAAAAGTATCCTGTGGAGTCAGCCGGTACTGAAGCGCGCGGCAGCGAGGGGAAAGATCTCGATGGAATGATACTGAAGGACCGAGTATCTTCCAAATATGCTATTGAATGTCTTAAAGAGATTGGGGTCGATATATCCGATAATCTCATCAAACGCCTGACTCCCGAGATGGTTGAGAGCTCTGACAAGATAATCGTTATGGCCAAGCCTGATGCAGTCCCCGCGTTTCTGAAAAATAGCGAGAAAGTTATCTATTGGGATGTGAGTGATCCGGACGGGCTGACATTAGAAACACACAGGTTGATTAGGGATGAGATACAGAAATTGGTTGAAGAACTGGTTGAAAACGGCACCCTAGTCGGAAAGTAACGCGAAGAAGTCGCGAGAGCGTCACCTACCTTTAGCACTTCGCTTTCTAGCTAGCTTGTTCATCCAAAAAGAGAGACAGTTGTACCTCTTGTGAAAGTTCAGAAATAATGTACTATACATTTTAGTGTGCTTAAGGGGCTAGTCTGTAGTTCATTCGCAACCAGAAGGAGATGTGACGTGAAAAAGTTATTTGTGTGTATCGGCGACGGAGGCAGCGGCAAGACAACACTCATCGCCGAATTGATTCGGAGACATCCCGATCAGTTCAAGAGGGTCGTGACGTGCACGAGCCGACCAATGAGAGCCGGCGAAGTGCACGGGATAGATTATCACTTTCTTCCCGAGAAATATTTCATCGGGAATCCGGACCTCGTGCTGGCGACAAGGACTGTCGAAGGATGGTATTATGGCACGAGGAAGAGTGAGCTATTCTCTACCTCGCATCACCTGCTTCTCACATCCAAGTTGACTGGGGTCAGTTTGCTGACCAGTCTAGGGTGCCGGAACATTATCGTTGTGCGCATGTCTATCAGCAATCAGCTGAAAGTCGAAAGGATGCGCCAACGAGGTGATACCGAAGAAATAATCTCGCATCGTTTGAAGGAGGACGATGGAGATAACGGTAGTTCAGTGGATATGGGCCACATCCCGATCATCGATCTTCAGGCGGACCAGACAATTGAAGAGAAGATTGGGCACCTTTTACGGCATGCTAATACCTGAGGGTTATTAGCATGTTCTTTTTATTCTCCAATGCCATAAATGATTCATTGGCATTCTTAAAATAATCTGTCCCCAGTTTCTTATCTTTTGTATAGGTGAAGATTCCTTGCAACAAATTTGTATATACGGATGCCGCGTAAAATAATTTGATATCTTCCCCGCTCGCCGTACGCTTATTGAAAGACAGAGTCAATAATTCTTTTTTCTGGTATGGGAAATGGGCCCGCGGATCATCAATGAATTGAATCCCGTTATCAAACCGTGTGCCAACCCTCACGGTAGAAAAATCGATACATACCAAGCCACCGTTTCTGTCTTCAAGTATATTCTTGGCCGACCTATCCGAGACAATCGTCCTGTTTTGTATGGCGTCTTCAATGAATGCTTGGCGGAGCTCTTCGTCGGTGTTCATCACGATGGGGCCGTGCCACGCGATAGGTTCATTGAGCGGGGCGCCGGATATGAGGAGGAAGCGCGCGCCCGCTGCGGGCGCGCGCAGAGCCACTACGTCGCCCTCGCGCTCAAAAAGGATAATAGTGCCCGGTGCATAGTAGGTTGGCTCCTCTGCTTCAATACCGAGCGCGCCTTCAATAACGTATGCAAAAACTGTGTGTCCGTCTGGTACCGGGACCGAGACGACGCCGTTCGCTTCAAGCGTGATATCTATATAGAGGGGTTTTTTAGAAATGACGCGCGCATGCGCCTGTGTACCGAGCGTGACCTCCGGAATTATTTTTCCCTTCATGTCATGATACTTCGGCGCGCTCATCTTCTTCTCCTTCGGCAAGTTAATCCAGAGTTGGAATCCTCGGATACCGTGTGCGCTCTCGGGCATCTCTTCGTGAATGATGCCGCTCCCCGCCGTCATCCACTGCACCGCGCCGCTCTCGATGACGCCCTCGTTACCAAGACTGTCCTTATGCCGCACCGCGCCGTCCAAGATGTAGGTGACCGTCTCCATCCCGCGATACGGATGCCACGGGAA
>Ga0163199_1002264_pt1 | contig 11783 bp, 4 predicted proteins | sample PL_2010_150m_FD_113537 | JGI IMG/M metagenome (GOLD analysis project Ga0163199, IMG submission 113537) | Freshwater microbial communities from Powell Lake, British Columbia, Canada to study Microbial Dark Matter (Phase II) - PL_2010_150m | ecosystem: Environmental > Aquatic > Freshwater > Lake ...
ATGACGGGTTGGGCTTCGCGTCGTATTCTGTCATTGCGAGGAGCGTTCTTCGCGACGAAGCAATCTCGTGTCGGCAGAGTCTGAGATTGCTTCGCAAAGTGCGCTCGCAATGACGGTTGGGCTTCGCGTCGTATTCCGTCATTGCGAGGAGCGTTCTTCGCGACGAAGCAATCTCATGTCGGCAGAGTCTGAGATTGCTTCGCAAAGTGCACTCGCAATGACGTAAGAGAATGTAGCGATGCAACAAAAAAAAATTTACGTTTACATCATGGCAAACAAAACCAATACCACTCTCTACGTGGGTGTCACTAACGATCTCAAGAAAAGGGTTTGGCAACACAAGGAAAAATTGGTTGATGGATTCACCCAGCGCTACAATCTCACCAAGTTAGTGTATTACGAAATTTTCGGCGATGCGTCTCACGCAATTGCGCGGGAAAAACAATTTAAGGGTGGATCGAGAAAGAGGAAGGAAGATGCGATCAAGAGTGTGAACGCAGAATGGCGTGATCTTTACGATGAACTCTAAGCCTCATTGCGAAGACCCGTCATTGCGAGGAACGTTCTTCGCGACGAAGCAATCTCGTGTCGGCAGAGTCTGAGATTGCTTCGCAAAGTGCGCTCGCAATGACGGGTTGGGCTTCGCGTCGTATTCCGTCATTGCGAGGAGCGTTCTGTGCGACGAAGCAATCTCGCGTTGGTAGAGTCTGAGATTGCTTTCCGCTCCGCGAAGTGCGCTCGCAATGACGGGTTGGGCTTCGCGTCGTATTCCGTCATTGCGAGGAGCGTTCTGTGCGACGAAGCAATCTCGTGCTACTCGAGTCTGAGATTGCTTTGCGAAGCACTCGCAATGACGGGTCGGGTTTTGGGTAAAGTCTAAAACTACTTCACCCTCACGGGCATCATTTTCCTCTTCACCTTAACTTCCTCACCGCCATTCGCCACCGAGTCCACAATCGTGGTGCGGCGCGGGGTGGCGAATTGTTCCTTCACTTCTTTCGTCTCGGCGACGATCACTTCCAACTGTTTGCTCTCCGAACCGATGATGACTTTCAACTCGGTGATGCGCTTTTTGAGATCGCTCGCTTCATCTTTAAGTTTCTTCACATTCAATCGCGCCAAGTGACGAATCTGCATGTCTAAGATCGCTTGGGCTTGCACGTCGTCAATGTGCAAACGTTTCTGTAATTGTTGAGAAGCAATCTCGCTCGTCTCGGCATTGCGGACGATCTTGATCACTTCGTCTAACGCATCCAACGCTTTGAGCAGACCATCCACAATGTGCAAACGCCTCTGCGCTTTATCCAACTCATACTCGGAGCGACGGATGATGACGTTGAGACGATGCAAAACAAATTGCTCCAACATGAAATGCAGATTCATGTTCTCAACCGGATAATCGCCATTCTCACTGCTGGCGACGCCGACAGCGTTATACGAAATGCTTGTTCGCGTCTCGGTGCGCTTCAGCAAAATTTCAAACACATCTTTGGGATCATGTCCGCGCCCAGTCTCGATTACTAAACGCATACCGTTATCGCGATCACTTTCGTCGCGCACGTCGGTCACGCCGGGGAACTTCTCGCGGTTTTTGGCGATGCGTTCAATGATCGTCATCTTGCCCACGCCGTACGGCAGCGCGGTGATAATAATTTCAGAACGTCCGCCGCCGATGGATTCAATCGCTGTTACCGCTTGGCACACAAAGCCGCCTTCCACCGTGCCATGTTCGTAGGCAGAGGCGATAGCATCGTACGGTTTTTCGTTTTCATCCAAACGATAACGGAACAACAAACCGCCCGTTGGAAAATCGGGACCGTGAATAAATTGCATTAGGTCGTTAGTGCTGATCTTGTTGCGCTTGCTCCATCGCTCGCACATATAGATCGCCGCCTCGCACAGTTCGCCCAAGTTGTGCGGCGGGATCGATGTGGTGAGTCCAACGGCGATGCCCGATGCTCCATTAAGTAAAAGGTTGGGGAGACGAGTCGGCAGCACCGTAGGTTCTTTGAGAGTCGTGTCAAAGTTATCGCCCCAGTCCACCGTGTCCTTATCAATATCCGTTAAAAGAAATGCGCCGAGCGGTGAGAGTCGCGCTTCGGTGTAACGCATCGCCGCCGCGTCGTCGTCAATCGATCCGAAGTTGCCCTGCCCGTCCACCAACACGCCGCGCATGGTGAAGTCTTGCGCCATGCGAACCATCGCATCGTAAATAGATTGATCGCCGTGCGGATGATATTTGCCCAACACGTCGCCGACGATGCGCGCGCTTTTCTTGGGCGGCGTGGTCGGGCGCAAGCCCATGTCGTGCATGGCATATAGGATTCTGCGCTGCACGGGTTTGAGTCCATCGCGCACATCGGGGATGGCGCGATCCAGCACGACATACATCGCGTAAGCTTTATACGAATCGTCAACGATGGTGTGCAGTGGTTGCCGACTCACCGTTGTTTTAGCTTTGATCTCAGGTTTAGCTTTGGTCATTTTATTTTTTCTCCCACGAAGTTCACGAAGAGGCACGAAGATAAATTTATTGCATTGTTCATTTTTCGCAGCTGCTCAGGCGTCATTGCGAGCGCACTTCGCGAAGCAATCTCGGTTGCGCCCTTCGGCTTCGCTCAGGGCAGGCTTTGAGATTGCTTCGTCGCGAAGAACGCTCCTCGCAATGACGGAGTCCATTGTTCATTGTTCATTGTTTCATTCTTCATTGTTTCATTGTTCATTGTTCATTGTTTCATTGTTTCATTGTTTCATTGTTCATTGTTTCATTGTTCATTGTTTCATTGTTCATTGTTCATTGCTTTTATTCCGCTTCCACATGCCACGGCAAGCTCATCAACCACTTGCGGCGCGGGGCGGCGTCATCGCCCATCAACAGTTGCAGGGTGCGTTCCGATTCTTTGGCGTCGTCCGCGTCGACTCGAATCTCGTTGCGGGTGATCATCGCCAGATTTAAATCTTGGATCGCCGTGACGTTTTTTCGCACGCGCACTTCGGGCGGCAACCACAACACCGTCTCTGCCATTTGCGAATCGTTCATCTCGCCCAGACCCTTGAAGCGCTGCACATCCACTTTGTCCGCGCCGCCAAACGTTGCCGATTCTTGATCGCGCTCCTGCTCGCTGTAAACATAGACCGCTTCGCCGTTTTTCTTGGAGCGCACACGGAACAACGGCGGGCGGGCAATGAACAGGCGACCCTCTTCGATCATCGGGCGCATAAATTTATAGAAGAAGGTGATCAACAACACGCGGATGTGACTGCCATCGTGATCGGCGTCGGTGGTGATCGTCACCCGTCCGTAACGCATCGCATCGAGATCAAATTCGGGACCGACCTTCGCCCCAATCGCCGTCGCTATCGCGCTGTATTCGGCGAACTCCAACGCGCGTTTGAGCGACTTCGTCCAGATATTTTCTGTTTTGCCGCGCAAAGCATAGATCGCGTGGAAGCGCGAGTCGCGTCCATTCTTCATTGTGCCAGCCGCCGAGTCGCCTTCGCACAGATAGAGCGCGGTCAGCTCAAGCGGGATGACCGGTTGACCAGCGCGGCGCGTGATGTCGGAGAGCTTCGAGAGGGCGATGCCGCCACCGGCGTCGAGCAGTGATTTTTTAACCGCCACGTCGCGCGCCATTTTTATTTCGTCACGGGCGTGCGAGACGGCAATGGCGGCGTCAATAATCGTCAAACCGATCTGCTGGTTCTTCGGCTTTTTGAAATACGACTCCATCACTTCGAGAGTCATGTCTTTGATCGCTTTAGCGAACTCCGGACTTGTGAGCGCGGCTTTGGTCTGCGAATTAAATTGCAGACGCTGTGTGCCGTTAACAGACAGAACGGCGTTCATGCCGACGAAGAGGTCTTCGGTTTTAAAATCTTCTTTGCGTTTCTTTTGTTGAGCTAAACGTCGCAGCGCTTCCGCCCAACCATCGCGGAAACCTTTGGCGTGCGTGCCGCCGTCTTTGTTGTAGAGCGTGTTGGCAAAAGCGTGCAGGTTCGGCGCGTCGTCGCCCGCATAATGCACGACAGTGTCCATGCCGATGGTCGCTTTGCCGTCGGGCAGATCAACGTGAATCTCTTTGTGAAAGTTGATCGGCTCGTCGTGCATCAACGTCTTGCCCGTCGTGAACTTGCCAAGATAGTCTAGCAAACCGTTCTTGGAGAAAAATGTTTTTTGTTTGCCGTCTACCGTGAAAACAAATTTCAAGCCGGGGTTGAGGCAGGACATCTGGAATAAAAATTCTTCCATGCCTTCGATGTTCCACGGCGGCGTATCGCCCCACTCCATCGTCGAGGAAAACAAAGATCGCTCTGGCAAAAATTCCACAGTGGTGCCGGTGCCAAGAGTCGCATCGGCGGTGAGTGGAGTTTTTTTGCCTTTGACATCTAATGCCACAGCGATGCCGCGTTTATCTAACACCAGATGTGTCTCGGCGTTGATCTCGCCGATCTTCTTTCGGCTCTTGCCATCCACCATGCAGATTTCTACCGGCGTGAGCGGCGTGCCAACTTTTTCGTACGATTGGCGAAAGGCTAAACCGTGCCGCCGAATCTCAACGTGGAAATATTTGGCGAAGGCAACCGCCGCCTTAGCGCCCGCCCCATGCAGTCCGCGTTTTTGTTTTCCTTCGTAGCCCGCCGAGTCTTCATCATCGAACTTGCCACCGGCGTGCATCTTGGTCAGCACCAGAGTCAGCGCGCTCATCTTCACTTCGGGTTTCCACTCAATGGGGATGCCGCGCCCGTTGTCAACAACTTTCACTTCACCTTTTTTGCTGAGGGTGATAATGATCTCGCCGCCATGACCCGCCATGTATTCGTCGAGCGAGTTGTCAATGAGTTCGCGCCACAAGGTGAACAAGCCGTGATGTTCGTTGTCGCCGACATACATGCCGGGGTTTTTGAGGATCGCTTCGAGGTCGCCAAGTTTTTTGACGGCGGAAGCGTCATAATTTTTATTGCGTGCTTTACTCACAGAAATCTCTCCTTATAAATGAACAATGAAACAATGAACAATGAACAATTTTTTCTTCGTGACTCTTCGTGAACTTCGTGGGCAAGAATTTCAATTCCTAATTCATCGTATTCAGAACAACTGTTTGAGAACGCCACGCGCATCTTCTCCTATACGTCATCACGCGATGTCTTTACCCAAAAAATTTTAGAGAGGGGAACAGACTTCGTTTCGAGAAGATGAACAGAACGAGGCTGAACACTATTTTGCACCGAGTCGCCAAAAGATGCAACCGCCTTCCGTAGAGACGTTATATATAACGTCTCTACGGAGGTCTGCGGGAAATAACACTTTTAGCATTAATGAGTTAAGATATTAGCGTCGCGATGAAGAAATATTTACTCCGCACTCTCAAGTAATATGACTACCGTCCTCTTAGTCGAAGACGAAGCGAACAGCACCGTCCTTGCCCAGCGCGCATTTCGTAAAGCGAATATGCCGCAACCCAAAGTGGTTAACGACGGTGACGCCGCCATCGCCTACCTCAACGGCGGCGGCGACTACGCCAACCGCGACCTCTTCCCCCTGCCCGATCTGATCCTGCTCGATCTTAATATGCCGAAGAAAAACGGCTTTGAAGTTTTAGAATGGCTGCGAGCGCAGCCGTCTGCCGCCATTAAACATATCCCGGTCGTCGTGCTGACCACACAGCACACGTCCGACGAGATGAAGCGCGCCTACGATCTGGGCGCCAGCTTGTATTTGGTGAAACCTCTCACCGCTAAATCTCTCGAAGACTGCATTGACCGCTGGGTCGTCACCTTCGACCCGCCGCAACGGATCATGATCTGCGACGACGATCCCGATCACCGCACGTTAGTCGAACGCGAACTGCACCACGAATTTCCGCAAGCACAGATCGAACACGTCACCGACATGGAATCTTTCGTAGATGCCCTCAATCGGGGTCCGTTCGATCTGGTCATCACCGAACTCCAGTTGAAATCGCTCAACGGTCTCACCGTTCTACGCACGGTCAAAGCCCATTGGGCTTTTTGCGCCGTCATCACGATCACCAGCCATCGCGGCGAAGATATCGCCATCGAGGCAATGAAAGCCGGTTTAGATGACTACGTGTTGAAGTCGCCTGACCACTTCATCCACTTCAACAACACTGTGCATACTGCCCTCAGCCGTGTCTCGGTGCGCCGCGCCAAACTTCGCGCCGAAGAAAAATATCGCGCGCTGGTAGAACAAGTCCCCGCCATCATCTACACTGCCACCCTCGGACTCAAGAGCGGGACGATTTACGTCAGCCCGCAAATTGAAATCAGCGGCTACACCTCTGAAGAATGGATAGCCGCCCCTGACCTGTGGCTTAACTCTATCCACCCCAAGGATCGGGAGCGGACTCTGGAAGCGATCCGCCGCACGTTTACAAACCACGAACCCTTCATCGTGGAGTATCGCGTGATCACACGCGATGGGCGTGAACTGTGGATGCGCGATGAAGGACGAGTCATTACCGACGCCGACGGCAAACCATTACACTTGCAAGGGGTGATGTTGGATATCACCGAACGCAAGCAGGCAGAGGAAGCCTTGAGGCATAGCGAAGAACAACATCGTCTGGTGTTAAGCAACATTGATGAGATTGTGTATCAGCTCAGCACAACCGAAAACAACTTGACTCACGCCACCATTAGTTTTGCCAGCGCTCGGGTCGAAAAAATTATCGGCTACACTCCCGAGGAATTGGTGCGCGATGTCAGCCTGTGGTTTAACGCCATTCATCCCGACGATATTTCCAGAGTCCTGCTCACCACGCAACACCTCGACACCACCCCGCAGGGCGTGCTGCGTGAATACCGCTTGCTTCATAAACACAGCGGCGAGTATCGCTGGCTGGAAGATCATATCCTGCCGCGATTCGACGAAGCCGGAAAGTTGATCGGCGCGTTTGGGGTGGTGCGCGACGTGACTGAACGCAAACAGGCAGAAGGCTTGGTGAACGAGGGTGAAGCGCGTTACCGCACGTTGGCTGAAGCGGCGCGCGATAGCATCTTCATCATCAATCGCGACGGGATGATCGAATACGTTAATCATTTCGCGGCGGAACAATTTCAGGCAACACCCGAGCAGATCAGCGGGAAATACATGAAGCAGATCTTCCCGCCCGAAGTCGGCGAAGCGCAAATGGCGATCTTGCGAAACGTATTTGAAACAGGACAGCCCTATTCTTCCGAAACCAAAACGGTCTTCCCTCAGGGTGAGGTTTGGTTAAACACCTCACTCGTTCCATTAAATGACGAGGCCGGTGGCGTGCGCGCCGTGATGGGAGTCTCACGCGACATCACCGCCCGCAAACGCGCCGAAGCAGAGATCGAGCGGCGGGCGAATCAATTCGCCGCGCTGTATGAGATTGCCCACGATCTCTCCAGCGAGAAAGATTTAAACACGCTGCTAACGATCATCGTCGAGCGCGCCGCCGCCCTGCTCAAAGCAAGACGCGGCGGCATGTATCTTTACGATGACACGACTCAGGGTCTAATCCTGACAACAGAAATAAATGCGGTCGTGAAAATTGGCTCGCAATTAAAGTTGGGCGAAGGCATGGCAGGCAAGGTGGCACAAACTCGCCAACCGATGATCGTCGAACACTATGGCAAATGGGAAGATCGTTCGCCACAGTACGAAGGACTCTCGATTGGCGCCGTGGTGCAAGTGCCAATGATCTACAGCGGCGACTTGATCGGCGTGTTGACTGTGGAAGAGGACGGCGATTCGGATCGCACCTTCAGCGAAGACGATATGCGCTTACTCACCCTCTTTGCCGCGCAAGCCGCCAGCGCCGTGCGTCATGCGCGTCTGCTTGATGAAACGAAACGACGCGCCGATGAATTTTCGGCGTTGTATGAGACGACGCGCGATCTGGCGAGCGAGGGAGATTTAAATACGCTGCTGGCGATCATTGTCGAACGCGCCACCCGTTTGCTCAAGGCTACCGGCGGCGGACTGTATTTGTATGAAGCAGTGCAGCAAGAAGTCGTGTGCTTCATCGCCCAAAAAGTGTCGGTGCCTATCGGCACGCGGTTGAAGTTAGGCGAAGGCATGGCAGGCAAAGTGGCGCAGACCCGCCAACCGTTGATCGTAAATAATTATCAATCGTGGGAGGGTCGCTCACTAAAATACAACGGGATTCCGATTGGGGCGGTGTTGGAAGTGCCGATGATCTATCGCGGTGAGTTGATCGGCGTGTTGGTAGTGGAAGAGAGCACCGACCCCAAGCGCACCTTCAGCGAAGACGACTCTCGCCTACTCTCTCTCTTTGCAGCGCAAGCCGCCAGCACCATGCGCAACGCGCGCCTACTCGAAGAAACGAAACAACGCGCCGATGAATTTTTGGCGTTGTATGAAACGACGCGCGATATTTCAGCCCAGCAAGAAAACTTAAGCGGTCTGCTGCAATCTATTGTGGATCGGGCGGTGGATCTGCTTCAAGCGTATTCGGGCATGTTGTTTCTCTACGATCCGGCGACACAAGATTTAGAATTGACGATGGAACGAAATTCTTTGGCGAATGTGGGCTTGCGCCTGAAGTTGGGCGAAGGGCTCGCCGGGCGTGTAGCCCAAACACGCGAACCATTGATCGTTGAGGACTATCGAACGTGGGACGGTCGCTCGCCGCAGCTAAACGGCATGCCGATCTCCGCCACGATGGGCGTGCCTTTGGTATACGGCGGCGAATTGATCGGCGCGTTGGTTATTGCCGAAACCGCCGGCAAAACAGATCGTAAATTCTCTGAAGCCGATTTGCGTTTGCTGAATCTTTTCGGGGCGCACGTTGCCAGCGCGCTGCGTAATGCCTATTCGCTTAATGAGATGCGCCGCCATGTGGACGAGTTGACGGCGATCTCGCAGGTGTCGTCGGCGTTGCGTTATGCCCTCACCCCAGCAGAGATTATGCCGGTGGTGCTAGATCAGATCATCGAGTTGATGAAAGTAGAGGGCGCATTATTTGCTCTGCGCGATCCGCACAATGGTGATACAACGATCCCGCTGGCGCACGGCAAAGCGGCGACACCTTTCACCGGGACACGGTTAGCAGCCGGGCAAGGCGTGGTCGGTCAGGTCATCGCCAGTGGGCAGCCCTATAGCAGCAACGACGCTCAGCACGATCCGCAATTCGCGCGCACGCACCTCTTAGGCGATACAAAGGCTTTCGCCTGCGTGCCCTTGATCGCTCAAAGTGAAACTATCGGCGCGTTGTGGATCGGCACGCGAAGCGTGAGAACGATTAGTAAAGACGATGTGCGCGTGCTAACCTCTATTGCCGATATTGCCGCCAACGCCTTGCGCCGGGCGAAGCTGGGCGAGCAAACCGAACAACAACTGCGGCAGATGGAAGCGTTGCACAACATTGAGATGACGATCAGTTCCACTTTTGATCTGCGGCTGACGCTCAACATAGTGCTTGAACACATCACCCATCAGCTGGGGATGGATGCGGCAGATGTTTTACTCTTCAACGCGACCACGCAGACGTTGAGCTATTTCATCGGGCGCGGCTTCCGCGCTCAGATGACGCACGGGGCGCCAATTAAAATGGGCGCGGGCTTTGGCGGGAAGGCGGCGATGTCACGCACGCTAGTCGCCATTAATGATTTGAAGATGGCTCAGAGAAGCGTTGTGGATAACGAGCCGCGCAACTTTAACGCCGAGGGGTTTGCGGCGTACTACGGCGTGCCACTATTGGCGAAAGGCGAGCTCAAAGGCGTGCTGGAAGTTTTTCATCGCGCCCCGCTCTCGCCCGACGCGGCTTGGCTCAGTTTCTTGGAATCGATCAGCACTCAGGCAACTGTTGCCATTGACAACATTCAATTGTTTGACAACTTGCAGCGCGGCAATGCCAATTTGAATCTTTCATTTGAAGAGACTCTGGAAAGTTGGGCGCGCCTCGCTGACAAACACGCCTCCAAAGAGGATGGCTCTACACGCCGCGCCACCGATCTGACGGTGCAGCTAGGCGGGGCATTAGGTTTAAAGGAAGCCGACTTGGGCAAACTGCGGCACGGCGCGCTACTGCACGATGTCGGCAGCGTCATGATCCCCGACGCCATTTTGTTTAAGGCGGGTGCGCTCAGCGCCGAAGAGCAAGCGTTGGTTCGTCAACATCCAGAACATTCGCGGCAGATGCTCTCCACCATTCGGCAATTGCAGCCCGCGCTAGACATTCCCCTCTATCATCACGAAAGATGGGACGGCAGTGGTTATCCAACCGGACTCACAGGCGAACAGATTCCTCTGGCGGCGCGCATCTTTGCCGTGGTGGATGTGTGGATGGCATTGCGCTCGGCGCGTCCCTATCGCGCCGCGTGGTCCGATCAACAGGCGCGTGAGCATCTGCGCTCGATGGCGGGCGTTCAATTTGATCCGAAAGTGGTCGAAACGTTTTTGATGCTGCTCGCCGCGACAGACAACAAATGACATCCCCTCTTCTGCCCTACTACCCCGAAGAACGCCGTTTGGCAACTGTGATGTTCGCCGACGTGCAAGGCTTCACCACACTCTCGGAAAATTTAGATTTCGAAGAGGTGAGCGATCTCATCAAAGAAATTTGGGAACGCGTGGATTCAGTCATCGAGGCGCACGGCGGCTACATTGATAAACATATCGGCGACGGGGTGATGGCGGTGTGGGGCGCGCCGCACGCCCGCGAGGACGACGCCGAGCGCGCCGTGACCGCCGCGCTGGAATTGCAAACGGCTCTGGCCGATTACGCCGCGCACTCGGCGCGCGAAGGAGCGCACGAGTTGAAGATGCGAGTCGGCGTCAACACCGGATCGGTCTTGGCGGGCTACGTCGGGGCGCGCGGCGAATACACCGTGCTCGGTGACGCCGTCAACATCGCCAGCCGCTTGGAGACCACAGCCCAACCCGGCACAGTGGTCATCAGCGAGAGTTCGTATCAATTGGTGCGCGGTCTTTTTAAATTTCATCATCTCGATCCACTTCTGGTTAAAGGCAAAACGGAACCGCTCGTTGCATTTTTGGTGGAAGAAAAATTGATCCAGCCCAACCGTGTGCGCTATCGCGGCGCGGGCGGTTTAGAAACGCATATGGTGGAACGCGAAGCAGAAATGTCGCGCTTGGCTGAACTGTATCAAGCCTCACGCCGCTCGACGACTCCCACTTTCGTGTTGGTGCGCGGCGAATCGGGCTTGGGCAAATCGCGCTTGTTGTTAGAATTTTTGAGTCGGCTCGAAGTGGGCGAACAGGCGCTGACGTTATTTTCGGCGCGCGCCTTCGAGCAGACAAACCGCGCACCGTTTTTCATCTGGAAGACGCTGTGGCAATCGCGATTCGGTTTCAGCGACAACGACCCGCGCGACGAAGCGCGTGAAAAATTTTTGCGCGGGGTGCAATCGTTGTGGGGCGCGCGGCTTGGAGCGGTCCCGGCAGTGGAGGCGGCGCACGTCATCGGAAGTTTGATCGGTCTCGAATGGGAGAACAGCCCCTTCATCAAAAGATTGGGGAATGATCCCGAAGCGATCTCCAAACGCGCTTTTGAATTGACGCGTGAATTATTCTGCCGCGTGTGCGCCGCCAGCCCGACGGTGTTAATGATTGACGACATGCACTATGCCGACAGCGGTAGTTTAAGTTTGCTCTTGTATCTCGTCAGCACCGAATCCGAATCGCTTCCCCTGCCGATTATGATCGTGTGTGGTGTGCGTCCGGGTTTATTGCGAAGCCATCCCGCCCTGACCATCTCAGCTGAAGTGATCAACCTCAACCCGCTGCCGACGACGGCCGAAGTGGTGGCGAA
>Ga0163199_1002267_pt1 | contig 11772 bp, 11 predicted proteins | sample PL_2010_150m_FD_113537 | JGI IMG/M metagenome (GOLD analysis project Ga0163199, IMG submission 113537) | Freshwater microbial communities from Powell Lake, British Columbia, Canada to study Microbial Dark Matter (Phase II) - PL_2010_150m | ecosystem: Environmental > Aquatic > Freshwater > Lake ...
ATCGAGGAAGTTTTGACCAGCAATATTTTCGGCATACGCGCATTTTAGCCGATGCCGGGTTCCGCCCATACCGTGTTGCGCTAGAATGCGCAAATGCCCAGCAAATTACCGATTTCCGCCGTCATCATCACCCGCAACGAAGAAAGCCGCCTCGCCGCCTGCCTGGAGAGTGTCGCCTGCGCCGACGAGATCGTGGTGGTGGATTCCGGCAGCACCGATAGGACGCTGGAAATTGCGCTACAATACGGCGCGCGGATTTACCGCCAGGAATGGCTGGGTTTCGGCAGGCAAAAACAGTTTGCAGTGTCTTGCGCCAACCACGACTGGGTGCTGTGCCTGGATGCGGACGAGCGGGTCAGCGGCGAATTGCGGAGCAGCATCGAAAATGCAATGCGCAATCCGCTCTTCGGGGCGTATCGTTTCCCGCGCCGCAACCGCTTCATGGGACGCTGGTTGAAGCACGGCGAGGGGTATCCCGACTGGAGTCTGCGCTTGTTCCACCGCGCCCATTCGCGCTGGAGCGAGGATACGATCCACGAAAAAGTGTTGCTCGACAGCTCGCTCGGCTCGCTGCGCGGCGACTTGCTGCACGAGTCCGAGGAAAGCCTCGCGGCCTATCTGGACAAGCAGAACAGCTACACCACGTTACAGGCGCAAACCCTGCACCGCGAGGGACGGCGCGCCTCCATCGGGCAATTGTTGTTCAGCCCGCTGCTGCGTTTCGTGAAATTTTACCTGGTGCGCCGCGGCTTTCTCGACGGCGTGCCGGGATTGGTGCATATACTGATCGGTTGCTTCAACAGCTTCGCCAAGTACGCCAAGCTGATGGAACTGAACAAGAGGAAATGATTCCGTGAAAATTTTGGTCACCGGCGCTGCCGGCTTCATCGGTATGCATGTCGCCAAGCGCTTGCTGGAACAGGGCGCCGAGGTGGTGGGCATCGACAATCTCAACGACTATTACGATGTCGCGCTGAAACAGGCGCGGCTGGAACAGCTTAAGCCGTTTCCGGCGTTCCGCTTCGTCAAGATGGACATGGCCGATCGTGCGGCGATGGAACAACTGTTCGCCGCGGAACGCTTCAACCGCGCGGTCAACCTGGCCGCCCAGCCGGGCGTGCGCTATTCGCTGAAGAACCCGCACGCCTACATCCAGAGCAACATCGTCGGCTTCGTCAACCTGCTCGAAGGCTGCCGCCATAACCAGGTCGAACACCTGGTTTACGCCAGCAGCTCCAGCGTTTACGGCGCCAACACGCACATGCCGTTTTCGGTGCACGACAACGTCGACCACCCGGTCAGCCTGTACGCCGCCACCAAGAAATCCAACGAGTTGATGGCGCATACCTACAGCCATCTGTACGGCCTGCCCACCACCGGCCTGCGTTTCTTCACGGTGTACGGCCCGTGGGGGCGCCCCGACATGTCGCCCTCGCTGTTTACCGGCGCGATTCTGGAAGGGCGGCTGATCGACGTGTTCAACCAGGGGAAAATGCAGCGCGATTTTACCTATATCGACGACATCGTCGAAGGGGTGGTGCGCGTGCTCGACCGCGTTTCCGAACCCGATCCGACTTTCGATCGTGCCGCGCCCGATCCGGCGTCCAGCTATGCGCCTTACCATCTCTATAACATCGGCAACCACGAACCGGTCGAACTGATGGCTTTCATCGAAACCATCGAGGACGCGCTCGGCAAGAAGGCCGCCAAGAACATGCTGCCGATGCAGGACGGCGACGTGCCGGCCACCTATGCCGACATCGAAGGGCTGACCGCCGCCGTCGGCTTCGCGCCGAGCACGCCGCTCAAGGAGGGGATCGCCAAGTTCGTGGCGTGGTACAAGGGCTATTACGGCGGTTAATCTCCCGTCGTTGCTGGCCGGTTAGGTTAACTGCCGTTCCCAGTCGGCCAGGATGCTGTTCAGCGATTCCTTCATCGTCACGTGTTGTTGCCAGCCGGTATGTGCCGCCAGTTTGCGGTTATCCCCCGCCACCCGCGTTTGTTCTGCGACGCGGAAGCGTGCCGGGTCTTTGACGATTTCCGCCTTGACCCCCGCCAAGGCCAGCATTTCTTCCAGAAGTCGCCCCAAGTGGGATTCCCGCCCGGAACATACGTTGTACGCCTCGCCGCGCTCGCCGCGTTCCAGCAACAGCAGGTAGGCGCGCGCCACATCCTCGACATCGGTGAAATCGCGGGTGACATCGAGGTCGCCCACGTAAATCACCGGATCGCGCCGTCCCTGCTTGATTTCGATGATTTGTCTGGCAAATCCTGACAGTGCGAAATTCTCGCTCTGCCCTGCCCCGATGTGGTTGAACGGCCGTGCCGCGACAATATCCATGCCTTCCGTCTGGCTCCACTGGTAGCACAGCATTTCCGCCGCCGCCTTGCTTACCGCATAGGGGTTGCGCGGCTTGAGCGCCAGGGTTTCGGCGATCGGCAAATCCGCCGCTGCGACCTTGCCGTACTGGTCACCGGAGCCGACGTAGAGCATTTTGCCGGAGAATCCGCCAACTTTCAGCGCTTCCAGCAGGTTCAGGGTTCCGCCGAAATTGATGTCGAAAGTTTCGCGCGGGTTTTCGAATGCGCGCGGCACGAAACTTTGCGCCGCCAGGTGGATCACCCAGTCGGGAGCGGTTTCCGCGATGCAGGTCGTCAGGTTGCGCGGGTCGCGCAATTCCATGCGCGTGCTGGGCGCGGAGAGCGCGAAAACATCGCGAAACTCCGGTTCATTCGCCAGGCGCTGGATAGTTTTGCCGACGAAGCCGGATGCGCCGGTCAGCAGGAGCTTTTTCATGCGGCTTTCCTCGTTGAGCCGTGCAGGGCAAGCTGGTGCTTTTGTTTCGACCTCAAGATGGAACTCCTTTCGGTGGCGCTAGGCGTCGCCTTGCGCCAGTTTATGCAAGGTTTCCGGCTTGCGGATGATGAGCCGGCGCATGTCTTTCTCGACGATGCCCTGATGTACCAAGCTTAACAGGGTGCGCGTGACGGTTTCCCGGCTGGTGTTGACCATGATGGCGATATCCTGGTGGGTGGGAATATTTTCCACCACTTCCAGCCCCCCGAGTTTCTTCTGTTTCAGCAGTTCCAGCAGGGTGTAGACCCGTCTGGAAGTGTTGTGGATGCTCAGCAAGGCCCGGAATTCGGAGTCTCGATGAATTTTGTCGGCTAGGTGACGCAGGATTTTGTTGGCGACCGACGGCGAATGCGAGAATAGATGCAAGGCGGTCGCCCGAGGCAGGAACGCCACGGTGGAATTGGCCAGCGCGACCACGTAGGCCGTGCGCGGGCAACCATTGATCACGGCGATTTCACCGAAAAAGTCGCCCGGCGTCAGCAGTCTCAAACCCACCGCGCGGCCGTCTTCGGTCACATCGATGACCTGGAGCTGCCCAGCAATCAGGAACAGCAGACTGTCGGCGGCAGCGCCTTTCTGGATGACGATGTCGCGGCGCGCGGATTGCCGGATACGCAATTCTCCGATTACCCGGGCGGCTTCCTCTTCGGTCAAATCCGCGAGGAGAGGTATCTTGGCCAGCGTTTCGCGGCTGATCGTGCCGTCATTCTCGACGTCAGGGAAGGCGCTTCCTGAAACGCGTAATCCTGGGATGATGGTCTTCAAATCCGAAATTCCCTCATTTTTAAGACCATAGACAGGCGCCAGCATCCGTTGCAGGAACTCCGGCGAGAATTGCCATGGCCGTGCCGTTCGCGGCACTATTGATGAAGGCGGCATTCTGGATGATGTGCTCGGGCGATTCCGAGAACCCGGCCAGCACTTCGCCGCGGCTGTGTCCATGGCCGAGTTCATTCAGCCAGTAAGCCGTCCCTGTGGCATCGCCGGCTCTTCCCAGGACGTTATGGTAGACGTGGTCGAGAAAGTCGCTGTCGCTTACCGTTGCGCCGTAGCGCGCGGCAAACTCAGGCGACAGGCAGAAAGCGTCGGCTATCGTCGGCAAGGTGACCCCCTTGTCCACTTCGTTTGCCCAGAATTGTTTTCCGGTGGTATCCGGGGCGCGATTGAAAGCCGAGAAATAGAGCCGAATGATCGATGCCTCGTGAGTGTATTGCGTGGCACTCAAGGTGACGGTCGGGGCGGTGGTGGTGTTGGTTGCCGGTGCAGGGCCGTAAATCGCCTGCGCTCCGTTGATGTCTTCGCTGGATAGGTCGATTTTCCCGTTGTAATACGGGTACATGATGGCATTCGTGTTGGCGGAGTGATCCAGGCCGATCGCATGGCCAAGTTCATGGATGGTTGTGCTCAAAAAGCCCAGCGGGGTGGACAGCGCGTCGGTCGGCTTCGCTTGGTCGGCGCTGTCGATGACGACGGTGGCCGCCTTGATGATGGAAAGCGTATTGCTGGAAGGCCAGACGGTGGTTTCCGCCAAGGTTTTGCCGAAGCCGTCCAGGTAGGATTTTCCGATGCGGATATTGCTGGCGACGGAGTCGGATATTTCGACAAAATCGATGTTGCTCACCTCGGCCCAGGTCTCGAAGGCTTTTCTGACTTCTTCGCGCTCCCACAGGGTCAAGGGGGTGCTGATCGTCGGGTAGCCGAGATAATATTGGGATAGCTGGCTGTTCAGGTTAAGGTCAGCAAAGCTCCAATAGACCTGGCCGCCGGGTGTGCCTAAAGCGGGTGAGTACCCCCACTTTTCGCCCATGTAAACCCAGCCGTTCGAGGCGGTGCTTGAAAATGTTTGGGTTGCTGGATTCGTGGTTGCAGCCATAATTAAAGAAGTGTCTTGTGCATTTGGAAGATGCTTGCCGACTAGGCTCTGCTGTTCGCTGCCGAAGGGTTGGCGGGAGATGTGATGCTGATCACATCAAGGACCGATTTTGATGATACCATAAACAGTTCTCAAAGGAACGCCACCTTGCGAATTCGAGGGGCGGTGGTTGAGTGCCGAAGTTTGGATAGACTGAATTTGGAAGGAGGTCGCCATGAGCAGGAAAGCGTGGGTTGCCCGTTGGCTGCTGTGTGCGGTACTTTGCGGGAATGGTTGGGTTTGGGCGGGCAGTGTGGCGGAGGTGTTGTTCCTTTCGGGGCAAAGCCAATGGTCGGTCAATGGTGCCCGAGCGCAAGCCCTGCAAAAAGGGACTCAGTTGCCCGAGGGGACGCGCATCGAGACCGGGGAAGACGGCTACGTTTATCTGGGTACCCTGGACCAGGGCTTTCTCGTGCTGCGTCCGCGGACTGCGGCGCGTATCGCCCGCTATCAGGCGGATACCGGCGGACGGGTGGAGATTCGCCTGGAGCTTGAGAAGGGGGTGGCACGGGTGGTTTCCGGCAATGCGGCCCATACTCAGCCCCAAGGGTTCCGGATGGAGACGCCGCTGGCGGTGATCGGCGTACGTGGGACGGATTTTTCCGTGCTGGCCGGCGACGAGTTGACGCAGGTTTCGGTGCGCTCGGGCGGCGTGGTGGTCAGCCCGCTGTCGGATGAATGCCGGCCTGGCGGAGTCGGGCCGTGCAATGGCGGCCATGCCGCCGAACTCTACGCCTATGACCGGGGGCAACTCATCGAAGTGCGGCGCGGCGCGGCGCAGGCCATCCGTCTTACCCCAGCTGCGGGGATGGGGCCGGATAGTGCGGCGCCGCCTTCCGGCGAGGAAAATCGCCAATTGGAGCGCGGCCGCCCCGGCAACGGTTCCTCTGCCGCACCGACCAAGTTAGCGGAAACCCAGGCCGAAAACAGTATCAAGCGGGCGATTAACGCTTCCGAAGCTCAGTTGGCACAGCCGCCGGCGCCGACGCCAGTGCCAACAGTATTCTGGGGGCGCTGGGCGGGAGTCGCAGCGTCGGACGCGGAGGCTTACGCAGCGCTTACTGACCAGGGGCGGCGGGAAACGGTGGCGATGAATTCGTGGTTTGCGGTCACACGTTCGCGGGAGACGCCTACCTTGCCGCGGGAAGGGGTGGTGTCGCTGTCGCTGGTTGAGGCGCACGCCCTGATCGTCAATCAGCAAGGCGGCGTGCTGGCGACCGCGCAGGCGACCGGCGGGAAATTGAACCTGGACTTCAGCCAGGCGCGCTTCCAAACTACCCTGGCCACCCAGGGTGGCGGTTATACGGCCGAATTGCGCGCAGCCGGGCCGATCAACCCGGACGGCACTTTTGATTCGCAATGGTTGGCGGGGTCGAACGGGACGGTCAGAGGCACGATCACCTCGGATGCTCGGCAAGCGGCTTATTTGTTCCAGCAATCCTTGGACGCACGCGCCCAGGTGACGGGAGTGGCAAGCTGGGCACGATAAGGCGCTGGGTTATTGGGTTGGGATTACTGGCGGCTGTCGCCCCGCTATATGCGGCCGACATCGGCGAGCTTCTTTACCAGGAGGCATTGTCCGCCGTGGCGACCGGGGAGCGCGATAGGGCGCAGGCGATGCTCGAAACGCTGGTGCGTCGGCAACCCCAACATGCCGGGGCGTGGCTGGATTTGGCGCTGTTGTACTGCGACTTGGGCGACGTGGCCAAATCGCAGGAAATACTGACCCGCATCGAGGCCGAATTCGATCCGTCGCCGGTAATCCGCGATCTGATCAAGCTGCAACGGGGGCGGGCCTGCAAAGCGGTATCCAGCGGGCCGCTCTGGACTATGGGATTTCAGCTTGGGCACGATTCCAACGTCAATCGGGGCGCCAGCAGCAACCGGGTGGTTCTGGAATCGGGGGCCGGTCCAATAGTGGCGCAGTTGGCCGACGACGCGCTTCCCAAGCATGACTTTTTCAGCGAAGGCTGGATAGATGCCTATTGGCGAAGGGAGTCGCGCAGCCTGCGTGTTTCCGTGCTTTCCCGCCAGTACGAAAATATGACCGCTTACGACGCCCAGGCATTGTCGCTGACGGGCGAACAAGCGTGGGTCGCCAGCGAGGCCGAGGGGGCGCTGCGCTTGCAGTGGACCAGCGCCTGGCTCGGCGGATCGGCTTTCCTCGATGCACTTACCGCGTCGGCCGGAGTGACGGGGCGCGGCTCTTTGTATGGCGTTCATCCCACCGCAGACCTGGCGTTGGCGCGCAACCTTTTTCCGGCAGCACCGGCCTTCGATTCTTATGTGTGGAGCTTACGTCCCGGACTGGTGAAAGTCGCCCCCGCCTATTCCTGGCGCGCCAACATGATCGCCACGGCGGATCTGGCGGACGGTTCGCGCCCGGGCGGAGACCGCTACGGGATCGGCGCGGAAGCGCTGGGAGTATGGCGGCTGGCCCCAAGGGTGCAGCTCTCCGGCTCGGGACAATTCCAGCATATCCGCAACTCGGAGCCCTATTTCCCCCCATTGCTGAATACCTACCGCCGCCAGTTGCTGTGGCTGGGGCGCCTAGAGTTGGCCGTCGAAGTCGGCCATGGCGTTCACTGGCTGACTGCCTGGACCGGGCAGAAAAGCGGGGATAACCTGAGCTTTCTCGATTACCGCGCCAGTGTCCTGCAATCGGGCTTCATGCTAAAATTTTAGCTTATGAAAAATATGATCTCCGCTCTCTGGGCCTATCGAGGCTTTGTTTTGGGCAGTGTCGGGCGCGAGTTCCAGTCAAAATACCGTAACTCCCTGTTGGGTGCGGCCTGGACGATCCTGAATCCGCTGGCCATGGTCACCGTCTACACCGTCATCTTCTCGAGCGTCATGAAGGCCAAGTTGCCGGGCATCGACGACTCTCTCGCCTACAGCATCTATCTCTGTTCGGGCGTGCTGACCTGGGGGCTGTTCGCGGAAATCACCGGGCGCGGACAAAACGTTTTCCTGGAACACGCCAATTTGCTCAAGAAGCTTAGTTTCCCGCGCCTCTGCCTACCGATTATCGTGGTATGCAACGCCACGCTCAATTTCGGGATCATTTTCGGGATATTCCTGCTGTTTCTGCTGTTTACCGGGCATCTTCCGGGGTGGCCGTTGCTGGGGCTGATCCCGGTGCTGATGCTCCAGATCGCCTTTGCGATCGGCCTGGGAACCACTTTGGGGGTGCTCAACGTGTTTTTCCGTGATGTCGGCCAGTTCTTCGCTATCGTGCTTCAGTTCTGGTTCTGGTTCACCCCGATCGTCTATCCCGTCACCATCATTCCCGAGCGTTTCCATGGTCTGTTGATGTTCAATCCGATGGCGCCGGTGATCGGCGCCTACCAGACCATCCTGGTCAACGGCCGCTGGCCTGACTGGCAGTCCCTGATCTTCGCGGCGCTGCTCAGCCTGTTGTTGTGCGTGCTGGCGATTCGCCTGTTTCGCAAGCGCTCCGGCGAAATGGTGGACGAACTCTGATGGGCTCCATCCACGTCAACCAACTCGGCAAAGCCTACAAGCAATATTTCACCCGCTGGTCGCGCCTGGCGGAGTGGTTGTTGCCCTTCTCCGGGGTGCGCCACCAGTCCCATTGGATATTGCAGGATATCAATTTCGCCATCCAGCCCGGCGAGGCCGTGGGCATCGTCGGCGTCAATGGCGCGGGCAAGAGTACTCTGCTCAAGCTGATCACCGGCACCACCCAGCCGACCACCGGGCAGGTGGGCATCACCGGCAGCGTTGCCGCGTTGCTCGAACTGGGCATGGGTTTTCATCCCGACTTTACCGGGCGGCAAAACGTTTTCATGACCGGCCAGTTGCTGGGGTTGAGTGCCGAGGAAATCACCGGGTTGCTGCCCCAGATCGAGGCTTTTGCCGAAATCGGCGACTACATCGACCAACCGCTGCGGGTGTATTCCAGCGGTATGCAAGTGCGGCTGGCTTTCAGCCTGGCGACCGCGCGCCGGCCGGACATCCTGATCGTCGATGAAGCGCTTTCGGTCGGCGACGCCTATTTCCAACACAAAAGCTTCGGCCGCATCCGTGAATTTCGCAATGCCGGTACGACCTTGCTGATCGTCTCCCACGACCGGCAGGCCATCCAGAGCCTTTGCAGCCGGGTGATCCTGCTGGATGGCGGCAGAGTGTCGAAAGAAGGCGAGCCGGAAGCCGTGCTCGATTACTACAATGCCATGCTCGCCGCCCGTCAGAACCAGCTGGTGCGGCAGCAAGAGCAGGAAGACGGCAGGGTGCAAACGATCTCGGGAACCGCCGAGGCGCAGATGGATGAAATCGGCCTGTACAATGCCGCCGGCGAGCGGGTCAAATCCGTCAACGTGGGCGAGCAGGTCGAACTCAGGGTGGACGTGACCATCAACACCGACGTGCCGGAACTGGTGTTCGGCTACCAGATTCGCGATCGCCTGGGGCATGTGGTTTACGGCACCAATACCTTCTACCTGGACGCCTGCCTGACCAAGTTGCGGCGCGGAGAGCGCGTCAGCTATTCCTTCAAATTCCTCGCCAACCTGGGCCCGGAATCGTATTCGATCAGCTCGGCGTTGCATGCCTCGAATTCCCACGTGATCGCCAACTATGAATGGCGGGATTTGTCGGTCGTATTCAACGTGGTCAATGCCGGCTGCCCCGCTTTCGTCGGCACGGCCTGGTTACCGCCCCAACTGGAGTACTCCCGTGACTGACGAAAGCTTCTACGCCACGTTTACCGACCGTCACCGCGGCTCCCGCGAGATGGTCAAATCGCGGCTGGCAGCCAGCTATCTCCCGTTCATCGAGCCGCTCAAGCAGCTTTACCCGGATGGCAAGGGGCTGGATCTCGGTTGCGGCCGCGGAGAATGGCTGGAATTGCTCGAACAGCATGGCTTCAAGGCGCATGGCATCGATCTGGACGAAGGGATGCTGGCGGGCTGCCGCGAACGCGGATTTGCGGTGGAAAAACAGGACGCGATCAGTGCGTTCGCGACCCTTGCCGACGAAAGCCAAACGATAATATCGGCATTTCACCTCGTCGAGCACATCCCCTTCGAGGCGCTGCAAACGCTGGTGCAAGAGGCCATGCGCGTGCTCAAGCCGGGCGGGCTGCTGATCCTCGAAACCCCCAACCCGGAAAACATCCTGGTCAGTACCTCGGGATTCTTTCTGGACCCGACGCACCAGCGCCCGATCCCGTTGCACCTGCTGGCTTTTTTGGCCGAATACTACGGCTTTGCCCGCGCCAAGGTACTCAGGCTGCACGAGTCGCCGGAGCTCGCTGCGAAGCCGGTTGTCACCTTGTTGGACGTGCTGGGTGGCGTCAGTCCCGATTACGCCATCGTTGCGCAAAAGCCGTGCAGCGCAGAGCAGGCAGCGATTACCGGCCAGCCCTTTGCGGCGGAGGCCGGCCTGACGCTCGAAACATTGGCCGCGCGTTACGATAACCAGATCGCCCGGATCGAAGCCCGTCTTGCCCAGGCCGAGACGCGCGCCGCCAACGCCGAAATGGAACTGCGCGCACTCTACGCCAGCCGCTCGTGGCGGCTCACCAAGCCGTTGCGCGATGTTACCGAAGCGATACGCCGCCTGCGCGGAGGCCAGCAGTAATGGTGCGCAAGATCAGGCAGGGGCTTAAATCTATTTTGTCCGGCACGATAGCTTTGATCCTGGGCAACGCGGCGTTCAAGCGGTATCTGGTGGCAGGAATAAGCAAGTTCCCGCGCCTGGAGGCGCTATTGCGGCGCGTGCTGGTAGTGATCAGGGGAACGCCAGGCCAGGACGGAATTTCGAATCTCTCCCCCCACGCTCGCCGTATCCATGCTGAATTGATTGCAGCTATCTGGCGCCATCATAACAACAAGGAGCATGCTTGATGCGTGCAGTACTCGACTTGCAGGGAGCGCAAAGCGAGGGGCGTTTTCACCGTAGCGGGCATGACACGCTCTGCCTGGCTTTAGCCATGGTGCGCAATCGCGGCGAACACGAAGTGCTGATCGCCTTGAATGGTCTTTTCCCGGACACGATCGAGCCCATACGCGCGCTCTTCGATGGTTTGCTGGCGCAGGAAAACATCCGGGTCTGGTACGCGCCCGGCCCGGTGTGCGCCAACGAAACCGACAACGCCTGGCGCCGTGAAATTGCCGAACGCATACGCGAGGCTTTCCTTGCCAGCCTGCAACCCGATGTCGTATTCGTCTCCAGCCTGTTCGCCGGCTACGGCGACGAGGCCGTCACCAGGATCGGGGGCTTTGCGCCGCCGCTCCCGACTGCGGCCATGCTACATGACCTGATTCCGCTAGTCAGCCCCGAAATCCATCTCGATCCCGATCCCGTCTACGCAGCGTATTTCGCCGACCGGATCGAACAACTGGGGCGGGCTGCCGCCGTGCTGTCGATTGCGGCGGCGCCATCTCTCGCGGGGTTCGATAGCCAGCGGGTGGAACTGCTCGACGATGAGGATGTCGGCGCGGATGCAGTGGAACCCGCCGCCAGCCCGCGCTGGGATGTCCGCGCCCGGCGCGCCCTGGCGGCTCTCGAGAGAATCGCGGCATCCGCCGAGTTTGAAGGCCACGCCGCCCTGTCTTTGCGCTTGGTCGAATCCATTGCGGCCATCACCCCTCCCGGGAAACATGACAAGGACTTCCTGCAACTGGCCCGGTCGATCGCGATCAGCCTGCCGGGCAATCGCGAGCAGCAGTTCTTTATCGACGTCTCCGGCGTGGTGCAGGGGGATGCCAAAACCGGCATCCAGCGGGTCACCCGCAGCATCCTCAAGGAATTTCTCGACAATCCGCCCGCCGGCTACCGGGTCGAACCGGTATACGCCACGCCTTACCGCGACGGCTATCGTTACGCGCGCCAATATGCCGCGCAGCTGTTGGATCAGGAAGGCGCCGCAGAGGACGAACCCATCGACTACCGTCCCGGCGATATTTTCCTGGGAATCGACCTCCAGCATCGCACCGTGATCGTGCAGGGCGATTACCTGCATGGGCTGCGCCGGGAC
>Ga0163199_1002268_pt1 | contig 11767 bp, 15 predicted proteins | sample PL_2010_150m_FD_113537 | JGI IMG/M metagenome (GOLD analysis project Ga0163199, IMG submission 113537) | Freshwater microbial communities from Powell Lake, British Columbia, Canada to study Microbial Dark Matter (Phase II) - PL_2010_150m | ecosystem: Environmental > Aquatic > Freshwater > Lake ...
CAGGATACGCTTTATGTTTTAGTCCCCGTTGGACATCTCGACGCGCGTACTGAACAGGATTGGGACGCGATGGTTAAACGCGCCCGTCAGACCGTGTTGACCCGCCTCGCAAACGAGTTGGGCGCGACCGATCTCGAAGGTCATATAAAGTTTGAGATCGTGTACCAGCCCAAAACGTGGAAAGAGCGTTTCAATCTGATTAATGGATCGGCGTTCGGGTTGAGTCATAATTTTTGGCAGGTCGGATATCTGCGTCCGCATAATCGCCATAATAAATATAAGAACCTGTATTTCGCCGGTGCATCCACACATCCCGGCACAGGCCTGCCCATCGTACTTCTTTCAGCGCGATTAACAACTGAACGAATTCTTAAAGAAATGGGTACAATATCTGTACAAAATATGAAGAGGGCAATTTTAGCTGCCACAGACTAATTCATTTCGGAGAACAGAATGTCCCTTAGTAAAAATCCCGCCTATAACTTGAAAGCCGTTCTACAGGAAACAAATATTGCCGCTGACACTTTGCGCGCCTGGGAGCGGCGCTACGGATTACCCATGCCTCAGCGTACAACAGGCGGGCATCGTCATTATTCGCAATATGATATTGAGACGATCAAGTGGCTTTTGGCGCGTCAAGCCGAGGGACTTTCGATCTCGCGCGCAGTGGATTTGTGGAATGAACACCACGCCTCGGGAACGGACCCGCTGGCTGGTTTTGCCCCTTCAACTTTTTCCGCCGCCCAAACGACTCCTGCCATTTACATCGCGCCTGGCATGAATCTTGATTCTTTGCGCGCGCAATGGATCGCGGCTTGCATGCAATTTAGCGAATCAAATTCCGAGCAAGTACTCAACCAGGCATTTTCGATGTTCCCAGTTGAATCTGTTTGCATGGAAATTTTGCAAAAAGGCATGGCTGAGATCGGCAATCTCTGGTACGAAAATAAATCATCTGTGCAACAGGAACACTTCGCCTCCGGCTTGGCCATGCGCCGCCTCGACTCACTGCTCAGCGCGTCGCCTGCCCCGTCACGCAATCAAACTGTGATCGTAGGATGTGCGCCAAATGAATGGCACACGTTCACAGCATTGCTGCTTTCCCTGCTTCTGCGCCGCCGCGGATTAAATGTGATCTACCTCGGAGCCAATGTCCCTACTGATTATTTCGAAGAGACGGTCTCAACGATAAAGGGTAATTTGGTCGTTCTCATCGCTCAAACTTTGACAAGCGCCGCCGCGCTGCAACTCGCTGCTTTTATTTTTGCAAAGCAGCACCTTCCCGTTTCTTTTGGCGGACGTATTTTCAACACGCGGCCAGATTTGGTGGATACCATCCCAGGGCATTTTCTGGGAAGCTCAGTTGATTCTTCGCTTGAAGAAATTGAAAAAATATTGAAAGGCAAAGTCAAAGCATATAACCTCAAGACCGCCTCACAGGAATATCGAGCCGCGCATCAGGCTTTTATTTCAAATCGGACTCATATCGAAAGTACCATTACTGAATTAGCTCAACCTTTCTCAATTAATCCTATAGGTCTGAACATCGGCATTCAATTTTTAGGCGACAGCATCTCTGCCGCCCTGCAACTCGGCGACATGGAACACGTCAACGATGAAATGGAATGGGTAAAAATACTGATCAAGTCACATGAACGACCGCCAGAGGAATTGGCATACTTCATGGAAATTTATTCACAAGCAGTAGATAAGCATATCAACAATCAGGGCGAACCGATCAGGGCCTGGTTGAAAACACAGACCTAGCCAGTCCGTTAAATTGAACAAGTTTAAAACAAGCAATCTAAAAATTCAAAGGAGTTATACCAATGTCTGAAACAAACGATAAAACCTATTCAAAACTGCGCCGCTTCAACTTAATCATGGGATTCCTACACCTGATCCAGGGCGTATTTATGTGGGTCGTCAGCAACGACACCACCTATCCAGTCTTCACAAATTTTCTCAGCTTTGATACCACAACCTTCTCGCTTTCCCCGCAAGCCAAACTGTTCTACGAATTACCACTTGGCCCCTCGGTGGCAATCTTCCTGCTGCTTTCGGCGGTGGCTCATTTTTACCTTTCAAGCATCGGCTACTCGAGCTATGTGGAAAACCTGAATCAGAATAAGAATCCCATCCGCTTCTACGAATATGCCCTCAGTTCCTCGCTGATGATCGTGCTGATTGGAATGTTAGCCGGAGTCTGGGATCTGGGCGCCATCATCTTGATGTTCGGATTGAACGCCATGATGAACCTGCTCGGCCTGTTGATGGAAAGCCTGAATCAAGGCAGGGAAAAACTGGATTGGACGCCGTTCACTTTCGGTTCGATTGCCGGCATCATCCCGTGGCTGGTGATTTTCATCTACTTCTTCGGTTCCATCGCATCTGGCGGGGAAGCCAAACCACCCGCTTTTGTTTACGCCATCATCCCGACGCTGTTTGTCTTCTTCAACACCTTTGCGATCAATATGTACCTTCAATACAAAAAGATCGGGCCGTGGAAAAACTACCTGTATGGCGAGCGCGCCTTCATCATCCTCAGCCTGGTTGCAAAGACAGTTTTAGCCTGGATGATTTTTGCCGGTACGCTGGCTCCGGTATAAAACGAAACGCTGCTACTTGAGGAGAAAGCCATGAAAATTGCCATTGTCACCGACAGCACCTGCGACTTGCCGGAAGAAATTGTGAGTCAACAAGCCATCACAGTTGTCCCTTTGCATATTAACGTGGATGACAAATCTTTTCTGGATGGAATAGATCTGTCACGGGCTGAGTTTTATGCGCGATTGCCAAACTACGAATCATCCCCGAAGACAGCCACTCCCAGCCTTGAAGCTTTTACTCAAGTTTACGAGCGTCTCGCGGATGAAGGCGCGCAAGCCATTCTATCCATTCACATCTCAGAAACTTTAAGCGCCACCATCCAATCAGCGCGCATCGCCGCCGAACAATTTACCCGCATTCCTGTCACTGTGCTGGATTCAAGTCAACTTAGTCTCGGCACCGGCTTCCTCGTTGAAAGAGCCGCGCAGATGGCGCAGTCAGGCAAAAAGATGGAAGAGATCATATCCACCTTACAGGAAATAATGAAGCGCACGTACGTCTTTGCATCGCTAAAAACTCTTGAATACCTGCGCCGCAGTGGACGAATGAACTTCGCCATTGCAAGGTTTGGAGAAATATTACAAGTCAAACCTTTGGTACATATGAATATGGGCAAAGCCAGCGCTCACCGCACACGCACACAAAAACGCGCAACAGAACGTTTGTTAGCGTGGCTGGCCGAATATGCTCCGTATGAAAAACTGGCAGTCTTACACGCCGGTGTTCAAGAAGAAGCCGAAGCACTCTATGAACAAGTTCACTCTTTCTTCCCGCAAGGTGCAGTGTCCATCGTTCAAATCACCCCCGTTCTCGGGGCACATCTCGGCATCGGCGCGCTTGGATTTGCCTGTATCTCAAAGGAATAAAACATGAAACTCGCGAAACTTATTTCCGTACTCGGCATGCTTGCCATGACCGCCGTTCTCATTAACGGATTCACACGCGGTGATTTCTTCGGCGAAGGCAGTCAACTGTTTGCCATGCCGTGGGGCATCGTCTCGCTCGTGGATTTGTACACCGGCTTCACGCTCTTCTCTGCCTGGATCATCTACCGCGAAAAATCCCTGCCGGCCGCCATCCTATGGACAGTCGCAATGATGACTCTTGGATTCTTCGCTGGCAGTTTATATGCTTTCATTACACTCCAATCCAGCAATGGCGACTGGCGTAAATTCTGGCTTGGAAAACACGCGTAAATATGAAACAAAACAAATGGCGCGAATTACTGGATGAACTTCGCATTGTATTCGCAGGGCGCAACTCCTTTCTTGACGCGATCCTGCCGCCGATCATTTTTCTCGTGATCAACGGACTGACGGGATTTCAAGCCGCGATGTGGAGTGCCTTGGCGCTCTCTGTTGCAATCGCGATCGTTCGGGTGATCCGCAAACAATCTTTGTTGTACGCGCTCGCAGGCGTTGGCAGTGTCGCAATCGCAATTGGTATCGCATGGTTCCTGGGAAAATCAGAAGGATTTTTTCTACCCGGACTCATCAGCGGAAGTATGACATTGCTGCTGACCCTCGTCAGTCTTATTATCCGCCGCCCCATGCTGGCGTGGACCAGCTACCTCGCCCGCCGCTGGCCTTTGGATTGGTACTGGCATCCGCAAGTTCGGCCAGCCTACAGTGAAGTGACCTTCGCATGGGCAGTATTCTTCGCCGCCCGATTGTTTCTGCAATTTTCACTATTTGAAAATCAGAACATCAACTCATTGGCGGCCACCAACTTTGTCACTGGCTGGCCTGCGACAATTTTATTATTGATCGTCAGTTATCTATATGGAACGTGGCGGCTTGCGAAATTGCGCGGCCCCAGCGTGGACGAATTTCGCAACGACACCCCGGCCCCATGGCAAAGTCAGCGGCGCGGGTTTTGATCCAAATTAAACAAATAATTAGATAAGGATAAACTCAATGAAGACATCAGACCGCAACGCACTAATTGCATTTCCTATTTTGATATTGATCGGACTTCTGGTCGCTTTGGCGGGCAGTCAGGGCGGGGCTTCGATCGCTGGAGTTCCATTATTTGCCTTGTCAGTCGGACTGGCTTTTCTCATTCAGTGGCTGGTCTTTATTCCGGCGTATTTGCTGCAGACTGAAAAATTCTTCGATCTGACAGGCAGCATTACTTATATTTCCGTCATCGCAATTGCAGTTTTTTTTAGCAAAGGCGCTGATGGAAGATCAATTTTACTGGCGGCTCTTGTCGTCATCTGGGCGATCCGCCTGGGCAGTTTCCTGTTCGGTCGCATCCAAAAAGCGGGGAAGGATGATCGCTTCGACGAGATCAAACCTTCCTTTATCCGTTTCCTAAACGTCTGGACCATCCAGGGTTTGTGGGTAACGTTTACGATGGCTGCCGCGCTGGTTGCCATCACAACCACCAGCCGCAAGGAATTGGATCTATTTGCCATTATCGGTTTTCTGGTATGGATTTTCGGCTTTGCGATTGAAGTTATAGCTGACTCCCAAAAACACCGCTTCAGCGCAAATCCAGAAAACAAAGGCAAGTTTATTCGAACAGGGCTATGGTCACGATCCCGTCATCCCAATTACTTTGGCGAGATCATTCTGTGGGTCGGCGTGGCAATGATCGCCATACCCGTTCTACAAGGCTGGCAGTGGGTCGCTTTGATCTCTCCTGTGTTTGTCACATTGCTTCTGACTCGTGTCAGTGGAGTTCCGCTGCTTGAGAATAAGGCTGATAAAAAATGGGGCGGGCAGGCAGATTATGAATCCTACAAGAAAAATACTCCTGTATTAATTCCCAGATTGTAATTTTCATCTACTGAAAAGGCAGGCTAATCGATTTTTAGATTTAGGAGAATAATGATCGTTCAAATTTTACAAATCACAGCGGCAGTCGGAACCATCCTGACGGGATTATATTCGCTGCTTAGACCTGCCACCCTGACAGGCTTCACAGGTTTGCGCCCCGAAGGTGGACGCGGCATTACCGAGATACGCGCCGTGCTCGGCGGATTCTTCATCGCGCTCGGCGCCGCTCCGCTCTACCTCAATTCGCCTGTAGCCTATATGATGCTGGGCATTGCTTATCTTGGAGTTGCGGTAGTCCGCGGAATTTCCATGTTCGTGGATAAGTCTATCGTCCGATCGAATATTATTAGCCTGATTGTTGAAATCATATTTGGAATTATTTTGGTACTTCCCGCATGAGCCGCGCCGAACTCAACAAACCCGCTCCAAACTTTACATTGACAGATTTCGAAGGAAACGAAGTCAATCTGGCAGGTTTTCAAGGCAAGAAGAATGTTCTTTTGGTTTTCAACCGCGGATTTTTCTGACCTTTCTGCCAAAAGCACATGGCGCAGTTGCGTCAGGATTATGATAAGTTTTTTGTACTGGATACTTTAATCGTTGTGGTCGGTCCTGAAAATAAAACCGCCTTTTTAAATTACTGGCAAAAGAATAACCTGCCCTTTATCGGTCTGCCCGATCCAGCTCATAGCGTCTTGAAACTTTACGGACAGGAAGTTAATCTCTTCAAATTTGGACGGATGCCCGCCCAGGTCACCATAGACAAAATGGGAATCGCGCGCTTCGTCCATTATGGACATGACGCGACAGACATCCCAACCAACCCAGAAATTCTGGAACTATTGAAAACGATAAATGAAGAATTATCTTTAACTTTGAAGTAGTGAGAAACCATGCAAACAAACAATAACTCCCTTAAATTGATACTGGGCGGCGTGCTCATTTCCGCCGCGTTGACGGCTGTGATCGGATTTACCGCCGCCAGCCTGACCCGCTTCGAGATCGTCGGGCATACCGTCCCATTCGCCTATCCGTGGCGATTGGTGGAACGCAGCGACATGGCGCGCATCACCGCCTGGCTTGGATATATTCTCCATAACTTGATCGTGTGGGGATTGATCTGGTACGCCAAACGCGAGAAACCAAAGTACACGAATAATTTGCAATGGTTCAACTGGGCGTTGATCGGTGTAAATATTTTATTCGCTCTTCTGCATGTGGCACAGACTCAACTATGGTACGACGGTCTCGCGCAGGATGTGCCCGAGGTGACAGCGCTCGGATCTGTGGCGGTCATGTTGATGATCATCATTATTCTCGAAACCCCGCGCCGCGGATTGATCTTCGGCAAGAAGTTTAAATTCCACACAGCCTTCATCGAGATCGTCAAAAAATATCACGGCTACCTTTTTGCGTGGGCGATCATTTACGATTACTGGTATCACCCGACCGCCAACACCTTCGGGCATTTGATGGGATTCTATTACAACTTCCTGATCATCGCACAATCCGCGTTGATATTCAATCGCACCCATTTGAATAAATATTGGACATTCTTCCTCGAAGCCTTCGTGCTGATCCACGGCGTAGCAGTTGCCATCTTTCAGGGACAGGCCTTCTGGCAGATGTTCGCCTTCGGCTTCGGCGCAATGATCATCCTCACTCAAATGTATGGTCTCGGATTAAGTACCTGGACCAAACGCGGACTCGCCATCGGGTTTATCGTCATCACCGTTGGCACATATACTTTTATGGGACGGCTCGGTGACTTGAATGAAGTCATTCGTATTCCCGTTATCGATTATCTATTTATCTTTGTACTATACGGCCTCTTCCTACTCATCAACTGGATCGTTAATCTGTTCAAACGCAAACCTCAGAGCATAACTTCAGAGGCGGCATGAATCTCAAAGATAAGATCGTTGTAGTAACAGGTTCTTCACGCGGATTTGGTTACGCCATCGCCGAGTCCATGCTCGAAGCGGGAGCAACTGTCGCCGTTACCGGAAGAAGCCAACAGGCAGTCGACAACTCTTTAGCCAGTCTCCAATCCAAAGGCCGCGTGAATGGATTTGTGATGGATGTCCGCGAAGAGGAACAAGTTTACAAATTAGTTGAAGATGTTGTCAAAGAATTTGGGCGCATCGACATCTGGATCAACAACGCCGGCTATTCCAACGCCGCGGGCATGATGCTGGATATGGATCCGCAGGACGCGTTGGATATGTTCCTGTCGAATGATCTCGGCGTGTTGCAATGCGCACAGGCGATCCTGCATTACATGCTGCCGCGCAAGCAGGGACTGCTCGTCAACATTTATGGCAACGGAAGTTTTCTGCGCCCCGCTTCACCCACTGGACTCTATGGTGCGACGAAGGCTTGGGTCACGTCTTTCACGCGCACTCTCGCGACCGAACTCAAAGGCAGCGGCGTGCAAATTTTGGGATTCAGCCCCGGCATGATGACCACCGATATGCTTACGAGTCCAATCGTGGTCGGCGAGCGCGGCAGGGAACTGATGAAGAACTTTGGTTTCGTTCTGCGCTTTCTTGGTCAGCCTGCCAAACATGCCGCGGATAAGTTGGTGAAAACAATAACCAACAATCGCAGGGAATTTACTGAAATCCAGTTGTTCAAACCATGGACTCCCCTGCTCGGCCTGATCCGCGTCGGCTGGGAGAACCTGACCAAAACTGGAAAAACTCCTGAGTTCGAATTGCACTATCAAAAAGTTTATCAATCAAAATATATAAAAGGAAAAAATGAATAACAAACGTCTCTTCTCAATTATTTTAGTGGTGTTCATAGACCTGCTCGGTTTCAGCCTGATCCTGCCGCTACTGCCATATTACGCAAAAACTTTCTCTGCGAATCAAACCACGACTGGTATTTTGATCGCATCTTATGCGTTGATGCAATTGATCGGCGCGCCGATCCTTGGTCGACTCTCTGACCGTTTCGGACGCCGCCCGATTTTGCTGCTCAGCGTCTTCGGAACTTTTCTTGGCTTTTTGCTGCTCGGCTTCGCCAGCGCTTTGTGGATGCTCTTCGCCAGCCGTATCATTGACGGATTGACGGGTGGCAACTTGAGTGTGGCGCAAGCCTACATTTCCGATGTGACCGATGCAAAGGATCGTTCAAAAGGATTGGGCATGATCGGCGCGGCATTCGGTCTTGGCTTCATCATCGGTCCCGTCACCGGCGGATTGCTCAGTCAATGGGGATACGCTGTGCCTGCATTTGCTGCAGCCGCTATCTCTTTGATCAACCTTGTACTTATCTATGCCTGGCTTCCCGAATCACTGACCGCAGAGAAGCGCAGTCAAATGACCGAAAAGCGGCCCGCCGTTTCTTTGAATGCTCTACTGGTCGCGTTTCAACGTCCGTTCACTGGTTCGATCCTGATCACACGCTTCTTCTTCGGATTGGCATTCGCCATCTTCCAAACCATTTTCTCGCTATATGCGCTCGCGAAATTTAATCTCAGCGCGCGCGATACTGGTTTTGTGTTGACTTATGTTGGCGTGCTCTCCGTCATCGTGCAGGGATTTCTCGTTGGCCGCCTCACCAACCGCTTCCGTGAAGATGTACTGATCACCGCTTCTGTGGTTTTGATGGGAATTTCATTACTTGGCTGGGCACTGGCTCCATCCGTTTTATGGCTTTACATCATCATGACGCCCACCGCCATGTCAGGCGGACTGCTCAACACATTACTTTCCAGCACACTCACGAAAGCCGTGGCACCACAGGAGATCGGCGGCATTCTGGGTTTATCCACGGCGGTGGAAAGTTCCACCCGCATCATTGCCCCGCTTCTCGGCGGCGTTTTATTGCAACAGGTTGGCGCATGGGCGCCAGGCGCATTTGGCTTCATCGTGATGATTGGAGTCAGCATTTATGTTTACTTTACGATATTCAATCATCCCATCGTTGCCACACTCAAGCAGAATAAAACTGTGCCAACGCCCGCTTCGGATTAATCATGTTCGATCAAATTGTCCGTTATGAACTACCGCCAAATGGCATCACCCTGCTCGGGTATGTGGTACGCCGTATGCACAAAACGCAATGGCTGATATCTGTCCCTGCATTAATTGCGGAAAATAAAACAGCTGAAGCCCTCGCGCAAATCGCCATGTACGCTGTCACATCATCAACTTCCTTCGGGCGCGCTTACTATCAGCCGCAATTCAACTCAAAAGGTGATGAAGTGAGCGAAGCAGACCCGCAGACAGGTGCAATCGTCACAGCGAAGCTCGAAGCGAGTTCTCCAACTTATTTAATTTCCTACTCCGCTGTCATGCCCAACGGAGATATTTTCTCAGGCCGCGAAGAGATCACTGGCACCACCGTCGGCTTGCGTGGACTCGGCATGCCAGCGCCATCAAAATTTAATTTCACATCAGGCAGTTACAGTGCTGAATTAACTGGCATCCTTACCAGCGAACTCGCGCTCTCGCTCATCGGAAGGACTCGCATCCGCGCTTATGGCTTCCTGAACTTCAACGACAATGCGAACAACGCGGGTAAGTTAACCGTGGACCGCAACAACAAGATCGATCTTGAGATCAATGGAAAGAATATGGGAGGACGCTTACATGAAAATTAATCGCTTGTTGATCCTTGCGTTCATTGTGTTCGCCTCGACCATTCCAATTTCAAACGCTTCCGCTCATCGTCCGATGTGGGGCGATGAAGATGTCACAACCCTCGACAACCTGACAACATCCTTCGCCTTTTATCGCAGCCTGCCCGCAGACAAAGTCCATACGTACGCCTTCGAAGGCAAGCAGGGACAATCCTTCCACGCAGGCATTAACATCCCCGCCGTCAAAGGGCTCGAAAATTATTCAGTCAACATGGCGCTCTTTGGCGCAAACCTGCCCGAAGCCGATCACGATCACCTCCCGTCCGAACATCCAGAAAACCTCGGCGCGCTCATCTTCCCATCCAAAGTCAGCACCGATTTCTACGAGCCGTTCACCCAAACACTTTACTGGGGACGCCAAAGCCTCGATATGTCCCTGCCCGCCGATGGTGAATATTATCTTGTCATCTGGCAGCCCGAAGGCATCGCGGGCAAATATGTGATGGACAGCGGCCGCGCCGAAGTATTCGATTTCGGTGATCTCTTCCTCTTCCCAGTTTGGTGGGTGCAAGTTCATTTCTTCTTCGGGCACGGCGCATATCTGCTCGCAGGTGCGGCGGTCATTTTAGGATTCATCATTTTCAGAATCTTCAAACGACGCAAAACAGCATGACTTCGATCTGGTGGATTCGCCGCGACTTAAGGCTGACTGATAACTCAACGCTTCATTCCGCGCTCGGGCTTGGTGACGTCATCCCAGTCTTTATCCTTGACCCTGCATTCGCCTCTCAATCTCCGCGCCGTCGAAGTTTTCTATATGAAGGATTATCTTCTCTCGACATAAATCTGAAAACGCTCGGATCCTATCTCATCCTTCGCGCAGGCAAACCCGTTGACGTGTTATGTCAGCTAATTCAAGAAACCAACTCAACAACAATTTTCGCCGAAGAAGATTACACACCCTACGCCCGCAAACGCGACGCGCTTGTGGCAAGTCAACTTCCACTGCAACTGATCCATGGTCAAACCGTTCATCATCCCGAGTTTGTCAAAAAAGCGGAGGGCAAACCTTACACCATTTACACACCGTATTCAAAAGTATGGAAATCATTATTACAGGATATAAAATTAATTCCTGCGCCAAAAAACCTCAACACTCCTTCGGGAATTAAAAGTGAATCAATTCCAACCTTTGAGTGCAATCCACTATTCCCTGCAAGCGAAACAGAAGCACTGCGGCGATTAACAGATTTTATGTCGGAAAGAATATTTGCATATGCTGAAACCAGAAATCGCACGGACTTGGATGGAACGTCCGCACTCTCGCCATACCTGCGATTCGGAATGCTCGGACTGAGACAAGCCGTCAGTGCGGCGAAGCAGGCTTGGGCAAAGTCAGAAAACGCCGAAGAAAGATCTGGGGCGGAAATCTGGCTGAACGAGCTCATCTGGCGCGAGTTTTATATCCAAATCCTGCATCACTTCCCACAGGTCCGTCAAAATGCGTTCAATCCTGCGCTATCCAACATCCCCTGGCGAAATAATGAATCCGAATTCAGCGCGTGGAAAAATGGATTAACAGGTATGCCGATTGTGGATGCGGCCATGCGCCAACTCAAAGAAACTGGCTGGATGCACAACCGTGCGCGGATGATCGTCGCGTCCTTTTTGGTAAAGGACTTATTGATCGACTGGCGTTGGGGTGAAGCGTAGTTCATGGAAAACCTGCTCGATGGTGACATAGCCGCGAACAACGGCGGCTGGCAATGGACAGCGGGTACAG
>Ga0163199_1002269_pt1 | contig 11766 bp, 9 predicted proteins | sample PL_2010_150m_FD_113537 | JGI IMG/M metagenome (GOLD analysis project Ga0163199, IMG submission 113537) | Freshwater microbial communities from Powell Lake, British Columbia, Canada to study Microbial Dark Matter (Phase II) - PL_2010_150m | ecosystem: Environmental > Aquatic > Freshwater > Lake ...
GCGGATAGATCGCGTTGAGGTGCGCTGCGGCGATCTTGCCGATCCACTCGTCGGCAAGCTGCGGCGTTTTGTATTGCTCCGGGTGCAGCCAGATGCCGCGATGTTGAACGGTTTCGCCCAAACAGGCGGAAGTGGCGAGCAGAAGCGCCAGCAGGTGTGTTTTCATGGACGGAATCGGATTCTCAACTCGGCCCGCTGTCGTAGCCGACGGAGACGCCTTGTTGAGCCAAAGCGTCTTCTTCGGGTGTCTTCGGTGCGGTCTGACCGCCGGGATAGTAGTGCTCAACGATTGAGTGGAAGGCTCGCGGAACTTCTTTGAGGCGCTGCGGACGCTCGCGAGGAGCGGCGTTCAGGTTTTCAAGGATGCCCAAGAGCTGCGCTTTGTCTTCCGTGCTGAAGCGGCGGAATTCCTTTTGCCAGTCGGCTGCGCCGTCGTTGCTGTAGTGCGACCGGTAGATGATATAGCGGTCGGGCATGGAGAGGATTTCCAGGAAGTCCTCAAAGGTCTCGCCGAACGCGCCTCGAATGAAAACGGGGTTTGGGCTGACGAGACCGTGCGTGGCTAACAGGATGCACTGGATGCCGCGCAGATAGCGCCATTTCCAGCCGTCCGCGACGTGACGGCGGCTCACGTCGTTCATCGGGATGAAGCGCATCGGGAAGCCGGTGATGCGCACGTCGAGTTCTTCGTTTAGCCGTGCGTTGACGTGCAGCCGGTCGTAGAGGTCTTGGGGCGTGTCGTTGAAGTTGAAGAGCATATAGTTTGTGAACTCGTCGAAGCCCTCGGCAACGAGCAGCCGAATCGCGCGTTCATAGGCGCTCTGGATGCCGACGAAGTCGAAGGCGAGGCGAATCGGTGAAACGCAGATCGTTGCCAGCAGCCTGGCCAGTTGCGGCTTGGCGGCGATCAACCGAGCGTCGAGACCTTGGTTGAAGTCCACCGTGCGTTCGCGGCCTTTGCGCTTCGCGCCCGCCTCAAAGCCAAGCGACCGGATTTCGGCGATAATCTCCTCGATGCCGGCGATGCCGAGGATGTTGTTATCCATCACCACCAAGTGTCGCTTCTCGCTATGCTGCTTCCGCGCCTCCGCGATTTGGGTGCGAAGCGGACTCATGGTGCCGAATTCCTTCTCAAGCAGCGGAACCGCGCAGAACTTACATGAGCGAATACAGCCCTTCGTGATGCGGACAAAGAAAGCGTCGCGCGGGTAGTAGTCGTAGTCCACGCGCTTCAGCAGGCTGTAGTCTGGCACCAAGTCGGCAATGGCGGGCGTGCCCGGCCCCAAACGTCCGGACACGTCGAGCGGGCCTTCGATGACCGTGCAGCCGGAGCGTTCGCGGATATAGTCCGGTAGCAACGTGACCCCCACACCTCCCGCAGACGACCGCCGGGGGGTGAAACGCCACGCTGCCTAGTCACGTGTAGTTCTTCACCCCGATTCCTGCTATTGCGAATGGCGTTGGAAGCATGAACTTCAAGAAATCAAGTTCCCGACGAATCTTCTCCAGATGGATCATCCCGCTGTAGGAATGGCGACCTTTGGCTATGGCTCTTCTCCGGCCAACTTCGCACAAAGACCGCGCGAAGTTTTCAGTGGGAACGATCAGTATGCCAAACGCCGCGGTTTTGTAGTGGGACGCCAACATGAACTTTACATAGTCTTGGTAATAGGTCCGTGCATTGCCAAATTCCACTTCAACCTGAACGCGGCCCTTCACAAAGTCACTCTTCAGCGGCAATTCAGGCACGACCCTCCTTTCCGACTGCCAGTTCCAGTCGGCAAAAAGTCGCGCCATCTGGCCGTTGTAAAAGTTCTGGCTTTCTTCAGTCTTGAACTCGACGTTGTGAATGATCGCCGGGATTTCCCTAGCCGGAGCAAGTCGCTGAAAAACGCCCTCATCAGAGCGATGAAAGATCCACTCCGAGATCTCCAAACGCTGAAGAGGCTGGGAACTAACAGCGAACGCCCCCACTCTAAACACGTCGCCTTCCATGCGCTCGAACTCGAGATACTCGCCCTTAACCCCAGTCTGCGAAGCCGCAAATACGAGTGCTAACCATTGACGGAACGGCAGCCCTTCCTTGTTCTCATACTTAATCTGAACATGGCCCCTTGCGTTAGCGAGCCGTCGCAAGGTGGCATGCACCCTCATGTCACCGAAAACGAGGGTGATCTGTCTTTTCTGGCCAAGTGCCGGCGCTTCAATCCAATCCTCCAAAGCTCTTGGCACTGTGATCCCCTCAGCTAGGGTTGATTTTCCAATGGCATGACGGAAAGTAGCCACAATCTTTCCTCAGTTCAGAATCACAATTTTGGCATCGTGAGCAAGTATCTCCCCAAGTGTTCGGACGTTTTCGGCTTTCGGTAATCGCTGAGTCCCAACCCAATCACAAAAGCTCGGCATTCCGCCTAGCTTCTCCACCTGCTGCTTGAGACGGTTGTTCTTCTCAAATTCGACGAAGTAACTGAACTTTTGCGATTGGTATGGGTCATCCGGGAACTTGTTGTTGTAAACGTCACTCATGTCTCGGAACGCGCGTATTTCCGTTTCGATTCCCGCGCGGCGGAGGCGAGTGAGCTGTTCGAGCCGGGTCACTGAATACCCCTCTTCCTCGTTCAGCAGATACAAGTAGCGCGCTCGCTCATACGCATCCCACGGTGTGATCTCTCTCAAGTGAGCTTCGAGCCGCACGAAATTGATCTGAGAATCCCTGATTCCTGTTGGAAGAACGTTCGCGGGGATCGTTTTCCAAAGGTCGTCGGTTGGATATTTTTCTGCGAGCTCAAGGTAAATCAGGACGCGAGTGTTGCCTTCGATGACGAGATGTTTGCCGTGTTGCAACGGCCCGACCCAAATCGGGTTAATGATTCCTTTGTTAATCTCGATGGAGTCGCGGAGCTTCGCGTAGGCGTCTGGAGTGCGATTCACAATCGCGTGTTTGATCTCGTCGTCGGAGAAGCTCGCCTTGGGCTGGCTGTCACTGTAAAGCCCGATCCGGGGATTCTCCGCATCGAGCTTCAGCGCCGACAATGACACCCGTCGGTTTTCAACCGCGACGGGAACCCCTTCGAGGTTCACTTGAATCTGCGCCATAGTGTTTCTCCTCTCGCTGCTTTCAAAGCAGTGTCAGTCCTCCTCTTTGGTGGCCGCTCTGCCGTGCCAAAAAGTTCGAACGCGCCACTGTGGCCGGCAGCACGCCGCGTTGCTACCAAGCACCTGCAAAGGATGTGCGTGGAAACTGCGAGGCGAGCTCATGGCGCGGATTGTAGGGCAAGCGGCAGGCAGCGTCAACGGCGGCAAGCAGGCGCGGAGATTTTGCCCCGCCTTGCGATGGGCCAAGACTAGCCAAGGCCGCGCGGAATGGTAAAGATCACTTATGCGGATCCCGGATTTCCAGAGTGACTTCCTGTTTCGGCGTGCCAGTGGCGAATGGCAGACTCAGCACCAACCGCGCGTCACGCAGTTCGCTGTGGCCGTCCTTCGTGTAGGGACTGTGGCGCTTCTTCGGCCACGCCAGCCGCGCGCCGGGCGGGACGCTGACGCGCACGCCGCCGTGCTCGAACCATCCGCCGATGTCGGCGGCGGCCCAATCGAAGGCATCGTCGCCAAGCTTGGCCGTCTTGCCGGAAGCGCAGACAACGCTGGCTCCAATGCGCGGCAGGAAGACGATGTGGGCTTCGACTGCCTTGTCGGACTTGCGGCTCGCCTCGCAAACGAGCGTTAGCGTCTTGTCATCTTTCGGCCGCACGGTGATCCGGCAATCTTCGCCGTCGTAAGTCAGGTCGAGGCCCGGCGCGTTCTTATCGGCGCGCAGCTTGGCGACGGACGGAATGTGAACCAAGCCGGCCTTCGGTTTGAACTTCGGGTTTTCGTCGCCGGACTTGTGCTGGAGCAATGCGGTGTCGCCGACGGTGAAGTTGCTCCAGAACGGCTGCATTTTCGTGTTGCCGCCGCCAACGATCAAGCCGGCACGATCGTGATAGATGCTGACGAAGTTCTGCCGGTCCTGAATCCACCGGCTCGTGGACTGCTCGCAGACGAACGCCGACAGGCAGATGAACCACGGCTTGCGGCGCAGCACGAGCGCCTCGTTGTTGCCGACGACGATGAGTTGGTCGTCGTTGTCGGCGGCGAAGCGCGCGGTGGGGCCGGTCTCGCCGTAGAGCAAATGGCAGCCGGCTTCGTCGGCGGCGACGGACCACTTCCGAAGCTGGAATTGACGTTGCAGGAAACCTCGGCCCTCCGGCGTGAAGCTGAGGCCCACGTTGCGCTCCACCGGTGTGAAGGTGAAGCCAACCTTGCCGTGCGCGGTGCCGATCTCGTAGGGGTTGCGCTCGTCCACCGTCTCGACGCCGGTGCCGTCGGGATAAACGAACGTCCCGTGAAAAACAGCCGCGCGCCGCAACGCCTCCAGCACGCTCGCGTCGCGTGACATGGCGTAGTAAACGCCGAGCGCCTCGCCATAGACGAAGTTGTAGGCGACCACCGGCCCGCTGTGCTCGACCCACCAGCCGCCGGGCGTCTGCGCCGCGACAACCTTGGCCATGAACTGTTTGGCCTGCTGTTTCCAGTCGTCGCGGTTGAAACACTGGCCGGCGCAGTAGAGCGCCATCGCGTGATGGCTGGGGATGTTGTGGACGTGGTTGAGACAGCTTTTTGAAATGTTGCCGAAGCCGAGCAGCAGGCCCTTCTCCCAATGCTGCCGTCGCTCGGCTGGCATCGCGTCCTTGATTAACGCAAACGCGCGAATCCACCGGCTGTAAGTCCACGGCATCAGAATCTGGCCCCACGTCGAGTGGTCCTTCTTGCGGAACGTCCATGCGCCGTTCTTGTCCTGATCGGCCACGAGTGCGTCGCCGCCTTTCATGACCGCCTCCAGCACCTCGGCGTTGTGGTAGTAGGGGTTGGACTTATCTTCGATGGCCCACGCAGCAGCGAGCGGGAAGACGAGGTTCTGGTCCGTGCAAGTCCACGGCTCCGTGCCGAACCGGCCTGTCTCGCGGTTCTGGCTCTTGAGCATCGCCGGCACATCTTCCACGAGCGAGCGGAGGAACTTCTCGCGCGGGTTCCAGTCGCTGGCGGCAGCGCATGTCGCCAGGAGCAAACAAATCAACGTCGAAAGAGTTTTCATGGTTTCGGTTTTCCGGTGGGTGTGAGTTTAAGCGTGGCTGCCGCATAAGTGGGGCGAGCTTCCAAGCTCGCCCTGCGTGAGCTTGGAAGCTCACGCCACAGGTGGAACCCGATCAGCTTGCATGGCTGATCCATTGTCATGGCTTTGACTTCCCGATGGGCGTGATTCTCAGCGTGACGGTTGCCGCCGTCACGAGCTGCGTGAGATTGATGCCAATGCGCGTCGGCTTCACCGGCGCGTCCTCGATGATCTCCTCGGCCTGCACGGTGAACTCGCCGCCCTTCACCTTGACCTCGACGCGCACCGCCTCGTCGCCGTTGCTCACGCGCAGGCTGCCGTCGTCGGCGCGTTCCCACTTGCCCAGCGTGATCAGCGCCGTGCCGAACGATTGCGGGCTGGCGAACTCAACCGTATCCGTCACCGTCAGCGAGCCGGCGCCGTCGCGCGAATAGACAAACGTCCGCTCCAACCGCTTCAACTCCGGGCACGGATACGGTGAGGCGATGTCGAGCGCGAGCGTGTCGGCGCTGTCGGTGAACTCTGTGCGCAGCACCTTCGCCTGCGCGTCGCGGCCTTCGCGCTGGAGTTTGCCGGCGACCAGCGGCACCGGATGGCCGAACGAGTTCAGCAACTTGCTGACGTAGCGGTCCTTGCTGAACGTGCGCGCCGTGTAGGTTTCAGCGCCGGGATCGAGCAGCACGGCGCGCTTGCCGACGACCACGACGTAGCTGCCGACGTCGTTGTGATTGTGATGCTCGGCGTTATGGCCGCCCTTAAGCGCGACGCCCATCCGGCACGGCGAGCCGGGCGCGGGCCGCGCGATGAGGATGCCGGCGCTGTCGAACCACGTCCGCAGGCCCAGTTCGTAGTCGTGCCCGCCGGAGCTTGGCTTCGCCTGCGAAGCCGAGTTCGGGAAACTGTAGAGTGCCGACTCGAACAGGAAGCCAAACCAGTGTCCTGTAAACTCCTCATCGCCCGCGTTGAACTTGTCATACGCGCGCAGGCCCAGGCCGAGGCGGCGGTTGACGAACCACATGATCTCCGGTGACGGCTTCGCGTTGACGCTGCAATCCGCGAACGCCGGCGCGACACCGCCGATGATCTGGATGCGCGCGCCGAACTCCGCCGGCGCTTTCGCCTCCGGCCGGGCAAACAAATCGAGCTTGCCGCCCGTCGCCTGGCACACCGTTTCGCTGAGCAGCACGTAATGGCCGAAGCCGTAGTCCCAGTAGCCGAGGCCCTCCGAGCAGTAGCCGTCGGGCGTGAAGCCGGCGAGGAAGTTCTTCGAGAACTGCTCCGCTGCCGCGACGAAGAGCGCCCGTTCCTCGCGCGAGTCGAGCAGCGCCAGCGCCGCGCCTGTGACGCCGGCCAGACAGACGGCGTTCCAGTTGTTCGTCGTCTTCATCCAGCCGTCGAGCCGCCGCGTGCCGCGATACGCCGCGAGGCAGGGGTCGAGCACGAACTTGCGGACCTTCTCGCGGAGCAGCTTCCGCGTCGCCGTGGAGAGTTTGTCGCCGAGCAGCCAGTCTGTTGTGGCGAGATTCCACGCGAGCGCCGATGACGCGAGATCCACGTCAACGAACGTGCCGTTGAAGTTCGTCAGCCGCCGGTCGTGCGCCGGCATCACCCAGCATTTCTCCGCGCAGAACGCGGCGATAAGTTCCTCCATCTTCGGCAGGAAGCGGCCCTTGTTTTCCAGACACTCCGCCAGCACGAGCCATGTCAGCCGCCCGCGCCGCTCGAACGCGACGTTTTGCCAGCGCGTGCGGTTGCCCGTGCGGGAGAAATCGAGGTAAAGGTCGTCCGGCAGCTCCGGCACCGGTTGCGAAAGAATCTTCTCGGCGCGCCGGATGATGTCGCGCGCCGCCGGTCCGATGTGCTCGCGGAAACCTCCAGCCGCGAGCCGTGCCCACGCCGCGCGGTCGCTGATCGGCCGTCCGACGCCCGCCGGTAGCTCCGGCAGCATCGCCGCGACGGCCTTGACGCGCCCGGCGTCAATCGGCTGCTTCGACGGAGCGGAACGGGCCGGGTCGCCACCAGTTATGGCAAGGATGAAAGACGCGAGCGAGACAATGAGGGGCAAACGAGACGTGATCATCGGCAGATTCTTACCGCCGCCGATGCCACGAATGCACGCGAATTGTGCGGCGCGGCGCTACCGCCGCTGGTGTTGCAGGAACCACTCGTAGAGCTTCGGGTTGTTGTAGGCCTCCGTCCACGAGTCGTGTTGAGCTTCGGGATAAACCGTCAGTTCCACCTCGCGACAGCCCGCCTTCTTCACCGCCTCCACCATCCGCTCCGACTCGGAAAGCCTGACCACCGGGTCCTTCGCGCCGTGAAACACCCAGACGCCCAGCGTCGCCAGTGCCTCGGCTTTCTTCGGATCCATCAGCCGTGCCGAAATCCAGTCGCCGCCGCCGCAGATCGGCGCCATCGCCGCGAACCGTTCCGGATACGCCAGCCCCAGGCTCCACGTCCCGAAGCCGCCCATGCTCAGGCCGGTCAGGTAAACGCGGCCCTTGTCCACGCGGTGTTTCCGCATCACGTCGTCGAGCAGCGCCATCAGCGTTTCGTTGTCCCAACGCTGCCCCGCCGCGCATTGCGGGGAGAGCACGATGAACGGGAAGTCCGCCTGCTGGCGCACGAGCTTCGGCGGCCCGTGGACGCCGACCTTCCAGACGTTGGCGCCGCGCTCGCCCGCGCCGTGCAGGAAGAAAATCAGCGGATACTTTTTCTTCGCGCTCGCCCGCTCCTTGTAGTCCTTCGGCAGGAACAGCAGGTAGTTGGCGCTGACGGTGCGCGTGATCTGCTTCTTGAACGACCTGGTGCTCTGCACTGAATCCGGTCCAAGCTCGGTCGTGGCGGCGACGGCGCCGTCCAGCCCGATCAGCAACGCGAAAAGAAGGATGGTCTTGTTCATAAGAGGCGCGACGCGACGCGCGCGGCGATTATGCAGATTGCGCGCGGACCGGCAAGAAGCTACTTGTCCGCGACTCGCGCACCGCGCAATGCCAGCGGGTCGAAGCGCGAGGTCGGTTCGCCGGCCGCCCACGCGATGCCGCGCAGCAGCAGGATGCGAAACCACGGGTCATCGAACGTCCACGTGTAGTGACCCAACACGCAACCGAAGACACGGCCGCGTCCGTTCTGATAAGTCCAGAACATCGGCTGCGGCGAAGTCTGCTCGCCCGTCGCGTCCGTCTTCTCCGACGAAACCGCCAGCGTGGTCACGCGATCCGCCGCGACTGGCGGCGTCGGTGGCCAGTAAGTTTCATCGAGGAACGAAAGCTTCGACGGCAACCCTTTGCAGATCGGATGGTCGGCGGCCGTTATTTCCAGTTGCACCAGCCCGTGGCGAAATCGTGTGAAGCCGCCGACACCGACCAGCGCCGCAACTTCGGCGTCCGCCTTCGGCTTGGTCCATGTCGCCGAATGGATCAGCACCAGACCGCCACCGCGATCGAGGTATTGTTTGAGCTGGCGTTTGTGGTCGTCGCTCCACGATAGGTAGCAGAACGCAACGAGCACATCCGCCGAGGCGAACTGCTCGTCCGTCGGCCAGCCGTGGGCGCACACGACTTCCACGTTTGCCGCTCCGGCGGCGGCCTTCGGGTCTGCGATGGCCGGGCCGAACAGGTTGAGCTGTGTCGCGGCAGAAGCCGCGCGCCCGCCGAGCAGCAACGCCCATCGCTCCTGCCAGACCGGATAATCGTGCTCGTGTTCCCTGTGATCTTTCTTGTCGGCCAGAAGCACGACGCGGAGTCTGCGGGATGATTCCTTCACCGCACCGGCTTTTGCGAGTGCGGCCTCGACTTCGCTTCGCGCCGATGGTTCGGGCGGCAGAGGCGCGGCGTAGCAGATGGTTGCTGTGCTTGGGACAAGCCAACAGAACAGCATCAGGAACAATTTCAGCCTTTTCATGGTTCGTTTCATTATTTCGCCGCAGCCGGCCACAGTGCCTTGATCGCTTCGACGGTGCGGTCCACGAGGATCTGGCCGCCTTCGGGGCCGACGAGGTTGGTGTGGGGCAGGCCGCTGTAGTGGCCGCCTTCGATGGCCTTGGGCGTGGGAAGATAGAGGCCGGCGTTGCAGGCGTGTTGGATAAGGAATGTCTGGATGGCGGGACTGCGCGCTTTCATCTGGACGCCGTAGTCGAGGAACAGTTCGAAGGGATTGGTTGCGATGGCCACGTCGCCCACGCGCAGCACGTGCAACTCCATTTGATAGGGCGGCAGCTTGTCGGCTTCTTCAAAGCGCCGCACTACTTCCTTCTCGCGGCCCAGCATGGTGCGCGAGTAGTTGTCCGGCTTCTGTGTCAGCACCGGGATGTTGCGCTTCGCGTCCTCACACTCGCGCGGCAGGATCTTGCGCGGCGGCAGTTGTAAGTCCTCGACGGCGTGGACGAACGGCGCGTCGCTGCGAATGTCGGCCTTCGCGATGTCGAACGTGTCCATCACCGCGTTGCTGATCCTGCGGCCGATCTCCTGCGCACGCGTCAGGCCCCGCGCCTTCAGCATTCGCTCCTCGGCGGCCTTGCGATACATCAGGTGCGGCGACTGGTCGCCCGCCGCGCTCGTCCAACCCAACACACAGAGCTTCGGCGAGAATTTCTTTTGAAGCCGCTGACGCACCTCATGCCAGTAGTCGGCATTGATCGCCCGGTGTGATTCCAACTCCTGCGCGGGGCAGGCGAGGTTGATGGCAACCGCCTTGAGTTGCTTCGTCGCGTTCCAGAAGAACAGCATCTCCACCGCGTGGTCCTCCGGCCCTTCCAGACCGCGGAACTGCGCGTCGTTCGAGTTGCCATACATCTTCGCGCGGCCATCCGCATACACCGCGCGGCGGTTTTGGCCGACCACGGCATGGCCCAGCGTCCAGCTTACGCCGCCCAGCTTGCGGCCCTGCCAGGCTTGCGTGGCGGCGCGCGTGAGCCGCTCGATGAGAAACGTCACATACTCCGCCGGCTGCATCACGTCCTCCTTCGGGATGTCGTAGAGGTAACGGTTCTCGCGCAATTCCATCGTCAGCGGCGCCGTGTGCGTGTGCGTGGCGGTGAGGAACGCCCGGCGCATGTCGAGGTCCGGCAGCAGTGGCTTGAGCTTCTCGCGAAACCTCTCCTGAACGCCATCGCGGATCGCCACGAGATCGCACGAGACAATGAGCGCCTGCTGGGCGGGCTTGCCGCCGGCCTTGGATTCGAGGGCGAGCGCCACCGCAATGATCGGCGTCTCCGGCTTCTTGGAAATGCGAGTGCTGAAGTTGCCCGCGAGCGCCACGGGTTTGTCCGGGGTGATGTCGGCGGTGGCCGTGCCAATCCAAAGCTCCGCGGCATTTACCGGACACAGGACCAGTCCGAGCGCGAGGACGATCATTAAAACGAACCCGAACATTCGCGAGCAGTTCATCGCAGACAGTCCCCGCATGACGCCTTGCTACGCTTTCTTTCCCAGTTCACGCGTGAACTGCGCGTTCGCGCCGACCTCGTCGAAAAACCACGGGAACATGCCGACGATGACGCCGTCGGTCGGCTTGATGTTCTCGAAGGCGAACTTGAAGGCCGCGCGCACAGTCTGCTGGTTCGAGCAGTGACGACCGGAGCCGAGAATCTTGAAGCCGAAGCACGGCTGTTTCACCTGGCGGATCACCTGCGTCATCGCCTTCGGGTCGTCTTTGAAGAACGGGAGGCCGAAGTCGAGCATGGGAATCTCGGCGTCCTTGTGCACCATTTTGCGCGTGAGGAAGTAGAAGCAGGTCATGAAGAAATCCACTTCCCAGCCTTCGTCGGCCACGCGCTTGATGCAGTCCGGGTTGTGCGCCGACACGCCGGCCAGCACGCCGCAGTCGTGGGCCTCCTTCACGAAGTCATGCACCTGACTCGCCTTGCCGTCGGCAAAGAGCCGGTCGGTCGCGCCGCCGTGATGGACCATCGCGATAGGCTGCGCCCGCTCGACTGCGTCTTTGATCTTCTCGCGCTGCGAATGGAGGCAGAAGAACGACATCTTGCTGCCGTGCTCGCGCAACGGACGGACATAAGGCAACGCCCGGTCGGGATCGGCGAACTGGTGGGTCGTGATGCCCGCGCGCTCGCAGTTCTGGAGGAACTCCACCGTGCGCTCCGGCGTGTAGTAATCCTTCATGTGCCGGTCGGCGTGCTGGCCCGCGTAGGAATAGCCGAGGATCGGATTGGAACCCGCCACCAGCCGGCTGATGCGGTGCTTGCCGATTTGGATCGTGGGCAACGCCCCGGCCGATTGCGACGGTTCCGCCGCGCCAGCAGACTGCTTGTTCTCCACCGCAGTGACCGCGGCCAACGCCGCGAGTTGTGAGAGAAAGCCACGGCGTCCAATCACACCACTGTCGCTTTCTCCGTTTCGCACGTTATTCGGTTTGTCTGTTTGCATTGTTTGCTCCTGTGAGAACCCAGAATGCCAGCCGCGCCGCCAGCCTGACAGCCAATTCAGACGCCGGCGATGCTTTTTGCAGAACTTTGGGTTTCTGTCGCGGAACTGGTTGGAGTTCAGCCTTCAGAGACTGTGCGAAAAACCCCTTTTCGGTCAGGGAGGACTTGCGGTGTCGTCGCGCGGAGGGCATGAACAAAGCCATGAATTGGATTACAGGTCTCGACCGCCAGC
>Ga0163199_1002271_pt1 | contig 11764 bp, 12 predicted proteins | sample PL_2010_150m_FD_113537 | JGI IMG/M metagenome (GOLD analysis project Ga0163199, IMG submission 113537) | Freshwater microbial communities from Powell Lake, British Columbia, Canada to study Microbial Dark Matter (Phase II) - PL_2010_150m | ecosystem: Environmental > Aquatic > Freshwater > Lake ...
CAGGCAAGGGATCACAGCTGGAATCGGCACGCGGTACGGTATGGGGACTGATCAATGCGGTGACCGAGTTTGTGGACTATGGGCGAAGAACCCGCACCGAAGACAGCCGCTTGTCCTCTGCCTGGTTCGGCGCTGGAGCACGAACAAAGCAGAGCGCGCTGGAGCATGCGCTGTTTATGTTGTAAAGGTCCGAAATATGAAAGGTGCGCGCTGCGGTGGAATCTCGGGCAAAAGCGTGCACCCTCCAGTGGATTGATTCGGCAGGCATGTCATCGCATCAGGTATTCGACGTGGATGGCTGGTCGGTCCTGCTCCCAGAGGGCCAGTCATCACTGGGGTGACTCCTTCGGGGCGATGACATCTAGAACTCGACAAACTCTTGCCGCTGCTCAAGAGGTCGCCAGGGCAAGGAAAACCAAACCGGAATCTGTGCGGCCCGTTTGGCTTCCGCGGTTGCCGCCACGAACGTCCGGTCCCAAGATCATGGTTGTCGGCTTGGGGCGCCAAAGCTCCCGCGGTGAGAACCAGTCGCGCGACAGCTAAAGCCATCGGGATTCCTATCGTGCGACTCGTGCCCGATTGCCAATCAGTGGTAGTCGTCCTCGCGTTGGTGACGAATCGCACCAATGATGACTGTGTTGTTATCGACTATTTCAAATAGCGCCACATAGCCTGAGCTTCCGAAAGTGATAATGAGCTCGCGAACGAAAGGACTATCCCCAACTTTGCGACAGGCAAACGGGGATGATGTCAAAAACGCTATGCCATCTTTGATGGCTTGAAGCGCCCTCTCGGCATTACCAAGGTCGCCTGATTCACTTTCCAGTTCGCGTTGTAGAACAAAATCAAAAAGCCGCTCCATATCTTCATCAGCAGCGGCGCTGAATTGAACCGTGTAGGTCATCAATTGCGCTTCAATTGGGTTTGACGTGCAGCCGCAAGCCTGGCTTCGAGCTTAGCTACAACTGCTTCGGCGGCGATGCCGCCCCCAGCACGCTTTGTCTCTTCGATTGCAGCGAGGCCTCGACGCAGAAATTCAGCTTGATTCTTGCGCTTCAAAACTGTATGGCGCACGGCGTTCTCAACGAATTCTGAAAGTGATTCACCATCCGCAAGGACACCCTCAACTTCAAGCCTGAACTCGGGTGCGACGCGAATCGGGGGGATGGTGGCAGTCTTCATTCTGGTATTGTATTGCAAATGCAATTCAAAACAAGAAGATCGTAGGCAGGTTTGCACCGAGGCAGCGTAAATGGTAGTCAACCTCTCAGTAACGCATAAGCATTTTTGTCACGCAACGCAACCACGTCTCGCGACGAATGACGGCGGGACCTCGATTTGATACTCTTCGTACATGCCGCCTCGGCTGTCAAACCCGCTTTCGGATAGACTAAACTTTTGCCAACCCCCGCAATCTCACTGCGGTAACTGCCCTCAGCCCATAGCGTGTCCTTCGGACATGTGCACTGCGACACCGTCACTCATCCTATGCCCTTTGTCGCCCCCACAGCAAATCAAATTAAGCCCGGAGCCCAGCTTCGACACTACAAAGGTGGCCTGTACAACATCGTTGGCACCTGCCTGATTGAGGCCACTTTGAAGCCAGGCGTTCTCTACAAACCGCAGCAGGGAGACAAACAGGATGTCCTCTGGCTGCGCCCCCTGTCTGAGTTCCAGGACATGATTGCCACACCGGATGGACCTATCCCCCGTTTCGTCCTGATTGCTGAAGCGCCGTAGCTTTTCGGTCAATTGCCTAGGGGTCTCCGCGCGTTGTCGGCCTGAAGGCAAGTCCCCATCGGCTACATCCTTATGCTCCTGAAGAAAAGTATTGCGGCATCATGCCGGACCCGTCCTTATCAGCCGTTCCTCGCACGTTCCACATGACAGGTAGGCATTAATTGCCGCCCAGGCTTTGGCGTCACACTTTGGGCAAACATATTTGAAGCGCGACGGCGGCTTTTTTGGTGGGGGTTGCCACACGGTTGGCTTGCCCTGCACCTCCACCGGCAGACTTGCCATTGGAGCCTGCGCCATATCGATCAACACGCCTGCATTTTCAAGGGCACGCAAGTGCGCCAACTGGGTTTCAGGTTTTGCTGGGGCGTGCCGATCCAACCATGGCAGGGTGAATCCGCCGGAGAGCAGCTCTCGACAGGCCGACAGGAATGGTCCGTCCGGCAGGATGTAGTCACTCATGGAGCGCCCCGTCTTCCTGCCTCCCGGCAGTCCCGTATGGGATGGCTGCAAGCCAATAGACACCATCTTGTCTGCCCACTCTTTATTGTGAGGGTTAGATGGACTTGGCGTGCCAGCGTGGTTTTGCCAGTGGTGCGTCATCTCATGCACAAGGGTGGACATCACAGCCTCTATCGGTTGCAGCGTGAAGAATCCGGGGTGCATACCCAACTCGTCAAGCACCTGGCCATCGGGCGCGATGAACCGACCCGCGTGGTGGTAACCGTAGACCCTGCTCGCGGAGCGCAGCGTTAGCAAGCAATGGGGCAGGCGCGTGCCGAACAAGCGCGTGTTGAAGTGGTCAAACGCCAGCTGCAGCGCGGTGTAGAGGGTGAGAGACGGGGTGTTCATATTGTGCGGGTAGTTTGCATCTTGCTGCGACAGCGCATGTCGCGTTCGCAATCATATGTGCCTCTGTAGCGAACATCCACGCTCTCCCCTTCCTCCGTGCGTCACATTGTGTCGTAACGCTCCGCACAATGGATGACCAGACAGAGGGAGTTCAAGATGGAGCAAGTCATTTCCAATTTACGTTCAGGAAAATACATCGACTTCGATGTCGCCGCTGCGTACGACGTGATTTCGCTGACACAGTCACTCGGGGATGACTGGGACGCCTTTCTGGAACACGCACCAAGTGCTGTTCTGCATGCCGAGTATCAGCCCCGCATCAGCGTTGCGGAACTTCGAGACTATGTTCTTCACGAGTTAGAGAAGCCCGCTTCCGCCGGCCAGGACGCCACGCTGGCTGATCGAGTGAGAAACGGCTTTGACTCCGCCGCCATCTACCTTCAGCAGTACGACATCGAGGTTAATGGGAGCAAGGGGAAGGTCTTCATCTACCGAACCCCGACTGAAGCGGACTTTGATCGCGCGCGGGTCGCAATTCTTTTCGTGTTAGAACTGTTTCGGCAGGCCAGGAACGGCGAAGAATTTGTGGCGAACAGCGCGAAGCCCGAAGTCACCATAACCGTTCGAGGCATGGAGAACTTCTACGACATCAAGATCCAGTCTGGGATCAATAGCGAGGCTTGGGTCGGGTTCGATTTCAGGTAACTCATGCCATTGCACTGAAGATCGAAGTGCGTTATCTTCAGAAGGACAAAGCAATTTGAGCTTGACTTAGGAGGGAAACTGAATGACTAAGGAAGATTCATGCAGCAACAATCCATCTGCATGCTCCACATGCTTTAACGGAACGCCTTGCACATCGGCACCGCTAGGCAGTTATCGGAAGGGCTCCCTACATCAATCCGCGGTTATCGGAGCAATCGAGCATATCCTGAACATGCCAAGCCCCGCATTCGATGCGTTCAAAATAGGGAATGGATTCAACAAGGTCGTTCGGAACTATCAATATTGGGTTGAAGAACTGACTCCAAGACCTTTTCGATGCCCGTATAACAGTGATGTATTGGCGCCGATCTATTTCCGCATGACGGAAGATGCATGCAAGCAATTGAAGAAGAATGGTAATTCCCCCAAACAAGAGGCACTCCACGGTATTCACCAGGAACATGCTGTTCCAGTGTCAATGGTGGTCGATGAATTAGCGGCGTTGCGCGACAGCGGGAGTTTCACGTCGCTTCAAATCCAGAAAATCGTTCGCACTTCTGAGATTATTCTTGTGACTCATGATGAGAGAGAAAGACTGGACTGGTCGAAAGACAAGAAATCAACATCTGGCAGACATTGCTACGGCCTTCGAGCTGCGATGCCCGCTGTAAACGGTTCCAAATGGACTTTCGGAGACTGCCATTTGGCAAGAATCTGCAAAATCACCAAGACGATTATTGGCACTCGGATGCTCTAGTCTTCGAGTCAGGATTGTTGATGGGTTACAGGACTAATCCAGCCGGCGAGGGCGGCTGGGCAAACGCGCAAAAATTCGAGAACTAGAGTGGACAACGCGACACCTTTTGTCGCACCTCTGCGGACAATTGATCTCACCAAACAGGAGATCACCATGGCAGGTCGCACCCGCGTCAGTGCAACGCGTGAAATTTGCAAATACACGCTCCCACCCATCGTCGAACTATGGCTGCTGAGGTTGCTGGTGCCCTTGGGTGGGCACCAGGAATTCATCAAGTCACACGGGTTTCGCGACGAACTGCTAGCCCGCGTTGTTGGCCTAGCGGACTGGATCGATTCCGACGATTTCGATGTAAAGAAGGTAGTGGCCGATCTTCGCCGAATTCACGCCGCTGCGGAGCGCAAGTACCGAAACGCCAGGGTGCCTGAATGTCTAGCAGAAAACATTTCACGCCTTGCCACACTTGTAGGTTTGTCGGACACTGATTGCCGCGTGCTCGAGGTCGCAGTCTTCGCCCAAACCGAGCGACTCCTGAATGACGGGGGAGACTGGCTCGGTCAGTTGTCCTCACAGAAGCTGAGCCACGTTTTAGCGGTGCTGCTCGATGTCCCTGGCTGCGACGTACACACTGCGCTGAGCCCGCAAGGTTTGCTAGCCAAATCAGGCTTGATGTCGGTAGACCGCGACGGCACCGGCCCGTTCTGTCGCAAATTCAACCTGTTGTCGAGCACGTTCGCCGACATCATCCTCACAACGGATGCCGACCCAATAACGCTGCTCCGGGACACGGTAAGACTGGGTTCGCCAGCACATCTGTCCGTCTCAGACTTCAGCCACATCACAAAGTCACTGGCTGTCCTGCAACCATATCTAAAGCACTCGCTAGACAGCGGGCGCAAGGGCGTGAACATCTATCTGCATGGCGGCCCCGGCACTGGCAAGAGCCAGCTCGCCAAGGTTCTCTCAAAGGAGCTTGGGTGTGAACTGTTCGAGGTCGCCAGTGAGGACTCCGATGGAGACCCGATCAAGGGCACTGGCCGCCTACGTGCCTTCCGTGCTGGGCAGAGCTTTTTCTCAAGTCGGCGCGCCATGATCCTGTTTGACGAGGCCGAGGACGTTTTCAATGACGGCGACGGCCTGTTTGGCCGCAAGAGCACAGCGCAGACGCGCAAGGCATGGATCAACCGGATGTTGGAAGAAAACGCGGTCCCCACGATCTGGCTCTCCAACGCGATCCGTGGTGTTGATCCGGCGTTCGTACGCCGCTTCGACATGGTTTTCGAGCTGTCCGTCCCCCCCAAGAGGCAGCGGGCGAGCATCATCCGCAAGGCGTGCGCCGGCATACTTGATGAAGCGAGTGTGGAGCGCATTGCAGAGGCGGAAACGCTGGCCCCAGCGGTCGTCACCAAGGCCGCGTCCGTGGTGAGCGCCATCGCGGACAAGCTTGAGGCGGGCACAGCGGCTGAGTCTCTCGAAATGCTCATTGGCAACACCTTGCTCGCCCAGGGCCATCGGGAGGCACGAAAGAGCGACCCGGCGCGGCTCCCAGAAGTCTATGACCCGGCCTTCATCCACGCCGACACCGACCTAGCACAAATTCCCGCAGGTCTGCGCCGCTCCAAGTCCGGCAGGTTGTGCCTGTACGGGCCACCCGGCACCGGCAAAACTGCATTCGCCCGCTGGCTTGCGGTGCAGCTGGACGCGCCGCTGGTCGTGAAGCGCGCCTCTGACCTGATGTCCATGTACGTCGGCGAAAACGAGAAGAACATTGCCCAGGCCTTCAACCAAGCCGAACAAGACGGCGCGCTACTGCTGATTGATGAGGTGGACAGTTTCCTGCATGACCGGCGCGGATCCAGGAACAGCTGGGAAGTGAGCCTGGTGAATGAAATGCTGACGCAAATGGAATCCTTCGCTGGCGTATTCATCGCCTCTACCAACTTGATCGACGGAATTGACCAAGCTGCACTGCGCCGCTTTGATCTGAAGGTGAAGTTTGACTACCTGCAGCCAACACAGGCTTGTGAAATGTTCCGCCGCTACTGCGCGAGCCTAAACATGCCCGCCCCGGCACAGGAATCAATCCAGCGACTTGTGCGCTTGTCAAAGCTGACGCCGGGCGACTTTGCCGCCGTCGCTCGCCAGCACATGTTCAGACCCGTCGCAACCGCCCAAGACCTCGCGGCTGCGCTGGAAGCTGAATGCGCCCTAAAGCAAGCTCCCACCTGTGCCATGGGCTTTGTATAGGGCTTGTCATGTTCCAGTCCTTGCTTCGGACGCTGATTACCTTTATCGTACTTATCTGCCTTCGCAACATGGTTGCCTGGCCTATTGGGCTGCTCATGCGGAGTCTTGGCAACAATGACGCGGTGGAGGACTCCCGGCGCCTCGTGGCGGTCGCAGCGCGTTGTGTCGCACTGGTCCTATGCGCGTTCGCTCTGTATTTTCTTTTGCCATTCTTTATACCGATATTTGCCAGCGTGATGCGGGGACTTTTTCACGCAGCGGTGTCGCTTGCGAAGCTTGCCGTTTCATTGGTCTAGAGTTCAGTCATACTTCATCACCTATCAAAGCCGCACATGCGTACCCTTTCAAAATCAAAGTTGCTCGCCTACCGGCAATGCCCCAAGCGCCTATGGCTGGAGCTCTCGCGTCCAGAACTGCGGCAAGACTCGGCACAAACGCAAGCCAACTTCGACGTCGGGCATCGGGTAGGTGACATTGCACGCAAGCTGTACGACCCGAGCGGCACGGGGCAGTTGATCGACCCCCAGGTCGAAGGGTTTGCTGCGGCTTTCTCACGAACCAAGGCGCTCCTTAACTCCCCGCAACCTGTCTTCGAAGCAGGCTTCTCTGCAGGCGGGGCATTAGCGTTCGCAGACGTAATGCAACCTGTGGAGCAAAGCAGCACACTGCAATGGAAGATGGTGGAAGTGAAGTCCTCAACAAGCGTGAAGGACTACCACCGCGACGATGTGGCGATTCAGGCTTTTGTGGCCCGTACGGCAGGCGTTGCGCTGGCCTCGATTTCACTGGCACACATTGACAGCAGCTGGACGTACCCTGGCGCCGACGACTACAGGGGGCTGCTGCTTGAAGAGGACTTGACGAGCGAAGCGTTTGGACGCGACGCGGAGGTAAAAAGCTGGATTGCGGACGCTCAAGCCATTTCCTGCTCAGCGTCCGAACCGACTAAAGGCACTGGCCCCCATTGCAGCGATCCTTTCGAGTGCGGCTTCTTCGACTATTGCAGCAGCCAGGAACCCCAGGCCGAGTACCCGGTTCGGTGGCTGCCCCGCATTCAGGCCAAGGAGCTGAAGGCGCTGATCGAAAGCAACCGCTCAATTGACCTTCGCAACGTTCCGGACGCACTGCTAAACGACCAGCAACAGCGCGTTAAAACGCATACGCTGTCGGGCGAGGTGTATTTTGATGCTGCGGGCGCTGCGGCAGACTTGATTGCCCACAAGCTTCCGGCCTATTTTCTGGACTTTGAGACGATTCAATTTGCGGTACCCATCTGGGCCGGAACCCGCCCCTACCAACAGATCCCGTTTCAATTCAGCCTGCACTACCTGGCAACCAGCGGTGAACTGACAGATCAAGCCTTCCTCGATCTATCGGGCGCGGACCCCTCCCCCGCTTTCGCACAGGCGCTGGTGGCGGCATGTGGCGACAGCGGCCCGGTCTTTGTCTACAACGCTGGGTTCGAGACGGCACGCATAAGGGAATTGAGCGAACGCTTCCCGTCACTGAAAGATGCATTGCTTGCGATCAACGAACGCGTTATCGATTTGCTGCCCGTTGCTCGGGACCACTACTACCACCCAAGCCAGCAGGGAAGCTGGAGCATCAAAAAGGTATTGCCCGCGGTCGCACCCGACCTGCGCTACGACGCACTTGAAGGCGTGCAGGACGGTGGGATGGCTATGACTGCGTTTCTGGAAGCCATCTCCCCGAAGACGACGCCACCCAGGAAGAACGAGATAGAGACACAACTGTTGAAATACTGCGGTCTTGACACCTTTGCGATGGTCAGACTGTGGCAGTTTTTCTCCTGCAACAACGATTTGGTGAAGTAGCAGCCATGCCCAAACGCCCCGATACCCTTGAGACCGTGCTCCTGGCGCTTGAGTTGCTGCGGCGGATACCCCGCAAACGCAAGGTGTCGGCATCCGAGCTTCACGAACAATTGACCGCCGCCGGTGTTGAGCGTGACCTACGAACCATCCAGCGCCAACTGGAAATGCTCAGCGAACACTTCGACATCGAGCGCGACTCCCGCAACAAGCCCTACGGCTACCAGTGGAAGGACCGCGCAGTGGGCATGACTTTGCCGATGCTCAGCGAGCAGGAGTCCCTGATGCTGACTTTGGCCGAGCAGCACTTGCGCAACCTGCTGCCCGCAAGACTCATGAAGTCCATGGAAGGCTTCTTCGTTCAGGCACGTTCCAATCTTGATCCACAATCCAGCGCCAAACTGGAGCGCGAGTGGCTGTCCAAAGTCCGGGTGATAAGCGAGACGCAGCCCCTCCTCGCACCCAAAGTCAAGGCCGCCGTCTTTGAGGAGGTCAGCACCGCACTGTACGGCAACAGATGGTTGGAGATTGAGTACAAGAACGTGTCTGCCAAGGTGACCAAGGCGGACGTAATGCCCCTCGGCCTAGCCCAACAAGGCTCCCGCCTGTACCTCGTCTGCCGATTCCGCGACTTTGACAATGAACGCAGCTTGGCGCTGCACCGACTCATGTCGGCCAAAGTGTCAACGCTCACGTTTGTTCGACCCAAGGACTTTGACCTCCAGCAATACGACAACGACGGTAGGTTCGGCTTTGGCGAAGGAAAGCGCATCCTCCTGTCCTTCCTCATCAGCAAGGACTCCGGCTTCTACCTTCTCGAAACACCCCTATCGACCGACCAAAAGGTTAAGGAAGTCGGCGACCAGTTGCAGATCAGTGCAACGGTCGTTGACACTGGGCAGTTGCAACGCTGGTTGCTGAGTTTCGGCGATGAAATTTCCGATATCCGGAAGCAAAGCGTCCCCGACAACGTAGTGAATTGAACGATCTGGATGCGACACGTATCGTCATATCCGCAAACTACATTGGCCCATGGACGCTACAACGGGCAAACTTCTCATGGATCGCCGCCAGCTGCTGATCACGATTAACGGACTCGCGTTAAGCACACTACTTCCAACATCAGCGCCATCGGCTGAAAGGCTGCCGCCCAAGATCGGCGTTGTCGCCGTAGGCAGGATGAGCGAACTGATCTTTGACCGCGACGACAACCACGTCCCAGCATCGATGCGGTCCATCGCTATCGACACGGATGCAGACTCATTGCACCGCGCCACCGCTGATCGCAAAATCTTGGTGACAAATGGCTCATCTGTTCCCGGCAATCCGGAAGCTGCAGTGCTTCACGCCAAGAGAACACTGGCTGAAATCGTTGATGCGCTGGCAGGCCTGGACCTTGCAATTCTTGTTGTTGGATTGGGCGGGGCGGCCGGCACAACCATCGCCCCCGTAGTTGCCAGGGTCCTGAAGAGCCAAAACACCCTCACACTGGCCGTGCCCACCCTGCCGTTCGCCTTTGAGGGCGACGAGCGCCAGCAGCTTGCGCTGTCCGGGTTTCGACAACTGGAACAGCACGTCGATTCGGTGCTGCCCATCTTCAGCACCGCTCTCGAGGCCGATGCGCGAGGCAAGACGTCGCGAACAGGATTACGCGCGACGGCGCCACTCACCGTCATTCAGTTGTGCCGAAGCCTGGACGCTGCGCTTACTGGGAAAAACATCATCGAAGTGGACATGGAGGATCTTCGCCACCTCACTCTCACGCAGCAGGGCATGTGCGCGTTTGGCTTCGGCTATGGCACAGGAACAGGTGGAGCAATGACTGCAGCGCGCCACGCCGTCACTCATCCCCTGCTCGGTCCTAACCGCCTTCAAACTGCATCCACCGTCCTAATCAGCATTGAATGCGCGCCGCAACGCTGGATGCTGAAGAGCGTGCGTGGCATCACCGAACACGTGATCAACCAACTGCCCAACGGATGCCGTGGCATCTACAGCGTAACAACCACCGCTTCACTCGGCAACCGATTCCGCGTTTCCATTTTGGCAAGCGGTATCGACTATTCCATGACCGCCGACAGTGTTTCGACCACGCAGGCAGCAACAACATGACTGCCAAGCAAGCATCAGCAAAGGCACCCCCAATCTCCGTGCTCTTTGTGTGCATGGGCAACATCTGCCGCAGCCCTACGGCGCACGGCGTGTTTCGACACAAAGTTGCAGAACTCGGCCTGTCCGCCTCCGTCGCCGTGGACTCGGCCGGCACCCACAACTTCCACCCCAACTCCCCGCCCGACGAACGGTCCCAAGCCCACGCCGCCAAGCGCGGCTATGACCTCTCCGACTTGAGGGCGCGACAAATCCAGCGCACCGACTTTGAATCGTTCGACCTCATCCTCGTGATGGACGCAGAAAACCTCGAAGCCTTGAATAACGACTGCCCTCCCGCCCACCTCCACAAAATCCGCCGCCTCACCGAATTCTGCCTTGACCACGAAACGCCAGTGGTGCCAGACCCCTACTACGGCGGCGCGAACGGCTTCGACCACGTCCTGGACCTTGTGGAAGATGCGTGTGAGGGGCTGCTGGTGGCGATCTCATGCAAACTGGCTTCACAGCAACAACGAAATGAAGAACAAAACTGAACGGTAGGAAAAACAGACGGGAACGCCAATCCCCGCCTAGCCTTCCCCCACAGAAGTGTTGGCCTTCTCTTTGCCACGCAACAGAATCTTCGCAGTGAGGACAACGGCACTGTTCTCATAGCCTCGGTCCGCCAGCGCCTCAACCTTCTTCCGTATATCCTGCTGGCTCCAAAACTCCCAACCAATACCTTCAAGGTAATTGCGTATCTCCGCCGCCTGCTTATCCTTAACATGTCCCAGTGCCAAGCCAAATTTAAATCTTGTCTCTTTCCCAATCAACCCAGCCTCAAGCAGTTGGCTGCGAAGACTCTTCAGAACCTGCTCTCTGTACGGCTCGCAAGTCAGCAGCTTATAGCCTCCCACTGCCTTTTCTGTATTGTTTTTGATGTCATTTAGCGTCACACCAGCGCCTGAGTCAAGGTACGATTTGACCTCCATGACAAGCACCGTGTTGTCCGTCACTTTGTAAGCAACCAGATCGATCTCAGGTCTTGGCATGTATGGGTTTTCTAACTTGACCTTCTCCTCCCTTGTCAGCTCCACCTTCTGGGATTGCCTCACCCAGTAGCCCTCAGCCTCAAGAAGCGTCTTGACGATGAACTCAAACTGATCCATGACCCAATCCCCCCAAAACGAAAGGCAGTGTTGACAGCACAAAGTGCTGCACAAATTGTGCGCGCTGCGACGAGGCGCAGCGAACCGAAATTACTCCAAACGGACAACCCGATTCTGCCACCTGACATGCGCACTTAAAACCGAAACGCTCAAGTGGTACCGAGAGTCCCGACGCACCTGTGCACCCCGCTTCACCGAGTCTATTTGCCTCCCGACGCACCCACTTACGCTAATGTAAAGTTTTAACTTGTTAGGTCTTTTCTTGGGAGGCAGATGGAGCTGCGCGCGTTGCACGTTGCGCATGCAGCAATCACCTTCGCCGCCGACGCAACGTGCGCCCACATGAAATTACTATGTGCAACAAAGGGCTTAAA
>Ga0163199_1002272_pt1 | contig 11763 bp, 7 predicted proteins | sample PL_2010_150m_FD_113537 | JGI IMG/M metagenome (GOLD analysis project Ga0163199, IMG submission 113537) | Freshwater microbial communities from Powell Lake, British Columbia, Canada to study Microbial Dark Matter (Phase II) - PL_2010_150m | ecosystem: Environmental > Aquatic > Freshwater > Lake ...
GCCGGTTCATGAAACACGGCATCCATGGCGGCATGGACAAGAATTCCCAGAATACCGCCGGTCAGTCCGGTGACGACGCCCTTTTGCCACGGCTCGAGCCGGCCGAGAAGCGTTTCCCTGATTTCGCGTCCCAAGAGCCCTACACCCGCCAGAAAGATCATCACCCCCACCACCCCCAGTTCAACCGCCATCTGAAGAAGATCGCTGTGCGCCGACTCGGCCCGCTTCCAGAACCGTGAGACTCCGCCTTGCGTTGGAAACCGGTACTGAAACGACGTGTATTTGTACAGTCCAAGCCCCACCCCCAACGGATGATCGACCAGTCGTTGGAGCGAATTCTTCCAGATGTCCTGCCTGGTATACGCGTAGGGGTCCTGTGTCCCCACCGAAAGAATACGCTGTTGCAGGGGATTCGGAACGACCCCACCAACGAGCAGGCACAGAACGAGAACACCCAGAAAAACCTTGCCGTACCGGCAAAGACCAACAAACCCCACTGCCACAACGAACGCCAGCAACGCGCCCCTCGATTGCGCCATGATGAACGCAAGCCCGATGGCGCCGGACGCGACCCAAAGAACCGGCCGCTCCCATCGCCGTGCCTTGCCCACAGACCCATAGCAGAGCAATCCGAAGGCCAGCGTAAAGGCGGCCATTTCATACAAGGCGAAAAAGTTCGGGTTGAAGAACGTCCCCTTTGCCCGGGGATACCCGGCCCACAGGAATTGATAACTCCCGACGGCCGCCTCGAAAACCCCCATCCCCAGGATGACCACCACCAGTTTTCTGACCTGGTCGGCGTGTTCCACGAAATGCACGACAAGCCATAGCCACGCGGCATAGCTGAGAATGCTGACGAGCCAGTGGAGACTGACGGCAGAGTAGGCGGAATACAGAACAGAGAGGGCCGCCCATCCCACAAAGACGGCGACAGCCGGGAAAAGACGGCCGGGATGCACGGTCATCCGCCCCCTTTTCATCGAAGCAGCCACCCAGGCAGTGAGTGCGGCAAACAGGATGAGACGGATAATGAGGACTGGAAAGTGAGTCGTCCCGCCCTCGATCAGCGGGGAAAAAACAACAAGGCCCCCTATAACAACAAGGCGGCCATCAACTCGATGGGGATACACGGACTGCAAGGGAAAGACTGGGCACACCACACCTCACGCCTTGAGAGAGCCCTCCCGCATTTCTTACAGCCAATCCGGAAGGGCCCACTCGCAGTCGGTCATCCCTGAACTAAACTGATGATTAATTAGAGACGTCGTTGAGAGCATTCACCAACGATCTGATGTCATTCATGACCCACTCATCACACGTAGCATCCCCGTCAATATTCCCTCTGGCCCCTGCCGTGAACCCGGTCGCAGACGCGAGCGATGCCGTCACGGTCGTGTTGCCTCCGCAGTTGCCAGTCGTCGAGCTAGCGGTCGAACCGGAGTTGATCGTGGTCCCGCCGTACGAGAAGCTGTATTTCGGGCTCCCGGACACGACATAGCCGAGCGGTCCCGTACCCGCGCTGGAGAGGGAGTAGGTGCCGTTTTCGGCAAAGTACGACGTGGCCGACGTGAAGATACCTCCAAGACCGATCTTGGCTTCAGACTGCCGGGCCTTGGCCTGGTAGGTCATAAAGTTCGGGATGGCAATCGCCGCCAGAATCCCGATGATCGCCACCACGATCATCAACTCGATCAACGTAAAACCCTGGTTCCCTTTAATTCGACTTGGCATCACAAGCCCTCCTCTATGGCTGCAGCTGATTCTATTTACGAGCCCACGACCTATAGCATACCTGCAATATAAAAAGCAAATCACATGCCAAGGAACAAAGCATACAATAACAAAGTTTTTAATTACTTCGCATTGCCCTTCACCGTCTCGGGACCACCCAGAAGCAATTCTCGTCATACGCAGCGCAAAAATTGTCAGCGCGTCTTGCTGGATTGCTTGGGCTGCGTTTTGCGGATCCGCTCATCGGCAGCCGGGTCCCAGAACCCCTTTGCCTTGAACCGATCGGTCAGTTTTCTGTTCATCGGATCGAGTTCCAGCGAACGCAGCCAGGCTTCGCGGGCATCGTTCGGGAGGTTGTTGGTCAGATAGATCTCGCCGAGGTGTTCGAAGAACACGGGATCGTCGGGCACCACAGCAACGGCCTGTTTCATCTCCTCCAGCGCTTCCGGCAGGCGCCCCATCTTGAAATAGGCCCACGCGAGGCTGTCGAGGTAGTAGCCGTTCTGCGGCTTGATCATGAGCGCCCGCTGAATCAGTCCGGCGGCCTCCTCCAGCCGCATGTCGCGCTCCGCAAACGTATAGCCGAGATAGTTCAGCGCATCGGCATGCCCGGGGTCCAGCCGGATGGCCTCCTGCATCTCGCTGACCAGCTCGTCAAACCGCCCCAATTTGTCATAGGCCGTGCCCAGATTGAAGTGGAAGTCGGCGCTGTCGGGATTCCGCTGCAGGCCTTCCCGAAAGACGGTCACCGCGTCTTCGTGCCGCGAGGCCTGCAACAGGGTCAGGCCCAGCATGAGATAGGCATCCGGCAGTTTGGGGTTCAGGGCGATCACCTGGCGAAAATGCGGAAGCGCTTCCTCGTTTCGCTTCAGGCGATACAGCAGGTACCCGAGATGGAGGTGGGCATCGGAGAACCGCTCATCAGCCTGGATAATCGCCCCGTATTCCGCAATGGCCTTCTCGTAGTCCTTCATCTCCTCATAGAGGTAGGCCAGATGGTCGCGCACCCGCAGTTCGTTCGGCCGCAACGCCAGCACGAGTTTCATCTGCTCGACCGCTTTCGGAAATGCCTTCAATTCACCGTAAATCAGGCCGATGCGCAACTGGGCCTCCACATCACCGGGAGACTCCCCGACGGTCTCGCGCAGCAATGCCAGCGCCGGCTCATAGGCCTTCTGCGTCAACAGCAGCCGGACCAGCCGGTGGCGCACTTCACGATTGCCCCGATTGACCTCCTGGAGATATTTTCGGAGAGTCGCAATGGCCTGCTCGACATCGCCCTGGGCTTCGAGCGTCGCCGCCAGCCCCAGATAGGCCGGATCAAAGCCGGCATTCACGGCCAGGGCATCCCGATAGGCCTGCACGGCCCGATCCCACGCCTTCTGTTCGACCAGCACGTGGCCGAGGTACAAATAGCCGGTCGGCGCAGATGCCGGCGACAGCGCGATGCCCTGACGGAGAATCCGCTCCGCCTCCTCATACCGCTTTTGACCGGCCAGGAGCATCCCCATCGAATAGTAGGCCTGCGCTTCCTGCGGCCGTATCGCCACGATCCGCTCGTAGTACCCGATCGCGCGCTCGGAGCGGCCCGTGGCCACAGCGACGGCGGCCAGGATGTTCAGGGCCGGCAAGCTGGCAGCGTCTCTAGCCAGCACTTCTTCGGCATGGGCCTGGGCTTTTCCATGCTCGCCCCGGGTATGATGGAGGGTCGCCAGCCGGAGGTGGAGCATCACAGAAGCGGGATCAAACGCCAGCGCCTTGTGGTACTCCTCCTGAGCCGTCCCGGCGTCATTGGCCAGCTCGGCCTGGTACCCGCGCAGAAAATGGTAGTAGGCCTTCGGATCCGGCACTCGCTGGGAAGAGGAGGGGTTGGCGGATACGGTCACCGGTTGCGCGGCATGCGTGCACGACGGCACACCGGCCGCCACAGGCAACAAACCGATACTCCAGAGGGTGAGTCGGAGCACGGCAGTGGGAATGGCTGCCTCCTGCGGCGTGACGCGAATTTCGATGGGCATCGCTCTCAGCGGATTATAGGGGCGACCCCGGGGAGAGTCAATGCTGCTCCCGGATGTAGTTGCCGAACTTGGCGTACTCCGGCAGGAACGTCAGTTTTACCACGCCCGTGGGCCCATTGCGGTGTTTGGAGATGATGATTTCGGCGACATGTTCGGGGTCTGCCGCCTCTTCGACCTCGCCCTGCTGGCCGGCGTACATGTCTTTACGGTAGATCATCATCACCAGGTCCGCGTCCTGCTCGATGGCGCCCGACTCCCGGAGGTCGGCCAGCAACGGCCGCTTGTCCTGACGGCTCTCCACCGCCCGGCTGAGCTGTGAGAGCGCCACGACCGGAATGTTCAACTCCTTGGCGACGGATTTGAGCGACCGGGAGATGTCGGAAATCTCCTGCTGCCGATTTTCGCTGTCGGCGCCCCCGGACATCAATTGGAGATAGTCCACCACCACGAGATCGAGGCCGGTCTCCGCCCGTTGCCGGCGGATCTTCGCCCTCATTTCCAGCGCCGTGATGCCCGCCGTATCGTCGATGTAGATCTTGCTTTCAGTCAACGCGCTGGCGGCGCGGGTCAGGCTCGACCAGTCTTCCCGGTGCAGTTGGCCGGTCCTGATCCGGTGCATGTCGAGAGAGCCGGCCGCGCTCAACAGCCGCATGCAGAGTTGTTCCTTGGACATTTCCAGACTGAAGATGGCCACCTTGTACGACTTGGGTTTATGCAACGCGGCATTCAAGGCCATCCCCAGCGCCAGGCTGGTCTTGCCGGTGCTCGGCCGGCCGGCGACGATGATGAGATCGGAGGGCTGGAGGCCGGCGGTCACATTATCCAGATCGGCAAACCCCGTCGGAATGCCCGTAATCTTCTCCTGCTGCTCGTACAGCTTGTTGATGTGCTCGACCGTGCTGTTGACCACTTCCTTGATCGGGCTGAACGACTTTTTCAGCCGGCTCTCCGCGATCCCGAAGATGCTGCGCTCGGCGTAATCCAGCAACTCGTCAACGCGCTTCGTGCCCTCATAGCCCCGGGTCACGATCTCCGTGGCCACCCCGATCAGCGCGCGGTTGATCCCGGTTTCGTGGATGAGCTTGGCGTGGTGGGTCACGCTGGACGCGGTCGCGACGGATTGCGCGAGATCGGTCAGGTAGGCGCTGCCCCCGATCCCTTCCAGTGTCCCCGCGTGCTGCAAATGATCCGTCAGGGTCACCAGATCAACGACCTGATTCTGCTCCGACAGCTCGATCATGGCCTCGAAAATCCGCCGGTGCGCGGGCCGGTAGAACTCATCCGGCCCGATGAGTTCGAGCGCCTTGTAGAGCGCCTGGTTGTCCAGGAGAATGGCCCCGAGCACAGTCTGTTCCGCTTCGACATTCTGCGGCGGCAGTTTGAGCGCCGCGGGATCGGCGCGAAGGGCGCGTTCAGATCGACCGCCGGGCGTCATCGGCGCTTCCCTTTCCTGCCGGCCGCCCCCGCCCGACCGTTTTGCATGGCGCGAAGCTGAAGGAGCCGGTCCAGATCGAACGCAAATCCGGTTGACGGGACCTCGCGCCCGAACCGGCCGATCAGATGGTCGTACCGTCCCCCGCCCCCGACTTCCGCGCCCAGCCCGTCGGCATAGATGTCGAAGACCAGTCCGGTGTAATACTCCATCCGCCGGATCTCTCCCATGTCCAGCAGGAGATGGTCCCCCAGGCCCGCCGCCGTCATCCGCTCCCACACCTCCCGCAGCCGGGCCAGCGGCCGACGGCAGTCCTCGCTCCGGGGCGCCAGCCGCGCCGCCGCTTCCAGCACCTCGGCGCCCCCGAATAACCCGGGGACCGCCAACAGCGCCTTGGCCGCGCGTCCCCGTACGCCGGCTCCATGAAGCAGGACCTCCATGCGCGGCGCGTCCTTCCGCGCCGCCGCTTCACGGAGGCGGCCCTGCACGGACGCCGACACGCCGGTCCGGCGCAACAACGCGTTGAAAAACGCCCCCTGCCCCATCGCAATGGTAAAGACGGTAATCCCGAGACGCCGGAGGCATTCCGCCGCCACCATGATCGGCTCGACGTCGGCCGCCGTGCCCCTGGGACCGATCAGCTCGACGCCGATCTGGAAGATCTCGCGATCGCGTCCGGCGTGCTCCGGCTCGTAGCGAAAGACGTTCGCGCTGTAGCAGAGCCGCAGGGGAAGCGGCTGATCCACCATGCCCATCGCCACCATCCGGGCGATCTGGGCCGTGACGTCCGGACGCATGACAAGGATGCGCCCCGTGGCCCGATCCACCACCTTGTAGGACTTCTCGATGAGTTCGGCGTCAAGACCCTGAGCCAGGACGTCCAGGTATTCAAACGTGGGCGGGATGATTTCGCGATAGCCGCGTTCCGCAAAGACCGCGAAGACGATCGCTTCCACCGCGCGCTTCTCTTTCGCCGCAACGGGCAGAAATGTGGCGACGCCTTGAGGAATGGGAGAGCGGGCGGGCTTCATCATCAAGGGACCAGCCGGCAGCGCCGGTTACAGGCGTACGAGTTTAACCGATATGATATTCTTGGCACTGGTGATGGCACGGAGCACGTCCGCCGGCAACGGCGCATCCACTCCCACAATGAGCAGGGCCTGCCCCCCCTTTTCCTCGCGCGAGCACTGCATGCGGGCGATATTGATCTGGTGCGCGCCGAGCACCTGACCCACCTCGCCGATCACGCCGGGGCGATCGTAGTTCAGGATAAAGAGCATGTGCCCTTCAGGGACGATCTCCACGCGGAAATTATCCAGCTGGACGATCCGGGGATCGCGCCGGCCGTAGAGCGCCCCGGCAATCCGGCTGGTCTTCTTGTCGGCTTCCACCTGGATCGTGACCAGGCTGGTGAAGTCCCCCGCATCGCTGCTCTTGACCTCCTTGACCTCGATCCCCCGCTCGCGCGCCACCACCGGCGCGTTCACGTAGTTGATCGTTTCCTCCAGGATCGGTGTCAAGAGCCCCTTGAGCACCGCAATGGTCAGCGGCGCCACATTGACGCCCGCGACCTCGCCTTTGTACTCGATCGTGACGCGCTCGATGCCGCCTTCGTAGAGCTGGGAGTGCAGCAGCCCCAGCTTCTCGGCAAGCGTGATGTACGGCTGAAGCCGCGGCAGCAGTTCGGCCGGCACCGACGGGATATTGACGGCGCCCCGCGCGATGCCGCGCGTCAGGTAGTCCACGATCTGTTCGGCAATCCCGATCGCCACGTTCTCCTGGGCTTCCGCAGTGGACGCGCCGATGTGCGGCGTGCAGATGAAATTGTCCAGCGTCAGCAGCGGGTGGGCGGGCTTGACCGGCTCCTCCGCAAACACGTCGAAGGCGGCGCCCGCGACCTTGCCGCTCTTCAGCGCCTCATACAAATCCTGCTCATTGATGATCCCGCCGCGCGCGCAATTGATGATGCGCACCCCATCCTTCATCGTCGCGATTGTCGCGCGGTTGATGATGTTCTGCGTCTCGGCCGTCAGGGGCGTGTGGACCGTGATCACGTCGGCGCGGCGGAAGAGTTCGTGCAGGCCCATGATCTCGACGCCCATCTTGCGGGCCCGTTCCTCGGCGAGATACGGATCGTAGGCGATCACATTCATCATGACCCCCTGGGCCAGCTTGGCGAGATGGCTCCCGATCTGCCCCATCCCGACAATGCCGAGGGTCTTGTTGTAGAGCTCCACGCCCATGAACTTCTCTTTTTCCCACCGGCCGGCCTTCATCGAGGCGGTGGCCTGCGGAATCTTGCGAGCGAGGGCAAAGATCATCGCGAAGGTATGCTCGGCCGTGGTCACGGTGTTGCCGCCCGGCGTGTTCATCACCACGATGCCGCGCTTGGTGGCAGCCGTGGTGTCCACGTTGTCCAGCCCGGACCCTGCCCGTCCGATGATCCGGAGCTTGTCGGCGGCAGCGATGACCTCGGCCGTCACTTTCGTCGCGCTGCGGACGATCAGTCCTTCGTAGTCCTTGATCTCACGGAGCAGTTCGTCCTTGGGCATCTTGGTCTTGACGTCGACGGTCAGACCGGCCTTCTGGAGGATCTCCACCCCTTGCTTGGAGAGGTTGTCGCTGACAAGGATTTTCATTTCGCGAGCAGTAGCTCCTCGGCTTTCCCCACACCCGACCCGAGCTTCACCGGATGGCCGAGCCCTTTCAGCACCATCTCGGTGGCGGCGAGCGCCTGGATGACGTCGAAGGTGTCCATGTAGCCCATGTGCGAGATCCGGAAGATCTTCCCCTTGAGGTGATCCTGCCCGCCGGCCGCCGTGATCCCGTACTGCTCGCGAAGGTTCCTGTAGACCGCCTGGCCATCCACTCCTGCCGGTGTCGAGACGACCGTGAGGGCGTCGCTGGGGCTCTGTTTCGGGAAGAGCGAGAGGCCGGCCGCCTTCATGCCCTCCCGCATCGCGTGGGCCATCCGGGCATGACGCGCGAAAACGTTGCCGAGGCCTTCGGCTTTCAACATCTTCAGTACTTCCTGGAGCCCGATCATCAATGAGACTCCTGCGGTATAGGCGGTCTGATTCTTCTGCTGGGCATCCCGTTCCTTCTTGAAGTTGAAATAGAAGGTGGCGTTCCTGGCCTTATCGGCCAACCGCCAGGCCTTCTCGCTCACGCTCGCGAAGGCCAGACCCGGAGGCAGCATCATCGCTTTCTGGGATCCGGCCACCACCACGTCGATCCCCCACTCATCGGTCTTCAAGTCGAACACGCCCAGCGCCGTGATGGCATCCACCACCAGGACCGTCTCCTCGCGGGACCGCACGATCTCGGCGATCGCACGGGTATCGTGCGCGACCCCGGTGGACGTCTCGCTCGCCTGGATATACACCGCCTTGATGGCGGGGTCCTTCTTCAGGACATCGGCCACGGCCTGGGGGTCAACAGACTCGCCCCATTCGACTTTGATCTCAATCCCATTGACCCCGAACGTCTTGCAGAGCTTGCCCCAGCGTTCGCCAAACTTGCCGCCGTTGACATACACGGCCTTGTCGCCCGGCGACAGGAAGTTGGCCACCGCCCCTTCCATGGCGCCGGTTCCCGACGCGACCAGCGTCAACACGTCGTTGCGGGTCTGGAAGAGCCATTTGAGATCCTCCCGAAGTTCCGCGAACATGGCGGCAAATTCGGGAGCCCGGTGGTGGACCATCGGCCTGGCCATGGCCAGCAGGACTTCGGGGGGAACTTGGGTCGGCCCTGGAGCCAACAGGTACCGTTTCAGCATGCCGCGGCGCTCCTTCTTGAAGGGAAATTTATTGGTGGCTGAATGCTCGGCCACGCTATCACACGGTCGGAAACGTGTCAAGGTGACCAAAAGGTCTAAGTGGATGGGAAATCAGCCGATTGGGGCGCACAGAAGACGTTGTCGAGCCACTCCAGCTTGCTTTCAGCGGTCTCTTCGTCTACAGTAGGCAGCTATGCATAAACCCATGGTTACACGCATCAGCGTGATCGTTCTCTGGGGAGGAATTCTTGCGGCCGGAGTTCTGCCGGCCGAGGGATGGGACGGATCGTCCGATCTGTACCGGCTGGACGAGGCTCTGCGCCTTCACTATGCCGCTGCGGAACCGGTCCGGGAGGCCGGCCCCGGCGTCGCCTTCACGGCAGTACCGCCGGGAAACCTCGTCCCCCTCGCGAACCGTGATGCGACGTCTCAGCCGCTCGTACTGCCGTCTGAGTTCACGCCCGCGGCGCCTCTCGCCATAGAAACGACTGCCGAAACACTCGACCAGCCGGAGACCCTGGACTTTGACGTCCCGATCATGAGAACTGCGAAGGTGGACAAGCATGTGCAGTTCTTCTCGCTCCACATTCGCAACCGTTTTGAAATGTGGCTGGGCCGCCTCGAACGCTACCGGCCGATGGTAGAAGAGATCTTTACCGAGTTCAACCTGCCCGTGGACCTGATTTTCCTGTCCCTGGTTGAAAGCGGATTCAGCACGAATGCCGTGTCCCGCGCCAAGGCGGTCGGACCGTGGCAGTTCATCAAGGGGACTGCCAAGGCCTACGACCTTCGGGTGGACAACTGGATCGACGAGCGGCGGGATCCCGTGAAGTCCACAATTGCCGCCGCCCGATACCTCCGGGACCTGTATCAGCTTTTCGGATCGTGGCCCCTGGCCATGGCGGCCTACAATGCGGGGGAGCGGAAGGTCGGACGCGCGCTCATTCGCGCACACGCCGACGACTTCTGGGATCTCACCGACACCAAGCTGCTCAAGATCGAGACGAAGGAGTACGTGCCCCGATTCCTGGCCGCCGCCCTGATTGCCAAGGATCCGACCCGCTTCGGGTTTGCCATTCCTTCTCAAGCGCCGGTGGAATACGAGGAGGTGATCGTCACCCACCCGATCCATTTGAAGACGGCGGCCCTGGCCGCGGGCGTTTCCTACGAAGAGTTGAAGGTGCTCAACCCGGAACTCCGGAAAGACCTGACTCCGCCGGACCCGGCCTACCACCTCAAAGTCCCGACGGGCCGCAAGAACGCCTTTCTCGCCAACCTGGCGACCTACCAGGCATGGAAGCGCGTCCACGCCGTGAGGTATCAGGTCCGCCGCGGCGACACACTCCCTCTTCTCGCGTCACGACACGGCATCACCGTCACGGCGATTCTCGAAGCCAATGCCATGGCCAAATCCGAGAAGCCCAAGCCAGGCGACTGGCTGCTCATTCCCCAGCCAATCAAAGCCAAGTCGTAACGACCCGCTCTACCCCCAATCCCCGACCCCGTTGGTTCTGCTGAAGTAGGTTATCGTCAGGGCACCTCAAACACATAGACACCGCTTGAAGCGAACAGAAGCCGTAGAGCCCCAGGCAACGCCTTGAGTCGGCGATCGTGCTCTTCGGCTCCTTCGCCTGAAAATGCCAGAACGCCGTACTTGTCGTGAATCCGCTTGAACTCGTGCACGTTCAGGACCACGTGGGTGAACCCTTCGTCGGCCAGTCGCACTGCAAGCGCCTCCGGGGACGAAGATTCCAGCACCCAGCGATGGAGAGGGTGCCGATCGTAGGCGGACGGCGCCATCGCTTCTCTCGCGAAATAGTACGGCCGGGTTTCGCCGATAAAGAGGATTCGGGCGTCGGCCGGGAGTGCCTCCCGCACGAAGCGGGCCGCCCGGAAATGGTCCAATTGCCGGACCAGGTAATCGTCGGCGCGTTCTCGCCCAAGAGCCACGTCGAAAGAGGAGAAGGCGTCAGTATGCTGCTCGATGAACCGCCACGTCCCCCAGGCACCGGCAGCAAGCAGCACCAACACCGCAACCATTTGGCCAGTCCGCCCGAGAAACAGCGCCCAGCCGGCAAGCATCGCCAGACCGATGACAAACGCCGGGGCAAAGAACCTTGGGGTGGGAGACGTGATGACCCACCCGATGCCGGCCATCAATACGAACACTGACACGATGCCAGCCGTTCGTCGCTCGCGCCCGCCGATCCCAGTCCATCTCAAGAGCGCCGGGGAGGCCAGGACCATGAAGGTCGCCGCGAAGGCCAGCACACCAGCATCCGCCGCCGAGCCAAACCGCTCGGGCTGTTGCACGAGGTCCAGCGGCAGACGCAACAGCCCCATCAGACCCAGATCCCCTGCGCCAAGAGCGATGTCGCCCGCCGCACGGGCCTGGCTTTCGTCGCTCCAGGGGTGACCGCCCAGCAGCGTAAACCCAGCCGGATAGATCGGGTTCCCTGTATGCACGGCTGCCCGAATCCACCAAGGGGCCACGCTCGCCACGGCAACCAGGCTCACTCGTCCGATGACAGACCACGACCACCCCGCCACCAACGCGGCCGCGAGCGCCGCCATCACCCAATACAGCCCGGTCAATTTGACCGTCGCGGCCAGTCCGAGAACCAGTCCGAGAGGCGCCCAGGGCCGCCGTGCAGATTGAGGGGACACGAGCATAGCGATGGCGGTGACCACAGCGACCGCCAGGCATGTGTCGGCGAACGGGAGGGTCGCCAGAAACCAGAGCGTCGGCGAGGCCGCCAGCGCGCCGGCCACGAGCGGGGCCGCCCACGTTGTCACCCTTGGCC
>Ga0163199_1002273_pt1 | contig 11763 bp, 11 predicted proteins | sample PL_2010_150m_FD_113537 | JGI IMG/M metagenome (GOLD analysis project Ga0163199, IMG submission 113537) | Freshwater microbial communities from Powell Lake, British Columbia, Canada to study Microbial Dark Matter (Phase II) - PL_2010_150m | ecosystem: Environmental > Aquatic > Freshwater > Lake ...
AGCCATTGGACGTCGGTGGTGATCGATTCGACGTACTCGATGTCCTCCTTGGCGGGATTGGTGTCGTCGAAACGGAGGTTGCACTGGCCGTGATTCTCGCGGGCGATGCCGAAGTTCAGGCAAATCGACTTGGCGTGGCCGATGTGCAGGTAGCCGTTGGGCTCGGGCGGAAAGCGGGTGACAATCTTGGCATAGCGCTGCTCGGCGACGTGTTGCGCGACGATGTCGCGGATAAAGTCGCTCGGTGCAGTGGCGGCGGCGGCGTTCGGGTCGGTAGGCTCGACGGACATAAGGCGGCAAATTGCGCGGCGCGCGGGCGCGAGGCAACGACACAGTTGCGCGAGGCGCGGCGCGCGACGCACATCGAAACGGATCTCGACGCGCTGCCGCTGGCGTGGGCGGCGCCGCCTTCGCTGCGCCTGCGGTGTCGCCATCACGCGAGATCAAGGTCGGGGTGGTCGGTAATGGCGGCCGGGGCGCGTGGATCGCCCGGCTGTTCCAAGCCCACGGCGGCTACGAGGTGTTGGCGGCGGAGATTTTGGAGGCGCGGATGTGACTCGAACGCGCGCATCGCCGCTTTCGAGAGTCCGCGGCCTCGATGCGCTTCGAGGACGTAGACGTCGCAGAGATAGGCGAACGTGGTGCAGTCGGAAATGACCCGCAGGAGCCCGACCTGACTTCCGTCCGCGGCGTAGATGCCGAGGCAGAGGGAGTTTTCGAGCGAGCGGGCGACGACCTCGCGCGGGATGCCTTCGGCCCAGTAGCTGCGCGTGAGGTAGGCGTGGACCGCATCGGCGTCGAGGCGCGCGGGGTCGTCGGAGATGAGGTAGGTGCCGTGGCGGAGTTCGTGGGGCATGGTTGTAGCGGCGGTCTATGACCGCCGAGCGAGCTGCGTTTGATTTTCGTCGGCGGTCATAGACCGCCGCTACAATTTCGCAAAGGCGGCGGCGAAGGCGGGCTTGTCGGCAGCGCGGAAGAAGGAGGTGCCGGCTACGAAGGTGTCGGCGCCGGCGGTGCGGCACTCGGTCGCGGTGGCGAGATCGATGCCGCCGTCGACTTCGAGGCGGAATTTCAATTCACGCGCCGCGCGCCAGTCGCGGAGCTGGGTGATTTTCGGCAGCATGTCGCGGCGGAAACTCTGGCCGCCGAAGCCGGGCTGCACGGTCATCACGAGCACGAGGTCGACGAGCGGCAGAACTTTTTCCACCGCGCGCGCGGGGGTGCCGGGGTTGAGCACGATGCCGCACTGGCAGCCGAGGGCGCGGATGCGCGCAAGCGTGGCGGCGTGATCGTAGTCGGGCTCGATGTGGATGCTGATGAGGTTGGCGCCCGCCTTGGCGAAGGGCTCCACGTAGCGCTGCGGCTCGGAGAGCATGAGGTGCGTGTCAAAGAAGAGCTTCGAGCCGGCGCGGCGGAGGGCGGCGAGCGTCTCCGGGCAGAAGGAGAGGTTGGGCACGAAGTGGCCGTCCATGATGTCGCAATGCAGCCACGGCAGGCGGAGGTCTTCGACGGCGCGGACGCTGGCGGCGAGGTTGGCGTGATCCCCGGCGAGGAGGGAGGGAGCAAGGAGCGGAGCGTGCATGGACGAGCGACCAACTGGATTCTTCGCTTCGCTCAGAATGACAAACAAAAAGGCAAACGCCGCTGACGGACCGGCGCTACTCGCCACACGTCACGGGCGGTGTGGATGAGGCGGCCCTTCGATAAGCTTGATTCGACACAGCTCACCACGGGCAGGGCAGGCGAGGGCCTGCTACCAAACATCCAGTGCTGCGTGAGTTATTTTCTGAGCCAGCGATTCGGCCAAGAGCGGGAGCGTCTGGTATTCGCTCTGGAGCTGGCCGCTGTCGGTGAAGGCTTCGCGCTGCACGGAGACGGGGCGGTTCTCAAAGAGATTTTTCGCGGCGCGGTTGTCGCGCAGCGTGCAGGTGGCGCCGAGCGTCAGGTTGAACTTGCGGGCGAGGCCGGTGTCGCCTTCGCGGGCGCTGACCTGTTCGCGGCGGTAGTCGGTGATGATCACGCGCAGGGTGGCGTCGGCGGCCTCGGGCGAGTTGGCGAGGGCGACGCGGCCGTCGCGGGCGAAGGATTCGCGGAGCTGCGTGCTGACGATTTCGCGGGCCTGCGGGAGCAGGGACTTGTTGGCGACAGGCTCGAGGTAGAGCGTGCGAAACGAGAGTTTGGCGCCGGTGCCGAGTTGGTAATTGGCGCAGCCGGCCAGGAGGACGGTAAGCAGGAGACAGGAGACGGGGAACAGGAGACGGAATGCTCGGCGGACGTTGGTCATGCTCGGCTCCGATTGGATTCTTCCGCGTTCGCGATGCTCAGGGCTTCGGCTTGTTCGCTCAGAATGACAAACACGCGGGCGGGGGCGCCCGCGCTCCATTAGAAAATCCCCAAGAACTTTTTCTTTGCCTTGGGGGCGGCGTCGCCGGGGGCCTTGCCCTCGGGGGCGATCTTCTTGCCGGCGGCCTTGGCCTCGACGTCGGCGAGGCGGAGCTTGGCGCGGTTGGCAATGGCCGACTCGGGGTAGGAGGTGATCGCTTCGTTGTAGAATACGCGGGCGGCGGTGAAATTGTTCCGCTTGTAGAAGTAGAAATCGCCGATCTTCATTTTGCTTTCGGCGAGCATGTTCTTCATGCCATCGAGGCCCTTCTCGGCGGCGGCGACGCCGGCGTCGCCGGGGAAGAGGAGCATGAAATCGGTGTAGTAGGTGATGGCTTCCTTGGTGGAGGCCTGGTCGTAATAAGGGCCTTCGACGAGCGTGGCGTGCGTCTGGCCGAGCTTGAGGTAGGCGTCGGGGGCGAGAAGGCTCTGCGGATAGTTGTTGATCATGCGGTCGAGGGCGTCGATGGCATCCTCGGTTTGATTCAGTCGCTGGTGGCCGCGCGCGATGTTCATGAGCGAGAGCGGCGCGTAGTCGCTGTAGGGGGCGTTGGCCAGGATGGTCTCGAAATACTCGAGGGCTTTCTCTTTCTGCGTGAAGCCGGGCAGCATGCCCCACAGGATACGGCTGCGCGCGCCGTCGAGCATGGCGCTGGCAATACGGTATTGCTCGCCGACAATTTCATTGAAGCGCTTGGTGTTGGGGTAGCGGCCGAGCACCTGCTGGAAATCGTCGAACGCCTTGGTGTATTCCTTGCGGACGAGGTGAATCTTCGCGGCGCGGTAAAGCGCCTCGGGGGCGTAGATTGAGTTGGGGTATTTCTTGCCAACTGACTCGTAGGCCTTGTAGGCGGAGCGCGTGGAGCCCGCCTCCTCGCTGTTGCGGGCGCGGTTCATCTGGTCGAGGGCGTTGCGGCCCTCGGTGCCGGTGAGGCCGGACAACGCGCCGCCTTCGACGCGCCAGCCGCCGTCCTTGCTCCACACGAGGTCGGCGCGTCCGACGGAGGACAGCAGACCGAGGACGGAGGACAGGAGAACAAGGGCGCGCAGGGCGCGGGCGGAGTGGAGGCGCATCGAGAAAATAGCGTTCACCAGCGAATCAGCGCGCTTCCGTAGGTCAAGCCCGCCCCAAACGCCACGAGCAACGTGAGATCGCCGGGCTTGATCCGGCCCGCGCGCCGGGCCTCGTCGAGCGCAATCGGGATGGAGGCGGCGGAGGTGTTGCCGTAGCGGTCGACGTTGACGAAGAAGCGTTCCATCGGGAGTTCGAGGTATTGGGAGATGGCCTCGATGATGCGGAGGTTGGCCTGATGGGGGATCACGAGCGCAATCTGATCCGCGCGCACGTGGTGTTGTTCCAAAATATCCCGGGCGGCCTCGTCCATCACACGGACGGCGAGCTTGAAGACTTCCTTGCCCTTCATCTTGAGGCAGTGGTCGCCGCGGGCGATGGACTCGGGCGTGGCGGGCGCGCTGCTGCCACCGCCGGGGATGCAGAGCAGGTCAACACACTCGCCGAACGCGCCGAGCCGCGTGCCCAGCAGCCCGATGCCGGGCTTTTCGGACAGGCCGACCACCGCGGCGCCGGCGCCGTCGCCAAACAGCACGCAGGTCGTGCGGTCCTTCCAGTCGACGATGGCGGAGAGTTTTTCCACGCCGATGACGAGGGCGCGCTTGTAGCGCCCGGAGCTGAGCATCGCGCAGGCGGTGTCGAGCGCGTAGATGAAGCCGGAGCACGCGGCGTTGAGATCGAAACAGGCGGCGTTGGTGGGCACGCCGAGCTTGTGCTGGATGATGCACGCCGCGGCGGGCATGATCAGGTCGGGCGTGACCGTGGCGACGACGAGCAGGTCGATGTCGGCGGGTTGCAGACCGGCGTCTTCAAGCGCGCGGCGGGCGGCTTGCACGCCCATGTCCGAAGTTTCCTCGCCGGGGGCGGCGATGTGGCGCTCGCGGATGCCGGTGCGGCTGCGCACCCACTCGTCGGACGTGTCCACCGAGTGGGTAAGATCGCCGTTGGTCATCACCCGCGCAGGCGCATAGGCGCCGGTGCCGAGTATTACAGTGGAGGAGGTGGACATCAGTGGAGAAACCCGGGTGGGGGATGAGAGGGGTGCCGCGGCGTCAGCTGTCAGGTGGGCGCGCGAGGGCGAGGTTGGCGCGGGCGATGTCAGCCATGATGAGGCTGTTCATGTCGGCCTTGATGATTTCGCTCGCCGCCTGGATGGCGCTGCGGATTGAGCGCCGGTTGGAGGAGCCGTGGGCTTTGAGGATGTGGCCGTTGAGGCCGAGCAGCGGCGCGCCGCCGTAGCGTTCGGGGTTGATGCGATCCTTGAGCGCGCTGAACGCGCCCTTGGACAGGAGCGCCCCGGTTGCACGCATGGGATTGGCCTGCAGCTCCTCGCGGAGCATGCCGGAAAAAAACTTCACGAGCGACTCCCAGCTCTTGATCATGATGTTGCCGACAAAGCCGTCGCACACGACCACATCGACGTGCTCGGCAAAGACATGAAACCCCTCGATCGGTCCGGCGTAATTGATGATGTCGCCGACGCGGCGGAGGAGCTCGTGCGTTTCGCCGATGAGCGCGTTGCCCTTGCCCTCCTCAGTGCCGATGTTCATCAGGCCGACGCGCGGCGACGTCACGCCGAGCATCACGCGGCAATAATGGCTGCCGAGAATTGCGTTGTGGACGAGGTGCTCCGGCTTCGCGTCAGGATTGGCGCCGGCGTCGATGAGCACGAAATGGCCGCCTTCGCGCGGGCAGACGGCGGCCAGTGCAGGCCGGGCAATGCCCTCCATCGGGCGCAGGCGGAGCGTGCCGCCGGCCATAAGCGCGCCGGTGTTGCCGCAGCTGACGACGACACTGGCGTCACCGTTTTTCACCAGCTCGATGGCGCGGACCATCGAGGAATCCTTTTTCTTTTTCAGCGCAGCGAGCGGCTTGTCCTCCATCGTGATGACTTCGGAGGCGTGAAAAAGCTGCAGCCGCTGGCCAAGGTGCAGGCCGGCATGGGTGACGAGCGGCTTCAGCACCGCCTCGTCGCCGACCAGCGTGATCGGGTTCAGCGCCTCGTGGTGAAGGGCGAGTTTGACGGCGGCGACTACCTCGGCCGGGCCGAGGTCACCGCCCATCGCATCGACTGCGATGCGCCCGGTGGCGCCGGAATGGGTGACCATCGCGGGGATGGCGTGGGGAGGGAGACGAGGCTCAGACCTCGACGTTGAGCACCTGGCGGCCGCGATACATGCCGTTCTTGGGGTTCACGCGGTGCGGCCGAAACATGCTGCCGTCGGTCGGGTCGGTGGCGAACTGCGGTGCCTGAAAAGCGTTGGCTGCGCGGCGGTTGGCGCTGCGGCGTTTGGACGTCTTGCGTTTCGGATTGGCCATGATGGGTGCGTTTTAGAGTGCGTGCGCTTCGTAAAACGCCCGCCGATTTTTGGTGAAAGGGTCCGAGTAAAGGGCGGCGCCCGGACGCGTCAAGCGCCATCCTTGGCCTCGCTTTTCAGAGGTAAAACACCACCGCGAGCGCCGCCGCCGTCGCGAGCCGGTAATAGGCGAACAACGCGAGCCCGTGCTGCGTCAACCAGCCGACCAGCCAGCGCACGCACAGCGCGGCCGTCACCGCGGCGACCACGCAGCCGAGCAGCACGTGCGACCAGCCAAACACGGCAATCATGGCGGCGCCGCTCTTGTAGCTTTTGAGCACCGTCGCGCCGCTCAACGTGACGAATCCGAGCAGGAAACTGAATTCCGCCGCCCGCCGGGGGTCGAGCCCGGCGAAATAGCCGCCGACGATCGTCATCATCGACCGGCTTGTGCCGGGCCACATGGCCACGCACTGGAGGAAGCCGATGCCGGCGGCCGCGCGCGGGGTGAGTTCGGTGACGGTGGCGGCGGCGGCGCGGCGGCGGCGCCATTTTTCGGCCCAGAGCATCAGGCCCGCGCCGACGATTTGCGCCGCGATTACGGCGCCGACGGAAAAGAGGTGCACATTGATCCACTCGTGCGCGAGCAGCCCGACGACGACCGCCGGCGCGAAGGCGATGAGGATATTGATCAACAGCCGCCGGCCCGCCGGATCGCGGCCGAGCAGCCCCATCAACATCGAGACGAGCTGCGACCAGTAGAGAATCGCGACGGCCGCGATCGCGCCGAACTGGATGACGACCGTGTAGGTGTCGGCGGCGAGCTTGAGCGTGAGGGGCTCGCCGTCCGGGTGCTTGGCGGAGGGCTTGCGATACCAGAGCGGTTGGCCGTCGCGCCCCACCAGCGGCTGCTCCGCCTCCAGTCCGAGGAAGCGCGACGCGATGATCAGGTGCCCGGTCGAAGACACCGGCAGGAACTCGGTCACGCCTTCGACGACGCCGAGGATGATGGCATCGGCCACGCTGAGTTCGGCGGCCGGCCGGTCGATCTTCGATTGCGCCAGCGCCAGCGGGGCAAGGAGGGCGGCGGCAAGGACGAGGAGTTTTCGCACGCGGGTTGGTTTCAGTTTCGCGTCGGCGGCGCAAATATATTTGCGGCGCACGTGAGCGTCGGCTCACTCAACTCGCGCATGTCCACGCTCGCCGAACTCACCACCCAACTCGCCGCCGGCCGCGAGCTCGCGCCCGCCGAGGTGGAGGGCGCGGCCGCGGCCCTCGCCGCGCCGGACAGCGGCGATGAAGCGAAGGCATCGTTCCTGTCGGCGCTGGCCGCCAAGGGCGAGACACCGGCCGAAGTGGCGGCGTTTGCGTCGGCGTTTCGCGCGCGGGCGATCAACCCGGGCGTCGAAGCGTGGGCGGGGCGGGCCATCGATATCGTTGGGACGGGCGGCGACCACGCGGGCGGGTTCAATGTCTCCAGCCTCGTCGTGCTCGTGCTGGCGAGCGCGGGCGTGACGGTGATGAAACACGGCAACCGCGGCATCACGTCGAAGTGCGGCAGCGCCGACTTGCTCGCGGCGCTCGGCGTCAATCTCGAGGCGCCGCCGGAGAAACTGCGGCGCGCGCTCGACGAGCTCGGCTTCGTCTTTTTCTTTGCGCCGGCCTATCACCCGGCGTTCAAGCACATCGCCCCGGTCCGCAAGGCGCTCGCGGCCCGCGGGCAGCGCACGGTCTTCAACATCCTCGGCCCCCTCATCAACCCCGGCCGGCCCGCGCATTTGCTGCTCGGCGTCTTTGCCGAGCCGTGGGTGGAAAAACTCGCCGCCGCCGTCGACACGCTCGGCGCGCAGTCGGGCTTGGCGGTCCACGGCGTCATCGCACCGGGCCGCGGCATCGACGAGCTGACGACGGCGACGGAGAATCGTGTGCGCGGCTTCGGACGACTGCGCGAGGTGGATGCGCGCTGGAGCGCAGCGCAATTCGGCCTGCCGCCGGCGCCGTTTGGCGATTTGCTCGGGGGCGATCTCGAGGCGAACCAGGCCATCGTCGAGGCGCTGCTCGCAGGCCGCGGGCCGGCGGGACTCGCCGACACGATTGTGCTCAACGCGGCGGTCGCGATGTGGATTGTAGGCCAGACGCCGGACATGCGCGACGGGATTGCACTCGCGCGCGAGTTGCTGCTGGATGGCGCAGTGAAGAAGAAAATCGCAGCGACGCGGGAGTTTTATCGCGCATGAGTCGGAAATATTTCGGCACCGACGGCGTGCGGGGCCCCTACGGCGGCCCGGTCATCAACGTGGGATTTGCTGCGCAGCTCGGCCGGGCCGCGGCGCGGTGGCTGCGCGGGCCGGGTGAGCGCCGGCGCGTGGAAGGCGGCACGCCGCAACCCGCCATGGAGCGCCGCAACGCCCCGGGCATCGGCCGCGTGTTGATCGGGCGCGACACGCGCGCGACGGGCGCCGCGCTCGAGGCGGCGATCGCCCGCGGGTTGCGCGCCGAGGGCGTGGAGCCGATTTCGCTGGGGGTGCTGCCGACGCCGGCGGTGGCGCGCGCCGTCTGGCTGACGGGCGCGCGGCTCGGCGTGGTGATTACGGCGTCGCACAATCCCGCCGCCGACAACGGCATCAAGTTTTTCGGCAACGGAGGGGTGAAGCTCACCGACGTGCAGGAAGAGCAGATCGAGGCCTATCTTGATGCCGGGGGACCGCTGCCGGAGCCCTGGCTCGAAAGCCGGCCCGGCGCGTTGGAGGACTATATCGCCGCCGCGCAGACGCTGCTGCCGGCGGACGCCCTGCGTGGCTGGCGGATCGCACTCGACACCGCCAACGGCGCGACCTGCGCGACCAGCCCGGCGGTCTTGCGCGCGCTCGGCGCCGAGGTGATCGGGCTCGGCGACAAGCCCGACGGCCACAACATCAACGCCGGTGTGGGCAGTGAGCATCCCGAGCGGCTGGCGGAGCAGGTGCGCGCCAGCGGCGCTCGGCTCGGAATCGCGCACGATGGCGATGGCGACCGCTGCGTGCTGTGCGATGAACACGGCGACGTGCTCGATGGCGACGAGATTCTCACGATCCTCGCCACGCACGCGCTCGCCAGCGACACGCTGGCGAAAAAGACGCTCGTCATCACCGTGCAAAGCAACCTCGGCGTCGACGCCGCAGTCGCGGCCGCGGGCGGCCGGGTGATGCGCACGGCGGTCGGCGATCGCTACGTGATCGAACGGATGCTGGCGGAAGGCGCGATTCTCGGCGGCGAATCGAGCGGCCATGTGATCTGCTCCGGAGTCTCGCCCACCGGCGACGGCCTCGTGGCGGCCTTGAGGGTGATTGACGTGATGCGCGCGACCGGGAAGCCGCTGTCGGAGCTGCGGCGCGTGCTCGTGAAGTTTCCGCAAGTGACCGCGGCCCTCATCGTCCTGGAAAAGAAGCCGCTCGACACGCTCGTGCGCCTGACGGCGGCGATCCGCGGGCTGGAGGCGGAAGTCGGCGCGCGCGGTCGCGTGCTGGTGCGCTATTCGGGCACCGAGGCGAAGTTGCGCCTGCTCGTCGAAGGGCCGACGGAGGAAGTGGTGAGCGCAGGACTGGCGCAACTCGAGGCGGCGGTGCGTTCGGAGCTGCGCGTTTTGTAGCGCGGCGGGCCGACGGCGGCCCCCGGCCGCGCGGGTGTGCCCTTCGGCGCCAAAGACTCTAGCGTTGACCGCTCCCGGTGCGGTGACTTCGCTGCGTTCTCCTATGCCCGAAGTCCCCGTTGCCTCGCTTGATCCCCGGCACCAAAAGTTAGTTGAGAACGCGCGCATCGCGCTCGACCGCGGGCAACTCGACTACGTGCTCGAGGTCACGGCGCAGGTCTTGAAGGCGCAGGCGGGCTGCCTGCCGGTGCGCAAGCTCCAGCGCGTGGCCCAGCTGCGAAACGTGCGCGGCAAGGGCGGCTTCATGTCGCGGATGTCGAGCGGGCTGTCGACCGCGCCCTTCATGTTTGGCAGCGGCAAGAAGGAGCCGGCGAAACTGCTGGAGGCGGCGGAGGGATTTCTGGCGAAGGACCCGAACAGCGTGCCCGCCCTCAAGATGCTCGCCGAGGCGGCGCAGGGGCTCGGCCTGCCGGAAACGGTGGCGTTTGCCCTCGATGCCGTGCGCGAATATGAGCCGGAAAATCGGGGCAACCTTCTCGCGCTCGGCGAAGCGTGGCTCGCCGCGGGCAAACCCGCGGACGCCCTCAAGATCGCCGACGAGATTCTCGCGACGAAACCGACCGATGCCGACGCGCAGAGCCTGATGCGCAAAGCGTCCATTGCCCAGACGGTCACCAAGGTCGGCTGGGGCAACGACGCGACCTACCGCGACAAAATGCGCGACGAGCAGCAGGCCGTGTCGCTCGAGCAGGAGGCGAAGGTCGTCGCCGCCGATGTGATGACGCAGCGCCTGCTCGACGAGGCGCTCGCCCGCGTGGCGAAGGAGCCGCTCAACCTGAATCACTACCGCAGCGTCTCGCAGGCTTACCGGCAGCTGGGTAACGTCGAGGAGGCGCTCGCGTGGGTGCGCAAGGCGCGGGCGCAACCGACCGGCCGCACCGACGCGACGCTCGAGAAGCAGGAGTCCGAACTCGCCGCCACCGTCATTGAAAAGCGCATGAACGCCGCCGAGGCCGCGGTGGCCGCGGCGCCGGCCGACACGATGGCGCAGGCCAAACTCCGGGCGGCGCGCGAGGAGCTGACGACATTCAAGCTCACCGAGTCGAAGCACTACGTCGAGCGCTACCCGAACGATTTCGCCGCGCGGCACACCCTCGCCACCCTGCTGCTCGAGGCGGGCCAGATCGACGCGGCGATCGCGCAGTTTCAGCAGGCGCAAAAGAGCCCGCAGGTGCGCATCTCCTCGCTGGTCGGACTCGCGCGCTGTTTCAAGGCGAAGAAACATTTCGACCTCGCCGTCAGCCAGCTGAACACCGCCAAGGCGGAACTCGGCAACATGGACGACACGAAGAAAGAGGTCATCTACGAACTCGGGAGCTGCCTCGAGCTGATGGCCAAGCCCGACGCCGCGATCGAGGAGTTCAAGACGATTTACAGCGAGGACATCGGCTTCCGCGACGTGGCGGAAAAGATCAACGCGTTCTACGCGAAGTAGGGCGCGAGCGTTTGTCCGACCCTCGGTTTGTCATTCTGAGCGGAGCAAAGAACCCACTTTGACTTTTGTTACGAGCTGCGGCTGCGAACCTCCTGCTGGATTTTTCGCTGCGCTCAGAATGACACGCAAGAAACCTGCCCCATGAAAACCCTGTTGCCCCTTGCTTCCGCACTCCTCGCGGCCGCGGCCTTCGTGCCCACTGCGCGCGCCGATCAAAAAACCAAAACCCTCGACGTCTACTGGATCGACTCGGAGGGCGGCGGCTCGACGCTCATCGTCACGCCGGCCGGCGAGTCGGTGCTCATCGACGCCGGCAATCCCGGCGTCCGCGACCCCGCGCGGATCGTCGCGGCCGCGAAGACCGCCGGACTGGAGCGGATCGACCACATGGTGCTGACGCATTTTCACATCGATCATTTCGGCGGCGTGGCGCCGGTGGCGCAGCAAATCCCGTTGGGTGCGATTTATCAGCGCGCAATTCCCGATGGCGATCCCGACGGGCGCGCGAACTCGCCGTATCCGACCCTGATCAAACCGTATCGCGAAATCGTGGTGAGGCGGGAGCCACTGGCCCCGGGCGTGATGGTTCCGCTGAAGGCAATCGCGGGCGGGCCGAAACTCGAACTGCGCTGCCTGGCGGCGGACAAGCAGGTGGTCGAGCCAACGGCGGCGCAGGCCAGGAACAGGAATCCGCGCCCGAGCGCCGAGCCCGCCAAACCGATCGCGGCGAGCGACAATGACAACAGCGCGGTATTTCTGCTCAGCTTCGGCGGCTTCAAGTTTTTCGACGGCGGCGACCTCACCTGGGTTTACGAGGGCCGGCTCGTGACGCCCTGCAACGTGGTCGGCACCGTGGATGTTTACCAAACCGATCACCACGGTCTGGAGG
>Ga0163199_1002276_pt1 | contig 11745 bp, 8 predicted proteins | sample PL_2010_150m_FD_113537 | JGI IMG/M metagenome (GOLD analysis project Ga0163199, IMG submission 113537) | Freshwater microbial communities from Powell Lake, British Columbia, Canada to study Microbial Dark Matter (Phase II) - PL_2010_150m | ecosystem: Environmental > Aquatic > Freshwater > Lake ...
ATTCGTGGTGTTTGTCAACTCAAAATCAATTACAGCCATCGGGATGCTGCTATTGTCGATATCTCCCGGGATCAGGGGATTAAAAGCTTTGATCTTCACATCAACGGGTACCTGCGGGGTTTTCAGGTTAACTTGTCCGAAAGGATAGGCCGCATCAAATGAGACTTCCCTGAAACGCGGAAGACCGTGATTGGTAGCGGTTGCCCCCGAATTTCCTTCATACAGATAAAATGGAGCCGGACCTTCCAGTAATCGAAGGTCTTTTTTACCGTCGATCTCGGTAAAGAGAGTAAAAAATGCAGAAGTTTCCCTTCCTGAAGACGGATTGTAACCCTTTGCCGGACGGCTCATGATTTCCCAATCCTGCAGATTTCCCCTGCCACCGAGGGACACGGTGCCTGTGCCGATGCCTCCGAGCGGAAGCGCAATTTTGTAGGTATGTTCCAGATCGTATTTTTTCAGAACGGGCCATTCCGAACCGCTGGCATTTTCAAATTGAAATGTCGATAAAAACAGAATAATACAAAATATTGGTAAAGTTTTCATGATATATTATTTATTTGTTGAACTTAGGTAATACTTAATTAACTAATATGATTTTTTTGAACCGGAACAAATCCGGCAGATCATTCCATACAGGTTGAGAATTATTTCACCGGAATATCAAATGTAACACCACCCATAGTTGCTTCCCAAGGTTTATCATCCTTACTAATGCCAGAAATTACTATAATATCACCAGGTTTGGCATTTGAGATATCAAAGAAATACCAATCGGGGACACGGTTGGATGTTGCCAGCGGAACCAGGCCGCTATCACCTCCATCTGATTTAGCTACTCTGATGCTTTTTCCTAATTTATTAAAATCATCCAGATTATCTGTCATAATTCCCAATCTAAATACATTGGGGACAGGATCTTTAAGTCTTATCTTCATTATTTCTGTTTCTTTATTTGCTTTACACTCAACCATAACTGCACCGGTAATTATGTAAATATCAGGTTGTTTAGGATCAACCAACCAGGAATTAAGTAATACGGAATGCTTTTTACCAAATATCTTTACAGATTCTATAAAATCCGGCAAGGTTTTTACAGAGTCGTCCAGGAATTTTAAAGCTCTTCCATTAAATCGCATGCAGTATATCAGATAGTATCCGGCAGTTCCGTAAATATTATCCTGATCAGCATCCAGGGGTTTAAGATCTGCAGGTATACGCCAGGTCAGGTAATCGAGATGGTTGCCAACATGTTTTATTGAACCATCACCTTCCGGCTTTGTTGGTCCATTACTTGCCGGATCCGGATAAATAGTACCTGGCAAAATTTCCTCAGCTTGAGGATAATAATCAGGTAGAAGCCGCTTAACGGAGTTCTCTTCTGATTTTCTGTTACTTGTTGCATCCGGCCGGGCATACCAATAGGTGGCATTAGAATAGGAAACTGTCGAATCATGCAACCAGGCTTCAACGTTAACATTCAATGCTGAATTAAAAGGGATTCCATCCAGGAGCCGGATGCGGGAAACCGTGGTGTAACCGCTCCAATCAGCCTTTCCCCTGGCATCGCGCATAGGAACAGAAATAAAGGGAGAGCTGAACTGATGGGCCATCCCCCAGGAATAGCCGTAATAGTCCTCCAAACCGGTCCCCAACTGAGACGGGAAAGTCTCATTATCCAGGTAAATCTTTTCATCACCCTCGCCCCACCAGCCTTTGGAAAAGGCATGTACGGTGAGTACATCTCCTGTATATACGCCTTTCCCTCCAATTTTAATATAATTCCAGTCAATGGGAGTTGATGTATTAATTGGAGCATCCTCATGCCAGCTTGAATGGAAGTACATGGAGTTTGCCTCCCAGGTATACGGAGAGGCTGCAATTTTCATCTCAACAGTTATGGGCCGGGAACCATGGTTTCTTAGCTGTATGAAAGCGGATTGCTGGTAAGGCATCACCCAATTTGACTGTAAAACGCCATTCTCAGTTACCATACTTGCCCAATTCCTAACCGTTCGCAAGTAAACACCACCCCCGAAAAACTCGGAGACAGGGCACCACACGGTTTCAACATTATCAAAGAAAAACTGCAGGACACTGGAACGCAAGGTCTGCTTATCAGGTTCAGAATCATACCTGATCTGAATGGAACGAACTGCGTTGCTTCCGGCGGGCAGGTCAAGTTTCAGTGCTTCACCCGGTTGTATCGTCTGTTTTCGTTCAATAGTATAGGTAAAGGTTTCGTGCTCCGTCAACTTTTTAGCAGTGCGCGCAATCGTTTCATGTGCACTATTATAGCCTTTCAAGCTGAATGACTCAACTTTTATCCCCGGATTGTAAAACCGGTAACCAATTATATAATAAAACGGATTATCGTCCAATGTAATTTTGCAGCTCTTTGAGAATGGAATGGGCAGGTAGAAGTTTGCTCCCATCTGTTTGGGATGGCCTACCGGCAAGCCATATTGCCAGCTCGAATCTCTTTCATCAGATGAGATGAAGGCAAAAGGTTCTTTAACGAATGACTTCCCACTCATCAGATTATGGCAATTCTCCTCTATTACAGGCTTTTCCATACCATCAATATAAAACCTGACAGTCCGGGTTTTATAAGTGTTTTCCAAGGGCATCTCCCATCGAACTATACAACCGGGACCATTTTCGTCCATGATCACATATTCATCCCTTCCGTTATTGATTTCTTTCCGGATGTAGTATCCATAATCGATATTATTAAACCAGGTTTTTGGGTCTTCCGGTCCTGTCTGGGTGCGATCCCAGCTGCTTAACTGTTTAAGGGTGTAATCTGGAAATTTGGTGATCGATTCCCGGTCAGTCATTTCGGTCAGCAAGGAGGTAAATGTCACCCTGTGAGAATCCTCATTTGATGCCTGCCGTTTCCCATTACAACTTTGCTGGGTAAGGATGGTGAGACAGGCAACCATCATCAGCAATACTTCAGCCCGGATTCGCATATTGAATTTGTTTTTTAACTTGATTTATGGTCATTAAAAAAGTCATAAACGAAACATTCGGTTGAGATTCAGCTTTTAATGGAGAGATAATAGCAAGGGCAGTCGTTAGCCAAGATGCTGTGTAAACCTTAATAATGCATCAGCTTATTACGGTTGGTAAAACGATGGCAGACCTAAAGACCGCCGGCTCCGCTGTGAAAGAACCGGGGGAAAAACATATCTCAATCCGGACCAACCAGATGAAAAACCAATCATCTCCTTTCCACGTCCAAATGAGATAGACAAGATTTGTAAAAAATTCTGATGCAGGAGGATTCTCCTGCATCAGAATTTTAGTTACAGACAGACTAACTTCCAGGATAGCCTGGATTTTGTACCAGGTTGGGATTGTTCAGCAAAGTAAAATTAGGTATCGGAAACAGCAGATCATCCGGACCAATGGTAATGGCCCCATTTTTTTCTTTCACAAAAAACGCATTCATAACTTCGATGGCCACTCCAAACCTTAAAAGATCATGCCAGCGATGATTCTCATAGGCTAATTCAACACGTCTTTCATGCAATAACTTTTGAGCAAAAGTTCCGGGTGTTGAGCTGCTTATATTTGCAAGACCCACTCTGCTTCTGACCTGGTTAATCAGATTATACGATTCGGAAGTTTCCCCAAGGCTTTCAGCAAGCAATAATAATACTTCCGAGTACCTCATGAGAGGTATGTTATTATTTGCATCACTAACGGGATTGGCAGCAGGATCTTTGTATTTTACACAATAATAAAGACCTACGTTGTCTTTTGCCATCGTCAAATCCCTTCTTGGATCACCTGCCTCAAAAGCATCAAAGAGATCCTGTGTTCCCTTATTGTAGCCCAGGCCGGGTTTAACATCCACCTGCATTGAGGTAAATATATAGATAAATGGGCAGGCATCAGTTGTGGATTTAAACTGAAGTTCAAATACAACCTCTTTATTATTACCATTATTGGCCTCAAACACATCGGCATATTGAGGTAATAACTCATAACCATAGGTAAGGACCTTTCTCAGAGCAGCTTCAGCTTCACTTTTTTTACCTAAAGTCAAATATACCTTCCCAAGGTATCCGTTAGCAGCCCCCTTTGTGGCGCGGCCAATATATTTACCATCGATATAAGAGACAGGAAGATTTGCCTCCGCAAATTGAAGGTCTGCTACAATTTGATCATAAACCTCTGAAACAGTGTTACGTGAGACATTTATTGCATCGCGATCCAAAGATTTTGGAGTTTCAAGAACCAGGGGTACGCCACCATAGTTCCTGACCAGTTCAAAATAGGTAATGGCACGCAGAAATCTTAATTCACCTAAATACTGGTTCATCAATTCATCTGACATGGTAATTCCGACTGCTTTTTCGATAGCAACATTACAGGTATAAATGGCTTTGTAGCACTTATCCCAGGACCACATGTACCATTCTTTACCGGTGTCTTTAGTAAAATTATCGACTTCATCAGTCAGATTCGAATAACCCGTATTATCCGACCGCTGTTCATCCAGTAGATGCTGGCTGCAAAAGTCATTTGAAAATATATATTTTTGATACTTATAAGCAGCAATTACTGCATTATCAAGGTCTGCGGGTGTCTTATAGAAATCCTCGGTGTTCGCCTGTGAAACAGGTGCAAGGCTTAAGAATTTCTCACAACTACTAAGTATCCCAAGAAGAATAACAGTAGTTAATATAGTCTGAAATATTCTTTTCATGATTAGCGTTATTAAAAGGTAACATTTAATCCAAGGGAAATGGTTCTGGGCAGAGGATATCCGCCTCCTAAAGTAAATCCGCCCAATGTAGCGCTCTGTGCATTATTCTTAACCTGTGGATTATATCCGTTAAAAGTATCCCATGTTGCCAGATTCTCAATTGATATGAAAGCTCTTAATCCAGACATCACAGAAGTGTTTTTCAATGGAAGGGTATAACCCAATGTTATATTGGCAATTCTAATAAAATCCGTTTTTTGAACCAAACGATCATCAGGCAATCCACCTAATCCAAAAGTAAGTCGCGGGGTCATTCCATCTCCCGGCTGAGAGTCGGAGATATATCGGTTGTCAAGCCATGATCTCCAGATATTGTTTCCTCCACCACCCCACATGCCTTGTCCTAAAAGGTCAGTGGACCTTCCTCCGGTTTGCCCGTGGATAAATACAGTCAGGTCGAAGTTTTTAAAAGTAAACATATTGGTTAATCCAAAACTCATTTTCGAGTTTGAATTGCCAATGTTAATACCATCCGGACCGTTAAAGTTACTGATAACGCCATCTTTGTTTACATCCTCATACTTCACATCCCCGGCCAGTTCTCCAGGGAAAACGGCTACACCGGCATCGATATCAGCCTGCGTCAATATCCCGATCACATGTAATCCATTGGATGCTCCGATCTCATAACCAACTGCAGTTATTCTGGTTCCGTAAAAATCATAAATCGGATCTCCGTTGGGCCCGAGTTTCAGGACCTTATTATCATTATAGGATATATTAAAGTTGGTACTCCAGCCGAATGCCCCGGTAATATTTTTGGTAAACAGCGAAAACTCATACCCGCGGTTCTGTACTTCTCCGATATTTTGCAATGAAGTTGAAAAACCAGTTGTAGTAGGCAAATTTACACGCAACAAAAGGTCTGATGTATGGTTATTATAAAAATCGAATATAAAGGTTATTCTGTCTTTAAATAATCCAAGATCAAGTCCAATGTCGAATTGTTTCGATGATTCCCAGGAAAGCCCGGGATTACTCAGGGTTGAGGGATATATCCCGGAATAATTGGTCCCGGAGCCGAGACCGAAGGTTTGGTTGGTTATCCCAACCAGTCCGATGGCAGAGTAATTCCCGATATCATTGTTACCAGTCTTACCATAACTCGCCCTGATTTTAAGATCGCTGATCGCCTTAACATTCTTCATGAATGATTCCTGAGAAACTCTCCATGCAGCAGCAATTGAAGGGAAGGTACCATAGCGGACATTGGCTCCAAACCTTGAGCTTCCATCTCTTCTCAGGGTAGCGGTTAACAGGTATTTATCAGAAAATGAATAATTTGCCCTTATCAGGTAGGACAACATTGACCACTCGCTCACATTACTGTTGCCGCTTGTGATAGTTGCAGCGTTCAGAGTATGAACCAGGTTATTTGGGTATTTATTTGAATACAAATAATTACTGGTTGCTTGGTCCTTTTGTGCCGTAAAACCTGCCGTAACATCAATTTTATGTAAATCAAAAGTTTTGGCATAGGTAAGGAATGTCTCTGATAACCAATTCAACCCATTACCATATGAAGATGAGCCATCAGCATAGGTTGGAGGGGGAGCGAAAGGCCGCCAGCAGGTAGAAGGCAAAAAATACTGGGTGTCATTGTTATTGATTACCGTCCCAATGGAGGTTTTCAGATTAAGCCCTTCCAAAATGGAAAGATCCAGGTAGCTATTCAGCATATTTGTAAAGCTGGTGCTTTTGTTTTCATATTCATTGGCCAGCTGTACCGGATTGCCGCCCAGTGCCATTAAACCGGGTTTACCATATGTAGCACCATAAGTGCCGTCAGCATTGTAAACAGGAATAATAGGCGGCATGAATAAAGCCGTTCCAATTACTGAAGAGAAAACATCACCGCGACCAGTGACCGTATTCCTTAGTTTTGAGAACGATGGACTTATGTTAATACCTGCTTTAAGCCTGTTTTTAATTAAGTCGGACTCCAATCGCAGCCGGGCTGTCAATCTTGAATAATTACTTCCGATGATCACTCCATTATCGCCTGAATACCCCATGGAATAGAAGTAGCGTGTTCTTTCATTTCCCCCCCCGGACACTTACTGAGTAATTTTGAACAGAGGCAGGTTCCATAATAGCATCTTGCCAATTAGTATCAATACTTTTATCCCGGTTTTTTACGGCATCAGGAACCTGGTATTCCAATGGCCTGTTTGCCATAGGAACTGAAGGATCATTACCGGCGCGCACCCACTGTTCATCTCTGAGAATACCCATATAATCTGCATATTCCTGAGCATTCAAAAGATCATAATAATCTCTCCTTGCAACCTTGGCAAAACCATAGGAGGTTTCAAACGAGATCACGGGAGCCTGGTTTGCACCTGACTTCGTTGTAATAATGACAACACCATTGGCACCCCTTGACCCGTAAATGGCCGTTGAAGAAGCATCTTTTAAAACGGTAATGGACTCAATATCTGAAGGAAGAATCTGGTTAGCTTCTCTTTGACCAACAGGGAATCCATCAATTACATATAAGGGTTCATTTCCTGCAGAAATAGATCCCGTTCCACGAATCCGAATGGAAGTTACTGAGCCTGGTGTAGCATCATTAACTTCTACTTTTACTCCGGCCATTTGCCCCATAAGAGCTTGGTTCACAGTGGTTACTTTTCTATCTTTAATCGCAAGTTTTGAAATTGAAGCCACTGATCCGGTAAGATCAGTTTTTTTGACAGTACCATAACCAACGACAAGAACCTCTTCCAGGCCGATAGATGACACAACCATCGTTACATCAATCTGTGTCAGATCCCCGATAAGTATTTCCCTGGTTTCCATTCCTATAAAAGAGAATGTGAGGCTCCTGGTTCCCTGAGGAACATCGATGCTGTATTTACCAGCTATGTTGGTGGAAGTGCCCTGATTCGTTCCGGTAATAAAAACATTGACTCCCGGCAACGGAGCTCCATTTCTGTCAGTAACTGTTCCGGTGATCATCCGTAGCTGAGAATCGGACTGTTTGGTCAGATATTCCGGGGCCAGGATTATCTTGCGGTCAATGATTGTATACATAACCTCAGTGCCGCCAAATAACTGCTCCAATACCACACCAATTAATTGGTTTTTGGCATCGATGCTGACTTTTCGGTTGGTGTCGAGCAACTTTTCATTATACAAAAAGAAAAATTCACTTTCATCCTCAATTTTGTCAAGGACCCTCACAAGTTCAGTATCCGAAAAATTGATGGAAAGCCTCGTTTTCTGAGAATAAGTGTCGTTAGCGTGTGCTTGCACTATTCCAAGGATCAGGAGAATGATAGCAAAACGCATGATTAGTAGAATTTTCTTCAGTGAACGATATGACAACTCCCTGAACGGTTTGTAAATTTTCATAGTTTTACAATGTTTTTAGTTTAAAAAATATCAATAGGATGTTTTTTAAGGAAATCGTTCCCGCGATTTCCTTTTTTTATCCATCATTCTAAGGACCATGTATTGTTTTCATAGCTGGGGTTTTAAAAAGTTAGTATTATCGTTTTTTGAGATAAATAGTTACTTTTTCTTTTTCGTAGGTGCCATCCGGCAGGAGTTTGCGCGGCGTGATTTTATATCTGATAGGAGAAGTCAGGGATAATAGCCGGAACACCTCTTCAAGTTTGTCGTCTTCAAAAGTTCCCCGGAAGGAATATTTCTCAAGCTCTTTGTCAGCCAGCACCACCTTTACATTATACCATCGTTCTATACGCCTGGCGACTTCACCCATTGGATCGTTATTGAATACCATCCTGCCCTTAGTCCAGCCAATGTACTTTGACGGATCGGCAACCGTTTTGCTGATTTTACTGCTCCTGAAAACCAATCTTTCCGATGGGAGCATAGTCACCGTTCTATCACCGGTCTTATCAAGGAAATCTACTTTACCTTCCTGAAGTACAACCTCGACATAACTCTCTTCTGGATAAGCCATCACATTGAATCTGGTGCCCAGTACTTTGACTGTTGAACTACCGGTATTAATTTCAAAGGGGTGTTCTTCATCCTTCATCACGTCAAACCAGGCTTCGCCCTCAAGGCTTACCTGCCGTTTTTTGTTAAATGGCAGTGAGTAGGTAAGTTTTGAATTGCTGTTGAGCATACCGGAAGTACCATCCGGCAAAAGGAAAGAAACCCGTGCACCCTTGGGCGAGAATATTGTGGAGCTGACTTGCTGGCTGGCGGTTGTCTCACCTTTCTGAGCAAGGTAACTGTAAACCAGGCCTCCTGCAATCATCAACGGTAACAGCAAAATGGCGGCAGCCTTCATGTAGATCCTGATGAAACGCCGCAAACCGGTCTGCTTTTTCCGATACTCCATTTTCCTGATCATATGGTGAACACGGTCGAGCAGATAGCTGAGATTAACTTCGGATGTTGAGGGATCACTAATAAAAGAATTCCAGTCTTTTTCAAGCAAGTGCCGAAGAGTATTGTTATCTTCTCCGTTTAAAAACAGAGACTCCACCCAGGCTTTTTCGCTGTCATCGCTTACTCCGTTGACATAGCGTTCTATCTTATCTAAATCGTTTTCTTTCAAAATTTCAATTTTTAATTTTTACCGGGGAAAGTTCTTTCCCATCAGTATATGTTATACCCACAAGTAAAGTGAATCTCATATCGAAAGTGCATTTTTTTCAATGCTTGTTAACTGCACCTTGCAGATGATTTTTTAGCTCAAAGGAAAAACAGCGAAAAAAACAGCAGTACTGGTAAGCTTTCATTGTTCAACCGGCTTCGGATAAATTTCAAGGCTTCTGATATATAATTATCAACGGTTCCGGGGGAAAGACCAACTTCTTTAGCAATTTCTTTGGATGATTTACCTTCCTGCCGGCTTTTCAGAAAGATGGTTTTTTGTCGTTCGGGGAGTTTATCAACGATTTGTTGCACCCGGTCCAGAACTGACTGGTAGTCTATACCGTCTTCTATTTCATTGAAAGACTGAGAATTTTCATACAGGGTGTCGTTGATGAATTTTTGCTGGTAATTCCTTTTTCGGAAAAGTTTGCAAATTTCGTTGTACGAAATGGTAAAAAGATATGATTTGAACGATGATTCTTTTTTTAGGTTCTTATAGTTTTCCCACAACTTTAAAAAAACCGACTGGACGAGTTCTTCGGCTTCGGCTGTTGATCTGCAGTATTTTAAACCGAAGGCGTAGAGTTTCCCTGAATATTTGTCATATATCAGGTCAAATGCTTCTACATCGCCTTTTTGCAATCTTTCAACCAATGCATTATCGTCAGGAAACACTTTCATAAAAATTTCCTTTAACCTAACCTTTATAATTCATAAACCGAAAATACCAAATCCGGACATTTTTTAGCTATTCATTCTAGGAATTTTCATACTGAGGTGACCAATTTTTCTTCTTCTTGGATTGGGAACACGGCTTACTACCTGTTTTTCAGACTTATTTTGTGGAAAAAAACTGCATTTCCGCCAGTAATAATCATGTTTTTCCCCGTCATATACTTCATATGTGTTAGATTTCTAAAACGAGCATGGGTTTGTCTACCTACTTGTCTACGCACCAGTCCATCAGCTCTTTGCTGTGCCCTGTGAGTATCACTGTTGGTATCATCGCAATCGATGATTATTACAGGTAGTACAGATCGATAGGATTCAACAAACTTATCGTCAAAGACGTCCGCAATAGTACCCAATGGCAATGGGATTCCCTGGTAAGGTGCAGATTTCATAAGTAAAGTTGAGTCTCTTTCGCAAATATTTCTTCTGAAAGCTAAGGTTGTCGATCTGCAATCGGGGGAAACAAAAAGTATGAAGATTAATAAAGCATAAAAAAAGCCCCACCAGTACAGCGGGGCTTTTTAACCAAATACTAAACCTATGAAAAAAGAACCTATAAAGTCTTAACCCTTATTCCCAGAAACTCCACTTTGCCTTGCTGAAGTACTACCTCGACATAATTTTCAGCCGGGTATGCGCTTACGTTGAAGCTGTTGAGCATACCGGTAGTATCATCGGGCAGATTGAAGGAAACCCTTGCACCCAGAGGGGCGATGATCGTGGAACGGACCTGCTGGTCGGTTGTTGTTTTACTATGATAGCCCGGATAACTGTAAACCAAGCCTCCTGCTATCATCAACGGTAACAGCAAAATGGCGGCAGCCTTCATGCAGATCCTGGTGAAACGCCGCAATACGCTTTGCCTTTTCTCATGCTCCTTTTTCCAGATCATATGGTGAACACGATAGCGTTCTATCTTATCTAAATCGTTTTCTTTCAAAATTTCAATTTTTAATTCTTACCGGGGAAAGTTCTTTCCCATCAGTATATGTTATACCCACAAGTGAAGTGAATCTCATATAAAAAGTTCACTTATTTTCTTTGCTACAAGGGAGGAAGTTGAGACCGAAACTTTGCGGCTCATCAGATCAGGGGAAAAGGGAGGTCTGATATTATCCCTCCCATTCAGTTGAAAGTGATACTTCCCTGGAGAATATACTCGCTTTCGTCCGGATTGCCCGTAATCAGCACAGATATACCCGGCTGAACCGGCACAAAACAGCCTCCAGCCAATGGAGCAGAAAATCGTTGTTAACCAGATTGAAATTATCCAATGGCTGATGTCAGAAATTTCTCAAGGCCAAATTCCATTATAGTCTCTCAGTATGGAGCTTATGGTCCCAAAAAAAATAACCTTCTAAAAGAAGTCAAATAAAAGATATGTTGGCACGATGTAAGCTGGCTTTTACCCGGACTTTGATTTTAGAGCTCACATTGACCCTTTCGATTGACAAGTATGTCAAAATGCATTTAAAGAGCAATCCCTCTGACAATGAAAAAGATGTAAGGGAGAGGGTTATCCGGAAGATGATTACGAGATTGATCAAGCCTTGCCGAAAAGTTAAATTGGACATAGGCGAAAACAACATCGGAAATTACAATGTAACTCGCAAAAATGAATCCGATCAATAAACATATGACTAACATAGTAGAGA
>Ga0163199_1002277_pt1 | contig 11745 bp, 9 predicted proteins | sample PL_2010_150m_FD_113537 | JGI IMG/M metagenome (GOLD analysis project Ga0163199, IMG submission 113537) | Freshwater microbial communities from Powell Lake, British Columbia, Canada to study Microbial Dark Matter (Phase II) - PL_2010_150m | ecosystem: Environmental > Aquatic > Freshwater > Lake ...
ATATAAAGTCGTTAATAATAATTTTCGCGGTCGGTTACATTGTCGTGGTCTATCCGGTATATTTCCTTTTCACATTCAACCAGCCCATTCAAAAACAGGCGGTCGATACCGAATTCATACTGACTTCTTTCGCGAACGGACCTACTCCGACAGGCCAGTTATGCAAACCGGTTCGCTGTCTCGCCGATTTGGATATCTGGCTCTCCAAAAACTCAGTAACAAAACCTTTTGCCGAATATATGCTAGGTGTTCTTATGGTTCTCCAGCGCTCTTCCGGCGGCAACACAAGTTATTTCCTCGGCCAGGTTTCCAATTCCGGCTCACCGTCGTATTTCCCGATGGTTTATCTCCTTAAAGAAACTCTACCGACGCTGATTATTATTTTCTTTGGACTTTTGCTGGCACTCATGGCAATGGCGAAAAAACTAGGCGCGGGATTTTACCGCGGCATAAAGTATTTTTTCACGGATTATCTCGGCAATAGTTTTGCCGAGTTTTCTATGCTTGTTTTCGTCATACTATATTGGACTTACAGCATAAGAAGTCCCCTCAATATCGGCGTACGTCACCTTTTGCCTACCTTCCCGTTCATATATATTCTTGCGGTAAGCGCCTGGAAAAAATGGCTTTATGCCTCGTTTATTTACGAAGCCAACTATACTTTCGAAAAAATAATACTGTTCTTCAAGTCTCATGTGAAATTTTTGGCAAGATTGGTTATCCTTTTTGTTCTGGTAATATGGTTCTTTGTCGAGATGATTTCCGGCGCGCCCTATTTTCTCTCATATTTCAACGAATTCGGCGGAGGAACTTACGGCGGCTATCGCTATGTCACTGATTCAAACTACGACTGGGGGCAGGACTTATTGCGTCTCCAAAAATGGGCGGATCAAAACCTGCCTGCCGGCAGACAGGTCGCCGTGGACTATTTCGGCGGCGGCAGTCCCAAATATTACATTGGAAGCAAAGAAATCGACTGGCAGTCTTCCAAAGGTAGCCCTGTCGATAAAGGCATTTATTGGTTGGCTGCCTCAGTTAACACACTCCAGAGCGCTATCCAACCGCTCGCCCCCGGGCAAAGCCGCAACACGGGAGACGGTTACGAATGGCTCACGAAATTGCGTATTTCCAGACAAAGTTTTGGCGAAATCCCGGCGCCCGATTACAGAATCGGCACCTCAATATTTGTTTACAAGCTTTGATTGTGAAGTACGTTCTGCTATCTCATGGGATAGCAAAAAAAGTGCTGTGTTTATAATTCGTTGTTCGCAGTTGCCGGCAAAGGCTCTTTAAGTTTCTCGAAATAATTTTTCAAAAGCGAGTGCACGAAAAGGCCGCTCAAAATTCCTACAACGGCTCCGGCGATTATGTCTGACGGCCAGTGGACGCCGGCGAAAATTCTCGCGAGACCGATAAGAAGAGAAATAACAAAATACCAAATGCCCCAGCGGCGGTTGTAAAAAAAGATAGTCATCGCGAGCGCGAAAAAGAAAGCGGCATGGCCGGAAGGAATAGAACTGCCGCTTTCCGGAATAAGCGATTGGAAATTTAGTGCTTCAAACGGCCTTGGTGAATAATAGAAAAATCTGACTATTTCCGTTATAAGCCCCCTGCTTAAAATGACCGCGATGACAGCTTCGCTGAAAAAAAATATTCTCCGTCTCAAGTCCGGCTGTGAAATCACAAGCCAGAGGAAAGCAATAAAAATAACATAGGGAATATATTTTGCCGTGAAAATACCGGCGGCATCAACAAAAGAATTGCGTCCGCTTAGGCCGTGAAGAAAATTGAAAAATGAAAGATTGAAGCTGTTCATAATGAAAAAATGTTACGGTTGTAACATTTTTACCTTCTTGAAAAAGCCATAAGACCCAAGAATCTGGCTCTCTTTATCGCCTGCGCCAATTTTCTCTGATGTTTTGCGCAAACACCTGTGTGCCTCGGGTCTATTATTTTGGCCTGGCTTGAAACAAACTTCTTGAGAAGCTCTATTTCTTTGTAATCTATCTCGCTCATATTTTGCGAGCAAAAGAAACACTGTTGCGGCATATTTGTAATTATCTTTTAGTTAGAATGGTAAATCTTCGGCCTTGATTTCTTCCGTGTCGTCTATATTTATCACCGGAATCTCCGCATCCTGCTTCTGCACTTCCTGAAGGTCGGCCCGAGAATCAGCCTGCTGGGGTTTTGCGAAGCCTCCTTCTCCCGGACGTCCCGGACGCGGCCCGAGTTGCATGCGTTCGCAAATTATTTCCGTTTTCCAGTGTTTCACGCCTTGTTTGTCGTCCCAATTTCTGGTCTGCAGGCGTCCTTCTATGAAAATCGAACTGCCTTTTGTCAAAAACTGTTTCACAATTTCCGCCTGGCGTCCCCAGATAATAACGCCGTGAAATTCCGCCTGCTCCTGCCGCTTGCCCGCTTTATCTGTCCAGGTACGATTGGTGGCCACCCTCACTTCCATAACAGACTGGCCGCTCGGAGTGGTTCTTAGTTCCGGGTCAGCCGTAAGATTGCCGATGAGAAATACTTTGTTTAAATTCATTGCATTATTTCCTTCAGCTGTTTTTCAAGCGCCTCATTGCTGAGATGCGAGGGCTGCTTCCGTTCCGTTGTAGACGGAGTAAATGCCGCCTTCCTTCTCGGAGAAGGAGAATACGGGCGTCTTTCTCTTGCCTTGACGAACGGCGGCGTAATTATCAAAAACCTCAAAACCACCGGCTGTACGCGGAATTGTTTTTCGAGTTTGACGATTTCTTCCGGTTGGAAAGAAAGGTGAAAATAGCCGAAATAGGCTTCCTCCTTTTTTTCTATCGGATACGCTAGAGATATTTTTGACAGCGGGCTTTCAAAGGTAATCTCCGCGCCAAAGCCCTTAAGGGCTTCCGCCAAGGTCTTAACGTCCTCTTCTGCCGCAGCCACAAAAGATATTTCGTAAGCTTTTTTGTCTTTTAATTCTTCCATTTTTTGGTAATCTGTAACTCAAAGAGTAATTTATTTTGGAGGAGGGGTCAATCCCCCACATAAGAATTTATGTGGGGGATCAATTTTATACCCTTATTTCTTGCTTGTTTCCTCAGCTGAAACCACGACTGCTTCTTTTATGGAAGGCTTCTTTTCCGCTTCGCCAGCCGGAATAAGGCGTCCGATAATGACGTTTTCCTTGAGGCCGCGGAGCGAATCGACGCGTCCTTCGAGCGAAGCCTGCACGAGCACTCTGGCGGTGTCCTGGAAGGACGATGCCGAGAGGAAGCTTTCGGTGGAAAGCGCAACTTTGGTGATTCCCAAAAGAAGCTGCTGGGCGCGCGCCGGCTGCTTGCCCTTGCGCTTGAGTTCGCGGTTTATTTCAAGGAATTTGGATTTGTCGATTATCTCGCCGACTACGAAATCCTGAGCGTCCCCGGCTTCCTTTATTCTTAATCTGGAAAACATCTGCCTTACTATAACTTCAATATGCTTGTTGTTAATGGAAGCGCCTTCCGCGGCATAAATCTTCTGGACTTCGTTCAGAATATAACGCGTCACTTCTTTGCTTCCTTTGTATCCGAGAAGTTCCTGAAGGTCGATGTGCCCTTCCGACAATTGCTGTCCTGCCGTAACATCGTCGCCTACTTCTACGAAAAGCAGAGCGGCGCGCGGGACCGAATAATCAATCGCCTTTTTGTCGGTTTTCTTTTTCTTCGCGCCTCTCTTTTCTTTTACGTTAACGGTTACAACTTTTACTCCGCCTTTCTGCTCTATTCTTTCAACTCTGCCGTCGGTCGTTGACAATACGGCCTTGCCTTTCGGCGAACGGGCTTCGAAAAGTTCTTCGACGCGCGGCAAACCGTGCGTAATGTCGAGCCCTGCCGCGCCTCCGACGTGGAACGTACGGAGCGTGAGCTGAGTTCCCGGTTCACCGATCGATTGGGCGGCGATAACGCCGATGGCCTCTCCGACTTTTACAGATTCGTTCTTGCTCAAATCGAATCCGTAGCAGCGGCGGCAGAATCCATAAAGCGATTTGCAGGAAATCGGCGAGCGGAGCTTGATGGACTCGATTTTGGATTCCTGGATAGCGGGAATATGTTTCTTCTCTATTATTTCCCCCGAGCGGACTATTACTTTGTTTCCCGATTTTATATCTTCCGCCGTAGTTCTCGAGAAAAGAAGGGTTTCGAGTGACTGGCCGATGTCTTTGGCGTCCTTAAGGAACGTCTCAATGCCTTCCGTGGTGCGGCAGTCGTCTTCTCTTATCGTAAGCTCCTGGGAAACGTCTACCAGCCTTCTGGTCAGATAACCGGCTTGGGCAGTCTTCAGGGCGGTGTCAGTCATACCTTTTCTGGCGCCCCTGGTGGAAATAAAGTATTCAAGCACCGTGAAACCTTCCTTGAAAGAAGCCTTGATTGGAAGTTCAAGTGTTTCTCCCTGAGGGTTCTGCACAAGCCCCTTCATACCCATCATTTGGATAGGCTGGGCCCACGAACCTCTGGCTCCTGATTCTATTATCTGGTGAATCGGGTTGTTGGCCTGGAAAGACGATGCGACATATTTCGATACTTCTGTTTTGGCATTTTCCCAAATGCCGATGACTCTCGCTTTTCTTTCGGAGTTCGTCAGCAAACCCTCGAGATATTGTTCGCGTATTCCGGCAACCTGCTCTTCGGCTTTGCTGATGATTTCTTTTTTCTCTTTCGGAATCACGAGGTCGGCCATGGCCCAGGTTATTCCGGACAGGGTCGCCGTCTTGAAACCGAGGTCTTTTATCCTTACCAAAATTTCTGTCGCTCTTTCGAGACCGAGGCTGCCGGCAAGCGATTCGATAAGTTTGGAAAGTTTTTTCTTGTTGAATGTTTCCTGTGTCTTGAATATTTCGGGTACATCGCCGAGCGTTCCGTTGAAAATCGCCCTGCCTAAAGTTGTCTGTTCTTTGCCTATTCTGATCGGCGCATGGAGAGAAATGACGCCGCTTTCGGAAGCCATAATTGCTTCGTCAAAACTTTCGAAAGCCTTGCCGTTACCCTTGCCCTCCGGGTCGATTCTGGTCAGGTAGTAAATACCGAGGACGATATCGTTTGTCGGCACGGTAACAAGGTCACCCGTGGCCGGCTTGAGAATGTTGTGGTTGGCCGACATTAATTCCTTGGCCTCTTTTTGAGCCTCGACGGAAAGCGGGAGATGAACAGCCATCTGGTCGCCGTCGAAGTCTGCGTTGAAAGCGACGCAAACAAGCGGCGGCAGCTGAATTGCAAGTCCTTCGATAAGGAGCGGCTTGAAAGCCTGAATGCCGAGACGGTGCAAAGTCGGCGCACGGTTAAGAAGAACCCTGCGGTCTTTTATCACTTCTTCAAGAATGGCGTAGGTGTCGTCGCCGGCCTGCTCAATGAGGCGGTTGGCGTTTCTGATGGTATGAGCCATTCCTCTCTTAATTATTTCGTGTATCACGAAGGGACGGAAAAGTTCGAGCGCCATTTTCTTCGGAAGACCGCATTCGTCGAGGTCGAGATTCGGCCCGACGACAATGACGGAACGTCCGGAATAGTCAACGCGTTTGCCGAGCAGATTCTGCCTGAATCTTCCCTGTTTTCCCTTGAGCATATCGGCGAGCGAACGGAGCGGACGCCTCTGGGCGGACATTTGCTGCGTGCCGAATCTGGCCGAATTGTCGATAAGTGCGTCCACTGATTCCTGCAGCATTCTTTTTTCGTTCCTGACGATAACTTCCGGAGCCTTGATTTCAAGAAGCCTCTTCAACCTGTTGTTCCTGTTTATAACGCGGCGGTAAAGATCGTTCAGATCGGAAGTTGCGTACCTTCCGCCGTCAAGCGCGACCATGGGCCGGAGGTCCGGAGGAAGAATCGGCAATGAAGTCAGAACAAGCCATTCCGGACGGATGCCGTTTTTGAGCATTGAACGGAAAAGTTTCAACCGCTTGAGAGTTTTGGTTTCTACGGCAGTTTTCTTGGAAAACTCGGTGGCTTTTTCCATCTTATGGATTTCGCTCTTGAGGTCCATCCTTTCAAAAATCTTTCTGATGGCCTCGGCTCCGCTTCCCGCTGTAAAGATATTGGCAAAACGCTTGCTCAAATTGAAGTATTCCGTTTCGGTAAGAACAATTCCCGGCCTGAGGTTAACAAGAATCGATTTCGCGTGACTCGCGGCAGATTCCAGTTCGTCTGAAGCTTTTTTGACGGCTTTCTTCGTAGTTCCGGATTTGACCGTCTTTATTTTCCCCTTGAGTTCGCGTTCCACTTCTGCCAATGCCGCTTTCCTGGCCTCTTCGTCCACCTCGGTGACTATGTAATCAACGTAATAAATAACTCTGTCGAGTTTCGACGAAGAAACGTCCAGCAAAAGACTGAGGCGTGAAGGAATCGCCCTGAAGAACCAGACGTGGGCTACCGGCGCCGCAAGCGTTATATGTCCGAGACGTTCGCGGCGTACGGAAGCGCGGGTGACTTCCACTCCGCAACGGTCGCAAGTGACTCCCTTGTATCTGATTCTGCGGTATTTGCCGCAGTAACATTCGTAATCTTTTACGGGACCGAAAATGCGCTCAGAAAAAAGTCCATCTTTTTCGGGACGCTGAGTGCGGTAATTTATGGTTTCGGGTTTTGTGACTTCGCCGTAAGACCAGCCTCCTTCCGAAGGATGCTTTGAAATTTGTTCCGGAGACGCAGGACTAATCCTTAATGCCTTGAAATCGTCGCGGTGGTCTGTTTCGGATGCGTAAATCGGCTCGATGCTCATCGAGAGCGCTTTGAGCTCGCTTATAAGAACATTGAAAGTCGCCGGAATGTTTGGCTCCTTTATCGGTTCGCCGCGGATTATGGATTCGTAGGCGGCGGAGCGTCCCATAACGTCGTCCGATTTTATGGTCAGCATTTCCTGCAAAGTGTGCTTCGCGCCGTAGCCTTCGAGTGCCCAGACTTCCATTTCGCCGAATCTCTGCCCGCCGAACTGCGCCTTGCCTCCGAGCGGCTGCTGGGTGATAAGCGAGTATGGGCCGATGGAACGCATGTGCACTTTGTCTTCAACCAAGTGGTTGAGCTTCATCATATAAATGGTTCCTACGTTCACTCTCTGGTCGAACGGGATTCCGGTCTGCCCGTTGTAAAGAGTCATTTTGCCGTCTTCGGGCAAGCCGGCTTTCTTGAGTTCGGCTCTGATTTCTTCTTCGTTTGCCGAATCGAGTCCCGGAGTGATTGCGCGGTAACCGAGCCTTGAAGCGGCCCAGCCGAGATGAGTTTCGAGCACTTGTCCGAGGTTCATACGCGATACGACGCCGAGCGGGTTCAAAATTATATCCACGGGCGTGCCGTCGGCCATGTAAGGCATATCTTCCACGGGCCTGACCTGCGAAATAACACCTTTGTTTCCGTGACGTCCGGCAAGCTTGTCTCCGGACTGCACTTTTCTTAAGTGCGCGACTTCAACCTGGATGCGCTTGATAACGCCTACCTCGAGCTTGTCGCCCTGGTCGCGCGAGAATATTTTTATGCCGACAACGCGTCCGCGCTTGCCGTGCGGCATTGTCAGCGAAGTGTCTTTAACGTCTCTTGCTTTTTCTCCAAAAATCGCGCGGAGCAATCTTTCTTCCGCCGTAAGCTCCGTTTCTCCTTTAGGGGAAATTTTGCCGACGAGAATATCCCCGGCCTTCACTTCGGCTCCGATGCGTACGATTCCCTCTTCATCAAGGTTTTTCAATTTATCTTCGGATACGTTCGGCAAATCCGGCGTAGTTATTTCCGGCCCGAGCTTGGTGTCGCGTACATCGCAATAAAAATCTTCAACGTGAATCGAGGTAAACAAGTCGTCGCGGGCAACGCGTTCCGAAATAATAATGGCATCTTCGAAGTTTGCTCCTTCCCATGACATGAAAGCCACGGTCAGATTCTGTCCCAGAGACAAAATACCGTCATTCGTCGAAGGCCCGTCTATTAGAACATCTCCCTTTTTTACGTGCTGATCTACGGAAACAATCGGCTTTTGCGTAATACATGTGTACTGGTTGGAACGTTTGAATTTCGTGAGGTTGTAAGTCTTTTTCTCTTTGTCGTACTGGACAGTGACGGCGTTGGCATCAACGCCGATAATCTTACCGCTGGATTCTGCGCGGATAACGTAACCGGAATCGCCTGCGGTTTTTTCTTCCTGTCCGGTCATTACATAGGGAGCCGTGGGCCTGATTGAAGGAGTCGCCTGCCTCTGCATGTTCGAACCCATGAGCGCGCGAGAAGCATCGGTGTGCTGAAGGAAAGGAATAAGAGATGCGGCAATACTGATAAACTGTTGCGGCGCTACTTCTATCAAATCAATTTCGTTAACCGGATATGTTCCGACTTCTCCGGCGTAACGCGCTTCGTAAATATCTCCGGTAAGTTTTCCATCGGCGTGCGGAACGGCGGCGTGCACTATCTTGTGCTTCTCTTCTTCAAGCGCGTCGAGCCAGACTATTTCCTCCGTGATTTTGCTGTTTTTAACCACGGCGTAAGGCGTCACCAAGAATCCGAAGTCGTTGATTCGGGCGAATCCGGCGAGATAGTTTATAAGACCGATGTTCGTTCCTTCCGGAGTAAGAATCGGACAAATTCTGCCGTAGTAGGAATGATGGACGTCGCGGACTTCGAAACCGGCGTGTTCCCTGCGGAGCCCGCCGGGACCAAGAGCCGAAAGACGGCGCTTATGTTCGAGCTCGGCCAAAGGATTAACCTGGTCCATGAACTGCGAGAGCTGGGATGAAGCGAAAAATTCTTTGACGACCGCGTTAATAGGGCGGAAATTTATCAGCTGAGCCGGGCTCAAAGTATCCCTGTCGAGAGTGGACATTCTGTCCTGGATTATTCTCCGCAAACGCGCCATGCCGACACGGAGCCTTCCCTGAAGAAGTTCTCCGACGGATTTCAAACGGCGGTTGCCGAGATGGTCGATGTCATCCGGCTTGGAATTAGGCGTATTGTTCAGGCGGATTATTTCCCTGACGATTGCCACCAGGTCATCAAGGCTTAAAAGATGATTGTCTCTTTTTGTTTTTATATCGAGTCTTTGGTTGAGTTTGAACCTGCCTACCGGCGAAAGGTCATAGCGTTCGAAACGGTGGAATATGGAATCAACGAGGTTTCTTGCCGTTGACGCGGTGGCCGGGTCGCCCGGGCGGAGACGGCGGTAAATTTCAACGTAGGAATCGTCGAGGTTTTTGGCGACGTCTTTTTTAAGAGTGGCTTCAATGTGTTTTATGACGCCCTTGTCGATATCCTGGAACCAGGATTTTATTTTTTCATCACTCAAAGGTTCGGCGGAATATTTCGGGTCCTGGGACGAGAAAACGCGGAAAAGGTCAGTTACGGGAACTTTTCTGTTTCTGTCTATTTTAACGGCGATAACTCCATCGGGGTCGGTTTCGAATTCGAGCCAGGCGCCGCGGTTCGGAATCACTTTAGCGCCAAAAAGCTGGGTGTCGTGCCATGAAGACGCCGTGAAATAAACTCCGGATGAACGAATCAACTGGGAAACGACGACTCTCTCAACGCCGTTTATGATAAACGTTCCCCTGTCGGTCATGGCCGGAAGGTCGCCGGAATAAATTTCCTGCGACATCGACTGGCCTGTTTTTTTATTTTCGAGCCGTACTTTTATGTAAAGAGGAATCTCGTAAGTGGCATCTTTGTAAACCACCGCCACCTCGTCGGCTTTCGGTTTGTCGAAACGGAAATCTTCGAAATAAAGTTCCAGTTCTTTTCCGGTGTGGTCGCGTATCGGCGAAACTTCTTCAAGAAGCTCCCTCATGCCGTCCTTCAAAAACCACTGATAGGATTTTAACTGGATTTCATTCAGGTCGGTCGGCGTGGCGAGCGACTTGAATTTTGAAAAATTCTTGAGGGGTAGAATTTTGGACATTTCAGGTAGTAGAAATTCGATTTAGTTTATGTTAATAATGTTGACCTTGAGATTTTTTATGATTCTTGCAAAGCGATACTTTTGGCCTAATTGCATGACTACGGCGATGCAATCGAATTTTCACTACCTGACATTTAGTTTTTATTTATTTTTTTATTTTATGTAAAAACTCAAAACCAACCTGAAACCGGAACCGTTGTAAAAAATTTTCCCTTTGCCGCTACGACTATGATATGTTGGGCAATTGGGAATTATGGACTATGGGGAAAACGCAAAAAACAAGCCGCAAGAACTCCTTGGCCTGAATATTGGATTGAGGGATATGTTATATCCCCCACGAAAAAATGTCAAATTTTTGTACTCGTCCGTAACATATGAGGCTTTTTGATTGCTCGGAAAGTCTCATATGTATCTGAACTTGTGCAAAAAAGCAAGGAAGGGTAATTATGTCGGCGCATTATCGCATTGGCGGTGCTATCACGCGCGATAGCACTAAGATTCAATCTTACGAGGTTTAACCTCGTAAGATTGTGGGCGAGGTTGAACCTCGTTATAGACACGGTAGGCATTCAATAAGTTCTTGAAGTGCGCCGCTCAGCCCTAAATACATGTATCACTCTTTCCTGGGGAATCACTTCGTATTTAATGCGATACGAACCTATTCGTCGGCGCCACACATTTTTCTCTCCGCCCATTTTTTGAATATCCCCGTAAAAGGGATCTCTTGGCAAATCGTTGACCGTAGCTAAAATACGTTCGGCCTCCCGGCGAGGTATTTTCTTGAGGAATTTATAAACAACCGGGTCAACCTGTAAAACCCAGTTTTCGTTTGAGTTCATAAATAGTTAAAAAATTGCCGCGTGCTCGATTTTTTCGCGCGCGCGCAAGGTCTTTTTTCTCCACGGCACTCGGACGAAACTCGGGCACAAGCCGTGAGGTGAGCAATCGTTCATACTCTTTGCGTGGCAATACCACAAGTTCGGCCCCTTTTGTAATCTTTTTAGGAATAGTGATGGTGGACATAATTTCATTCTACCAGCAGCAAGATAATAGTCAACTATGGAAGTTGAACTTCCATATTTTCAGTTGCTCAATTGCCTAATTGCTGAATTTTGATTACTGGTTTGCCGTGCTGGTTGACGGGAATTGGCGCGAATTACCGGCGCGAAGACGCAAGCGGTTCTACTGAAAGGCGCATACCTATCGCCCTTAACACTCCAGTTAGATTCTCCAGACGCGGATTTCCTTTCGGGGAGAGCGTTTTGTAAAGAGATGTGCCGTTCAATCCGGTTTTCTGTGCGATTTTTGACACGCCACCAAACGCTTCGGCGACATACCGGAGCGCGAGCAAAAGTTCCTTTTGGTCGCCGTCTCTAAGAATCGCGTTTAAATACGCCACGGCAAATTTCGGGTCGCGACGAAAACTTAAGACGGTCGCCTCGTGATGAGAACGGTATGATTTTGTGGTTCGCTTGATTTTCATAGTCGCTTGAGATAATCCTGCCAATATTCTACTGCCCGCTTGATATCTATTTTTTGGGTTTTCTTACTGCCACCGGAGAGGAGCAACACCACTGTCTCCCGCACCTCCGCGTAATACACCCGATAGCCCGGCCCGACATCAACCTTTAGTTCCCAAACGCCGTCTTTACAGAACCGGCGCGTGCCGAAATTTCCAGTGGTTAGAATACGGTCAATGCGACGCTGGACGGCTACACGCGCTTTAATATCCTTAAGTTCACCGAGCCAGTCTTGGTAGCGGTCGCGGTTGTGGGAGTCAAGGTAATGAAAGACCTGCATAGAGTTTCGCTTATAAGCGAGAATATGTCAAGGGGATAAATTGCCTAATTATTTAATTGCCTATTGCTGAAT